>JAABUL010007732.1_pt1 | contig 11377 bp, 9 predicted proteins | sample 5559151 | NCBI WGS metagenome assembly JAABUL01 (sample SAMN10711876, study PRJNA513368) | rock metagenome | isolation source: Antarctica rocks | place: Antarctica: Victoria Land, Pudding Butte sud | reverse complement strand
TATCACCTTCAACCTGGCCGCCATGAAGACGGGCAGCGAAATCGCCGCCGCCGCGACCGCCGAAATCCAGCACGAGGCCCGCAACCCCCAGCTCAAGGCGGCCCTCGACCAGGGCACCGAAACCGCGCAGCAGTGGGCGGCCCGCATCGACCGGGCGCTGACCGAAATGGGCGGCGTGGCGGCCCCGGTAAACCACGCCATGCAAGCCCACTACGAGGTCGATAAACGCCTGCGGGGGTTTGCTACGGACGACGCCGCGCGGGACCTCGGCATCATTGGTTCCGGCCAGCGGGCGCTGCACTACTGGATGGCGTTCTTCGGGACGCTGCGCACCTACGCCGCGCACGCCGGCCTGCGCCAGCTTGAGCAGGACATGCAAGCCAGCCTGGACGAGGCCAAATGGGCCGACGAGCAGCACACCCAAATCGCAGAGCAACTGCTGGGTCCGAGCTAGCCACGGAGCGGCCAGCAGGTACCGCCACCGCCGGTAAAGCAACGAGTCACGCGCCGGATGAACGGGTGGTGCGGCGGCTGTTCAGCCATTACTGGAGCTGCGAAGCCGGCGCTGGCTGGCAGCACGGCAACGCGGACCCGCGCGGTTAAGCTGCTGCCCCTACCGCCTGGACCACACCTTCTCCATCACTGCCGACGAGAGCTGCGTCTTTAGTATCGGGTGAGCATTAACCCTGAGCACGAATAAGCAGGCAAGGATTGTATCGGAACATCAATTTAAAAAAGGACCCCTCATGGTTGACACGACCCAAGACACAAGCCGCACGACCCACCTGCTCGCGCTCATGAAGAAGGGCGACGACGCCTTCAACCGTCAAGACATCGCGGCGATGAACGCGGGGCGTCATCCCGACATGATTGCCCACGTGATGGGAAGCGACAAACCGACTCACGGGCGGGACGCCCATGCGGCGGTGCAGCAAACCATATTCCGCGCGTTTCCCAACGTCCATCTCCACAATGAGCCTTACCTAATCCAATTCGGCGATGGGGACTGGATGACAATGGTCTGCAAGATTACGGGGACGTTCAGCGGCGAGCTGGTGCTGCCCGACGGTAAAACGATTCCGGGTACGGGCAAGTCTTTCGAGCTGGACTTCTCCAGGACCGCCAAGTGGGAGGGAGACCTGCTCCTCGAAGAGTACTCCTCCTGGGATTCGGCGCTACAGGCGCAGCAGATTGGGCTCGCCTAATCACGCGGGGCGGGGAGCCGCCCGCCCCGCAGCGGACCTAGCGGCGGAACAATCGCAGTGGGCATTTCGCCGGCTGCCGTTCTGCCACTTTTCAAACTAAGCAAAAAGGAACAGCTTAGGGCAAAAATTACCTTCATCATCGGTGCCAACCAGCGCCAACCAGCACATTGGACTCGCGCTTAAACCAGGAGAATTTATGAAACCAATCGAAGCTTTACGCACTCCCGACGCCCGCTTCCAGGGATTGCCTGGGTATGGGTATGAGCCGCATTACGTGGATTCGTTGCCCGGCTACGAGGGACTGCGCGCGCACTACCTGGATGAGGGGCCGAAGGACGCCGAGCGCACCTTCTTATGCCTGCATGGGGAACCGACCTGGAGCTACCTCTACCGCAAGATGATTCCGATGCTGCTGGAGAGTGGGGCGCGAGTGGTGGCCCCCGACTTTTTCGGCTTCGGGCGTTCCGATAAGCCCGTGCAGGACGCGGCCTACACCTTTCCCTTCCACCGGGAGTTTCTGCTGCGTTTCGCGGAGCACCTCGCGCTGCGCCACATCACCCTGGTCGTGCAGGATTGGGGCGGGACGCTGGGCCTCACCTTGCCCGTGGACCCCGGCTTCCGGGCCAACCTGGACCGGCTGCTGGTGATGAACACCGTGCTGCCCGTTGGCAAACCGCTCGGGCCGCATTTCTATGAGTGGCGAGCGCTGGTCCGCAAAATGCCGGATTTGCCAGTCGGGCAAACGATTCGCGCGATAACGCCCCAGCTCACCGACCAGGAGATGGCGGCCTACGACGCGCCTTTCCCCGATAGTCGCTTCAAGGCCGGCGCCCGCACGTTCCCGGAACTGGCTATGGTGGAGCCCGGAATGGCAGGAGTTGCCGAAGCGGAGGCGGCCCTCCGGTTCTGGCGCGAAGAATGGGCGGGCCCGACGTTCATGGCCATTGGCGGCAAGGATGCGGACCGGGCCACGATGGACACGCTACGCGGCCAGATTCGCGGGTGTCCGGACCCGCTGGTTGTCCCAGAAGCAGACCATTTTCTACAAGAGTGGGGCGAGCCGGTGGCCTGGGCCGCGCTACGCGCCTTCGGCGATATGTAGCGCCGGTTACCAACGCGACGACAGCGTGGACCTGTTTAATAACCCGACTATCCTCAACCGCCTGCAAGACCTGGGCGAAGACCGCCTGCGGCAGATGGACCTGATTGGGCTGGATAAGATGGTGCTATCCGTGACGACCCCGGCTACCCAGACCCTATCCCCCACCGAAGCAGTGCCGCTGGCCCGCCAGGCCAACGACCGGCTAGCCGCCGCTATCAAGGCGCACCCTGACCACTTCGCCGGCTTTGCCACGCTGCCCACCCCCGACCCGGCCGCCGCCGTAGTCGAGTTGCAGCGGGCGGTGCAGGAACTGGGCCTGTGCGGGGCCCTGATTCACGGGCGCACCGGAGACAAGTACTTCGATCATCCCGATTTCCAACCCCTGCTGGCTATGGCCGCGGCGTTGGGCGTGCCCATCTACCTGCACCCGCAAATTCCCCCCCGTCCCGTCCGGGAACACTACTATGCCGGCTTAGACCCGGCCCTGAATCTGAGCTTTGCCACCAGCGGCTGGGGCTGGCACCTGGATGCGGGCGTCGCGGCGCTGCGCCTAATTCTAACCGGCACGTTCGATGCGTTGCCTGCGCTGCAAGTGGTGCTGGGGCACTGGGGCGAAATGGTCACTTTCTTCCTGGACCGGGCCGACTTGCTGACGTTCCAGGCGAAGCACCTGCAAAAATCAGTGGCCGCGTACTACCGCCAGCATTTTTACGTCACCGCCAGCGGGATGTACAGTACGGCCTACCTCCAGCAAGCCATCGACGTGCTGGGTAGTGAGCGGGTGATGTATTCCACGGATTACCCGTTCGTGTACCATCCAGATGGCACGGCCCGCCGCTTCCTGGAGCAAGCGCCCTTCGCCGCCGAAGACAAGGCCAACATCGCGCATCGCAACGCGGAAAAGCTCCTGAAGCTGCGTTAAAACCAGTTGTCAGGTGTATGGCCCCGGAGTGAAGGGGTAACCTGCTACGCGGCGCTACGGCCTTGCAATGTCAGACTTTTAGCGGGCAATTAAAGAGCTTTAAACACTGATGATAAGCGGTACAACCCAGGTTAATTCTCGTTAAAAGTAGCAGAGCCTGACTCCACTCAGGTCTCCTGTCAATAAAATTCCACGCCCATGAGCGCGCCCTTCCTATTTGCCACCGGCATCGAAAACAGCAACCCCACGATTGAGAACGGCCGGGTGCGCGTGGATGAGCTGGAAAAATGTGGCCACTACCGGCACTGGCGCCGGGACTTTGAATTGGTGACCGAAATGGGCATCCGGTTTCTGCGCTACGGCCCGCCCATCCACACCACCTGGCTCGGGGTGGGCCGGTACGATTGGTCGTTTGCCGACGAAACCTTTGCCGACCTGCTCCGGCGTGGCATCACGCCCATCGTGGATTTGTGCCACTTCGGCGTGCCCGACTGGCTGGGCAACTTCCAGAACCCCGACTTTCCGGTCCTGTTTGCTGACTACGCCCGCGCCTTTGCCCAGCGCTTTGCGTGGGTGCAGTTCTACACGCCGGTGAATGAGATGTACGTCTGCGCCAAATTCTCCGGGCTTTATGGCTGGTGGAACGAGCAGCTCAGCAGCGACCGGGGCTTTGTGACGGCGCTCAAGTACCTGGTCAAAGCCAACGTGCTGGCCATGCACGTCATTCTGGAGGTGCGGCCCGATGCCATGTTCATCCAGAGCGAAAGCAGCGAGTACCACCACGCCGAAAACCTGGCCGCCATCAAACCGGCCGAAACCCTGAACTACCAGCGGTTTCTCTCGCTGGACCTCAACTACGGCCACCGCGTGGACTCGGGCATGTACGAGTATCTGCTCGACCACGGCATGAGCCGGCAAGAGTACCACTTCTTCCTCGAGAACAAGCTCAAGCAGCGGTGCATCATGGGCAACGACTATTACAACAGCAATGAGCACCGCGTCGCCGCCGACGGCAGTACTCAGCCCTCGGGCGAAGTATTTGGCTACAACTTGATTACCCGCCAGTACTACGAGCGCTACTACCAGCCCGTGATGCACACCGAAACCAACTTCGCCCAGGGCCCCCGGGGCGATGAGGCGGTGCAGTGGCTCTGGAAGCAGTGGGCCAACGTGCTGCGCACCCGCTACGACGGCGTGCCCATTGTGGGCTTCACCTGGTACTCGCTCACCGACCAGGTGGACTGGGACACCGCCTTGCGCGAAAACAACGGCACCGTGAACCCGCTGGGCCTCTACGACTTGGACCGCAACATCCGCCCCGTGGGCGAAACCTACCAGCAAATCATCCGCGAGTGGCAATTCGTGCTGTCCGCGCAGCGCCTCTTTACCCAGGAGCCGTTCGAGCTGCTCCCGGCCCAGGGCAAACCGCCAAAGCCTCGTAAAGCAAGTAAGGCCCGCGGGGCGTAGGGGTGCCCTTATCCCCCGACGCGCTAAGCCAGTGGCCGATTTAGTAGCCGCTCTCCTCAATCCCCAACGTATGCGGTTTCAAGACAAAGTAGCCGTCGTCAGCGGCGGCTCCGGCGGCATTGGCCTGGCCGTGGCCCAACGCCTGGCCTCGGAAGGCGCCCGCCTCGTGCTGGTGGGGCGCCACGAAGAAAAGCTCGCTCACGCCGCCGACCTGGTGCGGCAGGCCGGGGCTCCCGACGTATGGACCCGCGTCTGCGATGTGGGCGTGGAAGACCAGGTCACGGCCACGGTAGCCGGCACGCTGGCCCGCTTCGGTCGCCTTGACGTGGTGATAAACGATGCCGGGCTGATGGAATTCAAGCCCCTAGTGGAACTGACCGGCGACGACTGGCTGCGCACGCTGCACGTGGACTTGCTAGGGGCGTTTTTTTCATAAAAGCCGCTTTTTTGCACACGCAGCCCGGCGGCAGCATCGTCAACGTATCCAGCATTCACGCCGTGGAAACTAGCCCGCTAGTCGCGCCCTACGCGGCGGCCAAAGCGGTCCTGAATTCGCTGACCCGCTCGGCCGCGCTGGAAGGCAAGCCCTTGGGCATTCGCGTGAATGCCGTACTGCCGGGGCCATCGATACGCCCATGCTGGCCTTCTTATAGCAGCGAGGAGGTAAAATGAAGTGGTCTAGCAAAGCGGGACAGAGTTGGGACTTACCTTTCTTTAGTCATATCCATCACTCCCCACAGCCCCAAACGACGCAAATATGACGCGGCCTTCCGTGCCGAAGCCCTGCGCCTGGCCGGCGAGAGCCGCTCGACGCAAGCGGCGGCCCGCGCGCTGAACCTAAATCCGAAGCTGCTCTATAAGTGGCAAAAAGAAGCGCAAACGCCCGTCGCGGCCGCTTTGGGGGCGGGGTTGGACCCGGCCACCGCAGCCGAGCTGCGCCAGTTGCGGGCGCTGGCCCGGCGGCAGGCACAGGAGTTGGAGATTTTAAAAAAAGCCATTGCCATCTTCTCGCAGACCGACGCCCTATGAGCTGCTACCGCTTCATTGACACGCAGCAGGGCGCCTATCCGGTGCGTTGCCTGTGCCGGGTGCTTGGCGTGGCGCCGAGCCGTTACTACGCTTGGCAGCAGGGCCAGCAGCGGGCCGTTGGCGAGGCAACGCCTGCTTGGGAAACGGCCTTGGTGGCGATGTTTGCCCGCCATAAGCGTCGCTATGGCACGCGTCGGCTGCGCGTGGCCCTGCACCAAGAGGGCCACCGGGTGGGGCGTCAGGCCTTGCGCGCGGCCCTGGCCCGCCGGGGCCTGCGGGCCTTGCAGCCCAAGGCCTACACCCCGCGCACCACGGACTCCACGCACGGGCTGCGCTGCGCCCCCAACCACGTACTCGACCAGCCGCGCCCGGTCCAGGCCAACCGGGTTTGGGTCAGCGACATCACGTATTTGCCCCTGGCCAACGGCGCCTGGGCCTACCTGTGCGCCTTCCAGGACGTGGCCAGCAAGCTTGTCGTGGGTTGGCATATGCTTGACACGATGCCCGAAGCACTGGTCACGACGGCGCTGCAGCGGGCGGTGCCGACCGCGGCGGCCAGTACGGCGGCAACGCCTACCGGGCCCTGCTCCACCGGCACCAGGCCCTGCGCTCGCAAAGCCGCCGCGGCGACTGCTCCGACAACGCCCAAGCCGAAAGCCGCTGGTCCCGCCTCAAAACCGAAGAACTCGAACGCCGCGAATGGCCCGTTTTTGTCGACTTAGCCGACGCGCAAGCCAGCGTGGCGGACTATTTTGACTACTACAATCACGAACGTCTGCATTCCAGTATTCAGTACCAGCTTCCGTATCGCATTCACCAACAACTCCTTCAGTCAACTACCCTAAACTGTCCCGCTTAACTGGACCACCTCAGCTTACCTCCTTTGCCCATTCAGTTCATCCAACTCCCATGAACCTTGCTTCTTACCGTACCCTGGGCCGCTCCGGCCTGGTGGTGAGCCCGCTCGCGCTGGGCACCATGACGTTTGGCACCCCGCGCTGGGGGTCCTCCGACGAAGTTTCCGAAGCCGTTTTCACTGCCTACGTGGAGGCGGGCGGCAATTTTATCGACACGGCTGACGTGTACGCCGGCGGCCGCAGCGAGGAATTGCTGGGCGGCTACGTGGCCGGGCGCGGCCTGCGCGACCAGCTGGTGCTGGCCACCAAGTTCGGCTTCGGCGCGCAGCCGGGCAATCCGCACGCCAGCGGCAACGGCCGCAAGCACATTTATCAAGCGTTGGAAGGCTCGTTGCGTCGCCTCCAAACCGACTACGTGGATTTGTATTGGCTGCACGTCTGGGACGGCGTGACGCCGGCCGAGGAAATTCTGCAAACCCTGGGCGACTTGGTGCGGGCGGGCAAAATCCGCTACTTCGGGTTCTCCGATATGCCGGCCTGGTTTGCCACCAAGGCCGCTACGCTGGCCCAGGCGCATGCCGTGCCCGGCCCCATCGCCATGCAAATGGAATACTCGCTGGTGGCCCGCCCCATCGAGAGTGAACACGTGCCCGCCGCCCTCGAAACGGGCCTGGGCATCACGCCGTGGAGCCCGCTGGCGGCCGGGTTTCTGGCGGGCAAGTACCAGCGCGACCAAGCAAGCCCGAAGGGCACCGGCGAGGGCCGGCTCAGCGGGCCTAATCCGTTCGGGGACCTGAAGTTCACCGAGAAAAACTGGCAGATACTCGACGCCCTGCGGCCGGTGGCCGCGGCGCTGGGCCGCCCGCTGGCGCAGGTGGCGCTGGCCTGGGTAGCGGTCCAGCCGGGGGTTACGTCGCCCATTGTCGGGGCCAGCCAGGTCGAGCAGTTGCACAACAACCTGGCTTCGCTCGATATGGGGTTGCGTTAGTAACTGGACCAAGAATTACGGTAAGGCCTTGTCGACCGCTTTGGCAGCAGGCACCGTTGACTTTTCGTTAATCTGGCAGCCGGCAAAGCGCAGGATTTTGTAGAGCGTGCGGCGGGAGCCGATTTGGAAGTAGTCCATGAGCTGGCGGGTGGACTGCTGGCCGGCCTCGTAGAGTTCCTTGACGGCGGGGGCGATTTTTTGGTAGCGCGGGGCCAGGCCCGGGGGCCGGCCGCCCTGGCGGCCACGGGCGCGGGCCGCCTGCAGCCCGGCGCGGGTGCGCTGCACGAGCACGTTGCGCTCGTGTTCGGCCAGGGCGCAGAAAATCTGGAACACGAGCTGGCCACCCGGCGAGGTCGTGTCAACCGGGTCCTGGAGCGAAATCAAATGCAGCCCGCGGCGGCTCAAGTCCTCGACGACTTCAATCAGGTGCTTGGTGGAGCGGCCCAGCCGGTCGAGCCGCCAGATAACCACCGTGTCGCCGGGCCGGGCATACGCCAGCAATTTCTCCCAGTTGGGCTTGTGGGCCTGCACGCCGGAGACGGTGTCGGTGAACACGTCGTCGCAGCCGGCCTGGCGCAGGGCATCGAGCTGCAGGTCGAGCACTTGCTCCTGGGTGCTGACGCGGGCGTAGCCGAGTTTCTTCATGGCAAAAAGGGGGATAAGTGGTACCGAAAAGAGGCGAAACCCCAATTTACGGTACCTTGATTGCGGAAACCAGTTTCCGGTACCGCAATTTCTTGGATGGAGCACCTGCTTTTGCAGGCGTCGGGGTGGTACCGGAAAAGGGGCGTTTGTTTACCACCTGTTGCCTGCCCATGCCCGCCGACTTCTTGACCGCCTTGGAGCGCCAGCGCTACCAGACCCTCCCCGCCGACCTGCGCGAGGAAGACCTGCAGGCCAACTGCTGGCTCACCCCCGCCGACCGGCAGCTGGTCGAGCAACAGCGGCGGGGCAGCAACCGCCTCGGCTTCGCGGTCCAGCTAGGCGTGCTGCGGCTGCTGGGGTATCTGCCCCAGGAGTGGTACCGGCAGGTGCCCGATGGCCTGGTGCAGTTCGTGGCCCGGCAACTGGACCTCGACCCGGCGCTATTTCAGGCTTACGGCGAGCGCGAGGCGACGCTGACCGAGCACCTGCGGGCGCTGCTGAGCCATTTACAGGTGCGTCGCTGGCAACCCGTCTTGGACGCCCCGTGGCTCGAAGCCTGGTTGGTGGAACGGGCCCTGGAGCACGACAACGAGCGCCTGCTGCTCTCCCTGGCCCTGGGCCACCTACGCCAGCACGGCATCCTGCGGCCCGGCATCGTGGAGCTGGAGCGGCTGGTCGGGGCCCTAGCGGAGCGTGCGCAGGCCGAAACCTATCGCCGGTTACTCTTTTTGCTTACCCCCGAAGTCGGTACCCAACTCGATGCCCTATTGCTCGTTGACCCAGCGCTGGGCCTCTGCCGACATACGTGGTTGCATCAACCCCCGACCAGCAGCACGGCGACCAGCATCCAGCAGGTGCTGGGCAAACTGGCCTACCTCGACCAAATCGGCGTGCCAGGTTGGCAAATGGACGACCTGCATCCGAATCGACAGAAGCGACTGGCCCACACCGCCCGCACTAAAACCAACCAGGTGCTCCAACGCTTCACGCCGGCCAAGCGCCATCCGTTGCTGGTCGCCGCGTGTCGGGAGGCCTATCACGACCTGACGGATATGGTCCTCAAAATGGTAGACGAGCACTGGGAGCACGCCGTGGCCCGCGCCCGGCGGGCGCTGCAGGACGACCAGTTGGCGCACGCCCGGGCCAAAGACCAGGCGTTGCGCACGCTCGGGCAGGCCGTCGGCCTGGTCATGGACGAAGAGCACGTGCCGGACGAGGCGCTGCGGGAACAGATTTACGCCCAGGTGCCCCGCGAGCAGCTGCAAGCCGCCCTGACAGCCGTGGCGGACTTCGCCCGCCCGGCCCGCCACTCGTATTTGGACTACCTACTACCGGTAGCCGCTCGCCTCAACACGCTGCTGGGCAGCCTCTTGCAACAGGTTGCGTTTGAGCAGGCTTTTGCGGGCGACGACTTTGCCGAGGCGCTTACCCTGGTTAACCAGTTGCACACGGGGCCGCGGCGCAAACTGCCCGAAGACGCCGCTACGGCCTTTATCCCAGCGAGTTGGCGGGCCTTCGTTTTCGACCCCGATGGCCGCGCCCACCGGCAGCGCTACGGCTTGTGCGTGTTGGCGACGCTGCGCGAGCGGCTGCGGGCGGGCGACGTAGTGGTGAATGCCTCGCGCAAATATGCTTCGCTTGACACCTACCTGCTCTCCCCCGCCGAATGGACCCGCCAACGCCCGGACTTGCTGACGCAATTGGGGAGTGCCCATCGCCTGGATGAGCGCTTGCAAGAAGTGGAGGCGCAGTTGCCGCTGCTGGAACACTTGCTCACTGAGGGCCAGGACATCCGCCTCGACGAGGACGGGGAATTGGTCGTTACCCCACTGCGGGCGGAAGAACCCAGCCCCGAAGTCGAGCAGCTGCGGGCGCTGCTGACCGCTTCGCTGCCCCGGGCCGAGTTGACGGAAGTGCTGGTGGAAGTCGACCAGTGGACCGGCTTCTCGGCCGAGTTGACGGGGCTTGACCAGACCACGCCCCGCGCCCCGGAGCACCAGGCCCTGCTCTACGCGGCCCTGCTGGCCAATGCCTGTCATATCTCGCTGCGCGAGATGGCCCAGAGCACGGGGCTCGACTACCAGTCCCTGTGCTGGGTGGCGGCCAACTACTTGCGCGAAGACACCCTCAAACGGGCCACCACCCGCCTGGTCAACCACCAGCACCACCAGTGGCTGGCCCAGCACTGGGGCGGAGGCACCCTCTCCTCCTCCGACGGCCAGCGCTTCCCCGTCAGCGGGAAGATTCGCAACGCCCGCGCCATTCCCCGCTACTTTGGCTACGGGCAGGGCCTGACCTTTTATACCCACACGGCTGACCAGTACGCTCAATTTGGGAGCCGGGCCATTTCCTCCACCACGCGCGACGCCACTTATGTGCTGGACGAAGTGCTGGGTAACGAAACGGAACTGCCGCTGCTGGAGCACACCACCGACACGCACGGCTACACGGATATCGTGTTTGCCCTCTTCGATTTGCTGGGCCTGCAATTCTCGCCCCGCCTGCGCGACCTGGCCAACCAGCGTCTGTGCCGCATTAAAGGCCGCGAGTTGAGCTATCCCTCCCTCAAATTCACCGCCCATTTCAATCCCGATTACGTGCGCCAGCACTGGGACGAGCTGTTACGCGTGGCCGGCTCGCTGAAAACGGGCTGGGTGAGTGCTTCGCTGCTCATCAGCAAGTTACAGGCCTATCCCCGCCAGCACCACCTCACGCACCTGCTGCAGGAATACGGGCGGCTGGTCAAAACGGCCTTCATCCTGCGCTACCCGCACTCGCTGCCGCTACGTCGGCGCATCCACGCCCAACTCAACAAAGGCGAGCAGCTGCACGCGCTGCGTAGCTGGCTCTGGTTGGGGGGTGACGGGGTGCTGCGCCGGAAGCAGGAAGAGGCGCAGCAGGAGGTCGTGCGCTGCCTGAACGTGGTGACCAACGTGGTCGTCGTCTGGAACACGGTTTACGCTCAACTGGCCCTGCAACGCCAGCAGAAGGCGGGGCCGCCAGCGCTCCCGGAGCATCTGGCACAACTCTCACCCGCTCGTTTTGCCCATTTGAACCGCCTGGGCCGCTATTCCTTCCAGTTGCCAGCTCACGTACTCATCAATGGCTTACGCCCCCTGAGGCCCTTACCGTAATTCTTGGTCCAGTTACTAACGCAACCCC
>JAABUL010007731.1_pt1 | contig 11379 bp, 10 predicted proteins | sample 5559151 | NCBI WGS metagenome assembly JAABUL01 (sample SAMN10711876, study PRJNA513368) | rock metagenome | isolation source: Antarctica rocks | place: Antarctica: Victoria Land, Pudding Butte sud | reverse complement strand
AGCTGGAATGTTAGATACTCGCTCCAGTGTCCAGAGTGCCGGTTTCACGAGGCAAGGGACTCGATTAAATACCATGAGGCAACGGTGGCCCGATAAGGTAATGCAGAACGGAACTTCATTGAAACACGCCCTCAGACATTCGTTGATACTGTGCAAGAGCGCCAGGGGGGTGCAAAGAGGTTAGCACATAAGGACGCGAGGTTATGTAGGGAGAGCTGAAACGTTATTTCCATTCTTCGTCCACCAGGGGGTCAGAAATCATACCACACAACTCCAAAAATCGACAATTCAGCAACATTTCATGCTTCAAACCGGATCTATTATGTGAGATATTAAGAAAACGCAATGAGATTCAGTGTATGATGATGTGTTCAATCCATAGATTTTATAATGTCTGTATTCCTTAAACCGTCGTTAAAGCTGCCATCCCAGGATTAACGAAGCTAAGTCTATTTAAGCACCTCACCTGTTACGAAGCGTGTCGGCATTGAATAGAGCCTAGCCAATAGGCCCTAGGGATTTCGGTATGTGGACAAGGAACAACGATGTTCCGGATCGGAATATGCTGGAACATTCCATCTATCCGAGCCCTAGCAAACCGGCTACTTCGCCCCTTTGTTCGCCCTACTATAGATACAGCTCGGAACTGTCTTCTTCCTTCTGTATTCTTAGTTTCCTAGTTATAGCTATCTCTATTGATCAAACATTCTATTCAGCTACGCACTACCTCGCTGCAGTGTGGTTAGATTCTAGGCACGGTCCCAACATCACCAAAATATTTCTTTACTGCACTGTTTACATTCACCTCAGCTTCCTACATTCACCCCCCACCCTACATACTCATCTACCTACTCAGCTCAATATACGAGCTAATGAGGAAGAAATTTCTTTCGTACCAGACACTGCATCAATGACTATTCAAAAGCTTCGAAAGGCTAAAAACAAGTCGTCAATTCAAGAAATACTAGATTCGATTGAATCTTCTTCTTCTACATATCAACATGTTGACGTCTTCAGTTATTTCGAGTTATTGCCAAGCTTTCAACATGTTACATGTCAACAGAGTTCTTCTTTCGATAATATGCAACATATTCGAAGACTTGTCTCACCTCAGTTATTTATTCAGTTATTGCTTCATTTTGCGCTCGCTGCTTCTGATTTTCTTCAACAATTTATTTGTACGAAGTCTGTCACATCTGAATTAATTCTGCGTGCAGTACTGCAATGTACAGCGACTCTGACAATGACGTTCTTGATGATGAATGCTTTCAATTAGATGAATGTTGCAGTCGAATTGTATCAACATGAACAGACTGCGTTGATCTTGAGATGTACAAATGCTTTGATCAATATGATCAGAAATTACGAGTCAAAGCAGAAGAAATGATGAGTAAGATCTTCTTCAATGTCTTTGTACAACATGCACTAAGTGAAGTAGAAGTTCTGTGCAAGACACGAGTTCGTGAATGATTAAATAGTGATAAAAGATAAACTCATCATGTTTTTGAACAAGAAAGTTCTATCACAAGAACTTTGTACAAGTCATTACAAGCAGTCTCATACAACTGCTACGAAGAAGAAAGTGCAGCAGACGTTGAGATTTGATTCAGTTGACAGTTATGTTTCTGCTATCATTTCTTTGTACAATTATCAGCAATCTTTTGATCATGTTACATCTTCTCATTCATGAGAAGTCAAGATGAAAGCTCTTTTAAAAGATCATATGAAGAAGAAGCATACAAGAAGAAAAGTTCAATATTTCAATCATGATGTCAATACTCTGCTGAATGAATATGAGTAATGACAAATGATTAATGTTGTACGAAGCTGTTGAACCTATGAACTTTCTCAGAAATGAGTCACGACTCAAACTGTGAAATTCACTCATCGTATGACGCTTGATTTTTTGATGAATCATATGATGTTGATTGTTAGAAGTCGATCTAGAGTGAGTCATAAAAATGTCATTTAACTAATAAATAAATGCTAAGAAAGAAAAGTATTTATAGAAAAGAACTCAATTTATATGTGTGTTTCTCAGCTTTATGCTAAACTCAATTGAGTTGATGTTTTACACATATGATGCAGAAATTCAATGACATCACTTTTAAATCAGATTCTCGCTAAACTTAATTAGAATGAAATCAGATGAAGATTAGTTGAAGAATAGATGAAGACTAGAATCATAACATTATTTTTCTCTTCTTGACTATTCATGTTTGCATGAATATTATTTCTTAGTGCGCTTTTCTTGAATATTTGATATGAAAGTCATCAATCATCTCTTGAGCGTTCATAAATTCATCGTCGTCAGCGTTATATCAGTTGAAATTATTGTCATAACTCTTTCATTTGACTTGATATTGAAGTCATCTTCAATATCATCAAGAGTTCAATATATTGTTGATTTTTCATTCATCTTCGTTGTTGATCATTATTTATTTCAAAGATTCATTCTTTTGATCAGACAAAGAGTCATCAATGACAGAATGAAAAAGCTCTGAATGAAATACATCATGTATACACATAGTCTTTGATAGTTTCAACTTATAAAATGAGTCAACAGAATCAGTGATCTGAAATGAGTTGAGCATCTTGTCATTCAATTTTTTGAAAGATCTTGCAGTAATGATGTTTCATTCATTCAGAAATATCTTTGATTCAATTTTATAATTGATTTTCTTTCTATGCTTGTTAGTTTAATTCATCATTTGCTCTTGTGTTTTGATCAGAGCTTCGCGAGCGAAGATTAATGTCTTATTCATGTGATCAAATATATCTTCAACTTGAATGATCTGCAGATGTTCGCAAGTGCTTTCATACTCAATGATGTCAGAATTGAAGCTCATACAAGAATGAAAGCTCTTGTTCATGAAGAAGAAAATCAATAAAATGACTGAAAACAAGATGTTATTGTTGATAAACTTGATCATAAATAATCACTTGAATCAGTCGTTCTGCATGTATAAACAGAAGAAACAAAGATATCACTCAACATTCTGATTGACTTGTTCGCTTTGATCATCAATCTGAAAGTGATAGATGATGAACAATCAAAGAGAAATGCTCAGTCGTTTGCAAAAAGACTTTCAAAGAATGAAGATGAACTGAGAATCTTGATTGAATACAATGAAGCTTGATAAATCGTGAGTTCAATATACTCATTGAAGCAACATTTCAGCTGTCTTTTCAACTGTGATATCTTCATCATCAATGATGCAAAGAATATAATGTCTTTCTTTTAACAATCTGCAGATGATAGTCAGAATAGCATTGTAGTTGTATGAATCAAATAAATTGATAATGAAGTTCATGATTATGTTCTGTCATCGCTGTTCAGATATTGATAGAGATTGAAGCAAGTCATTTGATTTATTTCTAGATGTCTTTGATCGTTGATAAACATAACAGTTTCAAATATATCAATTTACTGTCTTTTGCATGAATGATCAATAGTAGTTTCGTTTGATGATTTTCATCGTTCTAAAAATATTAAGATGATCTATTGAGAGTTGATTGTGCATCTCACGAATCAAATTCATTTGCAGAAGTTCATTGAATGAAACTCATAGCTGACTGTCTTTGTATAAGATTTCATTCTGAATTCAACAATTCTTCAGCTTGATATTTTCACATTGTGCTTTGTTTCTGATCTTTGCTTTACGAAGTAGAGTACAATTCTCGTCGATTTCATTCACATCAAGAACTTGTTTATAAATTGACTCGCTGACATTCTTCTTTAAATCAGCAATCTTCATTCAATTTAACGTCAGAATAATGATTCATTGATAGCAAACATATTCATCATTGAAATTTTTGAGCACGAAGTCAGCTCAACAAGTTAATGCATCGATTTTAATGTTCTGTTTATCAGATCGATACATTATCTTGAAGTTGAAGTCAGCTAGCTTCTGAACTCAGCGCATCTGATGTTTGCTCAGCTCTTTGTCTTTTATCAATGAGATGAGTGCTTGATGATCGATGAACATCTTGATAGAAATGTTGATCAGCTTCAGTTTGAATCATCAATGTTTAAAAGCTTGAATTATGATCAGCAGTTTCTTATCATATATCTTGTAGTTGCACTCAGCAGAAAACATGTTCTTGTTATAGAAAGCAATTGAATGTAGTACTTCTTCATCATCATATTGAAAGAAAACTTCGTCGTTTATGTAATTGAATGAGTCAGTTTTCAGAATAGTTTCACAAGTCTGATCAAAGTGACAAAGTATAAAAGTCTCAATCATATGTTTCTTCATGTGATTGAATGCAGTCTGACAAGTTTCATTTCATTCAAATATGATTTTCTTTTGAATGAGTTGAATTATTGAATGAACAATCTTCGAAAAGTTCTTGATAAAGCGTTGATAAAAGTTGCAAAAGTCAATGAATGACTGAATCTGAGTGAGATTATTGAGAATAGATCATTTCACTACTGCTTGTATCTTTCGTGAATTCATCTTCAATTCTTCAATGAATATCAATAATTCTAGAAAGATGATCTCTTGAACATGAAACTCACATTTGTTTATGTTTATCTGTAGATCAACTTCTCGTAGTCTATTCAAGATCAATCATACATGTTGCTTGTGTTTCTTCAAGATCTTACTATAGATGATAATGTCATCTAGATAGATCTGACAAAACTGATGAAGATATTCAAACAGCACGTCGTTCATATAGTGTTGATAGAACGTTGATTCATTGATTAATTTAAAGAGCATTACATGATATTTGTATGAATCAAAGAAAGTGATAAAGATAGTCAAATCTTCGCTATCTGAGTGCATTTGCAGTTTATTGAACGCAGCAATGATGTTTAATTGAGTCAGATATTTGCTTTCTTGTATTCAAGCGAGAATCTTGTTGATCAATGACAAAGAATAGTGATTTCATTTGATCAAAGCATTGAGCTTTCTGTAATCGACGCAGAAATGCAGACTATCGTCTTTCTTTTCAGCGAACAAGATGAGCGAAACGTATGATGCAAAGCTGAAGAAAATGAACTCTTTGTTTAAATGATTGATCAGATATTTCTTTATCTTCTGAAGCTTGTGATTGAACATCTGATATAGTTTGCTTCGAGAAAACATTTCTTCATCAATCAACTCAATTTTGTGATCATAGAAATGATGAGATGATAGTTGATTGATCATAGCTCGATCGAAGATGTCTAGATAGTCGTGATATTCAGAAAAGAGCTTGACTTTGACTTGCTCAAGAACTTCAGCGTAAGAAAGCTCATGCAGATTCACTTCTTCAGACTTGTTTTCAACTGTATGTTGAGATCATGTCTAGAAACTAATCAGAGTGCATGCGTGACTAGAATGTTTGATCGATAGAGATAGTTATAACTAAGACTTTAAGAATACAGAAGAAAGAAGATACAAAAGACAAGAAGAATACACTCTATATAGTAGTTACTCAGATCGACGCTAGTCTCAAAGAAGACGTGTTGAAACATAAGAAAAATGTTGATTCAAAAGATGTTTGCAACACAAAGAAATGTGTTTATCATAGAAATCTGTTGACTATTTGTAACACAAAGAAGTGTGTTTATCTAAAAGATAATAAAAGCTGATTAGAATGTGCTAGAAAAGAAAAAAGAAGCTGAGTCATATCTGAGTCAAATTTGAGTCAGATCTAGATCAGATTTTGACTAGATCTTTGACTAGTTCTAATCATTACGCAGAGTACTCGCTAGCGTGCACTGCGAATTGATTAGATCTTCAGCCTTGTTCAGTCTTGATACACTCGTAACATTACTCTTCTCTTTGAAAATTCATGTTTGTATGAATAGAACAAAATGAAACGCAAATTTTCACTGTTTTTCAATTTAGTGTGACTTGTCTGAATAGAGCTTATGAAATTTGACTAAAACTTCTTTCGAGCTCTCGAATTCTTCTTTATCAACATAGTATCATTTGTCGTTTTGATTTAGTCTCGTTCATTTGATCTTGTATTGTATTTGATCTCGATAGCATCTAGAGTTCAAAATATCATCTATCTCTCAGTGCTCATCGTTTTCAATAGTGAGAAATCTAGATGATTTTGAATGCTGTTCTGATAAGAAGTCATCAAGACAAGAACATAATAGCTTTGAACTGAACATCAAATGCAGCTGCTTCATGCTTATTGATAAATGAAGATGATAGAAAATTTCAACTTTGACAGTGATTTGATAAGATTTTAGCTGTTTATCTTTCAAATTCTTGCTGATGATCAAAGATAAGAAGCTCTTTCATTTGAATGATAATATTATCTGCTTTTCTAGCTTCAAGATGCTCACAAGTAGTTTCGTAGTTAGTTGTATCTGAATCGAAACTCATTTGTAAGTGAAAACTCTGATTGAAGTAGAATGAAGTCATTGAGATGATCAAGAAAATATTGAAATTCTCGCTAAATTCTATCATTGATAGTCATTTTGCTCAGTTGTTCTGCATGTAATTGCAGTAGATTCTTAATTCGCGTTCAACATCTTGATTAACTCGTTTCAATTGATCATTGATTTCAAAATGATAGACTGTTGATAAACTAGCTGTGATTCTTAGTTACTTACAAAGACTTTGTCACATTGTGAATATGAATTGAGAGTCTCTGTTCGAAACAATAAAACTAGGTAGATCATGAAGTCAATAGACGTTTCATAGCATGATTCAAACCGTTTCTTCAACTGAGATGTCATCATCTTCTCAATGATAGAAAACATAGTGACGTTTCTTGATGAGATGACATATGACTGTGCAAATGACGTTATAATCTTTCGATAGAAATAGCTCAGTGATGAAGTTCATAGCTATATCTTTTCAGCGTTTCTGAGAAATCGATAGAGAATGAAGAAGTTTATTGATACTATTTCTAAATGTCTTACTTCATTAACAGACATGACAGTTTTGAATGTAACGTCTAATCATTGCTCGATGATCTGATCAATAGTAGAAACGTTGAACTAGATTAGTAGTTCTTCGATTGTCAGAGTGAAAGATGAAAGACTGATCATGAATTTTCTTTAGTAATTTTGTATGCATATTCTCAGAAACTCACAGTAGATCTTTTTTGAATAGAACATCGTTAACGATCTTGCAATGCTTCAATTCAATGCTATGTAGCTTGAGCTTGTTTTTGCTTATAGCTTGTTTATACTTATTGCAAAGCTCATTTGTCTTATTGACATTTTTTACTTGCTGATAAAAATCAACTTCAGATTTGATAGCTAGAACATTTATTCTATCAAGTGTCAGAATGATCTGATAGCAATCTTCAGTATGCTGAGTTGATTCAAAGACGTCGATCAGAAACATTCTGATTAAAGCATTGACTTTAGTGTTTATTTTGCCTGATTGAAATATAATCTGAAAGTTGAACTTAAATAGAATGTCTAGATAATTGATTTGACGTCAAGTCAACTGCTTATTTTTCATGAAGATCTTCAGAGTCTGATGATCAATGAATATCTGAATGAATAGTTCAATGCATTCAAGCTTGAGTCTTCAATGTTCAAAACATTGAATAATGACTAGCAATTTCTTGTCATAGATATGATAATTGCATTCAGCGAGAATCATGCTCTTACTGTAGAATGCTACTGAGTGAAGAATAATCTCATCATTGTACTGTGATAGTATTTCATCTTTGACGTAGTCAGATGCATTGATTTTCAGAATAGTCTGTCGTTTTGAATCAAAATGTCATAAGACTGAGATCGAGCTAACTTGTTTCTTTAGATCATCAAAAGCTTGAACAAAGACTTCATTTCAAACAAAAAACGTGTCTTTTCTAGTCAACTGAGTGAATGATTTGACTAGCTTCGAGAAGTTCTTAATGAAATGATGATAGAAGTTAATGAATTTCACGAAGTTCTGAACTTTCTTTAGATTGATCGACGTAGCTCAGTTGACTATAACTTCTACTTTGATAGAATTCATATGAAGATCTTGTTCTGAAACTATGACTTTCAAGAAGACAGTTTCTTCTACGTTGAATTCGCACTTTTGAATATTTACTTGTAGATCAGCTTCTTGTAGATGATCTAATATTATCTTGACATGTTGTTGATGTTTTCGTTGAGTTTTGCTGTAGATCAGAATGTTGTCTAGATAGACTTGACAAAAGTCATTTAGAAAGTCTCAAAGAATGTCATTCATATACTGCTGAAATGAGACAGAATCATTGATAAGTTTGAAAGATAACATCTTTGATTTGTACGCTCTCAAAGCGATGATAAAGATAGTGTAGTTCTCACTATCAGAGTGTATTCGTAGTTTGTTGAACGTCAAAATGATATTCAATCGAGTCAGATGTTTGCAATCAACTATTTTGTCAATTACTTCATCTATGAGTAATAAAGAATAGCGATTTCTTTTGATAATAGCATTGAGCTTTTGATAGTCAACGCAGAATCGTAAATCTTTATTTGCTTTCAAGATGAACAGAATGAGTGAGAAATATGAAGCTTTGCTAGAGATTATAAATTCTTTGAAAAAATTCTCATTCAGATATTTCTTTACTTTCTGAAGCTTGTAGAGAGACATTCAATATGCTCAGCAGCGAAATGACGTTGCGTCACTAGTAAGCTCTATCTTATGATCATACGAATGATGAGACGATAGCTTGTCTGCTTGAGCTCGATCAAAGATGTCTAGAAAATTCTGATATTTTGATGATAACTTGACTTTAATATCTTCTAGATTCTGAGTCATTTCATTGACTGAGAAGATGTTTATGACATCTAGTTTGCATTGAGTATTGTAGACGATTTTTCTATTGATGTCTTTGATGAACATAGCAAAAGTCTCTGTCTGATTCTTCTTTTTTCGTTTTACTAGTGCTTAAAAAGAGACGACGTTTATGTTTTGAATTGAGAATGACTCTTTCTGAAAGAATGAAACTGAGTGCTTGAGCATCTTAAAGATCTTGCTGTGAGCTGCTAAAGAGATCAAAGTTGATTGCAATCAACTTGAGTGCTTTGTATTTGATGAAATTGAAAAAATCGAAATAGAAGTATCTAATTGATTAGAAAATATGATAGTATCATGTCTCATGTTCAATAATATTTCATTTTTGTTCATTCAGAATTTGCTCAATATAACTTCATGATGCTCAATATTAGCTATCAGCATTGACATAGTCAATTTCTTATGACTTTCGATCGTGAGATTGAGTAGAATTTTATGAGTAATAGTCTTTCTAGCTAACTTCTCATCATAGTCTCATATTAACTTCTCTTTTGCTAGTGATATAGATTGTATTTCAAGTTTCTGACATACTTTATCAACTAGCTTATCATGTATCAACGTGTAGATGACAAAATCACTATCTATCAAAGAACGAAGGCTGAAAGAATTGCTTTGAGAGATAAGAGAAGCATTGATCAGAAATGACTTTTCAAAATAGTTTTCTTTCAATAGAACTTCAATTTGACTGCACAAAGATATGATCTTTATTTCTTCAATGACTTTAAAAGAGATAGCTAGTTTTTTGAATCAGAATCAAACTCAGAGTTCAATGTAAATCAATCAAACTCATCATCTTCTAATGCATTGATTCTCGATCAATCAGAACACTCTCTAGAAGTATAATTTGATTTGTGACAGATGAAACAGGTTTCAGCTTGTAGATTGATGTGTTTGACGCTAGTTAAAATCACGTCATGCAACTTTGAATGATTGACGAGTGTAGTGACTTCGATCTTTCTATAGAGATTCAATGAATCTCATTTCTCAGCAAAGATGACTTACTTTCTGACTTTGATCAAGAATTTCTTTTCTTTGATGTCATTCATGACTCGATGCTCATTGTTCAAATGAATCAGATAACTACGAATTTCATTGAGAGATTCTGACTGAATCAGCTGACTACTTCAAGCTGCACGAAGATGATAGACTATCTTGTCTTGTAGATCAATGATCAATTGCTTTTCATGATACTTTAAATAAAAGAACAGACGTTGAAATATTGAATAGAAGTCGCTGAATTTGCTCTTTTCTTGAATGAGATTAGCATATTTTCTTCGAAAGTTTGTCTCTTTGTCAGAATCATCATAAAGCTGAGCAAGTTCATTTAGTAAATCATTGATTGTTGAATAAAAGTTCAATGAATCTCGCTGACATCTGATTAGAATGACTTTGACTGTGTCTTCGCTGATTCAAAAATGAATGTAGACTAGTATAACTCTGTCATTGTCAAAATAATTGACATTGATTTCTAACTTGTCACGAATCTTTTCTTGTCAATCATTTCAGATAAATTCTTTTTCATCAATAAATAGAGATGAATTCAAAAGCTTTTGAAATCGCTTAAATGAATTGAACATGATGAAAGAAGTAGAAGTATCTTCTTTAGTCAATCGTAATCAATGTTGTAGTTTCATCAGCTGATCTTGAAGCTTTTTAAGATTTAAATTTGATTATTCTTTTGCTTAATCAATTTTCTCGAAACGAGTCTTTCATATCTGTTCGCTGAGTATTTTATCAAATAACTCACAAGCTTCTACATTTAAATCTCGTTGAGTTCGAAGATTATTTAAATCTTCTAGAAAAACTTCTGAATCTTGTTCAACTCAGTGTTGTAGCTGCTTTACATTTTTGATATCTCAGAGAGTAGAGACTTTCAGAGATTCATTGAGTGTCTGAGAATGAGACATGAATTGACGATGTTTTCATACGAAGTCAGTTCTAAGAAATTTCGATAGATGAGAAGATAACTTGAGATAAATGACTGAATTGAGACTTTGATTATTCTTGAAGAAATCGAGTTGAGTATTCACAAATGATCGAATCATGATGAAGATTTTGATGATCGAGCGAATGATGATGCTCAGTAGTAGATAGTGAGATCGTTTGTTAAAGTGTTTAGTCTTCAAAGAAGAATGTTGCTGATTTGAAGAGATTTTTTGTGATTCTCAAGCAATCAATGAAGATTCTTTATCATTGATTCTATTAATCAATTTGAACTGATGCTACTGACTAAGCGATAAATTCTCTAGCAATCACATGATCATTTGTTTCTGTTGATTCTATTGATTTCTTGATGTTATTCTGTCTTTTGATGTCGTTGATCATCAGATACACAAATTTCTTTATACTTGTTTCGTTGTCAGTCGAGTGAATTTGAATGAGTATAGAGATCAGTATCATGTGATTAACGAATTCTTAAAGTAATGTTGAAATCATGTCTAGAAACTAATCAGAGTGCATGCATGACTAGAATGTTTGATTGATAGAGATAGCTATTGTTAGAAATCAGCATAGAGTCAGTCAATATGAGTGTCATTTAACTAGAAGATAAATGCTAAGAAAGAAAGATAGCTACAGAAAAGAAGCTGACTACATATGTGTGTTTCTCAGTCAACGCTAGACTCAATAGAAACTAGTCAAGATG
>JAABUL010007729.1_pt1 | contig 11382 bp, 10 predicted proteins | sample 5559151 | NCBI WGS metagenome assembly JAABUL01 (sample SAMN10711876, study PRJNA513368) | rock metagenome | isolation source: Antarctica rocks | place: Antarctica: Victoria Land, Pudding Butte sud | reverse complement strand
CCCCATCTTGACCCTGTGGCTACCTTGATGCTACTGTGACCTCCAGTCTCGCACCGAAGTCCCTTCGTTCCGGAGAGGGTAGGCAGAAGCTGCAGGCTCGATGGCACGGACGACCCAGTTTGAGACGATTCCAGGTAGCGAGAGTAATGGCACGATTTTGATTGTAACCGAGCGCGGGGACAGTCGACTGGGTTTGGGAGGCTCACATACTTTAGCTCCCTCGAATCTAAGGTAGCACGAGTGTCCTTCCAGGGAAACCCTGGGATGATGTTGTGCAGCACGAGCGAGTCAATGCATATCTTAAAGCACGGTCATTTGGTATATCGGAGACTCACGAAATACATGTACGTATGTCGACCCTACAGCCCGGAATTTGATCTTATGGCAATAATTGATTTCCCTTTCCCTTGAAGTAGTCGGTGATAGTCGAGCTGACCAACGGCTGTCCATCGAAAAACCCACTGAATGCCGGGTTTCGCTAAGTCTTTCACTGTGGCTTTGATATCCCAATCCATGACTTGAATATTATGCTGGTTAGGGAATGGTTAAAAACTGTTGTCACCTACAGCCACGGCAACTGCGCCCACACACCTTAGATAACGAAACCGAAAGGGTGTGCACGACGGAGGTGCCCGATGTTTGAAGCAACACTTTGACATCAACTTCGCGATCTTCGGTTATTAAGCTTCTGCCTAAAATTAACACGCATCGCATGCATCATAGCAGTGATTGAATCACTTTGAAGTGAGTCACTATTCCAATGGTTGAATCAGCGATTCAATTGGCACACATTGTTACTCTTCTGAGCAAGCCGTAATTTTGCTGCGAATACAACCCAGTTTAGGAATCCGAATCATTCAATCCGGGCTGCGCAATCTGTCTATTGAGGCAATTTATTTAGTTTTGGCAGCCGTGGCGCTACCTTATGAATCTGAATCAACATCATGAGTACTTTACTCTGGTATTTTAGTGACCCGCACCCTTTACTTTTCCACATAGCATCTTGCCATAATAAAAATACTACCACCCAACACCAGCAGCTACTGCCTCCTGCTTTTATCCTTGAATTCACTCTCGTACCTTACTGGATCGAGTCTATCTGCCATACAAACCGCAGATAACCACCCGCTGATACCATCTCCGCAATCCTTATCAAATAGCGACGCCTCATGGAGCACACAACACACCCGGACTTTGCGAGGACTCGATTTCTCATCCTTTCAGACACCCATGGAATGACATTTCAGTCAGAAGATAAACCTCTCCAACGTGTTGACGTGGCCATCCACTGCGGCGATCTTACCGAAGAATCTAAGTTAGAGGAGTACTTAACCAGTCTACGACTACTCAAGGAAATCAACGCACCTCTCAAACTAGTCATCGCGGGGAATCATGATTTCACTATGGACATACCCGCGTTCAAGAGAAAGGTCGCTGAGGCAAGCCCTCCCCTAGATCCTGACCTCGTCAAGAGAGTGTACGGTGACCATGGAGAAGCAAGACAGATCTTTGAGGATGCGAAGGCTGCAGGTGTAATTTTTCTGGACGAAGGAAGTCACCGTTTTCACTTAGAGAATGGTGCAATACTAACCGTCTATGCTAGTCCGTGGACGCCATCATTGGGCGATTGGGGCTTCCAATATCCCTCATCACAAGGGCACAACTTCGAGATCACAGAAGGGGTTGACCTTGTTATGACCCATGGACCGCCAAAGGGTATCATGGACTACACAGAATCCAAACAGAGAGCTGGATGTTCGGATCTTTTCGGAGCCGTCGCTCAAGCTCGGCCACGACTGCATTGCTTCGGCCATATTCACCAGGGCTGGGGCGCGAAAATGGTCACTTGGCGCGATCAACTCACCGAGACACCGTCACACTTTACGGATATCGATAACGAAAGATCGGTCCTAGTGGACAAACTATCAGGCTTCCAACAGTCCAGGTTCGACACCCCGGAATCTCTGGAGCAGAAGTCAAAAAAAACCGAGCATTACCGACGCGAGCGGTGTTGTGCTACCAGTCACTGCACGGGAGATGCGAATCCTCTCGTGTTTGGGACGCAAACCCTTTTTGTCAATGCCGCCATCGAGGGCACCACTGACGAATATCCTCTGCAGCTGCCGTGGCTCGTAGACCTCGAGCTTCCAAGGGCTGCAGACAAGAGCCCTGCGTGACATGGGGGCCAACACCAGGAACGAGGGAGATTTGATGGTCAGGGCTGGCCGCTTTCGGTGATTCAGGTACCCGCCGGACGCTTCGCCTTCTTTGACTCATCGACTTCATTCAACCCCGCCCTCGTAGACATTGGTAGGGTGGATTTTTAGACAGCTTCGTCGAAATGTTGCGAGATGGTCGGTAGCGAAACATCTTGTTTCTGTATATACACTGATGTTCTAGTGTCACGGAAGGCAATAGCTATCTTGGACATGTTTGATAACAATGGCTGCACGTCGAAGCGTTGATTTGGTGCCCAATACCGTCAAAGGTGCTAAACAACTGGTGGCGAAACACCTCATGTATGTACGTAGACTTATATTCTGGCGTTATGAAAGAACACTTACGGCTCACCTTTAGTTGCCTTTGCTGAGACTAACCAATCTGGCAGGTCTACTGGTTCGGTTCCGACCAGTACTGGCGAGCCCGTGTAGGTTATTACTGGCGAAGACGTAGATCATGTAGCTCGGGGAGAGCAGCCAGGCTCCAATTAGTGTTGGTTAGTACGAATTACGATCGCATTTCCACTTGCAGGCTTACTGCGGATGGACGCACTGCATACTTACATACATGTCGGGATAATCCATAAGAAGAGCAAGACGACGGAACTGTCATGGTCAATATTTTCAGATCCTTAAAAGTCTCCATTCAACCCTAGCCAGTTCTTCGTCAGTATCACACAACTCGAACAGGCCGGATGATGTTACACATTACTGCGGAATGATGCACGCAAAGTAAAGTCCGGCAGAACAGTGGCGAGGCTCGTTTGCGCTGCTCATTACCGTACGACCACGAGGTCAATGCACCAGTCACTTCTATTTACAAAGCATGAATGCCACTTACAGTACAGTACGGTCTTGCTGACAGTCATAACGCTCAACGCGAACCCGAAGAGAACCGCAACAATATCCCAGCCGCCAGTCAACGCTCTACTCTCTCCTTGACCTTGTTATCAGACAACCCAGAGATAAACAATGTATTTAAATGTCTCAAGAGCGCTCCCCAACCGATTGGGATCCTGCACACGTAGCGAAAGGAACAGGTATAGAAGACGCTTACATGATATGCCCGTTAAGCCCAGCGACATCCAAAACTTGATATCGAAAAGACAGGTTTTACTATCTTATAACGAAGTCTTTGCCTCGAAGACACGAGGCAACGTGAGGACAGCGACCTCGGCCAGCCCGACGTCGCCCGATTATCGGGTCCGGAAGGGGTCTAGCTCAGGGTCCCTTCTGAAGGTTTGGAAGTATCCAAAAGTTGGCTCATGAAGCATGAAGTATCTTCAATCAATCTGTAAAGTAGCTCAAAGCTGTGCAGGTAAGGCTCTGGCATCTAACCTGCCCTGTGACGTATGAAACCGAGACTCCGACCGGCAAGTGTGAAATATTAAAGTATCTGTGCCGGACTTCCTCCAAGGTTGGGTCGGCATTCACACGCAAGGAGTGCCGGTTCATCAAGTCAGCGCTTTGCGCTCCCCACAACATGCCGCTTGATGTAGTCCCTGGGACAGTTTGAACAAGAAGCACGAAATGATTGGACTGAGCAGGCCGAAGCCAGCTCAGTCTCGACGCCGGCACTTCGGTTCCCAAGTACGAGTCACGTCGTACCACCTCCGAATACAATACCTCATACAGGCACCGCTCCAGGCTGTACACCAAGACGTCTACTGCCGCTCTCTCCTCGTCCTGGGCATCTTGGATCACTCCTTCTTAGCCTTATCGCTCCACGTGTCAATCGGTGAAGCAAATCAGGAGTAGACTACGATAGCCACCATGGAGTCCCTGGATCCTTTGGTCAATGCCACCGCATACTCCGAGCAGCGACTTGGCTGAAGTGCCGGTATCTGGGTTTTCTACGGTACAATTTGTCTGGCATCGTAGTCACTCGTGATCACAATCTGCCGGGAGCGGGGCGCCGTCGTCAACGCTACGACTGTCTGAATACAATGCGTCTGGTTCGAAGGAATGGAAGTCCCTATCATGCGTCGCTTGCCCGGCGTCTATGCCAACACTTTCGAAAAACTTAAGAACGGCAACTTGTTGAAGCACCTTGCCTGACTTATATAGTGAGCTTTCCCTTAGAAATAATTCCACGTTCATGATAATGCTTGATTCCTTAATCTCGTTTCTGTCTCAGCACTGGCTGATAGTTTTACCTCTCCTCTTCATCATCTACTTGCTGAAGAACTATCTGAATCATGGGTTATATAAGTATCCGGGTCCGGCCCTTGCCTCTTTAACAGACTGGTGGCGCTTCTTTGATGTACTTGGAAGAAGACCGGATCTTACCCAAATTAAGCTTCACCATAGACATGGGGAAATTGTGCGCCTGGGACCGAATGCATTGTCTTTTGCCAGTCCTTTAGCACTGAAGACCATCTACGGGTTGAACAAGGGCTTCACCAAGGTAACAGAATTCTTTGCTTGTCGAATGCGCCAAAGCTTATGCAGAACCAGTCAGAGTTCTATCCGGTACAGCAGGCCATGTCCAAAGGCTCTCGACTGCCAACGTTGTTCTCAACCACCGATGAGCAGTACCACGCAACACTGCGTAGATCTGTCAACAATGCCTTCTCTATGACTGCACTCATACAGTACGAATCCTTAGTAGACGAGACCACAGAAAGATTCCTGGATCAGACAGAAACCTTATATTCGTCCAAGAATACTACCTGTAACTTCTCTCAGTGGCTGCAGTATTACGCGTTCGACGTGATCGGTCAGATCACATACAGCAAGCGACATGGCTTTGTGGATACGGGAGAAGACGTTGATGGGATGGTAGCGTATCTTGGCAAGCTCTTTAGCTATGTTGCCCCTGTTTGTGAAGCCTTGTTCTACGCGTAGTACGACTCCTAATCCTATCGCAGATCGGTCAAATACCCGCCTTGGATAGGCTCTTGCTCAAGAACCCCGTATTACGACTACTTGATAGATACAGCATCATGTCATTCACCTTTCCCGTTGTCACCTTTGCCAAGGCCCGTATGATCGAACGGCTTGCAGAGATCGAGAAGTCAAAGGCCTTGGGCATAGACCCGAACGCTTCATCAGGGTTGCGTCGAGGGGATCTGCTTTCCATGTTCCTAAAAGCCAAAGAAGACCGTCCGGACTTCTTTCACGATGATCGCGTTCTTAGTATGGCTGTCAGCATGGCCTTTGCCGGGTCAGAGACAACCGCCATTTCGCTCGCTGCTGTGTTCTATTATCTTCTCAGGACCCCTCGATGCTTGCAACTCCTTCTTGAGGAAATAGAATCCGCTGTATCCTCCCACACGTTCGAAGATCGACCCAGCAGACTGGTTACTTGGGCTGAGTCGCAAAAGTTGCCATACCTCGATGCTTGCGTTAAAGAAGCCTTCCGGCTACACCCAGCTGTCGGGCTAACGCTCGAACGGGTAGTACCTGCCCAGGGCGCGGAGATCTGTGGTGAGCTTATTGCTGGCGGAACAATTGTGGGATGCAACCCTTGGGTAATCCATCGACGGCGGGACATTTTCGGAGACGATGCTGAGGCTTTTCGGCCAGAAAGGTGGATCGAGGCGGACAAAGAGGGCAGGAAAGATATGGAAGGCTGCATGTTTCATTTTGGGATGGGTTCAAGGACATGTATTGGAAAGAACATCAGCTTGCTAGAAATATACAAGCTCGTGCCGAGCTTTCTGAGAAGATTTGAGGTACGCTGGCCGCTCTTTACTGTCTTGTTGGGAGCTGCCAGACCAAAGCTGATTGAATCGTCATAGGTTTACCTCGCGAACCCCGAGCAGGAGTGGTCATTGCACAACGCGTGGTTCGTGAAGCAGCACAACTTCAATGTAATGTTCAAACCCCGAATGTAATAGTCCTTTGTATAATAAGGAGCAACGGTCATGGTAACATGCTTTGAGATGATAGCGTCATAGGAAATTCAAGCCTCTCGGGCGCTCTTTCTTGTCATGCATCACGGCTTTTCACTTGGTCTTTCTCGCGAAAAGTTCATGCTCTTTGGAAGGAGCACACGAGACAGTAAAAATGCTCATCTAGACTGGCCGTTCCATTCTCTTCTTCTCTTTCCCCTCTCAGCATCAATTAATTAAGTGAGTATAAGTACGAGCTCAACCTAGCATGAAATACGCTGATCAGGTACTGTTTCTAGATGTGCATCAATACACAAAATTTTTACCTCTCGTATGTATATCCGGAGCCTATTGTCCAATGCTTAGCAATAGTCACTGACTTCTTCCTTTAGCAAGCGATCCAACACGCCCTTGACCGCCCAGCTCCGCTCCACAACCTCCAGCAACTTCGTAAGTACATCAATACTTCAGCCGGCATTTCCTGATACTGATGGCTTTGCATAAGACCACCTGCCAGACCGCTTCGTCTCGAACCTTCGCAACATGCCGAAGTCCCTTCGAGCCAACACTGCACCACTGCGAGGGGCACTCTTTGAGTGCTTCCGAGCGGCCACCCGCCTAGTCCGGCCTGACCGGCGTCGTCAACTAATCATGGTTGGCGGTGCTGCCAGCATTGCCCACTCTTCGGTTTTCTATACCGAAGACGTGGATGTTGCGGCGCCTCCCGCCGTTTTAATTGATATCTGGGAGGCGGTCAGCGCTGGCGCCCCTAACTTTAGCTTCGAGTCCGACGGCAAGATCGCGTTCGATGCTCCTCAAGGTTTCCGCGTCGGTTTAGAATTCCTTGAGATCGGCGCCGGATTCATCGAACGGATCCACGTAGCGGAACCCTTTTACGAGGGGTCCGTTGCGTCCATGTCGGACTTGCTAAGGTTAAGGGCCGTGACGGTGGTTGATAGTGGGAGTGATGGTGAGAAGGACGACTTTCGATGGCTGTTGGCGGAGGTGACGAAAGCGGGTCAACTCCTTCCAGGTCTTGACAAGGAAGAGCTGGAGGCTGTGGACGATGCTGTGGTGTCTTGTCTTGGGGTGTTGGGTCGCTTGGTATTGTTTGCTATCATGGTTTAGGAGGGGAGAGAGAGAAAAAAAAAAAAAAAAAAAAAAAAAAAACCACCCGACAAACAAGGCTGCGTCTGTCTGGGCTGGGCCCACAAGGGGAAACGATCCATTGGATCAGGGCAAACAACGAGGCCCCAATGTTGGCGAACATCTTCCACCCTGTCGAAGAGCCCTCGTTGCTCATACATACCGTGGAGCCCGTCAGCTCGAATCTGCGAAGGAATCTTGTACCACGAGGGCAATCCGGAGACGGGAAGATCACGGCTTCTGAAAGTACAGTCTGAGCCGGAGTGCATTGTCGTCGACATCGCATTTGAGAGTGAGCCTGCTTCAAAAGCACGAAGACATGGCTGTCAAGGCATGACGATTACCGACAACGTTAGTCGAGTGTGAGCCTGCTACAATGGCGCGACGGCAAGACTTGTCAATGCATCGACTGCGAGGAGCCGTGGGACTCGCACAGAACCAAGAGAGTTGGTTGGACGGTTACCGACTACGCTAGTCGAGTGTGAGCCTGCTAGAATGGCGCGACGACAAGACTGGTCTGTGCATCGATTGTGAGGAGCCGTGGGACTCGCACAGAACCAAGAGAGTTGGTTGGACGGTTACCGACTACGCTAGTCGAGTGTGAGCCTGCTACAATGGCGCGATGACAAGACTGGTCTGTGCATCGATTGTGAGAAGCTGTGGGGCTCGCACAGAACGAAGAGAGTTGACTGGACGATTACCGACTACACTAGTTGAGTGTGAGCCTGCTAGAATGGCGCGATGGCAAGACTTGTCTATGCATCGACAGTGAGGAGCCGCGGGCCTCGCACAGAAGGAAGAGAGTTGGCTGCCTAAGCCGAAGACACAGACTGCATACGAACCCTTTTGCAACAAGCACACAAATTTGAGACCATGCAGCGCCGTCTGTTATCATCCACCATGATTTCAAAGGCATCCGCAGTTCTCGTGGAGGTCATTGGGGAGAACGCTGGGGTGCATTCGGTCTATCAGGCAGTGATTGCTTGAAACGTACACTCGAACGACATCCGTATTTCCAAAATTGCGGGCTACATAGCTGACAGGTGTGACCTGACGAACGCGCCGCCGTGGAATCTGGGCTCGAACGATCCCTTCGCACCGAATGCTCCCTTTCCAAGGAACGAAAAGAAGGCGAATCACTATTGCCAATCTCATTGTCCACTCTCGGGATACTAAGCATAGATTATTCACTTCGTGAGGGAACAAAGCTCACTGAGCACTGGGTCCACCATCGACGAATGCTGGTACCATCTCCACTATACTGTCGTCGATTCTCCAAACCTCGATCCGAGGCCTGCATGACAGGGGGGCTAGTGTCTGGGACAAGGGAGATTAAGGGGGTCAGTGGTAATACTTGTTACTCATATGCGAGACCTCGATCCAAAAAAGCAGCCTACATGAGAGAGGTACTAGTGCCAAAGATGAGGGGAATTCGAAAGGCTCAACGATACCCTCTCTACTACAAGCTCTGCACAGCAATACCATGCATTATCGATTGCCAAGAGAAGCGGCCTGCGTGACAAGAGGACTAGTGCCAGGGATGAGGGCATATGAAGAGGGCCGGTGCTGGCCACCTATTTTTTGTATGGCAGTCGCCCACATGATCTTTTCCTCGCTAACTTGTCGGTTCGGACCTTCGGAGCTGTAATTCTGTGTACGCACTGGACAAAAACCCTCTACATTCGATCTCCCTCGCTCCACAGGCAACTCACTCTTCCCGAATCCCAGAGTCCATGAACGGAGAGGCCATCGGCGACGGCCGGTAACCTACTTGAATTTAGGCTCTGCGCCTGATTTCAAAGCAGCGTCGAGATGCAAGATCTCAATCCTCGGGACAATTGTTGCAAAGGGCCTCAAATCCGCAGATGCAAATCTCATCACGATCTTCGAGTACCAATCGTGTAATGTTCCACGAACATGAAGGAAAGTTCTTACACCTTCAAGGGTGCACATAGAGGCACACACAGATGAGGTGACACGGGCTGTAACGAGGGCGGTAGACGAGAGTGTAAGGACTTGTAAGTGCTATGGTGGGGAAGATAGCTGGTGTGACTCCCCCCTTTTCTTCTCATTGCTTTGCGCTTTTCCCCGCCCACTCGCGCCGTATGGCGGTCGCGTTGATAGGGGGCGTTGATAGGGGGCGTATCGGCTGCCTCGGGGTGCTTTCTCGGCTTCGCAGCAGTCCTAGTGACAGTGAGGCAGCCGATACCGCCCAAACGCATGCTTGTACATTTCTTATAATAGCATCCAGCAAGCAGTATCCTATCATCCATGAATACTACAACTCCCTTTGCTAACGATTGTTAGGTTTGCAGCACCTTCTAACATGAACCCACCCTTGACCAGTCCATCTACATCCAATTCCTCATCCTCCACGATCAACACACCCTTCTCCAATCTCAAAGCCCCATGAGCGTTGCGCTCGCGATCGGCGACAGCTGGTACCAACTCTACTACAAGCTCTGTAACGAACTGCAATGCATTATCGACATCCATGAGCTCGACCCCAAAACATTCCATTTCACAACAATGAAGGAGAAGTTCTTGACTTCTACGTGTGTACATGAATGCACGTACGGATGAGATGGCAAAGGCTATATGGAGGGCGATAGAGGAGAGCGGGAAGACTTGTGAGCGCTACAAGCTCGCGATTGGCGACGGCTGGTACCAATTCTACTACAAGCTCTGCAACGAACTGCAATGCATCATCGACATCCATGAGCTCGACCCCAAGACATTCCATTTCACAACAATGAAGGAGAAGTTCTTGACTTCTACGTGTGTATATGAATGCACGTACGGATGAGATGGCAAAGGTCATAGAGATGGCGGTAGAGGAAAGCGGGAAGACTTGTGAGCGCTGTTGTGATGAGGAAATACTGTATGAGCAGAGAAGTATGCGTGTCAGGCGTGAAGGGTGCAGGAGGGCGGACGAGGTAGAGGGGGCGGACGAGGTAGACGGGGTGGACGAGGTAGACGGGGCGGACGAGGTAGACCGGACGGACGAGATACATACGGGATGCAGAGCGATAAAGAGGAGTCGGGAGCAGAAGTGCTTCTCTATGCGAGGCAGCACAAGCTTAACACTATGTTCAAGCCACAGGTACGATAATGTTCAATATTCAGGGCGGCATTCGACATCACACGATACCGTAAATTGGTATTGTTATAACTTATGAGTGTTCTGAGCAATTATCTCCGAACTCGCTTGATGCCGGCGGCACCATGTTATTCTATCTCAGGCGCTGGTACGAAGTGCTTTACTGATCTTTTGGCCCTGGCTGGAGAATGTTTTGACGGATTGACGGAATGACGGAAACGACGATGGGCTGGTTTACCAGGGAGACCTTGTAGCAACATTGAGAGACTCAGCATTCCATTCTATCGACATGACAGGATCCGAAGGACGATTTCCCTCAGAGGGATGTTTTTTGAAGAATGCGCCGGCGGATGGAAGTCCTATTCTCTTGTTGAGATATACTACTAATTAGCAACACGCTCTGAGGATTAGCGACAACATGACGTTTTCTAGCCTGGAAAAAGTGTTGGTTGTCCAAAGTCGTGGTTGAATGTGGGCTAGGGTTTAAATCAGGGTTAAAGACTGAAGACTGGCACATGTAAAAAGTTAACTACCTGCCTTTAACCGTCGCTTGCTCGCAATGTGAGGTTGTTAAATCTGCCCATCTAATTCCTCTTCACCACATCATGATCCCTTCTCGACTCTGTGGCTCCTATGCTTAAAATCCCTCTCTTCCTTCTCATGGAGTCCTCCACGATGTTGCGCCGTAATGGCGCTTCAGTGCCCAAGAGGCCTGACTATGTCGCACCTACAGATAATCGTCTTCAGTCAACTCGTTCGCCTTTCCTGCCCACCTCCATCGAAGCGCTCCTCCTCGGTATATACCCTTCAACGCTCCTACTCGGCTCACTCTTCTCGCTCCTCGAACCCCACGCCCGCGCCGCCCCCTACAGCGCCGTCTCACAATCACATCCTTCCGCCGTCGCCCCCTCTTACTTCGCTCAAAAACGTAACATCTTCAATATCTTCTTCGTTAAGATAGGCTGGTTCTGGACGACCCTCGCCTTCGTCATGTTCCTCTTCCTGCACCCCAGCACCGGCCCCAGTGGCGGATTGGTCCTGAACCGAAAACGAGCGCAGGGGCTACTCCGATGGGCGCTCG
>JAABUL010007727.1_pt1 | contig 11382 bp, 7 predicted proteins | sample 5559151 | NCBI WGS metagenome assembly JAABUL01 (sample SAMN10711876, study PRJNA513368) | rock metagenome | isolation source: Antarctica rocks | place: Antarctica: Victoria Land, Pudding Butte sud | reverse complement strand
AAATCCAAGGGATTTGAAAGCGGTATCGGAGCACCAGTCTACCTTGTTTTTTGTCATAGCAAATGTATCGGCTATAGCAGATATGTAAGAGGCCTGCAAGACAGGCGGGTGATCAACCCACAACCCCCCTTTCTTTCTCATTGCTTCGCGCTTTTGCCCGCCCGCCCACGCCATTTTTCTGTCGCATAGATAGGAGGCGTTTTGCCTGCATCAGGGTGTTTTGTGTAGGCTTCGCAATAGTCCTTTTGTTGCAGCCGATACCGCCCAAGCACACTTTTGTACATTCTTGTACCTCTGCATCATAGCATTCACAAGCAGTAGCTTCATTTATTTTGGAAGTAGTCGAGATATGCTGTCTATAACGAGATCGAGATAACATGGGACGCTAATTCGGGATCCGTAGATCGTGAATCCCGCAGTGGTTTCCATAGGGTGAGTTGGTGGTGGAAGATGGATTGGTGCGTTGACCCGCCGGATATATCACGAAATAGATCATCGATAGAATAACAGCTCAAATAAGCTCTGTAAAACTGCCCGTTACGCATCTTCCACAATCCTAAATATAGAGGGCAAACCGAGCAGATTTCGTACCCATGTTGAAATTGTCATTCTCATCTTACACTCGAGCAGCCACGAGCCTCATGGCTTCACGAGAACCTTCCCCATAGTCTTCCGCCCCTCAAGATCTTGATGGACTCTCACAATCTTCGACAGCGGATACGTGTCGTGAATTTTCACGTTCATCTTGTCCTTGATGATGGCATCAAAGAGCATTGCGCACCACTTCGCAAACTCCTGAGACGTACCCACAGTCCTTATCACTGCACTCTCGGCAGGCCCCACTGTTTTCACATTCTTCGCAGCCAACTTGGCAGATGAGACAGGAGGCGGGATTCCGGACTGTTCACGTCAGTAACTTGGCCGTTCAAGAATATCATGCGGCATCTGCTTACAGCCACGCCATAAGTCACGATTATCCCATCATTGGCCACAACGTTCACATTGTTCTCCGTCTGATCCTTCCCAACACCATTATACACGACATCCACCCCATGGCCCCCCGTAATCTCCTCTACTCTCTTCACCAGGTTCTTCTCCTCATGATAATTAATCACGAAATCCGCCCCATTCTCCATGGCCAGCTGGATTTTCTCCGCTGTACCCGCCGTGCCTATGGTTTTTACGCCTTGCGCCTTCAATAGTTGACACAACCACAGCCCTGTGCCTCCAGCAGCAGCATGGACCAGCGCCCAGTCGCCCTTTTTCACCTGGTAGATTTTGCGCGTGAGGTTGAGGGCGGTCAGGCCCTGCATGAGTGCTGCGGCTGCGACGCCGGGTTCGATCTCGGCCGGAATGACATAAGCCGTCGCGGCAGGTACCGCGGTATATTCCGCGTAATCACCCATGGCGAGATAAACGACGCGATCGCCGACTTGGAGATTACTGACCCTCCCGGGACCGGTAGACAGAACGGTGCCCTCTGCTTCGCGGCCGATGATTCCGCCGGGGGCAAATCCCATCATCCCGATGCGCCAATATCTGATCACAGGTTCAGCAACGGGAGATTTGATGTTCGGGAAGGGGAGAAGGGCGACGAACACATCGACGTAGTTGATGCCGATAAATACGTTCTTGACCAGGACCTCGCCATCACGCGGAACCGGGACGGGTAGGTCGGTTTGGTATTGCAGAACTTCGGGTCCGCCGAAGTTCTTCATTTGCACACCTTTCATGATTTTGGGGATGGAAACAGAAATCATCGTAGCATGCAATCGAAGCTGGGATATTCGTGTGGAAGATGGCCAAGTGGAAGTGAAGAGTGGTATTATCAGAACTCGTACCGTAAGTCTAGGAAACATGTGCCTGCTACAATCGATTGGGGCTCATTCGCAGACGATAGAAAGAAGAGAGACGGAAGAGAGGGGGAGGCAGCAGACGCGGACTACTTACACGGAAATGAATTTAACGGTATTGATCGGTAATTTTCAGAAGTTGCTGGTTGCCTAGACTGCTGCCCCGATTTTCCGAATTCGGTCGGTGTTCCGGTAAGGCCGGTATCAGTATGGAATAGGGAAGAGTATACAGTGGTTATGTTTCAATACGGTTCATCTCAATAGACAGGTTGCGCAGCTCCAATTGTGACACTGTTATAATTCGTTCTGCGAGAGCTAGTGGAAGCTAGAATCGCTAGCCCGCCCACCTTACATCCCATCGGGTAATATACTTCGCAACTTGATAATTACTTTATTGAATCGAATTTTCTTCTCTCTTACTAATCGCGTGTTGATGACTAAATTCGTCTCTCGTCAAGACAGCTGAATTATCTGGCACGGGATAAGCCCCTCAACATTGAATTAAATCAGTGCCTCGACGTCGATACTCATTATTGGTTTGGCCGTGTAGGAACCCTCGCGTTTAAAATTTCAAGTTGGCCAGTGTGCGCCGTGAATCTCGTGAGAAAGTTGTGTAATATGTACCACAGCCAAAGACTGACCTCGGAAAGTAAGCGTATTCTGCGCATGAGTTCAGTAGAGAACATATGGTGCCAATACTTTTCTGCATATTCTGCGCAGTGCGAAGATGTGGTGCTTTGATATCTTCCATAACACAGGCGTGAATAGAAAAACAGCAAGCCATAGTGGCAACAGAACGACAGCGACAATACAAGTATTATTATCAGAAGCTAGGACAGCCATCTAGAATACAGCAGGTTTGCCACGGATAGAGCCAAGAATCTCTTTTAGCATGCTTACCTTAGCAGGAAAGAGGCATCCGTTCCCGGTGGCATGTAGAAGAGACTTCTCCACAGCAGCGGATCCTGCGGCTGATTTCCTAAGCCCAGATCAATTGATATACTTCCAAATCGTCCTTACATAGAAGACAAACAGAGGTAAAGGCTCGATGCAGGTATTTTAGCAATTGGTCCATATTCAATACCATCCCTCGCAAGACATCAATAATGAGCGAAGAAGAAGTCCTGAACGAGCGATCATGTGCCTGCAACCATGTGTAAAGTATCAATCAAAAGTACTGAACCGATTGCATACCACATCCTGTTCGAGATAATCCAAATTGACTCATGCATATGTTGTATAAGACATCTATTCCACTGTAGAGGGTCGTGTAACCTGTGTTTTGGAAATCTTGTCTGCTAGGAGAAGAGGCGAACGATTTAAGTTGATCCAAGTATTTCTAGCTTCCTCTCTTTTGTGTTCTTTTTGGATCTTTGCAGATATCTCCATATCTTTATTTCGTGTTCCTCCTTTGCTAATATAGTTGGTGTTCGATCGTTCTCGTCCCTGGCTTCGAGTGAAGCTCTAGCTTCAACGAGCAATTTTACGATCTCGTAGTCACCCTTCATGACACACATCTATAATGGTGTTCCACTTCTGGATGAACGGTTCAACGATCTATGATTTTCATAGCGAAATACCTGGTCGACCCCTGCACCAGCAGTAATTAGCATTTGTAATATTGAAACATGATCGCGACGAGCTACGATAACAAGTGCAATCCAACCATCATCGTTAGAGACGTTGAGGTCGATTCCACCATTTAGTAGATGTTCGACTATAGTATCATTACCACTACTCGTTGCATTACGCAACTTAACAAGGTTAAGTCACTCGTCTAGAAGATCTTTATATTTGGCGAGCATGTCGAGAAGATCTCTTCGTCCAAAGGTTGCGATCAATCGAAATAGATCGTCTGTGACTCTCAAATCAAGGCTACGATTTAATATTCATTAGATAGAACTATTTTTCAATGATCAATAAAAGTTCTTCTAGGTCGCGTATGCTACTATTGTTGCTCTAATTACGTTGGACGTGATTCTTAATGAGATGTCTCGTTCGAGCAATCATTCGAACATATTCATCGATCTTCTAACTTGTTTCGCGATAGTCATGAACAAATTTTCTTTCAATCGTATCTTCTTGACTTCGATCAATGACAACTTGAAAGTGCGATAATTGCTTTCGATTGCTACTAAGATCAAAGTCTATGGAATTTCACTTAAATGTGCGCGATTCTAAAAGAATCTAAAGCAACCAAATATTTTTGAACGAATCGCGACTTTAACCACGTTTAGTGTGATCGATACATGATTGGATTTTTGTGTAATCTCTTGAAACGCTTTTTCGAAATCTAATTCAATCGCTGCGATTAGAACTTTCTCGATAATGTGTTCGAGCTTAATTCGCTCTTGCAAAGGCTTCTGCTCAAAAAGGCTAGCAAGATCGCGTGTGCAAAGTAGCGACAACAGAATATGCTTAGTAAGCTCTATGGGACCAAATGATTGCTCTAGTGCTACCATGACTTCTTCCTCTTTCTTAGAATGCTTTATCGCTAATATAACTATCTTGACAAAAAGTTCTATCAAGTTAGCTTCCTAAAGGAATTTCTTTATTATGGCATTACCACAAAATTCATTCGCAATCGCAACTTTCAATAGATTACTAGTGATGTCGATCGTCTTCATGCGCGCCAATAGTTTCTAGATCACATTCGACGTTGCATTTCACAAAGTTTAGCTTAACACATCTTTCGTAATCGCGATAATGTTTGCCTTTTTTAAGAGCATCGACAACATTTGATCTTCATCAATGTCGAAAAACGCAACAAGGTGAACATCTTCTATGATTGCGAAGCTCTTCGCTTAATCAAGAAGTTGTCTTATTATTTTAGCGTCACTAGAGAATATAGCTTCACTTGCTAGACCTAGTAACAAATTTTTCATTTCTATGACAATTGTCATCTTGTTCGTTCTATTCATTAGTCTTTCTATTAAATTGGTCTCTACATAGTCGCTATTCACTATAGCACGAAGTAGACGAATTGTATCTTGTTTCATACTTAGCTTATTTAATTGATCAAGTAGTTGATTTATCATTTAAGACTTTTTAACATGTGCGAAGTCGTTGTGAAGTCATTTATTTGCTAATGTGTCAAGCATGTGAGAAATTGCTAGTGTAATGATTAAATCTTCGACGCCACTTAATAGTACGTTTAAGATTTCAAAATTAATATAGTTTTCGTTAACGTAGACTTCTAAGATTGCACGATCGATCTCACAATTTTGTTAAAGTAATATGTTTAGATTTTTCACGCTTGTATGCGATGCGTTCTCCAATAGAACATTTTGCGTGATTTTTCCTTCGTGAACGAGTATTAACTCTAGCATCTCGTCGCTAGAATTTTTTGTTCCCTCGACTAATGTGTCTTTAAATATCATGGAAGTTTCGTCGTTAACAAGCAAAATCTTCATGATAGCTATATAATTATATGTACGTGTAGCACGAGCAACATGAGTTGAATTTAGACAAGAGTTGCTAGCTTTAGCAAGAATCATTTCGATCTTTGTCATTGCTTTTGATCGTATTGCTTGCATCAACATTTTATCTAACGACGTGATACTCTTAATTTGATCAAGCAATAACTTGAATGCATATATAGTCGAAAATTTCATAGCATAAGAGAGCATTCGTTTCGTAACTCTAAGATGAGAATATTATTGCAAAAGTCATTTTAAATATTACTTATCTCTTATGTTAATTGCGATAAAACATGTCTCTTTTGTAAAATAAGAGCTTAATATTTTGTTTTATAGTCTTTCGAACGTCTTTTAATTACGAGATTCTATTAGGTCTATTATTACTTTTAATGTAAATTTCACTTTTTAAGTATTTATTAAAAGATTAAAGATTTCTTCTTGATTAACGTTTGTTGCGAGAAAAACAACGTATTTTAATTTTTTTTCGCTTAATTTATTATTTTGTAGACAAGACTTAATAATTTCGTTAAACTCATAGACGATAGTAACAAAAAATATTCTTAAAACGATTTCGAGATAGTGATCAAGTAGATCGTGCAATTTCTATTAAGACTTCAAGATCTTTGTTTTTGTGAATCTTTCTTCTAGAAATGTATTGTTGTAGCGTTGGACTCATTCATTAAACGTCGAATTAAACATTGTTGTCTTTAACAAAAAGAAGCGAAACAATTGCTCAAAGTTTAAATTTGCTAGTCGAGCATTTTGCGATGTCAACTCGCAATGAATTATCTAGACATCGAAGAAATAATTCGTGAATTAAGTTCGTATTAGTCACTCATTTAATATAAGTCTTTTAGAAATGATGCGAATGTTATTCTTTTGCGACTCAAATGTCGCATTCGAGAATTTGCTTAAGACGATCATGTGTATTAAACAATGTTTGATCACGAGAGCATTGCAAGATTTCTCAAAGAATTTTAACTATTTTTCTAGAAACTCTCTCATGAAAAGATGAGCAAAACGAAAGATGTTTAAGTCTTCATTATATATAACTAAGTTACGACAAAGATTTAAAATATCTTCTATATTGACAAACTTTTTGAGATTCAATGCAATGACTTATAAGAATTTATTAGCGTTTAGGATTCTTTGGGCGTTTAGCAATTATTTGAAGGTGTTTTCGATAATACTACGATTTAATTTCTTGCGATGTAACGTGAGTTTAACATAGACTACGACATATAGTTCTTTCAATTTAGATGAAAGTCGTTCAAAATTGTCACGAATATCGTTGTTCAATTTCAACGTACATAGCACGTTAAGTTGTAGAGTCGCTTATCGAAATCTACGACATCAAACTTAAGTGTAAGAAAGCAAAATAACAAAGAAAATGAAGCATACTAACATGCCCTTAATACCTTGTTTAACTTCGTTAATAATTAGATTTTGCATTTCGTTTCATAATTCGTTGTTGCGCAAGAGACGTCTCGTTCTTATACGATTTTAAGTCTTTATTTGAACATAATTCGTGATGTCTTTGGTATTTTTGCTTGAAGTAATATTAAAGTTAAGAGATTCTTAAAATCGCAAAACTATATCTTGATCGTCGCGACTTAAAACAAAGATTTTCATCAAATTAGTAGATTCTTGAAGTATCTTCTCAAAGACTTCAAGGAGAGATTGGCGCATTTTAGGATTGCATTTATCGAAAGCATTCACGATAATTGTCGTGACATCGTAGATCTTAGTTAGCGACTTGACAAGCTTCAAACTATCTTTCAAGCAAGGTTCGTTACTAAATTCAAATCCTTCGCCTTGCGTTTTATATTTTTCGACGATCGAATGAGGCAAGGCTTTTTCAAGTTCGATGCAACAAAGTTATCTTAGAATACTAACAAGAACTATCGCAAGCTTTAAGCGTTCGAGCTTTGCGACACTTCTTGTGCAATAGAAGTAGACAAGCAAAGGATTTTGACCCTTCTAAGAACTTTCCGTGATATCCTCGATCACGATCGACCTAATTAGAACGATTAATTAGCACCATACTACATTTCAAAATCGTCTACTATTCCATGCGCCAGCACGATGCACTTTTAATGGCGCGACTTAGTTCATAGCACTCTCGAAAATGTATCGACTATATGTCACGAGAGAGATTAACCAATAATCACTCATCGTAGAAGCGACAAACAGTTTAGGTATATCGCGCCCATGAGGATGAAAAGCATAGAGCGACTTCGAAGGATGAATAGAATCACAACGAAAGGTCTTATCACGTTCGCGCCATAACAAATAGCACCCATTGCTGCCTAGGTATTAGTAAGATTGATCTAGAGATCGAAAAGAGTGTCTAATGCTCGAACGATAATTTTTGTGCAACTTACACAAGAGTGCTCTTGCCCGAGCCAAGCACGCCATGCAACCAAAGAAAAGATGAAACACTATCGTTTCGCCACTGCTTATATAGCTAATTTTGCAATAGCCATTGACTAGAATTCTTCAAAGCTTGCTTTTTGATTTGCTAATGATGTTCAAGATAAGATTAAGACGACAACCAACGTAAAATTTCGATTCGCTTAGAATTTAACTAGAGTCAACAAGATCTTTGATTTGTGAAGTATTTAAACGTCTACGATCTAGATGATTTTATAGATGATCAAATTAATTATTGATTCGATAAACGAAATCGTCAATGCGTGTAAGAAGCTTAGAAAGGCGAGCATAACTATTACGTTGCTCTAATCAATTAATAAACGAACAACAATTATGTATAAATTCGATACAAATCATGTACTAATTAATAGTGTTTAAAGACGATAAACAATATCGTTGTTCTTTATGCTAGCGCGCGTGAGTCGTAGTTCATCTTCTAGACATATGATATAGACTTTTCTCGTGAACTAGATTCGCAAAGCGATTCACTCTTTTTTGTTTTATTTCAATTTCTAGCAAAAATATTTCGAATTTCTTAAGAGAGTTGACAATAGCTTTTAGAAAGCGTTCTTTTAATTATGTTAGATTTTTCATAAGCACCAAGTTAATGACTAGACGCATTTGAAGTACTTTGCTCATAATATTGCTTTGCTTTCGCCAAATATACGAATATTGACACATATAATCGAATCATAGTTTTCTTAAGAGCTCTAGTATTATCGATCATTGTATAAAAAAAATGTAGATAAATATTATAAAAGATAGCGAAACGCAAGATACAACGAACGATTGTCTTTACACTCTTGACAACGAAATCGAATTTCTAAAAGTCGTCAACTACAATCTAGGAATTCATTCAAGAAGCGCACATCAACTTATAAGAGTGCAACATAAATTAAGTCATATTAAACTACGATATTCTTAATTTATTTAAAGCGATCTATTTAAGTTACGATTTTACTAAATAGATTTTGAAGCACTACAACTTTGCGTTCTTGATCGAGTTGACAAAAATATTATTTGTGCTCGATGCATTTTGTCTTTGCATTCTTCGTAATTCTTTGCAATTTAGTAAAATTATTTAGCTTATTTTGTTTGTCGAACACGATCAATTGGCGATTTGCTAAATCAAGAAGACCTAGGGTAGCAACCCATAAATTGTCACTTGATCGCATGGTAATCTTCATCGACCATAAGAGACTAGCGACAACTTTATTGTGATTTAATGTTATTGACTCAAATGCGAGGTCTACGAGACTACACGATGCTGCACGATGATCTTGCTATCTAATTCGTAATAAGGTTCTACCTATTAGTAAGACAGTCGCCTTGCTCGATAAAGCCTAGAGCTAGATGGTTGCCTTGCTAATAGTTGGGGCATCGTTTATTTTAAATAGCAAAGAACTTCTATAGCTAGGTCGATCGTGTAAGTATGAAGACTACATTGTTCAATAGCACGACTAAATCACACGTTGATCTTCGACTTAACAATAGAGCTTCGCTAATTTATTAAGATAACTACTAGCCATAGATTATTCTATTGCTCTCGCACACTATCTACACTTTGCTCGCACATCACTCTCTCGCATTAAGTCTAATCGAGTAATTTTAGAGTTCGCTATCTTTGTTTGTTTATATATAGCAAAGCTGTTTTTGCGTATTGTCTCAATTATCTTTTATTTATATTATTTGTATTGTTATCTAATATATTATAAAGCTCAAATTATTGTCTAATATTTACTAAGTATAAAAGAATCTCGATCGATCTACTTATTTTATAGCTCAATAAATATGCAATAATATAAAACTATACAACAATAAAAAATTATAGCAAAGTTAGCAAACAAAATATTTGCATAAAATACTAAATTATTTGCAATTGCAATAGTAAATAATATAATATTAGATTAGTAGTTAGTTAATAAAATTTGTCGAATAAATAATTTTTGTTTCAATCTTACTTAAATCTTTTAATTAGAATTGAATTAATCTAAATTAGATTAGAATTAATCTAGATTAAATCTAAATTAACTTTTGCTAGATATAAAGTCTGCAATTTTATATAGTTATTGTATTGTTCTGTTTTTTTGTTTTCTTGTTTTTTGTTTTGTATTGTAAGATTGTATACAAATATTTAATAGAATATTGCTATATTATCGCATAGACTTTGTTTCTATAGTAAAATATATAAAACTATATTCTAGAAATATTAAATTGTAAGATTCTTAGAAGAGAATCTTAGTAGTAAAAATTCTGCAATATTAAGACATATTAATATTAGCGATTTGATATTGCGAATTTAGCAATATTATTGAAGTAATATATTGCGCAATACAACAATATTATACTTAAAATCTGCAGTAATTAACAAATAGTCTAAAAAGTTGTTTAGTAGTTCTGATTAATTTGTTTAGCAATCTAATTTAGATTAATTAGATCTAAATTAGACTAAAATAAATCTAATTAAATATATTAGATTTAATTTGAACTAGATTAAAAAAAAACATATTCTGCAATTTCTATATTCTATATACTAGATATTTTCTAATAAATAGTTGATCTAATATATTATATTACGATTATGCATTTAGACGTTAGAGGTTTGTTGAACCTTAGAATAGTTTAATCTCAGAAAATTTTATAGAACTTCAAGCGAGTTTCATAAAATTCTGATTAATTAATTAAGCGAATTAATTCCAACTAGCGAGCAGACACTAGTGATTGCTCAATAGTTTTAATTAACTAAATTTATTGTTTTAATTTGCTAGAATATATTGGGACTAGCGCTTCTAGATTACGGATTTATATAGTTCTTGCAATTCTCGTGTATTTACTTTTTATGCTTTAAGTATTAGTTAATATATATTTATTAGACTCGCTTTATACAAATCTCTAATATTACTAAAAGTATTCAATTATTCTACTTGTAGCTACACAAAACCAAATAACAAAACAAACAAATAGAACAATTAGATAAGTTCGCAACGTGTCGAGATATTTAGCAAGTTCAGAGTTTCTATCTAATTATTATTGTTTATTCTATTTACTTATATATTTACAATAGCGAAACGCTCTTTGAAGCAAGTTTAAAGAATTGTTGACAAACTATTAACAAAAACAAAAAGACAACAAAGATTAATTCTATCTTTTTCTATGTCGAACAAGATTTTAGACGCTAAAAAAATTAAATTTAAAAACAAGACCCAACTGAAGAATTAAATACAGAAAAATTTGTATAAAATATTAATTTATTTGACAGAAATATATTATAAATGCAATCGAGCTTTTAAATATATCAAATTCTGAAAAATGATAGAAATCTCGATCGAGAAAATCTATAATATTGTTCTAACAATTTAGAATTGAAACAATTTTACAAAAACTAATAATTTTATTCTCAAGAAGCAAATTGTTATTATACAAGATATTGTAAACAAGCTAAAGAAACAAAACAAATAGTTTCAAATTTTATTAACAATAGCAAAAATTAATACAATCAGAACACGTTAAGAAATATAATTCTCTTCTATTGTATTAATAACAACAAGAAAATATATTGCAAAATTTTCTAATTTTTGATTTTTTATTAATATCAACAATTTCTTTTTCCAAGACTAAGTTTTAAAATTACACAATAAGTTGATTCTAAACAAAAACTATTTTGAAACTAACACAGT
>JAABUL010007726.1_pt1 | contig 11382 bp, 9 predicted proteins | sample 5559151 | NCBI WGS metagenome assembly JAABUL01 (sample SAMN10711876, study PRJNA513368) | rock metagenome | isolation source: Antarctica rocks | place: Antarctica: Victoria Land, Pudding Butte sud | reverse complement strand
CACCATCGTCGTCTTCGACCGCATCCGTGAGAACATGCTGCGGCGCACCGGAGAGTCCTACTACACGATCGTCAACAACTCGCTGGCGCAGACGCTCGGCCGCTCACTGACGACCTCGCTAACGGTGCTTTTGACGCTGCTCGCGCTGCTGCTGTTCGGCGGCGCCAGCATCCAGACCTTCATCCTGGCGCTGCTCATCGGTATCGCCAGCGGCACCTACAGCTCAATCTTCAACGCCACGCCCTTGGCCGTGATGTGGGAAACGGGCGAGTTCAACCGCTTCTTTGGCCGTGGTCGCCGCAGCCAAAGCGACGCCGGCCCCACGATGCGTCCCGTCGCCTCGCGCGGCGGCGCAGGCACAGTGCGGTAGACGGCCCTCAGCCCCGACGGCCTTCACCCCCGACCCCTCTCCCGTGCGCGGGAGAGGGGAGCCACCCTATAACGTCACGGGTAATAGTAGGGGGAGGGCCGTGGAGATACGACACAGCACGGTTGAGCCGTCCGCTTCCGTCAGAATATAGCGCGGCGGCTCCCTCAGCATTACCCATACCTCGACGCGGCGGCTCCCCTCTCCCGCGCACGGGAGAGGGGTCGGGGGTGAGGGCCCCTTACCACTCCCCCTCAAGATAGACCGCCGTCCGCTCTTCGCGCACGACGCGCGGGCCGCGACTGTCGTCGTCGGGCGTGAGGGAGATGACGCGCAGTTCGGCGTCGGCGAGCAGCTTGTCACAGTGGGCCGCCAAGCGCGTGCCCTGTTCGTAGAGCGCCAGGGCGCGATCGAGGGCGAGGCCGTCGCGCCGCATCTCCTCCAGCGTCTGCTCGAGTCGCGCGAAAGCCTCTTCGAAGCGTAGGGTATCGGTGTCGCTCATCGCTTCGCTCCAGTCGATAGTCGATAGTCGATAGTCGATAGAAAAAGCGTTAGCATGTGCAAGACCCTTTCATCATATAGTTCCAATTAAACCCATCGACCATCGACCATCGACTATCGACTATCGACTCGCCCGTCGCGCAGACGTCGAAGGAGCCATGCCGCACACGAACGCGCAGCAGTTCGCCGGGCGTGACGTGCGCGGGGTCGTTGACGGCCTCGCCCCAGGCATTGGTGACGATGGCGTAGCCGCGCTCCAGCGTGGACAGGGGATTCAGGAGGGCGAGTTGACTGCGCTTGGCGTTGAGCGTGGCCCGGCGCAGCGCTAGCGTATGCGACATCGCGCCATCCAGGGCGGTCAGCGTGTCGTCGACCTGCTGGCGGCGCACGCGTAGCGCGGCCAGCGGATTGAGCAGCGTCAGGGTCCGCGTGGAGTTGACCACGGCGTGGCGGGCCGCGAGCAGGTTGTCGTCCATCTCCTGCCGCAGTCCCTCGCGCAGGGCCGCGACGTTCGCCGCGCACTCGCGCCAGTCGGGGACGACGGCGGCCGCGGCCGCCGAAGGCGTGGGCATACGCAGGTCGGCCACGAGGTCGGCGATGGTGATGTCAGTCTCGTGGCCCACGCCCGACACGATGGGCGTCTCGCAGCGGGCGATAGCCCGCGCTACCTCCTCGGTATTGAAGGCCCACAACTCTTCGAGCGAGCCGCCCCCGCGCACGACGAGGATGACATCGATCTCCGCGCGTCCGTCCAGGCGCTCCAGCGCGGCGACGATCTGGGACGGCGCGCTATCGCCCTGTACCAGGGTCGGTGAGAGCACGACTTCGGCCAGCGGGTAGCGCGCGGCCAGCACGTGCAGCACGTCCTGCAGCGCGGCGGCGCCCGGCGACGTGACCACGCCGATACGGCGGGGGAACAGCGGAATCGGGCGTTTGATCTCGTCGTCGAAGAGCCCTTCGGCGGCTAATCCGTCCTTCAACTGCTCGAAGCGCTGGTGCAGGGAGCCTAGCCCCTCGGGCTGCACGAAGTCGACATATAACTGCACGCTGCCCTGCGTCTCGTAGAGGCTGACGTGCCCGTGGGCGAGGACGCTGGTCCCATGTTCGATGCCGCGCGCGCCATGACCGTGCCCGCGAAACAGCACGCAGCGCAGCTGGCCCTCGTCGTCCTTGAGCGTGAAGTAGGTGTGGCCCGCCGACGAGCGCGAGAGATTCGAGACTTCGCCGCGCACCCACAGATCGCCGAGCACGTCGTCGCTGCCGAGCAGCGCCTTGAGGTAGGTCGTGACCTCGCCGACATTTAAGCAATCAGCCATCAGCCATCAGCCGTCAGCTTTGTGCTGATAGTGGTGTTTGGTATCATTCGGCGCGTGTGTCATCATAACCTGCCGTGTTATCCTCGTGAAAAGCTGACGGCTGATAGCTGATGGCTGACAGCTACTCAAGCTCGAACAACGGCTGCCCGTACTCGACGGGGTGGCCGTCCTCCACCAGCACGCGGCGCACGATACCGGCGCTCTCGGCTTCGACCTCGCTGATGAGTTTCATCGCCTCGATCAGGCCGATGACCTGCCCCTGTTCGACAGGGCCTCCCACATGGAGGAAGGGCTCGCCCTTGGGTTCGGCCGACACGTAGAATGTGCCGACCTGCGGCGAGCGCAGCAGCGCCGGGATCGGAATGGACTCGTCCAGCACATCGGCGGAAACGGCGGACGCCTGGTTGGCCGTCGTGACATCGGGCAGTTGCCGCTCGATACGCAGGGCGAACGGGCCGTGCTCAACGACGAGCTCGGACAGATCGGTCCCTTCAAGGACGGCGATGAGGTCGGAGACCCGGCGTCGCCACGGCCCGTCGAGCCCTATGGAATCGGAAGCCATGGGTTAGACGCGCTCGATGTAGGTGTTGGTCCGCGTATCGACGCGGATGACGTCGTCGGTTTTCACGAACAGGGGCACCTGCACGACGGCGCCCGTTTCGAGCGTGGCCGGCTTGGTACCGCCGGTCGCGGTGTCGCCCTTGAAGCCCGGCTCGGTGTACGTGATGCGCAACTCGACGTTGGGCGGAAGCTCGATGCTCAGGGGTTCGTCGCCGTACGTGAGCAACTCGGCGCTCATACCGTCCTTGAGGTAGTTCTTGGCGTCGCCGATGAGCTTCTCATCGAGCGCGATCTGGTCGTATGTGTCGGCGTTCATGAAGTTGTACATACCGTCGGCCTCATAGAGGAACGTCACGGTGCTGTGGTCCAGGATAGCGCGCTGGAAGCGCTGGCCGGCCTGGAAGGTATTCTCCACGGTCGAGCCGGTGCGCAGGTTGCGCAGCTTGAGGCGCACCTGAGCGCTGCCGCGCCCGATCTTGATGTGGTTGAACTCCAGCACCGTCCACAGTCCATTGTCCATGTCGATCGTGATGCCGCGGCGAAGATCACCGGTGTTAATCATAGACCCTCCGTCGATCATTGAAGTGGTTCAAAGTAGTATACCCCGTCGTTACTGGGGCGTGGTATTGCAAGCGTCCCCAAACCCTTGCTGCGCGGTGCAGAAGCTGCTCATGCCATGGCTGCCATTCTTGTGCGTGAAGCTCATGTATGGCGTGTTAGGCGGATTAACGGATGCCTCAATACTGGCCAGACTCGGCGACGCGATTGGCTGCGGTGGCAAGCCGACATGATAATACGTATTCATCGCTTTGTCCTGGGTGCGAACGACGTCACCCTGCGTGATCTGAGGCCACCAATCACTGGGGCGGCCGAGGATGTACTGGACGGTGGGGTCCGCGCCGAACTTGGTGAACTGCTTGGTCGCGTCGTGCAAGCGATTGTAGTAGACGCTGGCGATCAGGTAGCGATCGTGATTGGTACCAGCCTCGCGCTCGACGATCGAGGCCATGATGATCGTTTTGTAGAATGAGCCATAGCGCTGCTTGCCCTGCGCCACGACATTGGTCGCCGACGCCACTTTTTGATCGAAGTTTTGCAGTATCTCGCCAACAGCTAGATGAGCGCTCTCGTGCTGCGGGAACTTATATGTGTCGGGGAATAAATAGCCCTCAAGCGTCGCTCCAGGCGGACGATCTGATAGGAAGCCGTATTGGAAATTACCCTTCTGGACCTCGTTCATCACATCGGCGTACGTCGCCACATTTGCATCGGCCAGCGCCTGCGCCACCTGCTCGGCGCGCCAACCCTCGTGGATCCTGACTGTCGCTACCGGGATCACAGGTGTTGTAGAGATAGCCTGCGTGATCTCGTTAAAGTTCATGCCGGTGTGTAGCGTGTGCGGACCGGCCGTCCAGCTGGCTCCGTTAAAGCGCAGGTAGAGGTTGAAGATAAAGGCACTCCCGACTATGCCCTTGTCTTGCAGTAGTGTCGCCAACTGCGACGCGCCCTCGCCCGGTGGAATAGTGACAGTTACCGTCTGTTGCTGCTGGTTGCTCGCCACGGGCGTACGGTAGCCATGCGTGATGTACTGGCTTGCCAAATAGATCGCCACGGCCATGATGACGACGAAGAGCACGAGCGAGAGCAGCGTGCGCCCCGTATCGCGCTGGCGCGGGCCGCTGCGCACATTGCCGTAGGCCGTGGCGCGCGTCCCATAGTAGCCGCCGGAGGCGCGCGTGACTCGCTCTGTCCGCAGGCGCTGTAGTTTGTCTACACGGGGGTCGCGGGCCATACTCTACGCTCCTTCAAGCGCCACATCCGGCGCGGTTGACACATCCGGCGCGTGTGGCGCGCCGATGTGACCGATTCCATCGAGATAATCTTGCAGGATAACCGCGGCGGCGATGTGGTCGATGCGCTCACCGGGTTTAGGGCGGCGGCCACGCGTCGCCGTGACGTACTCTTCGGCCTCCACGCTGGAGAGGCGCTCGTCGCAAAACACGGCGTCGAGCCCTGCGCGGCGCAGTACGTCCGCGAAGCGCAGCGTGCGCCGCGCCTGCGGCCCCAGCGAACCGTCCATGTTGTATGGCAGTCCGATGACCACGGACCCGGCCTCCTCACGCTCGTAGGCGTGCCGCACGATGGCGACATCGGCCTGGAGCGAGGAGCGGCGCATCGTATGCAACGGCGACGCGATGCCGCTGGCCGCGTCGCCCGCGGCGAGACCGATCCAGCGGTCTCCTATGTCAAGTCCAAGATAACGCACGTTTGGTATTGTACCATGAGGCTCCAAACATGGGATGCTTTATTGCGCCGGCTGCACGGTGATGTGGATACGCGAGGGGTCGCTCGGCACATGGTCGGCCCAACTCGGCGAGAGGTCCAGGTTATACTTCGCGATACCCTGGCTATCGAGATACGACAGCGCGGCCTCTTTCGATTGCCCGGCGATCTTGGCGCGTATGGCGTCGGGATTGAGCGTCGGGGCCGTGCGTGCGGTCGCCTGGAGCGAGATCGAGTTGTCGGGGCGCCATGTCGCCGTGTAGGCCACGCTGCCAGGGATAAGGTCCCGTGGCATCCCGATCGACGTCTGTGCGGCCTGCTGCAGGTCGGCCTTGTGCACGTAGACGGCGTGCAGCACCAGGGAGAGCGCGAGCGTCGCGGACGTGTCGCCCTGGTTGAGACGCCATTGGACGGGTGACCGCGCCTCCCAGAGCGTGTGCTGCTCCACCCCTCCGACGACGACGGTGTCGGCGATTTTCTGGCGCGCCTCCGCTTCGAGTTGGGCGAAGAGCTTGCGCGCGGCCGCGTCGACATCGCTTTGCAAGGGAATCTTCTGGGTCGTATTGGTGCCGCCGGTCGTAGCGGCCGCGTTGGTCACGCTCAGGATGCTTATCGCGGCAGGGGCGTACTGGATCGCCTTCGCCGGCACGTTGCCGCTCGTCCCACCGACAGCAGCCTTGATAGCGACGGCGGCCTTGCCGTATACCGCGCCGTCGAACGTGAACCGCGCCGCGGGGACTGTGATGCCCTGTGTGGTGACGAACGAGTGGGCGTTGAGGTACGTGGTGAACGCGCTGCCGGACGGCACGACAACCGGGTGGCCGGATGGGTTGCGCAACTCTATCTGTCCGGTGGCGACGGCGCCCGGCACGGTTTGTGTCCCGTTGACGGGGAGCGTCACGCTGCCTGCTACCTGCGGCGCGCTGGGGTACAGCCGCGTGTACACGCCCGACCTCTTGCGTGGGGGCGCCGTCGTGTACGTGTGAACAATGACAGGGTTCTCGGCCGTGACGGGGATGGCGCGCGCCCGCACCGTCAGTGTCGCGCTGGGGTTGAGGAGCGACGTAGCTAGCCATAGCAGCAGAGCCAGCAGCACGAGCCCTAACAACACTGGCGCGAGCACGCGCGTCAGCCCTTCCGAGCCGAGAAAATCCCACCAACGTCCACGCCGCCGCGCAGCGCGCACGCGCGTGGTCCGATCCCTGGGGGGCGGACCACTCGTGGCGGCGTCGCCGGGCGGTACACTATGGGCGCCGGCCATTCCGGCGGTAAAGGCCGCGCCGGCCGCGCCACGGCCGGTTGGGCCACCGGCCGCGCCACGGGCGCCTCGGCTTGCCGCCTTGGCGCCGCCACTGTGCCCGCGCACGCCTGGCCGCTCCGTCTCCTCCGTCCCTTCTGGACGGTCGCGCGGGGCGCCGTTCTCGGGCGCCGCGTCAGGGGAAGACGCGGACGGCGCGCGCGCCACAAGCCGATAGGTCTGGGACGTGCGTGCGGCGCTCGTTTGTCCGGCGTCATCGCCATCGCCATGCCCGTTGTCGGCGTCATCGCGCGCCGTACTGCCGTTGGGCGGTACGACCGTATGCGGCGCCGTCAGGGACTCGTGCGCGTCGATCGCCGCGGTCGTCCCATTCTCACTGGCAAGGGACGTTTCCGCAGGGGACGGGTCGGGCGCCTCGTCGGGTGGAGGAGCCTTGGGCAAGAGGCGCGCGGCCTCTGCAACCGACGCGGCGACGGGGATGCCCGCCGCGCGCACATGCGCCATCACCGAGCGATCTTCGCTGACCACAGCGACGGCCGTCCCCAGCGCCTGTGCGCGGCGCGCGAGCAGCTTGGCCCCCACCACACTATTGAGCGCGCGCGCGTGCGGCGGCAGCACCAGGATGCAGACGGCGCGCGCGGTCAGCCGGTCCAGGATGGCCGGCAGTTCATCGTCGGGATCGACGCGGATCGTGGTAGCCATGGTTAGATGCCCATGCGCTGGACGGTCTGTTGCAGCGCGTCGTTGACGACGCCGCTCTCGCGCTCAAGCGCGAGCACCTGGTAGGCCAGGCCGAGCGGAGTCACATCGCGTGGCTCGGTCAAGCGGCCGGTCGTATCGTGCATCGCGCCGATGTCGGACGGCGTCAGGATCTTGATTTCGGCGGCGCGCGACATCGCCAGTTGCCCCGTCCAGTCGAAGCCCTCCAGCATCTTTTGCAGGTCGGGCAGCCCACTGCTGCCGCCGCACAGGTAGATGTACGGCGGCAGTTGGCCGTCACCGCCCAGCTCTTCCAGCAGGAGGTGCACGCCGTCCATCCACGTCTGCACGTCGGAGGCGAGGGCGTTGGCGATCCACACGCTATCCGTCGGGTCGAGCTCGCCGCGCGCGTAGCGCAGCTTGAGGTTCTCGGCCGCGTCGAACGAGAGTGAGCGGCGCATCGCCACGCGCTTGGTAAAAGCGCGGCCGCCCAAGGCGAATGTTTTGGTGCCCTCGATGCCGCCATTGCGCAGCAGCGCCACGTCGGTAGTACCGCCGCCGATGTCGATCACGATGCCGCCGTAGTCGAGCGCCGGGCGGTCCGTGAGCGCGCTGGCCACGGCGTAGGGTTCGGCGACGATGGCTAGCAACTCCAGGTCGAGCGACTCCACGATTGTCCGCATCGCGCCGACATGCACGAGTGGCGCGAAGGCGTTGAAGACCGTTACGGTCAAGTGGCGGCCCTGGAAGCCGACCGGGTTGGAGACGGCGTGCCCGTCAATGCGCACTGAGACGACCGCCGAGTTGACCAGGCGCACGTCGATGCCCTCCAGACCCGTCTCCCAGGCGATCTGCTCGCCGACCTGGTCCAGCGCCGTCTTCTGCACCTTCTGCAGCACGCGCTCGATCTCCTGCACGGACAGCTTCTCCCACGGCTTGGGCCGCTCCACCGTCGTCGTCGTGGATAACCCCTTGGTCAACTCCCCGGCCATGCCCACCACCGTGTCGCGTCCGCCGACGCCGGCCATGATCTCGGCCTGCTCCAGCGCCAGGTGGCAGTTCTCGACCACCGCTTCGATGTCGGTCACCAGCCCGTTGTCCATGTCAAGGTGTCCCTGGGGTTGCCGGCCAACCCCCAGTACTTCGCCGTGCCCATCGTCGTCGATGGTGAAGACGAGCGCCTTGGCCAACTCCGTGCCCACGTCAAGCACGGAGTAGTAGGCTCGGCCGTCGTCGCGCCCGTCGCGTCCGAAGGGCAACCGTCCCGGCAAGCGCAGCGCGTCGCGCCAGTTTTTAACCATTAATACTAGCCCTCAGCAATCAGTAGTCAGCAGTCAGCTTAACGCTGATCGCCATCGGGTAATTGACGTAATAGGTTACGCGCGGCCGCGAGGCCGTCCTCTGTTTTGGTAGGATCGGACGCGCTGCCTTGCGCCCAGGTCGGGTTTCCGCCGCCCTTGCCGCCCGCCGCCGCCGTCGCCGCGCGCACGAGGTCGCCCGCGCGTACCCCCTTGGCGTCGAGTCCCTGCGTCGCCGCCGCGGTGAACACGGCGCGCCCGCCAACCGCCGCGCCGAGCACGATGACACAGGGGGCAAGGCGCCCCTTGAGCGCGTCGCTGATGCTCTTGAGGTCGTCGGCCGAGCCGGCGTCGACCCGCTGCACGACATACTGAAAACCATCTTTTTGTTCCGGCTTGGCGCCGTCGCCCGGTCCACCGGCCGTCAGGCCCTGCACCTTCAAGGCGGCGATCTCCTGCCGCGCCGCGTTTAGCTGCCGCTCCAGGGCGCGCGCGTTGTCGCGCAGCGCTTGGATACGCGCGCCGAGTTGGGCCGGCTGGGCGTCGAGCGCGACGGCCAGTCCGTTCAGCCGATCCATCTGTCCCCGCGCGTGCAGGTAGGCCGCCTCGCCCGCGACGCACTCGATGCGCCGCACGCCCGCGCTGGCCGAACTCTCCGAGAGAATAAAGAACGCGCCAAGCTCACCGGTGCGGCGCACATGGGTGCCGCCGCACAGTTCACGCGATGGACCCATCGTGACCACGCGCACCTCGTCGCCGTACTTCTCGGTGAAGAGGGCCATGGCGCCGGTCTTCATCGCCTCGGCGTAGGGCAGCACGGCCGTTTCGACGGGCAGGTCGGCGCGGATCAACTCGTTGACCTTGTGCTCGACGAGGCGCAGCTCATCGGGCGTCATTGGGCGTGGCAGGTTGAAGTCGAAGGTGAAGCGCGTTGGCTCGACGACCGAGCCCTCCTGGTGCACGCTCTCACCGAGCACGTCCTTGAGCGCGCGGTGCGCCAGGTGCGTGGCCGAGTGGTGCCGCGCGGCGCCGGCGCGCAGATGGGGATCGACCCGCGCCGACACCTCGTCGCCCACGCGCAGGGGCTGGCCCTCGACCGTGCCCGTGTGCACGACGATGGCGCTGCCCTTGGGCCGCTCCGTGTCGACCACGCGCAGCATCATGCCGCCGTGGGCGCCGGTGTCCGCTGACGTGTCCGCTGACACGCCCTCCAGGAGCGTGCCCTTGTCGCCCACCTGTCCGCCCGAGGCGGCGTAGAAGGGCGTGCGGTCGAGCACGACGTGTACGGTGTCGCCCGGCGCGGCCTCGCGTACCGCCACGCTATCCTTGACGATACCGGCCACGCGCGCTGTCGCGTCGAGCGTGTCATAGCCAAGAAAATCCGGCGCACGGCCCAGGCTCTCGGCGATCTCGCCGTAGGCCGTGTTGTTGCGCGCGGCGGCGAAAAAGTCCTGCCCCGCGCCTGAGACCCGGCTGTGACGCTCCTCGGCCGCGCGGTAGGCGTCCATGTCGATTGTCAAGCCGCGGTCGCGCGCCAGATCCTGCGTCAGCTCCAGCGGGATACCGTGTGTCTGCCGCAGGTCGAACACCGCCGCGCCGTCGACAATGCGTCCGCTGACGCTGCGTCCGCTGACGCCGCCGCCGGAGGCCGAGCGCTCCAGCAGCGCTTCGATCAGCACGATGCCGCGCTCCAGCGTCTCCAGGAACTGGCGCTCCTCGGCGTCGGCCACCTGTGCGATGTACTCCCGCCGCTCCGCCAGCGCGGGATAGCCCTCTTTCATCATGTCGACGACGGCCGGAACGACCACATCAGCCAGGAAGGGGCGGCGCAGCCCGAGTTGGCGCCCGTTCATGACGGCGCGCCGCAGCAGGCGGCGCAGGATATAGCCACGGCCGTCGGGGCTCGGCGCGACGCCGTCGGAGATCAGGAAGGTCAACGCGCGGCCATGGTCGGCCACGATGCGCAGCGCGCGGTTGAACCGTTCGTCGCCATAGGAGACCCCCGTCGCGTCCGCGACAGCCTCGATCAGCGGCCAGAAGCAGTCGGTCTCGTAGACCGAGGGTTTCTCCTGCAACAGCATAGCCCAACGCTCCAGCCCCGCGCCGGTATCCACGTTCTTGGCTGCCAGCGGCTGCAGCGAACCGTCGGGCAGGCGGTTGTACTGCGTGAAGACGTTGTTCCAGAACTCCAGGAAGCGTTCGCAGTCGCAGCCGGGCTTGCAGTCGGCGCGCCCGCAGCCGTACGCCTCACCTCGGTCGTAGAAGATCTCCGTGTCGGGGCCGCAGGGGCCGGTGTCGCCGGGCGCCCACCAGTTGCCCTCGTCGCCCAAGGCCACGATACGTTCGGGCGGCACGCCCATGCGCCGCCAGATCGCCGGACTCTCCTCGTCGCTGTCGTGCACGGTGACCCAAATGCGCTCCCGCGGGAAGCGCAGCACGTCGGTGATGAGCTCCCAACTCCAGGCGATGGCCTGCTCCTTGAAGTAGTCGCCGATGGACCAGTTGCCCAGCATCTCGAAGAAGGTGAGGTGGCTGTCGTCGCCGACCTCCTCGATGTCGACGGTGCGCAGGACGCGCTGCACGTTGACGAGGCGCCGGGCCGGCGCCTCGGCCAGGCCCAGGAAGAATGGCTGCACCTGCATCACACCGGCGCTGGTCAGCAGCACGGTGTCGTCGTCGGGGATGAGTGACACATTGGGCAACAGCACATGGCCGCGCTCCAGAAAGAAATTGATGAATAGCGAACGGATGTCGTCTTTGGTCACCGGGTGCGCCTCTTTTGTAGCAATCAGCTATCAGCAGTCAGCTATCAGCAGTCAGCAGTCAGCAGTCAGCAGTCAGCAATCAGCAATCAGCAGTCAGCAATCAGCAGTCAGCAGTCAGCTGATAGCTACGATGCCCACGTATTTTTGTCTATCTGTATGTTACAGAATTAGCCCGTAAAGCCCACGCGTTTAGCCCAGGAGGGTGCACCTCGAAATAGTGGACGCGGCCTGCGACTGCGGTCGCAGGGCAGACGTGCGCCGACTGCGGTCGGTTTTAGCCCTTGGACGCGGCGCTCCGACGCACCCGCCGTGGCGCCGCAGTGCGCGTGGTCTG
>JAABUL010007724.1_pt1 | contig 11385 bp, 1 predicted proteins | sample 5559151 | NCBI WGS metagenome assembly JAABUL01 (sample SAMN10711876, study PRJNA513368) | rock metagenome | isolation source: Antarctica rocks | place: Antarctica: Victoria Land, Pudding Butte sud | reverse complement strand
ATCAAAATTGTATCTTTCAAATTTTTTATCTAAATCTCGAATAGAGCAAAATCTTTTGCTAAAAGAATTGTGCTATTTATAAATTTGAATGTATCTTAGTTAAATACAACAATTTTGATATTTTTAATTGCGAGTATAAAGTTTAATTTTTGTATTAAACAAGTAATTGCGACGTTAATAATAAGAATTATTAAAAAATATATATACGTTTTTAACTAATAGAAGACAACACAACAAGTAAGATTTAAAGATTTTATCAAATATTTTGTTAAAAGTTAAAGATATTAATTAAAGAAATCAAAGCAAATATTATAAAAAATTGAGAGATAAAAGATTTATTTAAGAAGATAGTAATATTAATATATAAGAATTAAAAATACAATAAAATTAAACTTATATAAAGAAATAAAAATATAATAAGAAACTATATAAACTTTAACAAAGAAAACGTTAAATCGATAAATAAAAAGATAAAGCTTTAAGAAATAAAATGCTTGCTTAAAATAAAAATGCGTATTGTAATTTTAAGAGATCTTAAGAGAAAAAATAAGAAAAAAGAATAAAACAAGTTTCTAGAAAAGAATCTTATAAATAATAAAGATTATTTTATTATATAACAAGTAAACTAAATATTAAATACTAGCATTCTATTTTAAACAAATAGTCGTTTTTATTATAAAGAGATAACTAGTTTGCTAGAAAAAAGCTTAAAACTTATAGATATTTTAGCTTAATATATCGATCAATATTGTTTTAAATTTGTTGTTTTATAGAATATTTTAAGTTGTTATAATTTTGCAAAAGAAAGATACAATTGCTTTTGTAAACAATTTGTATAAATATTATATATACTTGTTTATTGTTTGTCTTAAATTATATCTTATTAATAATAGAGTTTTAGAAATTGTTCAAAAATTAATTTGTATAATAGAAGCTTATTTGTAAGAACTTAAATTAAATATATTATAACAATAATAGTTTTGCAAATTATATTTACGCTTTTTTTTAATTTTACAATTTAATAAATATAAGATATTTCTTTTAATTAAAGAGACAATTATTTATATTAGTACAAAGATAAGTTAAGCATGTTTACTAAACTAATATTTTTTGTTAATTTATATATTAAATTGTTAAATATTTGTATTAACAAATTAGCTATTTTAAAAGTCTTATTATTAATATAATTACTAATTTAAAAGATAGTAACTTTTGTACAAATTTTAATTGTTAATATTTTAACAACAAATATAAATATCGAAAGTATAAAATATTAAGTTGCAAAAAGATATAAAAATACTATTAAATTGTTAGCAAATATAATAGATAATATTATAGAATTTGCACAAGTTGCTTACAATATTTAAACAAACAATCAAATTAATAAATATATAATATAAGAATTAATTAAGAGATTTTAAGATAGATATGCAATTACAAATATAATATATAAATCTAGCACAAAGTCTAAATAAAAATATTATTAGAATATTGTTAAGATATAGACTCTATACAAAAGTTGTAACAATCTTTGTTTAATTAATTCGAAAAAATTTAATTAAAAATGCTTGTATTATTTACTCTATTTTAAGATATTTTAATATACTATATTATAAAGTTGTAAAAGTTTAAAGATTAATTTGATTACTTGTTTCGCTACTTTATATTAAGTAATCAAAAACACTATAAAAAGAGTATTTAAAACTATTGTTACAACAACTTTTTTTTAATAATTTAAAATTAATATCGATCTTTTTGTATATAAAAATAGTTAATAGAATTAAAAAATCTTAACAATTAATATAGCAAAGTTAATTTCTTTTTTACGCAAATATTGTTGTTAATATTATCTTTAGTTTTAATTACAATATAAATATAACTTTTTATATAAATAGCAATTGTTATAAGAAGCATCTTCTAATATAACAATATAATTTTTTTCGATTCTTTGTAACTAATTATTTTCTTTACTCTTACTTTATCTAATAGCAATTAGAAACGCTATATTAATAAATAAGAAAATCTTAAAATAAAAATACGTTTCTCTAAGTTTTAAACGTTTCTCTTTTAAATATGCGTAACTATTTTTGTCGTAGTTTTACAAATTAAATTAATAATACTTTTAGCTTTTTGTTCGACATTTAATATTTAAATCTATTATTATATTAGATAATCTTTAGATATTATAAACACTTATTGTTATTTAAATAAATATTAGAATATTGCGAAAAGATTAATACTATATTACAATAATGCTTTTGTAAAGAATAGAAAACTTATAATAGAATAATTAAATATATTTATTTTAGTTAGTACAATATATATTATTAGTTATAAACTAACAAGTAATTTAAAGTATTAAATATCTATATATAGCAACATTCTAATACAATTAATTATCTTAATAAATAAAGATTTGTTTACTTTACTTGTAGTTTTTTTTCGCAAAATTAATTTAAAAACAATTTGCTTTATATATTTGTAAAATCTTTAAATTAAAAAGTTGATAAATCGAAAAAACTAACAAATTTAGAGTTAGAAATATTAATAAACTTTTTTATTTATAATTAATTATTAATTTTTAATTTTTAAATAAAGAAAATATATTGTTTGCTATATTGCAAATATATATATTTTTTAGTAGATATTAACTATATAATACTCGCAAATAATCTTAATAAATTAAAATAAAAGTCGAGCTTTTAGTTTTAATGAATAAAGAGTTTAAGTTTTTTTACTTTTGTTGTAAGTTTAATATTTAGCAACAATATTATTTTTAAAAAAAGTAAATATATACTTTAAAGACAATTGTTGCAACTATATATATTAATATTGCAATATAACTTATATTCTTAATTATAATTAATAGTATAATCGATATATTTAAAGTTTTTGCGTAAACTCTAAAGATATTGCGTTTCTTAATTAAGATAATAGTAATAAAATATAATAATTCTTAACAAAATAGAATCCTCTTTAACAATATTTAGTTGTACTATTTTATTTTTATTTAGTAATCGAATTTTGTAATTGTAATATTTAATTAAACATTATATATATCAAAGATAATAAATTATTTTAGATAAAATAACGTTGTTTATATTTCTTTTAAAATTGTAAAAGTTATATTACTCTATATTGTAACAAAATATAAATTTAATCTTAAATCTTAAGATAATTGTTTCGATACTAAAGAATAATTTTTAAAATTTGAGTTTAAGCATAACGCAAACAATATATAAAAAACAAAAAGTCTAATTTAAGATTATAAATTAAGTTAATTGCAAATAGCTTAAATTCGAATAATTAAAATATAAATTTGTCGACAATTTATATAAAGATAGATTGTTATTTACAACAAAAAACTATTAAGTATTTCTATCTTTTTCGAAATTTTAGTAATTGTATTATATAAAATTATTAATTAATATTTTTCAAAAATCTTGAGCTCAACAGTTGCGAGAAAAATTGTTAAAAAAATAATTGAAAGAATAATTGTCAAAAGAATTGAGAGAATTGTAGCTAAAAAAGAATTTGTTGTTGTTGTTAAAATTAATAAATTGCAAAGATAGATAGAACAATAGAATAGAATATCTTTTTAAACTTAATTTAATTCTTTGATTAAAAAGATTAATATTATTATTGCAATCTTAATACAAATCTATATCTATAATAATTTAATTATCTTTACAACAACTTCGATTTAAATAATATTTTTAATCTTATAGCAATAGAAAGATCGAGAAGATATATTTTGTACAATTTGCGAGAAATTGCGCGAGATTTTAGAGAGTTTTAATTTATTTTGTTTATAAGTAATCTTAAAGATATTAAATCAAAAGAAATTGTATTTATTTTTCGAGAAACAAAAATTTAATAAAGTATTTATTTTGTGTATAATATAATTTCTAGAAAATATTCTAAAAATTAATCAATAATATTAACAAAAAATTGAAAGAAAATTGTGCAAAGACAAATTCGAACTATATACAATCTAGTAATACAATTTCTAATTAGTTTGATTAAGAAAGAAAAAAAAATTAAACAATTACAAAGTACAAAAAAATTATAAGTCTTTTTTTTTTCGCTTCTATCTTATATAGCTACTATATAATATAACAAAGTTGCTAATTTTTGTTGTTATTTTTTTTGTCTTTTTGTGTAAGCTTAATTAATCAAATTATGTCTTGCGTTTCTCTATTGTTTTGTTTAACTTAAAAAACTTCTTTAACTAATACTTATTTAAGATTAAAATAATAAGTTTAAAAGATAGCAACACAATTAATATACAAAACAAATAAAACAAAGTAATTAATAAATAATCTTTAAAATACAAGCTAAATAATCTTTGTCGCATTTATTCAAAGATAATAATTGAAAATATTATGTTATTCTCTAGTAATAGTAGTTAATGCGTCGAAATTCTAAATTCAATAGAGTCTTTTTTTTTGCAATTAAAGATTTAAGCAACTTTAAAAGCTTAAAGCAAATAAATTTAAACAAAAAGTTATAAAATAATATTGTACTTTTTAAAATATTATAATATTTAATATAGAGCTATATATACTTCGAAAAAACAACAATTTTTGTTTATATAAACAATATAATAATTGCAAAAGATTAGCAAAGTTGAAAAAGTCTAAATAGACAAGCAATACAATTAATACTAAATATAATATTAAGATAAGATTTTTTACAATAATATAAAATATTTTTTATATTTTAAGAGAATAGTTAACGTTAAGTAAGATATTGTTAAAAGTTAAATATATTTGTTGTTTTAAATTTTATAATCAATTTTAATCTTAATAATTAAGAATCTTCTTAAAACTTTGCTATTATTAGTTAAATTATTATATTGAAAAATATTTATTAGCAAATTAATAAAGATTTTTTAGCAAGTATTTCGAATAATTAGATTTGTTATCGATTAATATAAAATAAAATTAGCTTAGTTACAAGATTAGTTTAAGATATCTTAAAATCTTAAAATAATTAATAATCTTAGTTTGTTAAGTATACAATTAAGTGTTTATCTAAGTATTAAATAAATTTTACGAACAATCTTTCTTACTTAAATGTTTGTAAAACGCTTTCTTACTATATAAAATATAATTGAATAATATCTAAAAATAACGCAAAGTTGCAATATCTAAAAAAAGGATTACTTAACAACAAAAATCTAAATATATTAATAGTTTTCGAAAACTAGATTTATTTTGCACAATTCAATTTAAACTTGTAATTATATATTGATAAAAAATTAAGTTAGTATTGCAACTATCTTTGTAAAATAAATTTTATTAAAAGGATTTAAAAGCTAGTTTTGCTCTAGAAATATATTTATTAATTATTGTTTAATTTTAATATTTTTGTTTTTAGATATGTCAAATATTTTTTAATATTCTTAAAAATATAAATTCGAATTTAAACAATAATTAAAGCGCAAAGTCTTTGTATTCTATAATATTTATATATATTTTAAACAACAATATTTTAACTATAACAAAAATTAATATTATAAAATATAAGCGCTTATTGCTATTAAAGATTAAGAAAACAATATTTATAAAAAAGAAAATTTAGATTTTATTAATTTTTAATATTCTTTTTATTATGTTGCAAACAATAAAAGAGAATATACAATAATATTTATTATTAATATAGAACTCTATTTTGTAGAACAAACGCTAGAAGTAAAATTTAGTAAAAATTATTTTTAAGATCTTATTTCTAGCAATTGAAAGAATCGATTTTTTTAATATTATTATTAATTATATGTTAATAGAATTAATCTAGTTAACTAGTATCTATTATTTTAGTATTATCTATGTTAATTAATTTAATTTAATTCGAAAATAAATATAGATATTTAAAGTAATATTTGTAAAGATTGCTCGAATTCTTAGTAATAAAGCTATTGTATTAATTTGAAATTGTAGATAAAAAACAATAGCTAAAATTAAGAGTATCTAATAGATTCTTTATTATATTTTGTATTAGTTGTTGTTCTACAAATAGAATTAAAGCTATTAATTGTCTTTATAATAGTATTTTTGATTATTAAGTATAACAATATATATTTTGTTTTAATAACTAACTTGAAATATTTCTAGTTTGTTGCTTAATTTGTTAAAATTTTAACAATATAATCGATATTCGATTGTTTTAGCTCTACTTAATATTAACGCTATATTAGTTTTTAATAATTTGCGTTCGATTATTGCGATAAAGTTAGACTTATATAAAGACTCTTTAATATTAATACTAATAATGCGTAATTTACAATACTTAATATTGTTATCTTTAATATAGTATTGTTTTCTTAAAATTTATAAATAATATTAGATTTAATTATAATTTAGTTACTTTCTATTTATATAGTTAAAAATCTTAACTATAAGAACTTCTTAATATTTTAAAAGTTAATCGTAATTTTATTTATATATTCTTAGATCTTTTAAGATAATTTGCGCAACTTATATATTATATTAACAAATATAGCTTTTGTATTAAAAATACTTTTTTTTGCAAAAGCAAATAATAAGTCTTATTTTTTGCTATATAAGTTTCTTGCTTTTTAGACTTATTGCAACAAGTTAGCTCTAATATAGTATTTAATTACGAGAACTTATTTAGTTGCTGTTTTGTTATTAAAATTAAGTAAGTCTTCTAATTTATATTTTTTAAGAATAAATATATATTAACGATTTAATATAATATTTCTTTTTATTTTGTTAAGAAATATATTAATTTTGTTTGCTATTCTCTTATATATAGCTTTTATTTTGTATTGTTTGCTAATATTATCAAATATTGTAACAAAAGTATTTTCGATATTTTAAAAAAAAAAAGTAAGCAAAGTTAAACAATACATTTAAGATATTTGTTAAGTTTCGATATATTATTGTAGATTTAATACAATTGCTAAATACAAGACTAATTTTCTTTAATATCTAAAAGCTTTATTGTTGTTAATTAAATATTTATATTTTTAAGTTATTAAAGATTGAAGTTTGTTACAAAATTAAAAACAAAAACTAGTTCTAAAATTTGTTTGTAATATTTAAGAAAAAACGCATTGTAATAGAATTGCACAACAACTTATAAAGAAGATAACAAAACAATAATAGTATTAAAAGAGTTAATTAAGAAAAAACTTAACAATAAATAACTTGTTTTAAACTTAACAATTAACAAATACGTCGAAGATTAAAAACTTAAAATTAATATAATTATTTTGTTAACAATTATTAAACTTGCTAAAAACAAAAATTCTAAAATCGAGATATTAATATTATTGACAATTAACAACAATTATTAATCTAGAAATCTTTTAATCGACGTAATATTTTTATTATTATTTGACAAAAACAACTAAGATAAGAACTTTAAAATTAAGATATTAATTTTAGTAATATATAGAGAAGATTGCTAATCTAGTAATTAAAATATTAATATTAAATTTGTATTGCAAAGTTTTCGACAAAAAGTTTTGTTAAATCTATAAAGTTGCTTAATTAATTTGTAATATACGCAAAACTTTAACAAAATACACAATCTTATTTGTTTAGCAATTAAGTTACGAAAAAGAAATTTTGCAAAAAATAAATACAATTTTTAAGTTTTATTAAAGCTAATTTTTGTAAAATAAAGTATTCTTATATCTAATAATAATATATTCGAAGATATTAATATATTTAGTTTTTTGATTAAGAATAATCTTGCAAAGTTGTAATTATTTATTTAATAAATAAGTAGAATTAAAGTAAAGATTAAATATATTAATAATAAACTATTTTGTCGACAAAGTAATTGCGACAAATAATATTTTAACTTACTATTATTATATAAATTGTAATAACAATTTGTATTAATAAGATTAAGCAACTCTATATCTTTGTTTATATTAATTTGCTCTAGCTTTGTTTCAATACAATTTTAATACTAAAACTATATCTCTTTTCTTCTAGCTTTAGCGTAACTATTTTATAGCTTTAAGTAAAACGCATTTTAATATATCTAAGTTAGTATTTTTGCTTTTATTAATTAATTTATGCACTAGAAGCAAACTTAAAGATTGCTCTTTTAATAGATAGTTTATATAGAAATCTAAGCTATATATAATATGCTAACGTTTCTTAATTTGTTGTAATATATCTTTAAATATAGTAGTTAATAGTAATAACTAATATTAAATTAGTCGACAATACTAAGAATACAATAAAAGTTAAGACTATTTTAAATAATTAAGTATATCTTAAATAATACAAGCTTAATAAGCTATAATTAAAGTAAATGCTCTTGTCGAAAATACTCTTTATTTTGTTAAAAGTATTTCTATACTTGCACTTGTTTGTTAAAGCTATATTGTTATTTTATTTGTCTTATTTTATATATTTTATTATAATACTTCTTTTTCTAATTTTTGTTATTGTTATTGTAATTATTTGCAAATTAGTATTTCTACTTTGTATAATAAATATAGTCTTTAATAGAAAGATAAATATTTGTTAAATTCTATGCGTTAACATATTAATACTATTTGTCTATTTTAAAAAATTAATAGTTAATATTTTTCTTTTGATTTATACTTTATTAGTCTTGAAAGAAATTGTTGTATTTTTAAAAGATATATATTTGCAAGTACTAAAACTAATAATATGCTAAAAGTTTAATTTAGAAAAAACAACTATTAATACTTTTATTGTCTTGTCGATTATAGTATCAATAATATAGAAGATATTGTTTATATATTATTTTTAGAGATCTTAATACTAATATATTGTTATAGAAATAAACTATAAATCAAATAGAAATCAAAATTACTTAAGATATTCTATAGAAATTTTTAGAATTGTTAGCGTTGTTTTTTATAATATTGATTAATATTATTTATTAATAGTATCTATTTTTATCTAGACGTTTTACTAACAACTAACTAGCACTATAGCAATAATAAAGTATTTGTATCTATTATTATAATTGTAATTACAATTATCTATATTTTTCTATTTTATTAATATTAAAGAATATATATTTAAAGATTTGATTTTAATAGATATTTTGTGTATCTTTTTTATATAATTTTGTGCTTAATAATAGTTCTTTAGACAAGCGTTTCTTTTATATATATGTTTGTTTTTTACAAGAATTGTTATTAACATATTTATATTAGTTAATATTAAAAATTTAGAACCTAACTTAATAACTTATTGCGTATAGATTAAGATTCTATATATAATTGTTTTTTACAATATTTAAATACAAATTGTTTTGTATTTAAGATTTGTATTAATTTTATCTAAATTTATTTATATATTGCAAAGAAATTTTTATTTATTAGTTTCAAAGTTAATTAAAAAATATAATTAAGACAAAGTTTTTTCTTTAATGTTAACACAAATAGCTGTTAATTATAAATCGAAAAATAATTTTGCAAACGCAATAAAAACAATAGAATTTATTAAGCTTGTTAAAGAAGATTTTAACAAAAAATTTCTTAAAATAGCTTAACTATTTGTAAGATTTTATATTGTTTTTTTATTATAGTAGATAAAGCGAAACAAAATAGAGATTAAGAACATTATAAATTGTAGACTTAATTAATAAAAAAAATTGTTAACAATTACTTGCAAGTCTTGTTTTTGATTTTTATTAAAACTTAAAATTTGTAAGATATTGTTAAATTATATATATAATTTCTACAAGTATTTTTAATACTATTTATTAAGAAAGAATAAATACTTTTTAAGAAGAAATCTCTTAGCAATTTTGACATAGATAAGTAACGTTAAAGTATAGAAATTCTTTTATATAAAAAAAATTAATTTCGCAATATTAATATTAAACTTAGTATTTGCGTTTTAGATTTGCTTTTATTGTTATTAATACAATTTGTTAATTTTGTAGTAAAGAAAATTCTATTTGTAGATTAGCAAATACAACAATATATATTATTTTTAGAGTTTTTAGCTTAAATATAATTGAAATAGACAATAACTTATTTTATTTATTATAGATTTAATATATATAAAGAAACAATTGTTTCTTCTTTTTAAATTAAGATTTGATTACTTTGTTTTTAAAACTTAATTGTTGCGCTATATTTGATTAAAAAAGAACTTAAGATATATTATTAACAATAACTTAATAAGCTTAACGTTTACGTTCAAGAAAAAATCTTTTTTGAAATAGAAATATAAAGACAATCTATTATATAAACAAATAACTAAACTATTTGTTAAAAGATTTTATCAATTTACTATTGTTAAAGTTGTAAATTTTAATAGACTCAAACATATAAAGCAAGAAATAACAAAAATAGAATTTATATTTTTTATTTCTTTGTACTTTTTAATATTTAATAGAGAGCAATTTTTAAAGATATTAATTAAAATAGAACAAAAGAGTTGCAAAGAATACAAAGAATAAAATCTTAATACAATTTTGCTTAATTTTCGATTAAATATACGACAAAATAAAGAGAATAAATATAAAAAAAAACTATATTTGCAACTTTTAATTTTATATAACTTTCTTTCATATAGAGTTTGTAAATTTGCGAAATTTAGTCTTATACAATACTTTCTTTAATAAGAAATCTATAAATTTGCGACTTTTAGTTTTATATAATACTTTCTTTAATAAGAGATTTGCAAATTTGCGATTTTTAATTTTATATAATATTTTTTTTAATAAGATTTTTGCAAATTCTCGACTTTTAGTATACAATATCTTTGCGTCTAATAATGCAATTTGTTTATTTTCAAAATATTAATTAGTTTTAAAGATTCTCTTTTTAAGTTTAAAGAAGAAATTGAAATTATAAAATTCTATTTAATTTTTAAATTTAAAGTAGAAATTAAAACTATAAATTAAGTTTATTATAATTAAACTTATAAAATTAAAGTTTCTTTATATACTTTGCAACTAGTAAATTATTCTTAATATAAATAGAAGCAAACTTACAATAAAAAAAAAAATTTTTTTTTTAGTAATTTAACAATATTTGCAAGTTATAAAATCTACGTTTGTTTATATAGATTTAAAAAAATTATTTGTCTTCTTTTTTAAGAGTTTATCTTGTTTAATAATTCGAAATATATATAATTTTGATTTTGATATTTTGTTTTATATTTGTAATAAGAGTTGTATTATAAGTTAATATTTAAATAAGTTGTTTTAATCTTTAATAACAAATTATAATTTATATATTTTTGTAACTTTTAAAGTCGAATCTTTATTTAAATTTGTTTAATTAATTATAAAAACTTATTTGCGTTCTAATTAATTAAGTTGAAACAAACAATTCTAAGTAATTTAACTTAAAGTTAAAAATTATTGTTGCTAAAAAGACTAAAGACAACAAAACTTATAAAATTG
>JAABUL010007723.1_pt1 | contig 11386 bp, 13 predicted proteins | sample 5559151 | NCBI WGS metagenome assembly JAABUL01 (sample SAMN10711876, study PRJNA513368) | rock metagenome | isolation source: Antarctica rocks | place: Antarctica: Victoria Land, Pudding Butte sud | reverse complement strand
CATAAAGTCAAGGCTAATAGGAATATTTAATGATAACGAGCCTTGCGATCACATGTCCTTCCAATCAACCTATTTGACCCACCAACACAGACTAAATTTACACATCAAGACCGCTCAACATCCATTAGTTCTCCGGCTTCCTACCCTCCCCTCGCTACCAACATTATTACTCAGCCAATTCTTTCGCCGCACGATATCCATTCGGATGAAACTCGACGTAGCGTGTCCCAAACACGAAGAAACCTTTGGCCTTACCATCTCCAGCCGTTGCAGGCCCCAAAGCATGATCCAAACATTTCTCGATGAGAGCCTCGAAAAAATCGGTCCACACTTTGTTACCGAGGGCATCAAAATCGATTTTAACAGTATCGAACCCCTGCAGCCAATACAAAGGCTTGAGACAGAACCAAAGATTGTCCAGGGCTGTACGCGGGTTCAACCAGGGCACATAATAGCGAAAGGTCTTCCGCTTGATATGCATCCCAGCGAACTCGTGGAGAACCTGTTCTATCCACAGCTTAGAATCCATGGCGTCGGTGAGCTTCGTATCTGACAGGAGGAGGCAGTCCACGACGACCTCGATATGCATCATATCATCTGTGTACGCCGGGATGATGTGGGTTATTGAGTCGTTGACGGCGATTGTATAGCGGAACACGCTGTTTGCGTAGAGTGACTTCAGACCCTCGTCGTAGTTGCGCCTCGAACTCAAGAGAATGGCTTGAGTGGTACGTGCTGGACGTGCAGATCTGGATTCACCCATCTCGTATGTTGTGCTAACCGCGTATCTACATATTTGATCTTGGATTTCTTGAGGGAGGTAGGGTAGAGGTTTGTTTGGCGTCTTGAGATCTGTGCCGCCGGGCCAAGTGAGGCATGCAGGTCGAGGTATTTGAGTGGATAGAAAACTCAAGCGGTCCATGTTTTTGTGGATTCTCTGAAAGATGGTTTGTACAGGGTCTTCTGGCTTCTGATGATCCATAGCGAAACGTGGGTTGTCTGCAAAAACCTGTTGAACCTTTCGGGTGGTGCTTGTCGCGGTCTGTGAAAGTATGTGTTGTTGAGGTCGATAGATTGATGTAGATGGTAAGTGTTTGAACGGAGAGATTTCTGGGTACCAACATTGGCTTTATAACGATTGGAGGTCCATGATCAAAGGAGATAATGATAGTCAGACCGTTGTTCGTCAGCTAGGTCATAGGATTGTCATGGATCATTAAAGCTCAAGCTAAGGTTATAGAGTGCCATTGTCTCGGGTACAATGCCGAAATCACAAAATTCGTGAGTGGGGCTAGTGGCAACAAAAACTGACGTAGCCGAAAAATATGCTGTCTCATCGAAGGTTGTGTTGAAGCCTTAGACTGCCTGATGCTTACACTCATGTTTCGGCCGATGCATGTTTTGAAGTCCGGTAATGCTTTCTTTCGCCAGACACAACCTACAGATCCTGTAAATTAGAAGCGCCTAATCATCTTATCTATGTCCTAGCCAGGCACTTATTTTAGGGGGCTTTGCCAAAGTCTACCAGAGTAAAGTGCCAAATTTGCCAGGACATGGGATACGCTTGACTCAGGCCCGGGAACCCTTCGTTTCTTGGTAGCCACTTGCGCCCTAGGCAACCCTTGTTTCAGTCACAAATTCACAGTAACAGATTCTGAGGTTCTTACCAAGCGGCCATCCAACATGATATAACGAACAGAAGACCAGAAAATTAATGTTGTGGGCATGTTTCATTAACTTACAATCGTGAGTCCGAATCTCCCGTGCATCTATCTCATCTCATGCTCACCACCTATTCTCAGCAACAACCAACACCTCCTCCCTAAATCTCATCTCCAGCCTCTCCTCCTCCATAACGACCAGAACCTCCCCCTCATCAGCAACATCCTCGTCACAAAGTCTAAGCACCATCCACGCCACACTGCATTTCCATTCCCACTTCCAACCGTTACAATGACAGAAAGCCTCAACCCAGTCCTCAACCTCGAAGAGATCGAAGGTGGTGAAGAGATAGGTGCCAGGCGTGGTGTCAGCGGCGTTTTTGGGCAGTTGCGTGGTGAAGGGCATTGGCGGGGCCTCGATGGGTATGCTTGGGTGCTGTCTTATTGGTAGTGCGATTTGGAGGGCATGAAATGGTTGGCTTGTTTGGATTTGAGCTTGTGCTTCCTGCTCCATGGGGGTTCCAAGAGCTTCACGGAAGTTCTGGAAGTCAAGGGCGAAGTCTTCGGATACGAGGGTTGGAAGCGGCATTATCTGTACTGAGAGATGAGCTTCCGACTGCTAGATGGGAATGCTTGGCAACTGTGAAAGTGACAGGAAGGAGCTGGGAAAAGCCTTAAGGGCTTCAGCAGACGTGAGATTTTATGGGTTTTATGAGGTCCCTTGTGAGGCCCTTGTGATACACAATGAATGTTGTGCAGGTTTGAATGCGGATGTATGCATGATATACGGTACAAGCGAAGTACAAGGGTCGACCGGCTCAAAGGTTGTCATTAGTGTCGAGTTCTCTAAGTGATAGTAGACAAGCTTTGTCTGGGACGAGTTGTACGCTTCCAGGGGATGAACATGCAGCCAAAAGCATGGAAGGAGATTGTAGTCCACGACTATATAGGATGTCATAGATACTAATATGATAATAGATTGAGCTATATTGTGATGATAAGTCTCGAGGCAAGCAGACTACATACCTGAAGTCTTAAGGACGCCAAGCGGATCGATCCAGCATATCGCCATACGATGTTCGCCTACCACAAACTTCGTCGACCAAAACTTTTTCCACCAGATGCTGAATGTCCCTTGTCTTCGACACCGTGTGCTTGTCTTTATTAGAACGTATGGCGTTGACCGCGAAGATGGATACCCTGATAAAGTCGTCCAATTCCTTTCCTTCCAATGCTGCACTCTGCATGCTGGAGGGCGTTGGAGGGAGAGGCGGCAGCGCCTTTACGTTCGTAATATCATTTTCGCTGTGTACACGTGTCCATGGACTAAGGGATTGAAGATCGATGTTTTTGTCAAAATCGACGCGTGGGCTCCAGTCCTGGTCAAAGCTACACTTGGGTCCGCTGCCATCCTCGTTGGTCGTGACCCTTGTGCTAGGCGATGTCTCGTGCGAGCGACGCTGCACTTTGGTCAGACCCGAATCTCGCTCCTCATGCACGGCGTCAATAGAGCTGCTCGAGTCTTCGTCGGCTACCGATATGGCGGTCGGCGCACCCTTGTGTTCTGAACTTCCGAACTCTGGCTCCTCGTAAATATATTCGTTCGGTAGGGTTTCGGCCTCTTGAGTTTCGTCCAGCCAAATTTCCATGCGAGATCGTCTCGGTCTTTCCTCTTCAATGCTGTCATTGTTTGAACCGCTTCTAGCATCTGATGACTCGAAAACCGAGCCTTGGCTCCTAGCTTGAGACGCGTGTCGACCGTAGATGGCATCAGATTTATCATCTTCTTGGCAGGATTCTCCCAGTTGTTTTGCGAGCTTGGATGGAATTTTTGGCTTGTACGCGGTGTATGCAGCACCAGCCCTCACAAAGTCTGCGGCTATCGAGTCCTCGTGTGTCTCAAACGTATCCAAATCTACATTCTCCAGCGCTTCTTCGCCCTCGTATGCTGTTCCTGTTGTGTTGTCAGAGGCATTGACAATTAAGTCTGTTGGCGCGGTGTCTTCATCTGACAGCTGATCAAGCTCGTCAGCTATGGAAAGATGGTTATTGAACGCTAGCTTGTTGTCATCCCTTGGTGACCGGCTTCGATATCTATCCTTATTTGTAATACACCTTTCGCCAGCTCCCCTACTAACCGAGGTCTTGCGATCTTCGTTCTTGCTGCTCATCTTTGCTAAGCAGCGGTCCGCTTCTTCGGCAAGCGACTGCCCCATAACAGGGAGTCCTTGATTAGCATGGCCTATGCAGTCTTCCACAGGACTCATTGGGGAGATACTGGGAAGAATGGCAGACTGCTGAATAGTTTCGCTTAATGGGAGAGATTCTGGGACGTCAGAAAAGATTAGCACTCGGAACCTGCGAAGATCTGGGGTACGTAGGGTATCAAACAATTCAAAGTTGCGACCGAATTAAATGCTATATAGGCACACTCAAGTGGGCGAGCTAATTTCAGACAAAGGTAGTGGCCCTTTGGTCGCACACAATAGCTTTGTTGAGACATTGATATCATGTAATGCTTTGTCCACGATATTTTGACCATGATCCATGAATTACTTGGTGCATGTCGGAAGTATGGTAACGTAATCGACGTCATTATCTTCCATCACCCTGGATAGCCATCTACGCATATGCATAAAGAGATGCAATGATGTGAGCGGACGTTGTATCATTTTCCCTTCTTTTGGTTAATCGGCTAGATATACCTATTTGATCGTACTTCCTTGACAAAGAAACCCCTTTTCAAGTGAGTCTTTGTGATCGATGTATTCGCTCAACGGTTTTCGAATGTTGGAGATTTCGAACTTACGTGCTTCAGATCTTTTTGTTCACTCTCTGGGGTTACTATTGGCTCTTCGGTCAAAAGACTTGTTCCTTGCAAAATCCAGAGGCCCTGTCCATTTCAAGCCACTTTCCCTGTGTGGCCCTCAGTCGCTGGCAGGCATTGTACAAATGCACGAGGACTGAGACGGACGAATGGTGGTCAGGAAGTGAAATCCCGATGACCTCCATGTCGATGGCAACGTTAGACGCCAGCGTACCTGAGGGGAGGCGATTGTGACTAGATATGAAGAAAGAGTCTTCCGCTGGACGAATAGGACTCCAGTTGAGCTCCTTCGCATTTCCCTCATGTTGCGGTCTTCTAAAGTCTAGCTGTGCAGCCCTTCTAAGCACCAAGGGCATGCTCGACAACACGTATAACACTCTGTAGAATGCTGATACAGGAGTTGAAGACTTCGTCACAGTCTCGGCTTGATCAGAAGAAGCTGTTCAGTTCATCTGGTACCAGACGAGTCTGGGTGCAAGACCCGTATCAGTGGACTTCATTCTTATACCCTCGCCGCTTGGGCGTCTTTTCGAGCTTGGTCTTTCGTTTGAGCTGCTAGCAATGGTGTTTATATGCGTTCGGAAGTGCACCACGGTTTGGTGCCAATCTAGCAACTCTGTATTTACGAGGATTTGCTGTCTGCGATGGCTGATCAGTGGACCCATTGGTTTCTCATTTGCTTGGGGCCATCAATACCCGGCGAGAATTTCCGACAGCATGACTCCCCAATTACGAATGTAGCTGTATCCTGACCTGTCAAGTGAGGCGCTGTGATATTCTTTGGACAACGTCAGTCACGAGACGTAGGATCATGATGAAGTTGTTCGATGGCGGCCTGGACCATTCAATCGGTCAAGCGAAAGTACCAAGGTTGAGGAAAATGATAGAGGAAATTATGACCGAAAGATCGGCACCCGAAGGGGCTTAGCTGCCGCTCTGCCCGGCTTGGCACGTCTGAATCGAGAGCACAAGAGATCCTTGCGGAGCACGACGTTCCACTTCGCAACGTCGGGTGCAGCAAGAGCCTTTTCAACGCTGCGAATTGATATTGCGTTGAGGGAGAGCATTAGTATAGCTGGCTGAAGCTGACCTCAGCTGTTATCGATGTATCAGACGAGCTGTCTGAAGCGTAATCGAAACCTCGCGTGGATGCAAAGGCGGGAGCTTTCTCAAGTCCGCTCATGGCATTAACGATTTTGATTGGTATATCCCTAAGGCTGTGGAGAAGCAATCTAAGCATCATCATGGGCAATATATAAGTGATATTGTATACTAAATCTAGTTTCGGAGCGGGACCCAGGCAGACTGCAGACTCGTCTTTGTGGACGTGAAAGGTTTGTGGTAGGTCTTCCTAAGTAACAATGTATAATCTCAGCACAGGTGCCAGGTGATTGTACTTTCAATTCTAGAAATGTCAGCCTCAAGTGTTGGAGATCCAGTTTGGTATCAACACTTTTCCTTTCGGCATATAGCGGGCATAAGATCTGACTGATCAATCTCGGGTTTTCATCCTTCAATTCTTCTTAGTGGACAATTCCATGAAAGCTACACATATCGATCTACGGCTACCTCCCGTATCCATACAGATCTTGCAACGCTGTCACAAGCTCCCATGACGTCGGCTCCCTCCCATGAATGCCCTTCGTGTAATTGTTTATCGCCACCATCGTCTTCAAATAAGGCATATCTAACGCCATATTACGTTGGATGTTGCAGACGTCTAAGGCTCCTTGGACACTGGCCAGGGTCCAGACGTAAGCCGAGATGGGGCGTGGCTTCGAATGAGGATGATTGGCTGGCTTCGCTTTTGGTGGTACTACGTTGTCATACCATTCCGGGTCCAGACGAGTCAACGTTCTCGTTGGGTCGCTTGGTGCTGATGGCGCCGACAAGGGCGCTGCTATCTCTGTCTCTTCCGTCTGAGATCTGGAGGGTGGCGTTATCTGTATTACTGGAATCGGTGCTTTCCTGTTGTTGGAGGCCGTAGCCGTGGTCTCAGAATCGCCTTCGTTGAAGGCAACTTTTCGAGCCGGACCATTGATCGGCGTGAATTCGATGCTAAGGACATTATCTGCAGGATTGTGGGAGTCTGGTAGGATTGGACTTCCTACGATGTTGCTGGAGTTTGCGTCGGCACCCGCCCTCGGTATGCCTGCAGTATTATCTTGAGCTGGATCAAAATCCGAAGACTCATCATCAGCTTGTGACATAGCCTCGGTGTCCGATTCGGCCTCGCTTCTACTTCCATCAGCAACGGACCGAGAGCTATCGTGTGTTGTATTGAGTTGGAGGAGCGGCGCCTCGGTCTGCCTACCAAGTTGAATCCTAGTATTACACACAGGGCAAGCAGGCTTGTCTCCTTTCAGACCAAGTCCCAGACACTAGATAATTCCACAGTCAGCATTTGCTCACCAAGGCAAGAGTCAGACTAATGAGACACAGCTCGGAAGTAAGTGCTCCCAGGGCATGTCTCACGACACCCAATGAGGTGGGAATAGGGGAAGACTCAAGAAATAGAATTTTACTTACAGCGCTGCTCACGATGTGCTGGCAAGGTATCATGACGAATGGATACTCGATATAGTCTTCGTCGTTGGGTTTCTCACCCCAAATGGTGCTGCAGGAGTCGCACCTGCTCTCGGCTGGTGGAAGGTGCCGAGGGTGGACCGATGGGAGCAGCAGCTTTGCTCCATGCTTGAGGACGACCCTGTATTCGTAGCTGATTGGAAGCGATGATGCCATGGATATTGATTTCTGATAAAGTTGATACTGTTTTGGGATTGCTCGGCTCGAGATAAATGGTAACACTTCCTGAATGATGGCCAGGGAAGATAAAAAGTGATGAGATGGTAAAGTGCTAATCATAAGTGTTGTCGACCTTCATCAAAGAGTTCGCAAGACAAAAAGACATTGTGGGCACCTGGCAGCCAGCAGAAAATCTCTTTGTTGAATGACTAGTATGTCTGCTCATATACAAGTGGCATTGTATACTGACGAATACGAATAGTGAATACCAATAAAGTAGCATCCGTCAGAAGCATAGCTTGTTGGCCTCGACTATTTGGGGTAAGCTGACTCAAGAAAGGTACAGCACGGAAGCCAATATGTGTGAACCTGATATATCAAATCAGCCGTAAACAAGTAACAGCATGGGCTGCGCAAGCATAGGTATCCCATGTCCTGGCAACTTGGGCACTCGACTCGGCTAGGCCTTGGCAGAGAACCCTGAAAGGAGGGCCCTGCTAGGATATGAGATAGAGAGCTAGGTATACAAGAAAGGTATACGTGGAAGCTAATATGTATATATATCAATTTCGGCCCGGAAGAGTTACAGCATGGCTGCACAAGAAAAGTTATATAGAGCTGATCTAGGCTTCAAAGACAAGAAACAAGCCAATACAAGCTATCTGCTTTCAATTCCCTAGGCAACAACAGGATATTCTTGACCATACACGCATAGGAAGTTTCAGGCACCTTTCAAACAGTTCTATGAAGCATTCCCAACCGAGCAATCGCACAACCATATCAACCCAGACCTAGAGAGCAACCGATCACAGACCGCATCGATGGCGCAGAAAGACTAAAATCAACAGCGCCATTATCCCCAAACGCACAGCTTCTCTCATCAGCAATCCCTAAATCCAATTCGTCCCAGCTTAATCAAAAATCTCTCCCTCCAAATAAACTCCCCAGCGCTCCAAAACCCAATCCCAGCTACGTGCGCCTCAAACCAAGCACCAACACACCGCACCCAGCATTTCTCCTCCACGAACACACCCACATCCACCACGCCTGCCTCATACCCCCCCCCTTTGCCACCACCATCCTAGCCCGCCCTACCTCACCCACGTCACCCCCCCCCCCCCAGACCCCCACCCCATACCTTGGCCCCTCACCAAACACCAACATCCCCCATAGCCACCTACCCTCCTGCACCTTATATCACTAAAAGGGCTCCATAGATATGTTATCCCACTTAAAACCACCCAGAGGGCGATAAAATATTATATCAAAGATAACAAACATCTAGGGCGGAATATGAGGAGGCGAAGGGGAAGGCGTATCGGCCGCTTAAGCTCTTGAGAACGCGTATTGTGGTGTCGGAGTGGATTCAGGCTCTGAGCATGAAGGTGTAAGTAAGTAGCGCCCGATTGTGGGGACATAGACGAAGCATGTTTTATATCATTATGAAACCTGGATATGAACGTAAATTAGACTTTGGATTGTACGTTTGGGTCGTGCGAAAGGTTCGTTTAATCACTGCGCCGCGCTATCGTCTCACAAGTAACAATCATAACATGGCTTCTATGCACCTTTCAAATATATCAACCGTGTTGTATTGTGAAGGAAATCGATCGAGGGCCAGATTGGACAGTGGGATGTTCTACTGACGTAGTGCCTAGCGCTGACGTGATCATCCTAGTATAAAATTACTGCTATCAAAAAGGCTATTCCCTTCCGATGATTCTCGATGCCTTCAATGAACGAAAGAGCACAAACCATAAAGTCTTAAACAAAACTGCAGACCCACCACACAAATTCAATTGCGCTTTACCTTTGAAGACGTCCAGGGTGGCTCTAGATCCAGCTCAATTGAACCCCTCAAATAGACGTCTAGTAAGCCCTACCACCACGCTCCAACCGCCCACAGCACTCCCAAGCCAAAACTCCCCTTCTAATCCCGTACAAACAGAACCATCAAATCTCCATCCCAAAAAACCCCCCACCGCCTACCCCATCGAACGCCCCAGACCCCAGCATGGACCACAATTCACTAAAAGAACTAGCCCATTCAGAAACCCTAGCCGAGATCTCACATATAGACAACGGAGCAGGAATTGAGACTGCAGTCCTCAGAGCAGGAACGGTAAAGGACGGAAGGACGTCCAAGGGGGTTTTATTTGTGATCTATCAGACGGGTCGATTTGGGCCGCAAGACGGGTTTAGGGTGGCGTTGGTGCATGAGGGTGTCAAGGTAGGGGATGCGAAGGAGCAGTTGAGGGGGAATGTGGAGGAGGATGCGGCTGAGTTCGTTGTTGTGAGGCCGAAGTGATTGCTTGGGTTATTGTGATGTGGGTAAGGCGTATACTGCCTGTTGCCTAGAATCCTCTTCTCCGACACATTTTGTCACGAGAAAGCACTGCCCAGTAATATCCCTCCGAGAACGACCAGTGAACTTCCGCACCTGACGCGCCCACTCGCCATACCAGTAGTCGGAGCTCGGATCGGGATACTCGTCGACGATGCCACGGAAGCCTTCGACGCAGAAGAGGCAGAAGCACTCGCCAACACATCCCCAGCACTAGTACACAAGCCCAATCCAGTACTGAGATTCCCAGCAGCCGAAACAGTCGCCTGCGCCTGCACAAACCGATCGCACCCGCTCAAATACCCATCGAAACGATCCGGCGACCAGCTCGACGCATTATTATAGCACAAACAGCTCGCCTGCGCACTCATCGGCGCGGAGACAAAACCGGTAGAGTGCGACCTGCAGTCGTTGTAGGCACTCTCTGCGTCCAGACATGGGTATGCCGCCGTGGGAAGTGGCGCAGCGGAAGTTATGGTGGAGTCGCCTTGGACTTCGCTAACGACGGACGTGATGGCGTCGAGGAGACTTTGGATGGCGTCGCCGATATCGGGCTCTGAGGCTTTCGAGCCATCGGCTCCTATATGTTCGTTGGGAGCCGGGGCGCCGTAGATGGGAGATATTGGGTGTTCTCCAGAGCCGGCTTCGGAGGGGACCTTAGGCACGGGGGCCTCCTCGGGGATAGAAGGTGACTCGGATCCGAAGTGGGGAATTCTTTGAGCGATTGCATGAAGCTGACCATAAATTGCCAGAAATGACAGCAGAGATAGCAGACGCATATCGGGCAACCCAACTCGCGTCTATATACTAGGATAATGAGATTGTTTTTTAATGTACTCTAATGTACAGAATCATTGAGCAATGATTTGATAATAATGATATGCTGCAAGATATCCGCAGGATGAGGCTCAACAATCAACAGCTCGGTAACGTGTTGGGTGCGACGGAAACTGCGAATCACGAAACCACGATAAGCTCAAAGCGCAGTGGGACTCGCCATATATTACTAGATGACCTCGGCGGCAAGCTCTGCTACATGGTGATGATTGTGAAACGCGCCAAAATCCTTCTGCAGCCTCTTCATTTCAGCTAGGAGGCTGAGCCACCAGGGCTAAGAGCCTATGAATTACCTTGGATCCGAATTCGACGCTGCAATCGCTTTCAGCTTGTAAGCATGCTGTCCAGGAGAGGTAACACGAGTTGAACGTCGTAGGCAGCAGAGACTGGGCTGCGCATGCTATAATTTACTTTCAGTAGGCGCAAAAGCGCGCTTAGCCGATCGGGCTAGTTCCGGATGGACTGGCGCTCTCATTGGCCTATCAGCACTGCAGCCGCTGCCTGGTTCAGGTGTGATTTCCCTCACAGCCCAGCATGCTTAACTCTTATCCGTTGGCGGCAGTACCACCGCTTGTCCGTAGTTCCGGGCTCAGAGAAATCCATGCCTAATCGATAATTCGTAGGCTGGCGTCAGGCGCAGCTGTCTTCCATCAATGTCCTCCACTGCATGTAGAAGTCAGGGTCTATCATACCGCAGCAGTGATGCCAGCAACGCCGGCTATGGGCACCGCGATCCTGATTGTTTGGCGTGTCGCATTGTATTCGGACGGCCGGCAGGGACGGTCAAAGCTGTTCTGGCTATCAAGCACGCCATTTTCAGCTAGGCATGGTAGGAAGCCTTGTTCACTGAAGCTGAATCATTGTGGGAAGATCGTGTTGTTTCCGAAAGGCGAGCTCCCCGAGTCCTCAGGGCTACTCATGAAGAACCCGCTCTACTCGTAGTGCCTGACCCAAGCAGCCAAGACTTCGGCT
>JAABUL010007722.1_pt1 | contig 11387 bp, 1 predicted proteins | sample 5559151 | NCBI WGS metagenome assembly JAABUL01 (sample SAMN10711876, study PRJNA513368) | rock metagenome | isolation source: Antarctica rocks | place: Antarctica: Victoria Land, Pudding Butte sud | reverse complement strand
TATATTAAAAAAGAAGACAAAAATAAGTTAAATTAATATTGCACTCTAGTTAATTAACTTAACAATTTTAACAAAAGTTAATAAAAAACATTTTAATCTCTTTAGAAAGCAATTAAAAGTAATATAAAAAAATAGCTTTAACTACTTTATAAGAATAGTATTATTATTGTTAAGTTTCAAATTAATAAAAAAATCAATTTCGACTCTATTTATTAATTAAAAATTTAAATTAATTTTTTATAAATTTATTTAAATTAAGCGAAGTTAACAATAAGTATTTGCAACAAAACAATATATTGTTTTTAACAAAAACGCAATAACGCTTTAACTTAATACAATTTGTTTAAAGTTATTATATATTAATTAAAATAAGAGTTTTCTTTTTTTTAAAGTAAAGAAATTGTATTTATTAAGTTTACTTATATAATTTACAACTTTAACAACAATAGCAAATGTAACTACTTTTATAAATCTAGCTTATAAGCAAGAGATTAACTTAACAACGTCTATTTTATTTATAATTTTAAATTGAAGCTACAAAATATAAAGAATAATAAATACTTTTTTAATCTTTTTGTTTTTACTAGAAATTTCGAAAAGTTTAAACAATAAATTATTGTATTAGTTTCTAAATTTAGTAGTACTTCTTAATATTTTATCTTTAAAAAAGTTAAATTTAGTTTTGTTATTATTAAAATTATTAATAATATTTTTAAAGAAATTAAATATTGTTTGCTTAATAAATCTATTAATTCTTATTTAACAATAAATAATTTACTTAAAGATCTAAGTGCTTAATAGAACAATTTAAATAAAAAACAATATAATTTTGTTAAGATTATATTGCTTAAATTTGTAATAAAAAATATTAAAATCTTTAATTAATATATCAATTGCTTTATATCTACAATAGCTAGAATTTCTATATTAAAAATTAATAAAATATATTAATTTAACAAAGATTTGAGCTATAGATTTTAAAGTTGTTATATTATTTTAACAAGTTATATTACTTTAAATCAATTTATTAAATTAATTTGTAAAATCAATTTAAAACTTTAACAAATAAAGAGATTTTATTTAATTATTATTTAAACTTCTATCTATATATAAGCTATTAATAGCATTAATAAGCGCAATAATTGTATTAATATCTTTAAATTCTCTAGACGTATTAATATAAATATTTGCAATATTAATAACTTTAATATATATATTTCTATTTGTAATTAAAAACAAAATATAAAAATATAATTTTAAGCTTTTAAAAACAAGATTAAATCTTTTAATCTTTGTCGAAAATATTTTAAACTAAAATATAAATTATATTATAAAAACGCTTTTTACAAAAACAAGTTAACTAAGATTAAAAATAAAACTTTTGTTAAATTTAAAATTTATAATATTAACAACTTCGAACTAATAATATTTAGAAAAAATAATTTTTCTAATATCTTAAATAACAACTTAGATAACTTTAGCAAATTAAAAAACTAAATGTTTTTAATAAGAGTTGCAATTCAAAATAGAAATTAACGCTTATATAAAAGACAATAAAAGAGCTTAAAATTATATTTAATTTATAAAATAAAATTTTATTTGTCGAAATTAAACTTAATTTTAACGCTATTAACAATAAATTACTTAGCGATTAACAACTAGATTTTTACGTCAAAATTTGTTCAAATTAAGCTTATTTGCTCTTTAATAAATATTATATTAAGATAATACTATTTATTGATATCAAAGTCTTCGATAAAGTCTTTATAAATAAAAAGTTTGTCAAATTTTAAAATTTTTTATTATACTACTTTAAAATTTTATTAAATTGCGTTTAGCTAATAACAAATTTGTTTTTAATATTATTTATATTGCTTAAGTTATTATTAATTTTAGCAAATATATTAATATCTTATAGTGTTTAATAATTGAACTAGAACAATTTGCAATTATTTTTAATATATTTTAGATTAAGAAGTATAATATACAAATTAAAAATAATATAAAATTTTTTAAATTTAACTTTAATTATTATATAAAGTATTGTTTATTAAATTAACAATTGTTAAAGATCTTTAGCAATTAACGCAAGCAATCGAAATGTTTGTTTTCGAAGTTTTTCAATAAAGTTAACGTCTATTAAATAAGTATCTTTATATTTTTAAAACTTGTTGACAAAGAAAGCTACAAAACAATTGTTATATTATCTAAGTATTTTGTTATGCTAAATTAATTAAAAAAAAAACAATAAATATTTAGCTTGCACTACAAGCGACAATATTACAATAAATATTGCAATTATTATTTTTAATAATTACAATAAGTTTTATGTAAAGCTTAAACAAGATTCTTCTAATTTAAAACAACTAAAGAAACAAATATACTTAAAATTTAAATATTAAATCAAACTTTTTAATTTATAGAAAGCTAACAAGCTATTATTAAATAAAAGTATTAATTATGCTATTAATTTTGTTTCAAAAGCAACTTCTTTAATTAAGAAAATCTATAATATCTTTTGTTAAGAAAAAAAGATTATTAGAGTTTATCTAAATAATATAAAAAGTAAAAATCAAATTTGCAATAACATTTTACAATATATTGTTTTTACTTTTATAGTTAAGAAGTCTAATAAAGATTTGTGCGTTTGCGTAAATTATAAAGATTTTAATACTTTAACAATTAAGAATTGCAATACTTTATTGTTAATTTAAAAGATTTTGCAACAATTATACAAAATTAAGTATTATAACAAGTTCGATATTATTGCAATCTTTAACAAGATTCGAATGTGTCTTAATAATAAATACAAAACAATTTTTATTATTTGTTACAACTTGTTTAAGTATATTGTAATATCTTTTAAACTATATAATGTCTTAACTATATTCTAGTTTTTTATTAATAAAATTCTTAGTCTTTATTTAAACAATTTTTGTATTATTTATATAAATAATATTTTAGTTTACAATAATATTAAAACAAAATATAAAAATTATATAAACAAAGTTCTTGCTAAGCTTTATAACGCAAATCTTTATCTAAATATTAACAAGTATATTTTCTTTATTAAACAAATTAAATATTTAAATCTAATTATTATTATCCAAAGAATTTAAATAAATTTTAAAAAAATTAAATATATTTTTAAGTAAAAAACTTCTATTTGCATACGCGATATATAAATCTTTCTAAACTTTGTTAACTTTTATTGACAATTTATTTATAACTATTTGAATTTAATTAAATCTTTGTTAGTATTTAGTAAATTTAAAAACAAGAGTTTTAATTTTTTATAACAATTTAACAATTTTAAAGATCTTGCGTTTAAGACTTTTAAACAAATCTTTATCAATTAATTTATTTTGTATTATTTTGATTTTAATCTAGAGATTTAAATCGAAAGCAATATTTTTAATTTTGTAATTATTATTGTGTTGTTTTAAATAAATTTAAATAGATTGTTTTACTTAATAGTTTATATATTTAAAATTATATTGTTCGCAAAGTGCAATTACAAAATCTATAACAAAAAACTATTAATTATTGTTTGCGTTTTCGAAAAATAATATTTAAAGTATATTAATATATTTGTCGAACAACTTATTAAGATTATTATTAATTATTGCAATTTAGAGTATTTTATAATTATTAAGCAACTTAATTGTTGTTAAGTTTGCTAGATCGAATTTTTGTTCAAATTTAACTTTAAGATTATTTATTAATTAAAAATACTAGATACAAAGTTAAACAATTTAATTAAACAATTGCAAAATTTGTTTTTTAATAACAATAATTTTTGCAATTAGTTTTAACAATAAACAATTCTTAAACAATATAATTTAAAATTGAATATAGTTAAAGTTGTTATATTGATTTTGCTACTATTAAGTGTTATTTATAATCTAATAGCGAAGTTAGTTTGTTTGTTTCGAAACTTTATTAAGTTTAAATTAATTGCTAATAAAAGAATTGCAAAAGCTTGCAAAAAATTTATTTAAATCTTGCTAATAACTAACAAAAACATAGAATTATTTACGCTTTTATTGTTTGCAATATTTGTATTACTTTAACAAAACAAACTTTGTTTTGCTAAATTTTTTTTCTTAATTTTGTTGTTTGTTATTGTTGTATTTACAATTTTTTAATCTATAATTTCGTTATCTTTAGTTGTTAATTTTGTTTTCTCTCTTAATATATTTGTTTTGTTTACAACTTATCTATTTATATTTGCAATTTTTTTTATAATTTAGCTCTTGTTTGTTGTTGCGATCAATTTAACAAAAAAGAAGAAATCTAAGATAGAACTTAATTTCGAAGTTTTTGTTTAACAAATATTAAAAATATATCTATATAACAAGAAAATAAGACAAATTATCTAGACTAAAGAAGCTAATAAATAAAAAATTTTAATTATTTTTCGCAAAACAATTAAGCTAGAATTCGAAAATTGTATAATAATTAAATATTTAACAATTAATACTAAGTATCTATTTGTTTGAAACAAGATATATATATCTTAAAGTACAAATAATATTCTTCGAATCGAAACAATTAAGTTTTAATATAAATTGTTAAATACTAAACACTTAAATCGAACAATTACTCTCGAGAAAATATAATATTACTACTATTAATCTATATTATATTTAGATATTAAGAAATACGTTAAAAGTTGTTTAATTTGCAAATATATTAAATTATATTACAAATATAAGTATAATCTACTAAAGTTTTTGTTTATTTTAAATTGTTATTAACAAAATATATTTTGCAATTTTATTATTTCTTTGTTGTTATATTGTTATAAAAAAAAGATCTTCTAGTATATCTTAATAGTAATTGATAAACTATTTAAGAATAAAAAATTTATATTTATAAACTTTTTAAAAGTTAAAATTGTACTTTAAATCTTTATCGATTTTGTTTAGCGTATTAAAAACTTCTTAATTATTATTGTTTTTAATAGAGATACTTAATTTATTGCTTATTTCTAGCAATGTCTCTACAAAAGATTAAAGATTAAATCTAAATTATTAATTGCGTTTTATCTAGAAATCGACAATTAAATTAAAAATATTAATATTGCTCTTAAGTAATATCTTCGAATATATATGCAATACAATTAAAATAACTAAATTAATTATCTTGTTATTCTCGAATTTATCGCAAATAATTATATTAACAAATCTATTAACTTATTTTTTTTTTGTTATTAAAAATTATTTGTTACAATTAGATTTAAAGTTATTTATAGTTTTTTTTAATAATGTTACGTTCGAAGCTTGTCGCAATATAAAGAATATTAATAAGATTATTAAAAAGATCGAGATTTTGCAAGACTTTCTTTGTTAAAAGCTTATCTAAATTTAAATTAAATAAGTAAAATTTGTTAATTGCAAATGCATTGCAACTTCAAAATTCAAAATTAATAATTAAATTATATTTGATATTTAAAATATTAAAACAACTCAATTATACAAGTTTTTAAAGTATAAAAATGCAAATCTTTATAAGATTATTTAAGCAATTAACAATTATATTTACGAATTAGAATTGCTTAACTTGATAAAGATTTATTTAGTATTTTATTTATAACTTTTGCATTTTAACAAAAGCAAGTCTTTGCTAAATTAACAAATCAAACTCTTGTTGTTTGTTAATGCTATTAACAACATTAATAACAATTTCGAATACTATGTTAAGAGTATCGAGACATTACAATACAATATGTGCAAAAATAACAATAACGTAAATTTAAGTCTAATTGTTACTAATTACAAACGCAAAATGCTACAATATCAAATTCTCTTTACAAATTACACAAACTACAACGATAAATCTAAATAGCTAAACTATTCTATAGCTAACAATTGTCTTAACTTTGTTGTTAACTTTTATTATTAATATTTAGATGCAACGAGATCTTATTAGATATTTAAGACGTCTTCTAATTAAGAATCTAATAAGTAGAATGTCGCTTAACATATATCTATAGCTCTTGTCGTCGTATCTAGAATTGATCTTAAAAACGCATTGCTAATATATTATTATTGTTAAGAGTTATTTGTTATGTATTTGCAATCGAAATCAAATTCGATATATTATCTTGTCTTCTATCGCATTTAACAAGAATCTCAAAAACGCATTATTGATGTATTATTATTGTCGAAAGTTAGTCGATATATATTTAAGATTCTTGTTGTTGCTTCTATAGTGCTTTTGTTAGATATCTTATAATTGTCTCTTTCAAAGATTTTTCGAATTAAAATTGACTTAGCATTTTTAAATATACGCACAACTATATATAAATTGTTGTTATAACACTTTTATGTTATTTTCTCTCTCTATATTGCAAATTTAGACAAACATATTTGAACATAATTAAAATTCGACAAATTTCGACTTTTTGTTGTTGCTATCTCTTTTGTTGTTGTTAACTCTTTTTTAGATTACGTAATTAATTAATCTCTTAAACTTTTTTAAATATAATCGACTTTTTAGTTTTTATGTTACGTAATTTAAACTCTTTTTTAAAATTAGAATTAGTAATCTTTTGTACTTTCTTTAATTTTTTTATATTTAATATTTTCTTAAAATTTATTTATTTTTTTTTCTCTTTTAATCTTGTTGTTGCTTAACAAATTACTCGAAACTCGATTTTTACTATTTAACAATTGTTCGATATTCGATTTTTGTTGCTTAACAATTGTTTGATATTTTATTTTAAATACTAGATTGTATTTAATAAATATATTCGATACCAATTAAAAATAATCAAGAATTAACTAGAATATTATTTGTAATATATATATTTTTTGCTTTGTATATTATTGTTTTTTGTATATTTTGTTTCAAAATTTTCGATTATTTTCTTCTATTCGACAAATTTATTCTTTTGTTTGACGCGTATCGAAAACTTCAATTTTGATTGTCAAAAAATACTTAATATATATTTAATATTAATCGAAGCTTGTATTCGACAAGCATCTAAGATTAACTAAAGTTAACTAGAAACTTTAACTAAAAGACTTAATATTATTTTGTCGAAACTTGCAAGTAGAAGAGAGAGATAATATTACAATTCTAAACTAAACAAACTTTGCTTTTTGATTATTCTTCGAGTTTTCGCTTTTTAGTTTTGAGTATACTACAAGTAACGTCTAGCGTCTTGGCACTTATAGTATTTATATTTATTTTTTGTATATAGTTAGTTTTGCATAGCTAGTATTCTTGTCAATCAACTATATATTAGTTATCAAAGCTCTAATCTTAATAGTTGTTAAATAGATTAATTGTTAATTTAGTTTTCGATTTTAACTTCTAGAATTAACTCGAATTAACAATTTAACTAAAGATAGAAAAGAAAAAAAAATTATTTTAATTTAAACTATTTTAAAATCGAATTAAATCGAATTAAGTTAATTTTCAATTTTAGAAGTTAAAATTAAATCAAATTATTAAAAAATCGAAAATCAAATTATTATACTAAGAATTGCTGTTTTTAGACTTATATTATTATAATTTTGGAATTTTAACTAGAATATAATTTAATATACTTCGAAATTATAGTTAAATTTGTTTATATTATTATATAATAATTTACTAAAATTAGTTATTGTTTATATTACTATATTATATTACTTTTCTATTCTAGAAAGATTCTTTTAATATTCTTAAGTTTACAATTATATTTTATTCTATAATAATTTGCTTAATTTAACTGTTACTTATATTATTATTTTGTATTACTTTTTTATTATTAAAAAATTCTCTATATATTATTTAAAAATATTATTTTTATTATTTTTATTTGCAATATATTAAACTTTTTAAAAGCTTTAAGTTAATTATTATCTTTAATTAAAAATAGTTTTTTAAAATTTATTTTATATAACTTGCTATTTAGTAATTTATATTTTAATTAATTTGCAAATTAATTTAATTAAAAATTTCTTAATTTTACTTTTAAAAATAAGAAAAGAATTCTTTACAAAGTATTAAATAAAATTAGAGACAATTCTTTGTTGCTTATATTAAGAGAGAGAGACAAAATATATTAAATAAAGTTTAAATACTAATATATACTTCCAAAAACAATACTTACAAATTGCAATTAATAAGAGTACTTTAAATAAAATTTAATTAAGATTTGTTAATTTATAATAAGCAAAAAAGATTAATACAAAAGTATAATCTAAGCTTTAAAATAAATTTGTTTAAGTAATCTTAAATGTAGAGAGTTTTTCTAAAATTGTTTGCAAAAGTTGTTATAATCTTTTAAATTATTTTATTGCTTAGAATTATTTACGTACAATAAATATAAAAAAGTATAAAAAAGTATCTTTAATCTATTTTTTATTTAAAGTAAAAATATCTAGATTATAAATTATAATTAATCTAGTCTTTAATTGCGTAAATTACAATTATTAATATATATTAATTATACAAAACTAATATGTTATTAGAAGAAAGATTATAATAACTTGTTGTTCTTCTTTATTTAAGATAATTAAAAAAGATAATTATATAAAAATTTTATAATTTAAATTTACTCTTTTAAATTATTAACAATTCTTACTTTTAAAAGATATTCAAAATCCTTTAATTATAACTAGTACTTCTAGATTGTATCAAATTATTATAAATAGATTTTTGGAACTTCGCTTAAATTTGTAAAAAAAATTAAGATAAATTTTAAAAATACTTAGTATATCTCTATTGCTTTAAATATATAATCTAATTCTTGAAATTTTTTTACCTTAGAAATATTAATATATTAAATTAATATTGTATCTTAATTTCGCAAATATTTTATCAAATTATTCTTTTATTATTAATTATACAAATTGTTAATTAATATAAAAACTTATAAAGAACTTTTTTTTTAAGATATTATTACTAATAATACAAACAATAATAATACTTTTAAAAATAAACTCGAAAAACTCTAAATTAATAAATATTTCAATAAAATAAATAACAAAATTTAGTTTTCCAATTTAATTTATATTATTAATCTAGTAACTTAAGATTTTATTACAATTTTTAAACTAAGAATAATAACTAATAATACTATTATGTAATTATTAATAAAAGGAAAATCCGATCGATTAATAAATTACTATACTATCTATTATCTATTAAGAGACAAAAAGTATTATCGATATAATATTTGCATTTTATTCTAATTGTTAAAGTTAAATTATAAGTATTATTAATACAATATTAATAAATTAATAAGAGACAAATATTCTATTTTTGCAAAAGAATTTAATTAAAATAAAGAATCTATATAAGAAGTTAGATAAGTTGCAAATACTTTATAGATCTAATAAGTAAAGAAATAAAAAATTAATACTCTAAGAAAAGATAAAAAGACTAATAGAAATAATAGAGAAACTAATATATTAATATATTGTTTTGTTGACGCTTAATTAATATATAGAAGATTAGTTAAAAAAATAAAGAAAATAATTGATAAACTTAAGAAGAAGTTAGTTAAAAAAAGAAATATATAGACAATTAAATAAAAAGAATAAATAAAAAGTTAATAATATCTTTTTAAAAAACTTATTTTAAGTATTGATATTATATTATCGATACAAAGCTTCTACAAGAAATTCGAAATAAAAATCTTTATTAAAAGCAAAAAGAAAGTAAAGAAAATATAACAAGAATAATAAAAAATAGAGTAAACTAAATAAAAGTTATTAATATTAATAAGATATTGTTAATATACAAGAATATTAAGATTATAAAAAGATATTTAGAATTGTTTATATTTAGAATTAAGATAAAAAACAAAACAAAAATACTAGAGAAAAAGAATTTCTAAATTAAGAAGATATTATAAAATACTAGTTGGGGACATCTAGTTTTCCGACTCGCTAGAGTTATCTAAGTTGTTATCTGAGATGTCAAAGCTACTCTCTTCTTTAAGTGCTGCTAGCTCGAGATCGCTAATATTATAAGTCTTAAACTCGATAATAGCTTCTTCTTTAATCTTAGTTAACTTGTTTTTGCAAAAAGCATTAAAATAATTAAAACAATACTTCGAACGCAAATACTTTCGACAAAAATTCTTCTTTTTAATTTTATTTTTGAGTGCTTAAAATTAAGAGACTAACTTTGTTTAAAAAAAAGTCTTTTGTTCAATTATATAATTAATTAATTTGTTGTTGTAAGCTTCGAATCTATTTGTAAGCTTGTGCGTAATATTTCGATTTTTGTTTGTTCGCGTAATAATAAATCTATTACGCGCGCTAATTTGTAACAATTAATAATTTTTCTTTTGTTCTATTCTAAGATTTATATTGCGTAATTAAGAGATTAAGTTATTAATATTAATAACGTTAATTATATTAACAAATTAATTGTATAATTTGTCGCTTAATTTTAAATCGAATTAATGTATTTTTTGATTTTTAAACAATTTAATATCTATTGCAATTAATATAAATCGAATTATATATTTGTTAAAGATTTTCGAAAACTTTATAACAAAATTATATAATATAAGTTTAATAAAGTTTCTATATTGTCGATTAAATTTGTCAAATTAAGTATAAAGATTTGTTATTAATTTAACTAATATACTATAAAGTTGAGCAAAATTGTTGTTCTAATTTAATAGATAATATCTAATATTTTTGAAGACGTTTTTTGTATATTTGATTGCAATATATATTAGCTTAACTAATTTGTTGTCGAATATACAAAAATAGACTTTAAATTTAGCAAAGAGCGCTATTTGCTATTAATTGAATTTCTTTCGATTACTTAAAAAACAATTAAATTGAGAAATTTAATATTGTTATATATTAATTTCTCGATCTTAAGCAAGCTATTTTTATAGATTTTGTTAAGATATTCGCGATTCTATTAATTTGATTTGTAAAAAAATATATTATAATTGTTGCTATTGTTGTTAAGATTTTAACAAAACAATAAGTAATAAATAGACTTAAATTGCTTACAATAGTTAAGTTTCTTAATTAATTTATTTTGTTTCTTAATTAGTATATTAGTTGTTTTTTTCTATATTTTGTTTTTAGTTTACTCTATATTTTGCTTTTTTTGTAAACTCTCGCAAATAATTCGAGCTTTGTTCAAATTTATCTCTAATTGTACAATTTCTTTGTTTCGATTTTTCTTATATTGTATTAGATATTGTACACAAAAATAGATACTATTAATATACTTAAATTAATATAAAAAAATTTAATTATATCTTTAATAAAGTTGTTGTTATATAAGGGTTTTACAAAGTTTTTTTAAATCTCTTGTTAACAATAATTGTAATTAAAAAGAGATTAATAAAATAAAGATTAATTAACTTTAATTTTAGTCTTATATTTAAACTTCTTAATAAATAGAGATAATAT
>JAABUL010007720.1_pt1 | contig 11391 bp, 17 predicted proteins | sample 5559151 | NCBI WGS metagenome assembly JAABUL01 (sample SAMN10711876, study PRJNA513368) | rock metagenome | isolation source: Antarctica rocks | place: Antarctica: Victoria Land, Pudding Butte sud | reverse complement strand
ATGTCTGGACCGCGCTCTATCGTAGGAGTCTGAAAGAGCACGATACCAGACTTTCATCGTGCGCGGCTCAATCCTGTACATTTTATCCAACATCAGCCAGCTTCAAACCATTATCTCATGCTCATCGCCTTACCTTGCTTCATATACGGCGACTCCTTGAACGCAGCATAAGCCAGCGCCATTCTGCCATTTTTCGTGCCGAGAATCGTCTCTTCTGCACCACGTTTCGCAACTTCGTCACTGTACTCTTGTACTAGCTTTGCTTGGGTAGTAGTTCTGTCGTCTCCGCTTGTGGCAATCGTCTTCATCATTAGCACGAAGTTGTGCGCATCCTGGATGGCATGGTTGCCGCCTTGGCCTGTTGAAGTTGCCAGCTTGGCCCGAGACATCATTTTCGAATTACCCAGGCCGCAAGCTCAGACCTGCCTGCACCTCCCTAGTGACGATATGGGAATCTGGAAGACACGGAGAAGAGCAATCTACCTCGATATGGAGGCATCGGATGTGCAGAATCACCAGCCAGGCAAACAAGGCCGTTGCGACTGTCCCACGGTCTAACATCCCAGTACTGACAGTTCCAAGGGGGTCAGTGAAGAGTCCTGGCCACAAATTATAGGTCTCTGGACCTACCAAGGTGTCTCCATAGGCAATCTGAGTATCTTTGGGTATCGACTTAAGCGCAGTACGAAAAGGCTGCATCTCGTGTCAGGCTTTTCTTGAAAGTCCCGAAGACATAACCAACGGCTCGCGTACCTCTGCAAGGTTCTCAGCCCTCTCCAGCAGGACGCTTCTTGCGGCACTGCCACTCGTATCATGTGGCTTTTCGCCTAGCCAGCTATTAAAGAAGAAGAAGCGCCACGTTTCAGGTCTCTCGGGGTCAGGAACGTCCTGTATACTCATGAAGTGGAACATCACAGGAGAGATGGCAATGCACCACACCGGGTGAGTCTTCGATCGGACGAATGTGGCAACGTTCGGATCGGCGTACGTCACACACATGCTGGTGGTAACGATGCCTTCCATTGGCCTAGCCGTAGCAGCAGACCGGTCGGGCATGAATAGATGGTTTCTTACAGCTGATCGAGGGCCGTCACAGCCCACGAGCACAGTTCCGGTGTACGATTGGCCATCCGAGAAAGCAGCAGTAACGGAATTCGAGTGGTCGTCACATTCCACGCTGAGCAATGCATGGCCCCAGTGGACATTGATGCCCTCCGAACACAGAGCTCTCAGCTTCTGGCGGGACACCCGCACGATGCGGCCCGAGACATTCAGGTCTTTCAAAATATCTCCAGACACTCCATCGAAGATATATGCACCGTTGTTGGGCGGCTCGTCGTATTTGAGACTTGGGTCGACCGCTCCATCCGTGGCGATACGAACGGCGATTTGTGCCGGGAGTAGTCCTTCCAACAGGGGCAGGCCCCAGTGAATCCTACCCATCGTTGGTAGTCAACCCTGGCAGAAAGACGGATCCTAACCCCATCGTCCATTCTTTGCTCCGCAACTGTCCGGGCTCCTTGCGCTCGAATATGCTGTATTTGATCCCGGCTTGCTGGAGGCCGTGGGCGATGGCAAGACCAGTGACACCCGCCCCGATGATCAGTACGTGAGGCTCGCCCATGCTGAGTACAACAAACACGAAGAGAACAGGAGTCCCAACGCATGGCTCAACCCGATGTCGAGCACACAGTGGAGGCTATCCACATCTTGGCTATCTAGACTTTGCTAGCTGCATCGATGGACCTGTTTCGCATGCAGGTGGTGCTCCTTTGTGGTCAGAAAGAAAGTAAATACCTTCCGCACGAATGCGTTCGAAAAGTCACCGCATCTGGAACGTTTCTGCTGCTACGAGCACCACGAAGTAGTTCTCCAGTGCAGCACTACTGCGGCCTAGCCGATGAACCGTCGTACATCTCGTGCTCGCGACCCGGCTGTATCGATACGACGATGTTGCCATCCACAGCGCCATTGTCAACGTCGCACATGATGATCGTGATCATGGTTCTCACCATCACGAAACCGGAACCGGAACCGGAACCTTCTTGTTACTGGTTGTTTTTCTTGGCAAGCGGGGCTAGTTGTCCCGCTCCATCCTAGGTACTCCATTCTGACTGTCGCTGCCCCAAACTGGTCTTTCCTGGACTGTTCCCAACAATCACCTTCATCGACATTCGGCGTTGCTGTGGTCCGTTATTGAACTCGAGAGGTAAGAACAGAGATCTGACATAGAACGGTAGCACCGGCAGCGCGTCATCGTGGCTTCAAGGATCACAACACGAGCTGCACGGGCTACAAGTGGGCCACGCGGCCGACAATTTGACGAACCACAGCCTCGCGAATCCAATGGCCCAAAGACCCTGGCCGTCGCGACTTCACCTCGATGCAGCGGGATGGCGGGAATAATGACGGCGGGCACCACACTTCGTCCTCCACCATCTTTGTTGATGAGCCTCATCGCCTCGTAGCATGTTCTCCAGTTGACGAGGCTCACAGCGCCTCGCTGTCGCTCCTTCATGATGCGCCTGCTCGCATTGCCAGACACTCTCGTTGCACTCCTCTCGTTAATTCTGCTGCCTACAGCCCTTGCAGATGTTCAGTTTACGATCCCGGCCGCGGGCGCGGTGGTAGATGCAGGTACGATCTCAGTATCATGGCAGGAGTCGAATATCGCGCCGCCGATTACGAATCTGGGCGCGTATTCGCTGTTGCTCATGACCGGTGGTAACAATGATGAAGATATGGTACGATCTGTTGCAGTCTTCAAGCTTGGGACACTGGCTAATGGTCTTTTTGGTTTGATCAGCTGGCATTGTCGACATTTGTATCTGAGGGCTCATTCAGATCTGGTAATACAGCATCAGGGACTATACCCTCAGGCATAGCGGAAGCTGTGAAGAATGGCTTGTACGACTCCAGTGTCCACGCTACAGATATGCACTGAGAAGTGACTGACAATAACTAGTTTCTTCAAAATCATCTCGTCTTCATCAACAGGCGGCGTTGTCATCAACTACTCCCAAAGGTTCAGCATAAGCGGCCTGACGGGCATTACTCCGCCCACAAATCTGAACGCAGCTACCGCTCTCGACGGCTCTACGAAGGGTCCTGGCAGTGTAGGTGACGCCGGCAGCTCCTCCTCGACCAGCATAGCTACGAGTCCATCAACAAATACTGGTTCGCCCAGGTCTACCGTCCTCACAGTGACGAATAGCGCTACCTCGGCCCCCACGAATGCACCGAACAACGGCAGCACCCAGCAGAACAACTCAGGTATCTCGACTGGGGCATTAGTCGGCATAGCGATCGCTGGCGCAGCGATTGGAATCATCGGTATCGGCCTTGCGCTATGGGTCTGCTTGAGAAGAAGGAAAGGAAGCAAAGTCGGCGATATAAAGTTGGGAAGCGATGACGGCAACCAGTCGGATGATCACCTTCGCCGAGAGATGTCGATGGTGACACCGCCACATGCACCAGTGGAACTCGACCCATACGCCAAGATCGTGGAGGCGGGCGATGGCATGCGACCGCCAGAGATGGATAGCATGAACGTTCGCGCAGAACTGGAAGGAGATTCGCTGCATGCGCATCCATGGGCAGATGAACCGCTAACACCGATCCCGGATACGCCACTGGAGTGTCTGACGTTGGACGACAGTCAGATGGCAACGCTGACAATGCTGGGAAAGCCTGTACAACCTCGAGATAATGTATGAAATGATAGCGACAATGTATGAAATACTGTACACGTAAGGTACGAACGCGTTTTCGCCGACTCTGCACTGATTTGCATATGATGCAGCTCGACAAGAACGTTCACTCCACTATGCTGTTAGCGAGGACTACCACGATCACCACTCTCGAATGGATCCATCTGGCCCGTAAAACTCCTTGCACTGCCATGGCTCCGTCTCTGCTGAGATCTTCCGGACCATCTCTTCATCGATATCGATGCCGAGGCCAGGTTTCGTCGGTGCCGCGACATAGCCGTCTTTGATGGTGAATACCGACTGGTCCTTCAAATACGTGTTCAGGTCGATGTCACCAGCTTCGGTGTTGTAATGCATCCCGAGCGACATCTCCAGGATGACGAAGTTGGCCGTGGACAGTCCAACGTGCAAAGAGGCGGCGAAAGCAATTGGACCTAGGGGACAGTGTGGAGCTATCGCGACGTCGTATGCTTCTGCCATGTTTGCTAAGCGCTTCGTCTCAGAGACACCACCTGCTAGCGCATTAGCATGGCATGTCGAACGTCGGAACAGAAGGCTGTACTCACCAGCATGAGCAATATCCGGCTGAAGCACATCGACCAAACCATCCTCCAAAAACTTCTTGACATCCCACCGATGGTACAGTCGCTCTCCGAGCGCAATGGGCATCGATGTCATACCAGCAAGCTGCTTCAACGCTTCAGGATGTTCAACGAGAATTGGTTCTTCAATGAAGAGTGGTTGATGCGGCTCCAGAGCCTTCGCCAGTTGCTTCGCCATCGGCCGATGGAGACGTCCATGGAAATCCAGGCCGACATTGAGGCCGAGCGCTTTGACAGTCTTCACACGCTCGATAGTCGAGTCCAGCACTGACGGTGCGTCTAGCCAGCCGACGTCTTCGGTCGCGTTCATCTTGACGCAGGTCAGACCTTGGGCCTTTTGTGCTTTGCTGTGGCTGTGATCAGTTTGGTATTTGATTGAAGGGCCAGGAGTACGTACGCTGCTGCTTCGATATCTGCCGGTCGATCGCCACCAATCCAACAGTACACTTGACATCGGTCACGTACTAAACCACCTAGCAGTTCATACAGAGGGACGTTCAGACGACGAGCTAAAGATCAATCAGCAGCCGTTGTTCCACAGTGCTATGAACGAACCTTTAAGATCCCACAGAGCAATATCGATGCCCGACAGAGCAGACATGAAGACTGGGCCTCCTCGATAAAACCCAAGCCGCCAGATCAACTGCCATATATGTTCAATATTGCTAAACGAACATGATCAATACCATCCAAATAGCCAGAACATAGTGTCTTACTTTGCCTCAAGTCCCTTGACCCGCACAATGATCTCGTCGAGCGCACCTTCCACAGCAAGATCATGGCCCTCGAGGGTTCCCTCTCCCCAACCTACTTGACCTTCTTCGTCGGTGATTTTGACGAACAGCCATCGAGGCTTGACTCGGAACCGTTCGATGGTCTTGATCTGTGGCATGATTCTTTATGAAGTATAAGGTAAGGTACGTATAGTAGTAAAGAACAGAAGAAACGACTAATTGTTAGACATTCGTCTTGACATCCATCTTCGATTTGTCTCATACAGTGAGCCGAGTCGTCCCGATGTTGAACCGATGCCACCCTGCATGCCTAGCGCCGCTTTGGGGGAAAGGCGCGACCGGAGGCCAGTACTTTCCATGCTTCAGCGCTCCGTCCCCCATCTTCTCCAGTTTCGTTTCCACAATGATTGGGGGCGGTCCGGGGGTTTGATTGACAACGTTCTTGCGCACGAGACGAGATGGCTGTTGATAGGCATGATGGTGAGGGGTTTGCCATCTCCGTTGTCGCGACAGAACCCGAACTTACCGATCTAGCTCCCAATACATTCAAGCGAAAACGAGCAAGTCGGAGAGGACAGCCGCCTAGGTTCCACTGTAATGAAGATGGGTGCGACAAGACCTACACCAGGGCTGAACACCTGGCGCGCCATCAGCTAAACCACACCCCGAAGGAAGTCTACCACTGTCAAGTGCAAAGCTGTGAATCGAGCTTCGTACGCTTTGACTTATTCGAGCGACACAAGGCCAGGCACGCTGCAGATTCTCATGCATCGCGAAAAGACCAAAGTCTGCCTTCAGGCTCGCCGATAGCCTGTTCATCTTCAGGAGAACGAGGACTAGCATGCGCTCCAGTCAATGCTACCCTTACCACCAGCAACACCGAGCTCCAGGTGATAACTCCAGCTGGTAACCCACCGCTGGATTTGGCTGCTGGCGACGGTACCAACGATGGTTCTCTGCTAGGGCCTTTGGCTCAGGAATCGTCATACGACTTCTACAAGTATGACCAAGCTAATGACAGTTTTGCGACCTGGCTGTTTGACAGCCCTGGCTCGCAAAATGTCGGCTACGACTTTAGCAACATGCTGTTTCTGGACTTCGGAATGGACTTTGCGGACCGGGCATCGAGCTTCGACGGAAGCATGCCCCAGTCAGATTGGCCCTACGTAGAGACGACTAGGACAGCATCGATCGCAGGACTTCTGAACTCGGATACTGAGGCGCATGCTTATATTTCAGATGCGCGAAGACAGTCCATCGTCACTCAGCTGTCGTGCTTTACGACAAAGAGACGGTGGTCAGTTGAGTCTCTTGTTGAGCCGTACTCGGTGTTGCAAGGCGCCGATACGAACGAGTGGTCGAATCTCACTGCCGCCGTGTTGCAAAGCTTCGTATCGAGCTTCTGGGAAGATATCGCACCTCAGGTGTCAGTAGTGCACAGGCCAACCTTCTGCGCCAGCACTTGCGAACCGCTGCTCTTGCTTGCCCTTGTGACTCTAGGGATTGCTGCCCAGATGAGGACTCTGCCCAAGGGTAGCCGCGAGGACTATCGGGACTTTGCTGACTTCGTGGCCACTAACTTACGTTGGAAAGTGTTCACCCATGACGATGCGCAGCCTCCTGTCCACTTGTGGGTAGCTCAGGCATTGGTACTGCTGGAGCTTTATGAGAAGATATTCTCAACCAGACGGTTACACGAACGCTCACACATACATCATGCGTCAACCCTGACGTTACTACGGCGTGGCAACCCCATGACTGGTCGTTCAGGCTCCGAGACACCATTGGACGATGGTGCACGCAATTCCGAAGACCAGACGAATGGCCATAAACAGCTAAAACGTTCACCATCGCGGTCGTGGTGGCAACGGTGGGTCGCTAACGAATCGATGAATCGTGTTGTTTTCTTTGCCTTCGAAATGGACTCGCTACATGCCTGTCTCTTCGGCCATTCTGCAGAGATCCTACCTCAAGAGCTCAGGCTGCCATTGCCCTGTGACGACTCACTCTGGAGCGCTCGAAGTGCTGAGGAGGTTCAGCGCCTCGAGAACACTCTAGCGATGTATGGTATCAAGTCACTTGACTTCTTGGACGGGTTGAAGCGCTCTTTGCACGGATCTGACGTCCAAACTCACCATCTCGGCAGACTTATCCTCATGGCTGGCCTTCTATCCGTGAGTTGGCATATAGACAGCCGCGAGAAACATCTACAGTTCGTCGAAACTGCACCATCTGTAGCAGAGCAAGCACGTTGGAAATCCTTGTCGATGCATGCGTTCCATTGTTGGAGGGAGAACTTCAACGCAGCACTTGACCAGCAACGAAACACCACTTCTTCATTACAACCAGCCAAGGATCCGCGCGACCCAGACACTTTATACTATGCTGCCAATATCACACGCAATATCGACATCATTGATGCGCAGCTCCTGTCTGGAACAAAACGACTTCTTGGACGGAAAGTCTCGGAGAAGGACAGAGCCTTGGTCCAACAACGCATGATGGCCTGGACGAGCTCGGGTGCCGCACGAAGAGCCGCCTCGCAGGCTTACAAACTGCTTCACGCTAATCTCTGGACATCTGGTCCGGTCAATCAAACGCAGCCCCGATACAGCTGTCGTGCAGATACCTTTATTCATCGTCCTTGGATGCTCTACCTTGCTGGCTTGACCATCTGGGCTTATCAATACTGCTTTGACAAATTGATATCAGGAAGACCAGAGTGGCCGCCAGATTCTGGCTATGATGCTTATCGCTATGTCTCTGCTTGCTCTGCAGCTGACGTGGAACGTCTCCCGTTTTGCATCTCAGCCGCAGGCTGCTGTACGACTCTACAACTACTTTACGAGGATTTTGAGGACGCGGAGTCAGAAATTCTACTCGAAGCATCAAAGCGGCTGCAGGATTGTGTATCAATGCTGGAGGGACAATGATCGCTCCGTCTTTTCTTCGAACCTCAGACATCGTATACCAGCAGTCTCGAAACCATTCGTACGCGACCGTGATCACCTGCCCATCCATCTATCGTCCGTCAGCAACGTCAACTTGGAGATTTGCAGGTCACGAAACTCACCCTCCGTCCACTGTAAGTATCTCTCCGCTGACATACAAGCTCGCTCGACTGGCTAAATAGACTATAGAGCCCTTGAAGTCGTCAGGAAGTCCCCATCGTCCGGCGGGAATACGGTCTAGGATGCTCTTCGCTCGATGCTCATCGTTTATGAGTGCCTCGTTCATGTCGGTATGGATATATCCAGGCGCTATCTGTACGCCAAATCAGCATGTCGATATGTCTGTAGCTAGGGAAGCGATGGCAGACAGCGTTGACGTTGATACCCGATGACGCCCACTGGTTCGACAAACTCTTAGTGAGTTGGGCTACACCTCCTTTAGCGGCCGCATACGCCTGGAGCGCAAAGATCAGCATGGAAAGCACAGTCCGATGACCAGACGATACGCCATACTGGAACATTGAGGCCGCCTTGGAACGATACCAAAGAAGCGATGTTGATGATCGAGCCTCGATGTGGCGGGTCTCCTCTCGGTTGTCGTGTGAGCATATATGCACCCACGTCACGGCAGAGTGTGAACACAGTATTGAGGTTGACCTGGAGAACCTTCGAAGATTGTCAGTTCTCAACAGAGTGTTTGATACCAGGGATAACAACTTCGTTCCAGTCCTCGTCTGGAAACTCATGAGCGGGATGTCTTCGTTGGATACCTCCGCAATTGACCAGGATGTCTAGATCGTGGCCGTCATCCGTGATTCGTTTGACAAGGCCACGCATGTCACTCGAACTTGCCAGATCTGCTTGATATATCGAGACCTTTCGACCGAGTTGCTCGATGAGGTCCTTGGTCTCATAGCTGTTACTTCCTGGTCTTTGGATGAGTACAATATCGGAACCAGCTTCTGCCAGCGCGACGGCGAGTGCTTGGCCAACTGTGTCTCATCAGCTCAAATCCTCAACACTACGATTGGCTTGCATACTCCCTCTGGTGCCTCCAGTTATCAATGCAGTCCGGCCCCTCAAAGAAATAAATCCATTGTGCTGGCCATATTGATGATGAGTTCAATTGATGTCGGGTCTACCACAATTCTTGCTGGCAGAAGAACGAAATCCTACAGGTGCAGTCCGAAAGCGATCCGCAGAGTCCCTGGTCTACAGCCAGACGAAATTCAACCCGGTGGGGAGGGCTGTGGGGTATTGGGGGTCACCAGCAGCTAAACCGTGACCGTATAACCTGTTGGTCCGACTTGCACATTCCTGCATACCCACCTTTTCAGAGACATCATGGCCGACATCAAGTCATCCGCTTCCCAGATCGAAGGACTCGACAAGCCCAAACAGGATGTCGAGATACTGCCGGAAGTACTCCAAGGAAGATCTCAAGATGATCTCGCAAGACTTGGAAGGAAAACGACCCTGAAACTGGATCTCATCATCATGCGAGCGATGACAACGCTATACGTACGTTCACCTGACGACCGTTCTTCTTTCTTGCTAGGAGAATAGTCGTTGATTATCTAACTCACGCCAACAGATCACCAATTACCTTGATAGACAGAACGTAGCGGCAGCTAATCTCGCTGGCATCACCGAGGATCTCAATCTGTCCGCGACTCAATATCAGACAGTGATCAGTATTCTGTTTGTTGGATACAGTAAGCCTTCGTCTCTGAGTGACAGAAGCAATGATCGCTAACCAGCAGTAGTTCTGATGCAGGTCCCATCGAACCTCGTCGTCTCAAAGATCAAGTATCCGGCCATATACATCTATCCGCCGTATTCATCTGGGGCACCATCTCCGCTTGTACAGCAGCTGTCCATAGCTTTGGCGGTCTGCTGGCATGCCGATTCTTCTTGGGACTCGTCGAGGCCGCATTCTTCGTAAGTATTCAGACTTTCGAGCCATGCCACATTTGCTAAGAAACGCTTTACGTGCAGCCCGGAGCCTTTTACTACATCAGTATGTTCTACAACCGTAAGCAAATTGCTTTCCGCACTGCAATACTCTACTCCGGATCCCAACTCGGCAACGCTTTCGGGACTCTACTGGCCATCGGCATCATGAAGCTCGACGGCTACCACGGCATCGCAGGTTGGAGGTGGCTTTTCTTGATCGAAGGTATCATCACAATAGGTTTCGCCGTCATCTTCGGCCTCTACCTTCCCAACCACCCGCAAAAGATCATGGGCCTCAACGAAGAAGAGCGCGCCTGGCTCCGTTGGAACTACGAAACCGACCAGAAACAGCAAGACGACTCGAGCGAAGTTACGGCGAAGCAAGGGCTCATGATGGCCGTTACGGATCCGAAGACCTGGTTGCTCTGTGGGACGCTGTATGCGACGTATACAGCTGCGGCAGTGAACAACTTTTTTCCGACTGTGGTTTTGGGACTGGGCTTTTCGAGGAATAAGTCATACGGCCTGACCGCACCACCGTTCATTCTTTGTGTCTTCTGCATGCTCCTGAACGGCTTCCACAGCGATAAGGTCAGTCGGGATATCAAGCTTGCATATGAGTCTCCGCTAACCTCGAGAAGAAACAAGAGCGCTTCTGGCACATAGCATGGCCGTTGTGTGTGACCGTCAATGCGAACGTCATCGCCTTATCGACTTTGAACGTGGCTGCTCGCTGTAAGTCGCTTCTGATCTTCCTTACTGCTCTCCAAGCGTGACCACTGACAATACTCAGACTTCGCCATGATGCTACTCCCCGCCTCCTTCTACTCCTCCGCCATCGTCCAACTCTCCTGGATCGCCGGCAGCTTGGCACAACCTTCCGTAAAACGTGCCGCCTCCATCGCTCTCATCAACTGTATCTGCAACACACCCAATATATGGACATCATACACCTACTTCGGAGAACCAAGATACGTGGCAGCATTCGGAGTCAACCTAGGCGCAGCCGTGATAGCTATCGGGATGGCCACCGCGACGTTCTTCTACCTTAGACGCAAGAACCTCAAGCTTGATCAGGGGCAGACGCTTGGCAAGAGTGGACCGACGGCTATCCAACAGGCGTCCGGGTTTAGGTATGTGTTGTGAGACGTTCAAAAAGCGGACGGACTTCGGTGGACAGATAGCTTCGTTTGTATAGTCGTCGCCACAAGCGAGACAGAGCCTACGAACTGCTGCACATCGTCATTCGCACTCCCGAGAGCATCTCACAAGCCATCTCGAGCAACACCTCTGCCGCATCTCCCTTCCATCGAAGAGCTTCCAGACCAATGCCAACCCTACCCCATTCAATTATCCTCCACCCCCTCCCCCTCATCCTCACTCTCCTGTAGCACCTCCAACTTCACCCCCTTCCCCTTCCTCCCACCCTTCCCACCCC
>JAABUL010007719.1_pt1 | contig 11395 bp, 13 predicted proteins | sample 5559151 | NCBI WGS metagenome assembly JAABUL01 (sample SAMN10711876, study PRJNA513368) | rock metagenome | isolation source: Antarctica rocks | place: Antarctica: Victoria Land, Pudding Butte sud | reverse complement strand
GTCTCCTTCCGGGCCGCCCGCCACGCCGGCCAAGACGCTCGCCCCTCCGGGGCTCCCGTCCTGACCGGCCGGGCAGCCAGCCGCTGGTCGATCACCACGACCACACACACTTCATCGGACAGACCCGCGCGAGATGCCCGCCGCCGTACCACACCGGCGCGCGCCGCTTATCGGTGCTCCCATCGGCGAGACGCGCCGCGGGCGGCGGGCGGCGCGCCGCGGAGTACCCCACGACGACCGTGTCGCCGGCCCCGGCCGCGTAGCGCGGCCGGATCAGCACCCTGTTGTCATCGGCGGCCCGCACACGCCGCACGAACTCGGCCTCATCGCCGGCGGCGGCCGCGCACCCACGGACGATGCGCGCAAGCTGCTCGTGCGCGACCTCCGGGTCCCCTTGGCGCTCGGCGCGCTCACGCTCGCCGGGCTTCTCGCCGCGCATCGCGCCGGCCCCCGCTTCGCGTGACGCCAGCACCTCGAGGCCGTACTTGCGCTCCAACTCACCCGCCACCGTCTGCGCGTTGATGCGGTCGTTCCAGACGTCGGCCTTGGTGCCGTCCTCGCGCACAAGCCCGACGACGAGGTGCACGTGGTCGTTGCCGCCCTGCGACGCGCCGTGACGCACCGCCACCCAGCGGCACGGCGCCTCGCCGCTCGCCGCGTCCGCGAAGCCCATCCGCGCGACGAACTCCTCGCTGATCGCCGCCCACCGCTCATCGCTTAGCGCGCCGTCAGTCGCCGGCAGCGACAGCGAGCAGTGCCACACGTGCGCGTCCCTGCGGACCGCCTTGCCGTCCTCGTCGAGCTTCCTGTGGCCGTCGTTGGTCTTGACCGCGGTCGTGACCTGCACGCCGAACGTCTTGCGCGGCCGGTCAAGCTCCACGGCGATCTGTAGCGCAGCGTCGCGGTCAAGCTCGGCGTCGTCATGCCACGCCATGATCGCCGGGTCGCCGGCCACCAGGTGCGGCTCGGTGTGAACCTCCCCGCCATCCCTGCCCGGCCCCGCGAGATAAGCCATCACGCCCGCCATCCGGCCACCACGGGTGATGTTCGGGATCACGCCGCGAGCCCCTCGAGCGCCGCGTCGATCTTCGCGACGACGACGCGCACCTCCGCGAGCGCCGCGGTGCTACCAACCGCCAACCGCGCGTCGACGTTGGCCGCGCGCGCGAGCTGGTTGACGTTGCTCGCCACCCCGGCAAGCTGACGACGCACCGCGAACAGCTCGACGATCGCCTCATGACGCCTGGTCGGCGTCTCGACGTTCCCGCTCAGCGCCGCTTCGACGAGCAGCCGCGGCACCGTCACGCGCTGCGCCTCGGCGAGCGCGACGAGTCGCGCCTCCTCCTCGAGCGTGACAAGCACCCGATGGCTGTGATGGGTGCGTGTCCGGCCGCCGAGCGCGTTCGCGCGCCGCCGTCGCCCCTGCCGTCGCGGTGCTGGCGTGTCTTCACTCATGGCCGCTGCCGTTGCTGTTTCGTGGTTTGGAGCCCAGCGCAGCGATCGCCGCCGTCAGGCGGGGAACCCGACGGCAGTGTAGGGGCACGAGCGGCGCAGCCGCGCAGTAACCCGCATTTACGGCACGTAAATGTATAGCTTGCTCCGCAGGACGTGTCCACATCTGTTGTCATGGCGAGTGAGCGGGCAACGCGGGCGCTACAGCGCGCCGAGCACACCGAGCAGGGACGCGCCGAGGACTGGCTGCGCGGCTGGCTGCCGGTCAGGGGCACGCGACCCGACGCGGCGCTGGCCGCGCTCATGGGCGCCGCCGACGCCAACGCCCTGGCCGTCGCCGCCGACGCGCTGACCGCCGGCTACGTCGCCACGGCCCGCGAGCACGACGCGAGCTGGGCCGAAGTCGGCCACGTGCTCGGACTCACCCGGCAGGGCGCACAACGCCGCTACGGCGCCGACAACCGACCTATGGGCGTTCCTCGAGGCCCAGTCCTACGACCCGAAGACGAGCTGGAGGCCAGCGTGCTCGGCCTCGGGCCGCCCGCCATCGCCGCGCTCGACCTCGCTGGCTACACGCGGCCACGAGATGCACGCCACAAGCTGGCGGCGGCCGGAGAGCGAATCGTGCACATCGACGCGCGCTACGAACGCGTGGAGGTGCGACGCGGCATCTACGGCCACGACCTGTACGTGGTCCGCCGCCGCGGCGGCCAAGCGCTCGAAGAGGCCCGCCGAATTCGCGCCACGACACGCAGCAGGCACGGGGCGACGTCGGGACGGCGCTGCCTGACTCCGACGCGGCGCGCAGCTCGTCCGGACTATCGATGCGCGATCTGGCCGTGCTCGCGCACGCCACCGAGCGACTGGCGGCCGAGGGCCGCCCGGATGCGCCCACCACGCTCTACGGGCTCGGGCAGGCGATCTATGGCCGGGTCCCGTCCGGGCGTGACCGACAGCGCCTCCGCGAGTCGCTGTCGCGCCTAGTCGAGGTCACGCTGACGATCCCGGGCTACGACGTCACGCGCTCGCAGATCGTCGGCGATCTTGCCGGTGAGAGCCAGGCGAACCTGCTGGAGGCCGTGTACATCGAGCATCGCCGCCTGCGGCTCACCACCTCGGCTGAGATGGGCGCCCTGAAGGGGCACGGAGAACGTGCGGATCCGCCTCGCCTACTGGTACGCCGAGCAGGTCCGGGCCGGCTACACGACCTACCTTGACCTGCCGATGTTCCGGGCGCTCGGCGTCGGGCTCGCCGCGCGCGTATGGGCCTACCTGGAGGCCGAGCAGTACGAGCCTAAGACGCCCGACCTGGAGGCCACCTATATCGGCCTCGGCGCCCCGGCGCTCGCCGCGCTCGACCTCGCCGGGTACACGCGGACCCGGGACGCTCGCGTCAAGCTCGCCGTCGCCGGGGAGCGCATCGTGGCCACCGACGCTCGCTACACGCGGATCGAGCTGCGGAGCGGCCCCTACGGGCACGAGCTGGTGGTCGTCCGCCGGCGCGGCGACCAGGCGCTCGAAGAGGCACGGGCGATCCGGGCCAAGACGCGCGCCGCGGGCCTCACGCCGGCGTAGCGTCGCTGCCGGCGGCGAACCACCCCGCAGTCGTTGGCGACGTGAGGTCTGCTCGACCTACGGCCAGTCGATCTGTCCGGCGAGCTCGCCGGGGCTGAGGTCGATCAAGCCGCTGCGGTCAACGGGCCGATAGTCGCCCTGGGCGTCGAGCGCGAGCCAGTGGATGGCGCGCTCGTCCGGGTCGACGATCAGGAGCTCGTCGACCCGGTGCTCAGCGTAGAACGGCAGCTTCTCCCATGTCTCGTCGCCCGGTGAGACGATTTCGACGATTAGCGCCGCGGTGGGCGCGTAGGTCCCCCACGCGTGCGTGCGATGTAGACCGCCGTCGGGGACGCGGTAGTCGTCGGGGATCCCGAGGTTGAACTCGGCGATCGTGGGGACGAGGCCGGCCGTGCGGGCGGGGGGACCGAGCAGCTCGGCGAGCTGCTGGGAGATGTTGGCGTGGGCGTCGCGGGGAGCGGGCGCCATGTGCAGGACACTCTTCCACACCTCATCGTGGGTGTCGGCGCCCCACCGGCGGCGGCGTTCGAGCAGCTGCTCGAAGTCAGCGGGAGGTGGGTCGGGTAACAGCGTCCGCATGGCTAAAGCGTATCCGCGAGAGGGTCATCGTTGCACGTCGGCTCCCGTCTCGGTCTCGGCGTTTGACGGGTCGGCTGCGGTCGTCCGCCGCCGCGGCGGCCAGGCGCTCGAGGAGGCCCGGGCGATCCGCGCCAAGACGCGCGACGCGGGGTCTCACACCGACCTGGGCGGCACCGGCCGAGTCCGGAGGATGGATCGGTCCGGACCGCGGTCACAGGGCCAGCGCATCGGCGCCGAGCTCGTAGCCGCTGTGAGCGCCATCCCAGCGCAGATCGGGGCCCAAACGACGCGCGCCCGGCCCGGCTGCCGCCGCCGCCCTGCGCTCTCAGGAAGGACAGGGAGGACGGAAGAGAGGCCCATGGGCTCGGGATGGAGGCTGCGATGCGGCTCGCAAACGGCAGATCTGGCAAGGTGGTCGGGAAGGGGTAGCCGTCTGTGGACTGCTCGGCAGTGGGTGGCCCCCCTCGTCGACTTGGTGCAGGTGGCGGTTTCAGGGCGCGCCGTTTCAGCGGACGAGCGTGAAGTGCAGCCGGCCTCGAGCCGGCCTCGCGATCCTCGGCCTCGACGTCGCTCGGGCCGCGGCTGAGCAGGCACGCGAGCGCGTCGACGACCATCCCGCGAGCCTCCGGTGCGGGTCCGCCCCCTGGGCCGAAGGCGCCGGGCACCTCGGGGATCCTGGGCCATGATCTCCAGCCGCCGGCATCCTCGATCAAACGCCACGGTAAGCCCCGGGGGCCGCTCCGTGTTCAGCAACCGTTGGAAGCGCCTGTTACCTCTCTTGTTACCAGCGCGGTTACCCTGGTAGGTAGCTACCTAGTTGCCGGGCTAGCTAGGTAGCCTGTTACGTGGGTAGGCTGCTAGCTGCGCTGTGACCAGCGCTGGTCGCCTGGGAGGAGGCGACCGGCCGCCGTCGAAGAGGGGGAGTTGAGATGCAGATCTTGGTGGCGGCGAATCAGAAGGGCGGGGTGGGCAAGACGACGGTGACCGCGAACCTGGCGGCGGCGTTGGCCGAGCAGGGTCAGCGTGTGCTCGCGGTGGACCTCGACCCGCAGGCGAACCTGACTGAGAGCTTCGCGGCCGAGGAGTGGGAGGGAGCGCGCCTCGAGGCTCTTCTCGCGGGCACGGGCTGGGTGGACATCGGCGCGGCGACCGTGCGTGTCGCCGGCGACGTCGATCTGTGGCCGTGCTCGGATCGTCTGGCCGATCTGACGTTCGAGCTCGCCGCGCGCGATGGCGGCGAGCGGCGCCTCGGCGAGCTGCTCGGGCAGGTGCGCGATCGCTACGACTACGTGCTGATCGACAGTCCGCCCGGCATCGGCTTCTGGAGTGGGCTGGCGCTCGTGACCGCGGACTGGGTGCTGATCCCGATCGAACCGGCCGATCTCGACGTGATGAGCGCGGCGAAGGCCGCGCAGTTCATCGAGCGCGAGGTCCGGGCCGTCAACCCCGACGTGCGCGTGCTCGGCGTGCTCGTCAACCAGGCCCAGCGCCACCTACGGCTGTGGCGCGCAACCCACGCCCGCCTTGAGGCCGACGGGCTGCGCGCGCTGCCGGTGGAGATCCCGCGCAGCGTGCGCGTCGCCGAGGCGGTACGTAGCGGCGCGCCGCTCATGGTGCTGCGTCCCGACGATCGGGCGGCGGCGGCGTTCCGGCGCCTCGCGAGCCTCGTCGTCGCCGAGACGACGCCGGTGGCGTCGTGACCGAGCCCGAGATCCGCGGCGGCCGGCTACGCGGCATGGGACCGCAATCAACGACGCCGGGGGCACCGAACCCCTCGATACCCGAGCAGGCAGAGGATGGCCGCGGTGACGATCGCGAGTCACTCAACGTGAGTCCTGGGAAGGGCAGCCAGGAGGACAGTGGGGCGCCGGCGGGTGACGGCCGAGCGCAGGCGATCACGGGGGCAAACCCGTACGCCGGCGAGCGCAAGATCCAGGTCAACCCGCGACTGTTCCCGAGCTTGTGGGCCCAATATGAGCAGCTCGCGGTCGAGATCCGTCAGGCCGGCGGCCGTGCGACGGTGACCGACCTCGTCAACGCGGTGCTGCACTACCGCGGCCCCGATAACGCGCAGGACGCCCACGCGCTGCTCAACCGCTTTCGCGCGCTCACGTCTCAGGAGTCGCTCGGCGAGCACTGACCGCTCCGCCTGAGCAGGCCGGCGCGACAGGGGAGCCGCGGCCACTACTACTCGCCGTGGCTCCCTGAACGGGCGGTCACAAGCAGGTAACACCGCGGCGGCCCGCGATCGTGTAGGGTCGTTCCTGCCGCTTGTCTTTCATGCGGATCAGTCGTGAGCGGACCTTCGATCTTCTCGCATCAGACTTGAGGAGAGCGCGATGCTCCCGAAGACAGCTGGCCGGCCACTCTGGTTCCCATGGCGCGGCGCGTTCAGCCGTGCCGGGCTGCTGGCCGCTGGCTGTGTGGTGGCGTTGGCGTTGCTCGCCGGCGACGCGTTCGCGGGCCAGACGCCGGTCCAGCTTGGAACAGCCGACGGCTTCGCGGTGCTGGGAGGCCAGACGGTGACCAACGCCGGCTTCTCGACGCTCAATGGTGACCTGGGGGTGAGCCCGGGCTCGTCGCTGACTGGCTTTCCGCCCGGCATCGTGAACGGCACGCAGCACTCGGCCGACCCTGTCGCAGCCCGCGCGCAGGCCGACCTGACGGCCGCGTACAACGATGCCGCCGGACGCCAGCCGCCGCAGGCGCTGCCGGCCGACGTCGGCGGCGAGACGCTCGCGCCGGGCGTGTACAAGACCGGGGCCACGCCCGCGCTCGGGGTGACCGGCACGCTCACGCTCGACGGCCAGGGCGACCCCAACGCCGTGTTCGTGATCCAGGTCGGCTCGGCGCTGACCACCGCGGTCAACAGCCACGTGAACCTGATCGGCGGCGCGCAGCCCGGCAACGTGTTCTGGCAGATCGGGAGCTCGGCGACGCTCGGAACGTCCTCGACCTTTGCCGGCACGATCCTCGCCCTGACGTCGATCTCGATGAACGACGGCGTCACCCTGAACGGGCGCGCGCTTGCCCGCAACGGCGCGGTCACCCTGATCAGGGACACGATCAACGTCCCGCACAGGGACACGATCAACGTCCCGCACCGCGCGAAGCCACCGCGGCGTAAGCTGATCTCCTGGTCAATCGGCCAGTACTACCAGGCCCCCCGCGCGAGGTTCCTGGGCGCGCTCGAGACGCGACCGGCGGCCCGCGCACTCGGCAACACCCTCTCAAAGCTCGGATACGAGAACCACACGCGGCTCGAAGGCCGGGAGCCGCACGCGATCTTGCACGACGCCCCCGCCGCGTCCGTTATCGCGATCTTCAACCATGCGGCTGCCGGTGTCATGCTGACGCGCGGACGCGGCACGAACCTCTGCAAGACCGAAGGGCTCGTGGCAAGCGGCAAGTTCACCTTCGCGTGCACTCAGAACCGGTATCCGGGTTTGGGGTTTCTGTCCCCGTCGGCCCTCGCCCAGACCCGCCTAATGATCTTCGGCGGCTGCCACACAGCCGAGACCCACCCCAAATTCGGGAACCTCATGCGGACCGCTAAGAAGCTCGGCGTCCGCTCGGTGATCGGGTTCCGCGGGCTGATCTACTACCCAACGAGGCCAGGGCCCCGCGCCAACGGCGGCGGCAACTACTTCTGGGCGAGATTCGCCACTCACAGCGGCCGAGGCTCGACGATCGGCACGGCCCTGAGACTCGCGAGTCGCGACCTGCTGCAACTAAGCGGCCGCACCGACGGCTACAACAACTCGTTCATCGACGGCGCCTCACCACGCCCGGCCAACCTGCGGCTGAAGCTCACAGAAGCCAACGCCGCAAGCGCCGCCGACGCCCGGACGCTGTTGCGCAGCCGCGACGGCGACGTGCTCGCCTTCAGCGCCCCTGCCTCCACGAAAGGACCGCGACGCGTGGCCGTCGCCGGCGCCCGATCGGTAGCCACGCGCTTCCTGGCGCGCAAGGCGCCGCGCATCGCTGCCGCAGGCCTGAACGTCGTCTCTGAGAGTCGCGCCACCCACCGGCCCGGGGAGACGCTTGCACGCTTCACCTACCGCTCGCGGGTCGCCGGAATCCCGGGGCCCGCGGTCGCGGAAGTCGAAGTCGACCTGCGCAGCGGCAAGGTCGTCAGCGAGGCCGCAGCGCACAGGACCCCGGCCAGCACCCGCTTTGCCCTCGGGCGCCGAGGCGCCCTAGCGGCCGCGCGCCGCGCAACGCTCAACAAGCGGGCATCCGTCGTGTCCGCCAGGAAAGACGTGTGGCGTTACCCTCGCTGGACGGTCAAGCTGAAAGCACCCAGCGGCGCGAGCACCGTGGTGGAAATCAACGCGCGCAACGCGCACGTGGTGAGCGTCAACAGCGCAGACCCATCATCGTAGAAAGAGAACCATGAACTCTGATCTCGATCGCCGCCATCGTCGACCCCGGACCGCGCGAGCCATGGTCGCGGCTCTCTGCGCCGTAGGACTCATACTGATCCTGTCGGCGGCGCCCTCGACTGGCCTTGCCATATCACCCGCCCCTGAGCGGGGCCCAGCGGACGCCGGTCCGCTACCGGAGCCCGTCCCCCAGCCCGGCAGCGGCGGCGCGCGCCAGCCGCCCTGCAGATCCACGGCCTGTCGGAAGCTCGTCAAGGCGTTCTGCAAGAAGTTCGACTGCGGGAAGCTCAGCCAGAGGTTCCGAGATGGCTCAAGGAAAGGCGGCTACGCACGCGGCGTGCTCGAGAAGGGCGACAAGGCCGTCAAAGACATCAGGGACTGGGAAGCCCACCACGTCGTCTCGCGAGGGAGAACAGGTTCTCGTTCTTCCTTTGCGCAATCCATTCTTCGGCGGGCCGGGATCAAGCCCGACGACCTCGACAACCTCCTCTTTGTACGCGGCCCCGCACGCCAAGTAGGCAAGCCCGGATACAACGAGCTCTCCGCGAAGTTGAAGGCTCGCGCCGCCCACGCCGACACCCTCACCAGGTACTACGACCAGACCGTCAACAACCAATTCGCCGAGCTGATCCGGCGCGTGGGCAACAACCCCACAAAGGCCCAGGTCCGGGCTGTCCTGCGCCAGATCAAGGCGGACCTCATGTCCACCGCCAAGACCAAGGAGAAGTACATCAAGCCTGGCAGCACCCCCCGCTCCACACCGTTCCGAGCCTCAGCTCCAGGCAGTCCGAGGGCCCTAGCCGTAGCGGCGTGAAACGCCACACCGCAGACGATGAGCGGATCGGCTGAGCTCCCGGACTTGGCTGCGCAGCGCGCGACGCTCACAGCCACGCTGACCGAAGTAATCGCCGAGGCGGTCATCTCAAGCGAGCCGCCCGGGCAGCTATACGGGATCGTGCTCGGCCATGGCAACCCGGTCGGAGCGAGTTGGCTCCCGACCGTGGCACCACTGTTCGAGGCCTACCGACGCTATCTGCTGGACACAGCCGCGGGCACCGGCGCGGTGCCGCAGAACGCCCTCCCGCCAGAGTCAGACGAGGAGTACTACGTCGACAGCCTTTTGTCCGACCTGTTGTGGGAACCGTGGAAAGGCCTCGAACCCGAGGAGTACCTGCCCGAGGCAGTAGACCCCGCGCCGTATGAGCCGCGCGTGATGGCCGACGCCACGAGCGGCCCGTTGGAAGATCCCGCGCTCACACGCGTGTGCGAGCAGTACTCAGACACCGCGGCGCTGGTCGACCACGACGACGGCGAGAGCGCAGTCAACGGCCTGCTGCTCGACGTCGCCGCCCGCCTGACCGAGCGCGACTGGAAAGGGCGGCTCGACGTCACAGCAGACTTCGTCGTACTCGCCTACGAATACGATCCGCCAGTGGAGCAGGTGGCAGCCACGCTCGAGCACAGCCTCCCACCGGAGCGCTACACCGATCTGCTCGCCCGCGGCTGGATCCCATCGGAGGAGGAGACCTGACTATCCGCCCGGGACACGCCCCTCTTCCCGCTAACCGAACGGCCGCATTTCTGCTCCGATGCGAGGCAGATGTCAAGCGCCATCGAAACGTGCCGGTCCGGGGCACGACAGCGGTCGTGTGAGCGATCCTGCGGCCCAAAGGCACCGAGCCGGTACGCATCCGGCTCGCCGTCTGGTACGCCGAGCAGGTCAGGGCTGGCCACACCACCTAGAGTTGCGATTAGAATGGCGAAGACGAGAGGGGCGGCTGAATCTGACCCAGATGAGATGGCGGGTACCAAATACTCGCTCCCCGCGTGGCTTGGCCCATCGCCAGGCATTGCCCCAGCGGTGGTTCCTCTTCGCCTCCGCATCGCTCAGACGGACGCCCTAAGCCTCTGGTTTCTAGCAGTGTATGTGTTCCCCGAGGGGTTCGAGCTCGAGCTACTCGCGCTTGCGTCACCAGACCACGTTGCCGCGATATCGAAGCTGATAACTCAAACGTGCCGAAGCTCGGACGGCGAGCAGGGCCTCGGGCTGCGGTTCGAGTACAGCGACGGAAGCGTTGCCTTGGCTACGCCGGACGTCTCCCTGGCACGACCGTCGTCTCCAATGATTCAACTTAGGTTTGGCGGCGGAGGTGGGGGAATCTGGCGGTACAGCTACTGGGTATGGCCGTTGCCTCCGAGGGGTCCGCTCAAGTTGACCTGCGACTGGCCGAGCGCTGGGATCCGCGGGGCGCGCAGCGAGTTCGACGCAGGTGAACTGATCGACGCATCGGCGCGCGCCGAAGTGGTGTTTCGACGCACAGGCAGCTCGCGTTAGCCTTGAGCCACTGCGCCTCGTGGTCCGGCTAACCCGGATCGTGCATCAAGGGACGTGGTGGCGTGCTGGGGCGCTGGGGTGGTGGGTGTGGGCTCAGCGATGTGAGGGCGACGGGCGGTGAGTGAATCAGGGTTCGGTCATGGGCCCCCCGACGAGGGCGTCGGGGGGCGTCGCCGGGCAGGCTTGCGCCCATTAGTTGCGGCGGGTAGTCGTCGCGACGCGGGCGGGTGCTCAGCGCGCGGGGAGCGCGGCGAGGCGGGCGAACGCGGCGGCCAGTTCTCCGGCCCAGGGCCAGGTGGCCGGGAGGCGTAGGAGGCCTCGGCGGGCGTGGAAGGCGAGGCGGCCTGCGGTGTGCAGGAGCCGGTAGCGCAGGCGCTTGGGTTCGCAGCGCGCGAGCTCGCCGTCGAGGCAGAGCGTCTGGCAGCAGAAGAGGAGCTCTTGGGCGCAGAGCACGAGCTCGAGCCAGACGGCGTTGGCGTCGAAGTCGCGGAAGGGGAGGTTGGTCAGGCCGCAGTCCTTGGCGGCGCGGATGCGGTCCTCGACACGTGCGCGGGCGCGATGGGAGCGCTCCAGGACGGCGATCTCGGAGCCGTCTTGGTCGGTGAGGATCGCCTGGAAACGGTGGCCGTCATGGTCGGTGAAGCTCAGCTGCGCGCCGGGATGCGGGCGCTCCCGACGAACGATCACCCGGGCATCTCGGGGCCAGGCGGTCAGGTCGAGCAGGTCGGTGATCTCGGCGACCTGCCCGTTCTCGCGCGGCTGCCCGTCCTGGTCGAGCGCCGCCTCCCAGGCATCCCCGGGCAGGGTGAGGATCGCCGCCCGGACGGGCTGAGTGAGGTCAAACCCGACCGAGAAGCCGATGCGCGCGTCACGACATGCGTCGAGCAGCTCGTGGGTGGCGCCCGCCGAATCGCAGCGCAGCATGATCTCGGCGTCCTCGACGACGGGTCTGTCCGATGAAGTGTGTGTGGTCGTGGTGATCGACCAGCGGCTGGCTGCCCGGCCGGTCAGGACGGGAGCCCCGGAGGGGCGAGCGTCTTGGCCGGCGTGGCGGGCGGCCCGGAAGGAG
>JAABUL010007718.1_pt1 | contig 11399 bp, 8 predicted proteins | sample 5559151 | NCBI WGS metagenome assembly JAABUL01 (sample SAMN10711876, study PRJNA513368) | rock metagenome | isolation source: Antarctica rocks | place: Antarctica: Victoria Land, Pudding Butte sud | reverse complement strand
GCATGGACAGGTCAAGCAGAGTGGGGCTTTTAGCTTTGTCCGAATTTACGAGAGCGGACACGAAGTACCTTTCGTATGAGCTTCCTTCCTTCCCAGAACCTTGTCTATTTTACATGGCGAGCAACCCGTTGTAGGTCAAAGCTGACCGCAGCGCACAGTATCAACCCTTGGTCTCACTAGAGATCTTTGAGCGCGCCATTGCCGGCCTGGATATCGCTACGGGAAAGACAAAGGTTTCGAGCAGCTACAAGACAATCGGACCGTCCAGAAGTACATATCGTGAGGGAAATTCGACCGTACAATTCGCGGTTGTCAATGCAACCGCGACCTACAATACAACGACCAATGCGCCGAATCCACCATCGAGGATGAGGAAGCGCAACACACCACGACACAAGGGAAAGCTGTTCAAGCCGGTGACTTTATGAAGAGAGAGAACCTGTGCATAACGCGCGTTAGGGGTCAGTGAGGTTTGACAATGGGCCTGGACTGGTCGCCCGGTCTGATGGCAGTGAGATAGAATGAGCGTTATCAAGGTATGACAATAGTGTACAGCCTGAGTGCTCCTTTCGTAGACTTTGTGACCCCGCGTCCAGATATAAGCTCCTCAGATTCGTGCACACCCATTGCATATCAGACGAGAGCATCTGGGAACCAGAGCACGTGGTCATTGTAGGTTCAACGCATGTGACGGCAGGCATGAACGACCGATGCAGGTGTATGTATTTGGCAACTCGCCAATACAATGACACGTCTTCGCAGTCAAATATTGATTGCCAGCAAGCCAAGATTGACAGACTGTCTTTCGAGTCTCGACTTTGTCCGCTTCACCTGCCAAGCAAAACCGGCAACGATCTCCCGAGATACGCCAGTCTCAGAGTGGGACAAACGTCATAGCGTCACATTTATCAGCAGCTTCAAGTCCAAGAGCAAAGCTCGAACCGTGCTGGGAACCCCCATCACCGGCCAGTGACCGGCTGGCAATTAGTTCAACAAGAGTTCCAGCTTAGCCAAGAAATGCTACTCGTCCATCAGACTGGTAGTGTCAAGATCGGCGAGGTAGCACGGTGATTACAATGGACGTTGACCTGGAACCCTACGCTGATATGCTGCAGGTATACACTCACCTACACTCCTTCACAAGACCGCATTCTGCCATCGCCCTCCGAGCTCCATGTGAAGATAAAGAATACTTCAGCTATAGTCCTTCGAGGAGCCTACTTGCACGGTCCATACACATTGTATGCCGCTACATATCCTTCAACCTTCGACCCAAATTACAGACATGAGAATCCGGAGCAGCATGGCACTCCAGACTTTGAGCCTAATCTCAAGGCTGGAGGAAGCTGGACAAGCCACCTTAAGGTGCCGGACAACATACGCGAGACTGTGGGCAAGGCAAACGTGAAAAGGACAACTGATGGAGGGATCCCAAGTTTTACCTGGATTATTGAAGTCTCGTCTCAGGTCGTCTTCTCGGTGACTGCGACTGTCAATTTCGAGATCCTGGTCGGAAGAGACGAGAAATCGGTAGAACTTGGGTTTTCGGCTTTGACGGGGCAGGCAGTGCCTACACCAGGGCAACTGCAGGATCATCAGCAGGGAAAGGGAAAGGGTCGCCTCAACGCCGCTCAACCTAAAGGTGTCTTCTCGAAGGCTATCAATCTGGTGGTTGATGACACGGTAAGCTTGTGGAATAAGCCTGCACTGCCTGAGTGGGATGATCAAGGCAAGGACAGAGGCAAGAAGCAAAATGCGCAGGCGCAGAACGAGGACAATGCACCCCCATCCAACCGCACCAGCAGAGCGACAGTCAGTAAGGAAGAGTCATCAAGGGAAGAGCCCAAGGACAAAGGGCGAAAGAAAGTTCATCTCGTGGTCCTCACCCATGGCTTGCATAGCAATCTTGGAGCGGATATGCTGTATCTGAAAGAGAGCATCGATGCGGCAGCAAAGGAGGCCCGTGAAGATGCTAGGAAAAGGAAGGCTAAATTGAGATTACCAAAGAAGGGCTCTTCGGCTCGGAAGGATGAAACGGAGACGCAAGGTCAAGCTTCAGACGAGGATCACGGCACCTCGACAGCGCCACTCTCTGGAGGGCAGGACGATCTCCACTCGAGCGAAGATGACGGTAACGAAGATGATGAGGAAGACGTCATTGTCCGGGGCTTTTCTGGCAATGCTGTTCGTACAGAACGGGGTATTCAATACCTTGGGAAGCGCCTCGCCAAATATGTCCTGGCCATGACCTATCCTGACCAACCATTCTTACCTGTGAAGAAGTCCATGACGCAAAGCCTTTCGCGAGCGCTTACAGGGTCGCAGCACTCTGACATGCACACTGGCCTACCTGTACACAAAGATAGCAGCATACACAGAGGAACAAGAAAGCGGACCGATTTGGCTTACAAGATCACAAGCATCAGTTTCATTGCGCATTCGCTTGGTGGCCTGACACAGACCTACGCCATTGCATACATTCACAAGCATTCACCTCATTTCTTCGAAGAGATCAAGCCAATAAATTTCGTCACGATGGCTTCGCCGATACTTGGCCTTAGCAACGAGAACCCCATATATGTGAAATTTGCTCTCGACTTCGGGCTTGTCGGCCGTACTGGCCAAGACCTCGGACTGACATGGAGAGCTCCAACGATGGTACGGAGTGGCTGGGGAGCAATGATTGGTGGTATTGGTGCTGAACGCCAACGTGCGCACAAGAATCCAGATCCAGGGGCTAAGCCGCTGCTCCGGGTCCTGCCTACGGGCCCCGCTCATCAAGTTCTGAAGCTATTCAGACACAGGACGGTATATTCGAATGTAGTGAATGATGGAATCGTGCCTCTCAGGACGTCGTGCTTGCTATTCCTTGACTGGAGTGGGCTCGGCCGTGTCGAAAAGGCAAGGCGAGAGAACGGCTTGATCGGGACCGTGGCTGGCTGGGGCTGGGCTGAAATGACGGGTGCAAGTTCAAGGGAACGACGACAACGTGGTATGGACAGTGGGACCGAGTCACAAGCCGAAAGCGGCGAAGAGGGCTCGAGGAGTAATTCCAGGACACGCCAGAATCGGGCATCCGTACCTCAACCGGCAAATGATGCAACTAAAGAAGATACTGCTACTCAGGAACAAGAAAATCCCGAGACACATCGGGCTGTTGACAAGCGCACGCAGCACATTCAAGACGAAGACTACGATGCAACAAAGTCGAAGGACGAGTCGCCAGCTCAACCACAGAATCCACTCACCGGCTTCTTCAACTTCCTGCGTCCGAACCAGAACAAAAGCGATCTTCATTCACCAAAGCAGACCAGAATCTACAAGCGAAGCCAAACCATTAGGACAGATTCAGGCGATGGAGCTAATTCGTCCGAAGACATTGCAACGTCGTCCCACAGACCCGGTATGGCCAGGGGCGGATCCATCCTTGACGATCCTAACAACGTCTTCGCACCGCCGAAAACTACCTTTTTCGAGTCTGCGGGCGATATTCTTAATCCACCCCTCCCCACCGAAGAATTCCTCATTGATCCCTCGTCTCGTCCCCGAACAATCTTCCATGACCGCATCTATCACCCTGAGGACATCCCACCTCCACCGGAGAAGAAACGTTCCGGCATCAAACGCACGTTTTCGTCCGACAGCGGCAAGAAAGGTCTGATGCGCTCCAACACCGACTACGGAGTCGCTGGGCCGGAACCTTCTGCGGACACAGGCGGTATGAAAGTTGAAGAGAAAATTGCACGAGCGTACCACCGTGACTTGTCGTGGCGCAAAGTTCTCGTGCGTCTCGAGCCAGATGCACACAATAACATCTGCGTGCGCCGCATGTTCTCGAATGCCTATGGCTGGCCTGTCATCAAACATCTCGTGGACACGCACTTTTCATTAGACTATGCTGCTGTGACAGCAGACGAGTATGAACCTTCCGCTGAGCGAGCGAAGCCAATCGTTGAGCCTGTAGGCGAGCATGGCGAAGAGGTAAAAGACGACGTGCGGAAAGCAGTCCCACGAACAAACAGCGAGACACACGAATCAACAGACGAAGTTACGAACCTACATTCCCCGAATCAACAGAGTAGCATGAGCAGCTCCACCGGCGGGCGCCAGAGATTGAACAGAGAGGACTCCGTGCTGTGGGATGACGCAATGTTCGAAGTCACCGATGACGATGAGGACGACGACGTCGATTCACCGATTGAGACTAGGAATAGGAGGCAGATACTTGAGACGCCTGTCCCCGGCTCTGAAAATAAGCAAAGAGGAACCACGGATGCAGAGATCGCAGATTTCCTGAGCGCGGAACCGGAGAAGGAGCCGGATGGATTTGGACTGCCGAGGAAGCCAGATCCGGTGGCGCAGCCAGTGATCATTAGCAGTCAGCCTGAGAAGGTACAGGAGATGTCGGCAACACCAAACGGTGGCACGTCAGGCGTAGGGTTAGGCAAGTCGGTGGAGGAGCAGATGAGGGTAGGGACGGTGAGGGATCGGGATGAAGAGGGACTGAAGGGCATACTGAAGGGTATGACGAAGATGAGTATGGGTGACAAGGAGCATTGAGCGTTCAACGTTTTAGTGACATAGGGTGGTGTTCCCTGTGGGCATAACATCCTCCGCATAAGTTTTGGGCTATCAGCTGGCATCGTTCGCATTCACATCTTTGAACATTGAATTGTTCATTAGACTACTGTATAGATCTTTACCATCTCTTCTATGGGTTTTCCCCCTCGAGCCGACAAGCACCCATAATAATGGCAGATACAGCCCTCAGATGAACCCTAAATTGGTTAATCCATAATCATTCTATGCGACGCGTCGGCATTTTGATTCAACATGACAAGCCTCTACTGACGGAACAGTAGGCATCTTGTGCCTCTTCATCCTTACTCAATGGCGGCACTTGAAGATCCCAATTACAACGACAGTCACCGCGCATTCCTACAGGCGTTCATAGCCCGCTCAACCCTGACCTTCGACGAAGCGAAGCCAGTTCTCGCAGCTATACTCACAGCCCACGGTGTGTTTGAGAGCTTCAGAATGTGCCACGACTGACGCTAAACAATGATGTAGACCGCAAGGAGACGCTTGCCGAAGACATCACAGAAGCCGACTTCAACTCCTACATCTCCGCCGCCAACTCCAGGCTATCGCCCTTCGACCTTGAGATCCGCAGTACATTCCACCAAACCTCCCGTCAACGCATTTATGCCCTCATAAACTCAACAAGCGACCCAATCATGCAATTGGCGACTGTACATACCGCAGACGAGATCAGCTTCCTCAAGCGACTACTCGACGCCATGTTCGAGACGTACAATACCATTCGGCAGGAAGTCTGCGCCATCACGTCGATGCAAGCAATGAAATTGGCGAAACCGCCAGCTGAAGATCGACGGGAAACGCAGAACGGGTCTACCACGCAAGGGAGTAGCGGGCAAGGTCTGACACTGCTGCAGGCGGAGAAGATGTTGCAGTCGTTGGTTGATGAGGGATGGCTTGAGAAGAGTAGGAAGGGGTTCTATAGTCTTAGTCCGAGAGCTTTGATGGAGCTGCGCGGCTGGCTTCTCGAGACGTACAACAGTGTGGATTCGGAAGACGAGGATGGTGCGGAGAACCCGATCAACAAGGTCAAGGTTTGCGTGGCATGTAAAGAGATCCTCACGTCGGTCAGTATGAGCCCATCTGGAGAATGTTGCGAATGCTCATTCTCCTTCAGGGTCAGAGATGTGCAAGGAAAACCTGTCCATGTCGGCTCCATGACATCTGTACCCAGAACTTCTTCCGCGTGCAGAAGTCAAGCAAGTGCCCGATGTGTAAGAAAGAGTGGACGGGCGACTTTTACGTGGGGGAGCGCGCAGTGGATTCTACAGATACGAGGCGGAAAGAGAAACGGAAAAGTGGAGCGGCGCAGAGAAGACAATCACCTGTCGATGTCGAAGATTCAAATCAAAATGGACGGCGTAAAGAGCCACCAGATAGAGAACAGGAGGGAGATAAGGGGGAAGAGGAGGAAGAAGACGAAGAAGACGAAACATGAGGTGGTACGTCGAATTCGTCCATGTAGTACTTGTCTCGATGGTACAAGGCAACGAGAACTCTTGACGCTCTCTCTACGTAGTTCTTCTCGCAGCCGCGACCTTTCTTGCATTTTCATCAACAAAATCGACGATCCACGAGCCCAGCAGCACGCGCTCGAGACTACGACTGCCACTCTTGTTGGTAAGTAGCTCATTTGCTATCAGTCACTTCGACACCTCGAATTCTCCTGTTAGCATTCAAAGCATGCACTAGGATTCGGGATGGCTTTTCCCGTTCTCAGCCTGGGTTTTGCGCACCTCAAGCCTTAGTCTCTTGCGATCATGCATGATTGAACCGATCGGACATGCAAGATTGAATGAATTTGGACGTTTACACGATGTCACGCCTGGCATTTGGACCAGTGCCAGCCTCTAAGCAAATCGTCATTCCCTCGTTCTGTCGTTGCGTTAAATCGTCCTTTCATCTTTCGACATGGGCTGAGCGAGAAAACTGGATGTGAACTCGCTGAGCTGAGTTGCTCATCGCGACCTAGGAAGGTTTACCAATGTACTCCCTCTGGGCGGAAACGATCGGTTCCAGAAAACCGGCATTCGATGGCCCAATCGGGCATTAGCTGGACCAGCCTCGTGGTTTTGGCGTGGCCCGGGCCTGCGTTTCCGCCCCCACATCCCCGCAGTTTCCTTTGGGTGGGGAATTTCTCGTGGTTCGGCTGGGCCTCGATGACGTTCGAGGTGCCTGAGCTTGAGCTAGCAGTACTGAGCTTGAGCTTGCGTCGTAGCTTCCACCGCTGGGCGAGCGTGAGCGGGGACGGTGGAAGATGGCGCTGGGTTGTAGTATCGAAAAGCTTCTCTACTTATTCTTCCACTGTCCCCTCCATGTCCAGACTTGCTTTGCCTCTGCCAATTGCTCCTTTGCGACCTTGTCCCTGAACGCGACTATGACGCTTCCTTTTGCGCCGTCCTCCCCCGTCAACATCATGCATACTGCTCGCTCTCTTCTGTTTGCGTTTCTCGGCTTCTTGCTTTTCAGCTGGGAAGGCAATGCCAGTGCCATCCTTTCCCGGCAGTCCTCAAACGCGTCGTCGTTGGTCTACAATACACGTTTTCCCAATGTGGTCTGGGACAATAATCGCTGGCGCGTCACTACCACTGCTCTTGACCAAGGGCACTACCAATCGAGACAGAGCGTAGCCAATGGATACATCGGTGGGTGCTCTAGAACTGCCATGGCTCGCAAACCTGCTGCAATCGATAGCAGGCATTAATGGGATTCTAGGCCTCAGCGTTGCTGCCCTGGGACCTTTTTTCGAAGCGGACACGCCCGTCAATGGCGACAACATCAATGGCTGGCCGCTTTTCAGCAAAAGACAGACATTCGCTACTATCAGCGGATTCTTCGATCAGCAGGTAAGCTTCCGAAAACCGAGTTCAGACGCTTCGCACTGACCATATGCAGCCTACCACCAATGGCACCAACTTTGAATGGCTAAATCAGTATGGAGGCGAGAGCGTCATCGCAGGAGTTCCACATTGGTCAGGACTCATCATTGATCTTGGCAACAATACCTACCTAGACGCTTCCACAGACGCAAGCCAAATCTCTGGTTTCAGCTCGACGCTGGATGCAAAGGTAGGTAAAACCCAGACCATTGAGGGATTTTACTGACTTACAAAGGGTGGAATATCTTCATGGTCGTATACATGGAGTCCTGCAAATGCCAACGGCACCACCTTTAAGATTGCCTACACGATGTTCGCTCACAAGTTGCGCGTGAACCAAGGCTTCGTGCAACTGAACATTACAGCATCCAAGGATACTAATGTCTCCGTGGTCAATGTCATGGACGGTCTTAGCGCGGTAAGGACTGACTTTGTGACGTCCGGCATGGACAGCGCGAGCTCTCAGATCTACGCTGCGGTCAAGCCTCATGGGGTGGATGTTACTGCATATCTTTATGCGGCTATGGAATGTTCTGAGTTAGACGCCTCTACACTGGGCATCGTGACAGAAAAGCTGTATATTGGGACAAACGCTTCGAGCGTCGCTCAAGCGGGAACGGTGGCCTTGAGCGCCGGCAATATGACAACTATCAACAAATACGTTGGTGGAGCGTCCTCTGATGGCTTCATCAACCCTCAGGAGACCGCGAAGTACGCATCAGTGGATGCGATGAATATGGGCTTCTACCAGTCAATGCAAGATCATATGGCAGAGTGGGCGGAGATTCTGCCCGAAGACTCGGTGGTACGTACTTCCTCTTACCTGGTTGGAACCTTGCTGAATGATATGATAGGATTCTTACATCTACCCAAATGGAACCCTGCCGGATGATGAATTCATCGTTGAGTCTGCTATTACGGCTGTACTCAACGAGTACTACCTGCTACAGAACACGATCGGGATGAATGCAGAGGCACTTGTCGACAATGCTCCCATTGATACAAACAGTATCTCTGTGGGTGGCCTGGCCAGCGATTCCTACGCAGGGCTCGTCTTTTGGGACGCAGAGATCTGGATGCAACCAGGTATTGCTGCTTCAGTGAGCTTCACAACTTGGTTAGACCCAAGCATTCACTGATTTCAATCTCAGCATCCTGCTTCTGTCAGGCAAATCGCCAATTACAGAGTCGTTCGCTACCCGCAAGCTCGTGAAAATGCCCAGACCAACTACCAGCCTTCGAAAGCAAACGTCAGCTTTTCTAATGATGCGGCGGTGTATAGCTGGACTTCAGGCCGCTCTGGGAACTGCACGGTAAGCCTTGCGATGAAAAAGGTAAATAGCGAACTCGTGAGTTGACAGCTTTCTAGGGTACGGGACCATGCTTTGACTATGAATACCACAGTGAGTACTCGTAATGCAGACGAATCCCTTTCGTACTGACCCCATCAGTCAACGGTGACATAGCCCAAGAATTCGTCAACTACTGGGTTACCTCTGGCGATACGCAATACTTCCAGGATTCTCTATTCCCAGTATACAATTCAATTGCAACCTTCTATTCCGAGCTGCTTACCAAGAACGGCTCGTCTTACCAGCTGACAAACATGACTGATCCTGATGAGGTATGAAAATAGAATTTTTTAGCAGGCTTTCAAGCTGACGTTCGCAGTACGCCAACCACGAGGACAATGGTGGATTCACGCAACCCTTGATCGCGGACACTCTCACTAATGCCAATGCTTTCCGCACGAAGTTTGGCATGGACGTCAACGAGACGTGGAACACGCAAGCTGCTAACATCTTCATTTCGAGGAGCTCGATTGGTTCGCAAGGAACCATCGTCGATGAATACACAGGGATGAATGGGTCGATAGAGGTCAAGCAGGCCGACGTCGTATTGGACACCTTCCCCTTGAACTATCGGAACAATTACACCGCAGCCGACTCATTGAGCGACCTCGAATACTACGCTGGCAAGCAGGTAAGACTACTCATCTCATCTCGGCTAACTATGGCTCTATCGCTAATTGACCCAGTCGCTCAACGGTCCCGGCATGACCTACGCCATTTTTTCAATCGTCGCCTCCGCCGTCACAACCGGGGGCTGCGCAGCCTACACTTACCAGCAATACTCCGAGAACCCCTACGTCCGCGCCCCCTGGTTCCAATTCTCCGAACAGCTCACCGACGACTTCACCACCAACGGCGGCACCCACCCGGCCTTCCCCTTCCTGACCGGCCACGGCGGTGCCAATCAAGTCACCCTCTTCGGCTACCTCGGGCTGCGCCTCACGCCCGAATACATCCTCCATGTCGACCCGAGTCTGCCGCCTCAGATCCCAAATCTGCGGTACCGCACATTCTATTGGCAAGGCTGGCCCATCTCTGCCGTTGCGAACCAGACTTCCACGACCCTCCACCGGCTTCCTACTCCTTTCGTCACAGCAAACATGACCTACGCCACAACCTCCATCCCCGTGCAAATTGGCAACAACAATGGCACGACCTACCATCTCCTCCCGAACGGTACACTCACCCTTCAAAACCGCAACATCAACAACGTGACTGCTCTACCGGGCAACATCGCACAGTGCCTCCCCGTCACTTCCTCAAACACCTACCAGCCCGGTCAATTTCCCTTCTCCGCCGTCGACGGCGCCGGGTTCACAAAATGGGTTCCAAGTTCCGCAAACACGACGCAAGCGATCACCGTGAACCTACTCAACCAGCCCTTCCAGCCAATAAAGGGGTTCTTCTTCGACTGGGCGCAGAACCCGCCTGTGAACTTCAGCGTCTCATTTTCCAACGCTTCGGACAACGCGGGCAAAGTGGTGGCGAGTCAGAGCAACGTGGCGCTTAGCAAGCCGTATAACACGACGCTGGTGGCGATGATCACGGAGTACATGAGTAACACGACGAATGTGACGTTGATGAACGAGGTGTGGAGTGGGCGCTATGCGACGCTGAGCGTGTGGGGGAATCAGGTTGATAAATTCAACAACGGGACGGGGGCTACGGTCGCGGAGTGGGCGATTCTGGGCACGCAGGGGAGGGTCGTCTAGATGAACGGGGAAGAGGAATAACTATGTATATCCGACACCTCGAGGAGAAAAAGAACGGCCGACGCCAGATACGGGTTGTAAATAGTCACAAAGAAAGCATACATAATCTAAACAAACCTCAATCGCCCCCACTGCCAGCACATGCTCTCCATCCCACTACCTCACAAAGATTTCTCCTGTCAAAATCACCTGAGCGTAAACACACAATCTCGGAGCTCCCTCCGATGCCCTGCGCCTTCCAGCCAGCCATATGAAACCGCCCCAACGAATGAGATCCTCCCTCCCACGAATCCTCCCTGCTGCCTCGTTCCCGAACTATCACCCCTAAAGGTTTATCGTCCAAGACCATCGAACACGCACGGAGTCGCCTCCGCGATGAGATGCCAGGAATTGGTCGAGGTGGCTTCGTAAGTGGGGTGTTTCTCCGGCGCTGGACCCCGCGCCAAAGTAGGCACACACGTAAGCCATCGGCGATTGACCATTGGTATCCCATGCAGTTGATTTGGAGGGGGGTTGCATTGAGGTAAGGTAGAGTGAGATCAGACGAGAAAACAAGGGGTCCTGTCACATGTCAGGGAGACGAGGCTTCCGCTGGGTCTTCCCGATGGGGCATAGCTTCCAAGCTTAATTCCTGACCTCCGTGATGGGTTTCGCGGAACTTCGACGAATCAACAATCTGAAACCTCAAACAGGCCTAGCCTTCGTCACAATCCGCCGACGATGCGCCGAAAAGCCACTGCCTCCGCCCTCTCTGCATCTTCCAACCACCTTACCATACCCCAATCCACCTCCACCACCATCACTTCCCACTCAGCTTCACACCCGACAGCATGCACCTCCCCTGCTCCCTCTTCCTC
>JAABUL010007716.1_pt1 | contig 11401 bp, 13 predicted proteins | sample 5559151 | NCBI WGS metagenome assembly JAABUL01 (sample SAMN10711876, study PRJNA513368) | rock metagenome | isolation source: Antarctica rocks | place: Antarctica: Victoria Land, Pudding Butte sud | reverse complement strand
GTCACGGGCAGGGCCGCCTTTCCGTTGCGCCCGCTGCGATGAGCCACAGTCCAACGCCCCAGCCATCTCCCGCCACCAGGCCGACCCGGCCGATCCATCTGCCGGCCAGCACGGCGCAGCGGTCGGCGAGCGGCAGGGCCAGGTTGGTCATCTGCTCCACCAACAGCAGCGTCAATCCTTCGCCGTGCAGGCGGGACAGCGCCTCGAACAGCTCCTGCGCGACCGCCGGCGCCAGGCCCAGCGACGGCTCATTTAGCGGCAGCAGCGCCGGGCGCGCGAGAAGGCCGCGGGCGAGCGCCAGCATCTGCTATTTGCCGCCCGAAAGCAGGCCCGCAGGCTGCACTGTGGTGCCCCAGTCGGTTGCGATAACGTCCACGTTGATGCTTTGACTGACGGCCACAGCCCTGCAAACGTCGTGTCATGGCTGGGCGCTGCCTGGCGGCATTCCTGCCTGCCAACCTCGACAGGCTACGGCTCGTCGATCAGGCTGACATGCGCGGCCACGATCTGCCAGCCTTCGGGGAAGCGGACCCAGGTTTGCATCTGACGCCCCAGCTTTCCCGGCATCGTATCGCGGCGAAACAGCGTCGACGCCACCGCGGCGTCGTGCCCATAGGTCGTGATGACCGTGCGCGCCAAGCTTCGCATCAGCCCGGCCGATGAGCGTGCGCCGCGGAACGCCGCGATCTCGTCGAAACCATACAGGTTCTCCGCCATGCCATAGCGGATGGTCTGGGGAGCGCGGTGGAACAAGGCATTCAGCGTTGGTACATCGTTTGCTAGAATTGCTGCTTCATAGCGGGCAAACGCCGCTTCCATCTCCGCCCGAACGTCTGGAATGTCTATGTCCATGGTATCTGTGACTCCATTCGGCCAACATGCACGCATGGGCAGCGAGCCTTCAAGGGTCTTCCCCATGCGCCGGGGCCTGCAATGACCCGGCGCAAGATCGCCGTCATCGGCACCGGCGGCACGATCTCGTCGGTCGCCGCCAGCAGCCTCGATACGCTCGACTATCCGGAATTCGGCCAGAAGCTGACCGCATCCGAGCTGCTTGCAAGGGTCGGTGAGGCGGACCTGGTCGCCGAACCGGTCCCGGTGCCGTTCCGGGCCGTCGGCAGCACGGCCATCGGCCCTGCCGATTGGATCGCCCTGCGCGACTTGGTGCATGCAACGGCGGCGCAGGACCCGGGCATTGCGGGCTTCGTCATCACCCATGGGACCGCGACCCTGGAGGAGACGGCGTTCTTCCTCAACCTCACCTTGGCCATCGCGCATCCAGTGGTGCTGGTCGGCGCGCAACGGCCGGCCAGCGCGCTGGGCACGGACGCCGGCGCCAACCTGGTCGCGGCGCTGCGAGTCGCCTCAGCGCCCGAGGCCGTAGGGCTAGGCGTGCTCGTGGTGTTGAACGACGAGATCCACGCGGCGCGGGACCTCGTGAAGACCTCCACCTACCGGCTGCAGACGTTCCGCTCGCCCGATTTCGGCGCTCTCGGCCATGTGGACGGCGACGGCGTGCACATCCTGCGCGCCCCGCGACGCCAGCATGCGCCGGACACCGTCTTCGCCTCGGCCGCGACGTTCGACCTGCCGCGGGTCGATATCGTCCTCTCCTATGCCGGCGTGGACGGCGCCATGGTGGAGGCGGCGGTCGCGGCGGGAGCGCGCGGCATCGTGTCGGCCGGGTTGGCGCCCGGCATCGCCACGCCGTTGGAACGCCTGGCGCTCGAATGCGCCGTCGCCGCCGGGATCGTGGTGGTGCAGTGCAGCCGCGCAGCGAGCGGCCGGGTCGGGCGGCGGCGCTACCTGCGCGAGGCGGGCATCGTGGCCGGCGAGGATTTCAGCCCGCAGAAGGCGCGCATCCTGCTCATGCTGGCCCTGACGCGCACATCCGACCCGGCCGAGATCGCCGCCATATTCGCTAGTACTTAGGAGACTGGTCCGCATGCATTCCTCGGCACAACCGGCCATGGACCTGCTGATCCGCGGCGACACCGTCGTTACCCCGTTCGGCACCGGCGCCTATGACGTGGCGATCCGGGAGGGCCGCATCGCCGCGGTGGCCGGCCATGGCAGCCTGTCGCTACCGGAAGGCGCACGGCTGATCGACGCCGCCGGCTGCGTCGTCATGCCCGGCGGCATCGACCCGCACGTCCACTGCTCCTGGCCCATCCCGGCGCCGGACGGTGCGGCCGGCCTCACCGACCCGCCGGGGGTGGTCAGCCGCGCCGCGCTGTTCGGCGGCACCACGACGCTGATCGACTTCGCCCGTGCCTCAGAGGGCAAGAGTGTGCAGGACGCCATCGAGCGGCGCTCGGCGGAATGGCGCGGCGCCTGCCACTGCGACTACGCCTTCCATACCATGGTGGAGGGCGCGCTCCCGACCGAGCTGTTCGGCCAGTTGGCGGAGTCGATCCAGGCCGGGCACCCGACGGTCAAGATCTTCACCACCGACATCACCCCGAGCCGGCGTGGCCGCATGGTCGGCTTCGGCGACATCTGGGAGGTGTTCCAGGTCCTGGCGGCCCATCGCGGCCTGGGCGTGATCCACGCCGAGGACAACGACATCGTCATGCACATGTACGGCAAGCTGATCCGCGAGGGGCGCACCGGGTTCGAGAACATGGCCGAGGTGCACAACGCCCTGTCGGAGGACCTGTCGTTCGGCCGCATCATCCGGCTGGCCGAGAGCGTGCCGGGCACCGCATTGTATATGATGCACGTGAGCGCGGGCACCGGCGTCGACGCCATCCGGGCCTCGCGCCGCCGCGGCTTCCCGGTCTACGGCGAGACCCTGCACCAGTATATGCTGTATAACAGCGACGACTACCGCCGGCCGAACGGCCAGATCTACCATACCTATCCGTCGCTGAAGTCGCCCGAGGACCAGGCGGCGCTGTGGGCGGGCACCCTGGACGGCGCCATCAGCACCGTGGCGACGGACGAGCTGTGCTGCACCCTGGCGGCCAAGTTGCAGGGGCGGCGGATCGACGATACCACGGGCGGCAACGCGGCGTGCGAGCCCCGGGTCGCGCTGATGTATACCGAGATGGTCTCCCGGCGCGGCTACACGCTGCAGCGCTTCGTAGACCTGGTGTCCAGCAACGCCGCCCGGGTGATGGGCCTGTATCCGCGCAAGGGGGCGATCGCGCCCAGCGCCGACGCCGACATCACCGTGCTGGACCCGAGGCTCGCGCGCACCATCCGCAACGAGGACCTGCACGAGACGGACTACACGCCCTGGGACGGGCACGCCGTCACCGCCTGGCCGCGCCTGACTATCCTGCGCGGCAAGGTGGTGATGGAGGACGGCCGGTTCCTCGGTACGCCGGCCGACGGGGAGTGGCAGCTGCGTCGCATTGCCGATGATATCCTGGCCGGCCCGGCGCTGTGATGGACTCGCCCATTACCCATGCCGCGCTGCGTGCCTTGCTGCAGGACTGCCTCCTGCTCTGGGGCGTGGACGGCCGGGCAAGCTGGGACGGCGACGATCTACTGCTGACCGCGGCGGGGCAATGGGTGGCGGTGCGTCCTGCCGGCGTGGCGGACCGGCCGGCGCGCTGGTTCCTGCGGGCCGGGGACGCTGCGCGGCTGCGGCCCTGCCTTTCGATCACCGGCCTGCTGACCGCCGTCCGCGCCGCGCTGGATGCGCCGGCGTCCCGGCGCCTGCGCATTGCCGCCGGATCCGGCCCGCAGCCGGACCTTGCCTGCCCGCCGGCCCCGGCTGCGCCCGCCCCGACCTGTGCCGGGCCGCCGCGGGTGCTGGTCGTCACCGGCTTCCTCGGCAGCGGCAAGACGACCCTGATCCAGCGCATGCTGCGCAACCCCGGCTATGCCGGAACCGCGGTCATCGTGAACGAGTTCGGCGCGGTCGGGTTGGATCACACCCTGATCGAGGGCGGCAGCGAGGTGCTGCTATTGCCGTCCGGCTGCCTGTGCTGCGCCGTCCAGGGCGACTTGGTGGCGACGCTGCTCGACCTACACGTGCGCCGCGCCGCCGGTGCAGCCGCGTTCGACCGGGTGGTGATCGAGACCTCCGGCCTCGCCGACCCGGCGCCGATCCTGCATACGCTGATGACCGACGCCCGGCTTGCCCGGCACTACACGCTGGCCGGGGTACTCACGCTGGTGGACGGGGTGCACGGCGCTACGACGCTGCCGGGCCATGTGGAGGCACGCCGCCAGGTGGCGCTGGCCAGCCGTATCCTATTCACCAAGACCGACGTCGCCGGGGCCGGGCCGGAGCTCTGCGACGCGGTGGCGGCGCTGAACGCCGACGCACCGCGGACCGGCGCGGCATTCGGCGCGGTCCCGCCGGATTGGCTGTTCGCGCCCGGGCTCGCCTTGGGCCAACACCCGGCGCGTCGCCCACCGGCGGCGCAGCACACCGGCGGCATCGGCAGCTTCGTCCTGGCCCTCGATGCGCCGGTTCCCGCCGTGGCGCTGACCCTGCTGCTGCAGGCGCTCGCCGAGCACGCCGGCGACCGGCTGCTGCGGGTGAAGGGGCTGGTGCAGGTGGCGGAACGGCCTGCGCAGCCGGCCCTGGTGCAGGGCGTCCAGCATGTCTTCGAGGCGCCCGTCTGGCTCGACCGCTGGCCGGACCTGGACCACGGCACCCGGCTGGTGTTCATTGCCGAGGCCGTGCCGCCGCAGTTCCCGGGCCGCCTGCTGCAGGCGATCACCGTCGAAGTGCTCGACACGGCCGCACGCCTTTCCCCGCCCCGCCCCGGCCACCAGGAGACCATGATGACCGATATGACCCACCCGATCGGACGGCGCGCGCTGGGGCACCTCGCCGCCGGCACGGGCCTGAGCATCGCGGCGCCAGCGGTGCTGGTGCGCGCGCAGCCGGCAGCGCTGCGCATCGTCAACATCCAGGCGCTCACCGGGCCGTCCGCGGCCTATGGCCAGCGCGCCCGCGACGGGGCGCGGCTCGCCGCCGAGCAGTTGAACGCGGCCGGATTCCAGGTCGGCGGCGCCACCTACCGCCTGCAGGTCGCCGTGCAGGACCAGGCGAACGACCCGCAGCAGGCAGTGACGCTGATCCGCCAGGCCGCCTCGGACGCGGAGGTGCTGGCGGTCATCGGCACCTCGAACTCCGTGGGCTTCGTGCCCAGCGTGCCAGTGGCTGGGCAACTGCAGATCCCAATGGTCGGCGCTGGCTCGGGCGCCCCGATCAAGCAGTGGAACCCCTATGCCTTCCGCGTCAACCCGGTGTCCGGCACTGCGATTCCCGAGCTGCTGCGCCGGGTGCACGGCAAGCTCGGCTTCAAGCGTCTGGGCGTAATCTACGACCAGACGCAGGACGGCCAGGCGGGCGACGCCCAGGTGTGCCGGGCGATGGCGAAGGAACTCGGCTACGAGCTCGTCGCCTTCGAGGCATTTCGCGCCGGCGACCAGGACTTCTCCGCCCAGCTCGCCACAATGCGCAGCGTCAGGCCGGATGCGCTGTTCGTGGCGGCCGCGACCGGGGACGGGGTGAAGGTCGCCTCGCAGGTGCGGGAGCTCGGCCTCGTGGCGCCGATGATGACCGGGTTCGGCTCGTTCCAGGACCCGGTTTACTGGGACGGCACGCACGGCGAGATCAAGGGCTGCTTCACCTGGCTGGCGCAGGACCTCGCCTCGCCGACCCCGGCGGTGCGCGGGTTCATGGACGGCTACCTGAGCCGGTTCAAGCAGGAGGCGACGTCGTTCGCGACCTATGGCGCGGACGCGGTCTGGGCCATCGCAGCCGCGCTGACCAAGGCCGGCGCTCCGACCCGGGCCAAGCTGCAGGAGGCCTTGGCGGCGCTCGATGCCACCACGCCGATCGGCACCCACGTCACCTTCCAGAACCCGCCCGACGGCGAGAACAGGACGCCGCATGTCGTGGCGATCGAGGTCACCGGCCGCGGCGCCTACACGGTCGTCTAGCCGGTGCTGCAGGTCGATCGGCTCACCAAGCGGTTCGGCGGCCTGGTCGCGGTCAACTCCGTCAGCTTCGCCGTCGCCGCAGGCGAGGTGCTGGCGGTCGTCGGACCCAACGGGGCCGGCAAGACGACACTATTCAACTTGATCACCGGCGTACTGCGGCCCGACGGCGGGCGGGTGACCTTGGACGGGCACGACGTCACCGGCCTGGCCCCGCACCGCCTGGCCGGGATGGGCATCGCCCGCACGTTCCAGAACATCCGGCTGTTCGGCCACCTGAATGCGCTGGAGAACGTCATGGTCGGCCAGGTCGCGGTTGGGCGCTCCGGCGTGCTGGATAGCCTTTTCTGCACCGGGCGCGACCGGGCCGAGCGCCGCGCCATGGTCGAGCGGGCGGAGGCGCTGCTGGACTGGGTCGGCGTCGGCGGCAACCGCTTCCGGATGCCGGGCGAGCTGCCCTATGGCGACCAGCGCCGGGTGGAGATCGCCCGGGCGCTGGGCCTGCAGCCGCGGCTGCTCATTTTGGACGAGCCGACCGCCGGCATGGTGGCGCAGGAGGCGCACGCGGTGATCGACATGATCGAGCGGCTGCGGGCCCGCGGCATGGCCCTGTTATTGATCGAGCACAACATGAACGTCGTGATGTCCGCCGCCAACCGCATCGTGGTGATCAACTTCGGCGAAAAGATCGCCGAGGGGCTGCCGGCGGCGATCCGCGCCGACCCCAAGGTGATCGAAGCCTATCTGGGGTCCGACGATTGAGCGCGCTGCTGGAGATCACCGACCTCGCCGTGTCGTACGGCAAGGTGCCGGCGGTGGACGGCATCTCCCTCGCTCTCGGCGCTGGCGAGTTGGGCGTGGTGCTGGGCGCGAACGGCGCCGGCAAGACCACCATCATCAAAACCGTCATGGGCCTGCTGCGCCCGTGCCGCGGCAGCATCCGGTTCGACGGCCAGCACGAGCTGGTCGGCTTGCGCCCGCACCAAGTCCACCATCTCGGCATCGCCTGGGCGCCGGAGGGACGGCATTTGTGGAACACCATGACGGTGCTCGACAACCTGCGCATGGGCGCGTTCGACTGCACCGACAAGACGCAGGCCGGCCGCCGCATCGACGAGATGCTCACTCGCTTTCCCCGGCTGCGCGAGCGCCAGGGGCAGCTCGCGGGATCGCTCAGCGGCGGCGAGCAGCAGATGGTGGCGATCGCCCGCGCCCTGGTCAGCGGGCCGCGGCTGCTGCTGATGGACGAGCCGTCGCTCGGCCTGGCGCCGATCGTCATACGCGACGTGTTCAAGCTGATCCGCGAGATCAACGGCATGGGCATCGCCGTGCTCATGGCCGAGCAGAATGCCCGGCAGTCCCTACGGGTCGCGCACACCGCGCACCTGCTCGAGCTCGGCCGCCTGATCGAGAGCGGGCCTGCGGATCAGATCGCGGCCAAGGAGAGCGTCCTGGCGGTGTTCCTGGGCGGCAAGGCATAGGAGGGCGCGATGGACCTTTTCCTGCAGCAGGTCAGCAACGGCCTGGTGATCGGCAGCACCTACGCCGTGGTGGCGGTGGGCTTCTCCCTGGCCTTCACCGTGCTGCGGGTGATCCAGTTCGCCCATCCCGACCTGTTCATGATCGGCATGTTCTCCGGCATGGTCGCGGCCGGCGTGGTGCCCGGCGGCGGCCTGCTGGTGGGACTACTGGGCGGAGCGGTCGGGGCCACGGCGGTCGGCGCGGTGGTCGAGCGCAGCGTCATCGGCCCGCTGCGGGGCAAGGACGTGCTGACCACGCTGATCGCCACGCTGGGCGTGTCCGTCATGCTGCAGAACGGCATGGCAGCCATCGTCGGTCCCGACCCGGTGCCGTATCCGCGGCTGCTGCCCGCCCGCTTCTTCGAGCTTGGGCCGGTGCTGCTGACCCTGCGCCAGATTTTTAACCTCGGCCTTTCGCTGCTGCTGCTGGCGCTCGCGAGCCTGTATGTCCGCGCCACCCGGATCGGCCGCGCCACCCGCGCCATCGCCGAGCGGCCGGACGTCGCGGCGGCGTTCGGGGTCGACGTGGGCCATGTCTGCCGGGTGACCATTTGGCTCGCGTCCGCCATGGCCGGCATCGCCGCGGTGGCGGTGGGCACGCTGTATGGCTCCGCCTCGGCGTTCGTCGGGCTGCTGTATGGGCTGAAGGCGTTCATCTGTATGCTGGTTGCCGGCAACCGCTACTTCGAGGCAGTGATCACCGTGGCGCTCGTGCTCGGCGTCATGGAGGCGCTGGTGACCGGCTACGTGTCCTCCTCGATGCGCGACGCGGTTGCCTTTTGCATCCTGATCGCGGTGCTGTATTTCCGTCCGAACGGCTTGTTCGGCTCCTATTCCAGCTAGGGCCCAGCGCCATGCCGAACTTCGCCTTCTTCGAGCCGATCCTGATCTCGACCTTGCTCAACGTGGCGTTGACGCTCGGCCTGTATGTCACGGCGCTATCCGGGCAGCTCTCGCTGGCGACGGCGGCCATCGCCGGGGCCGGCGCCTACACAGCCGGTATCCTGACCGCGCGCTACGGCGTCCTGTTCATTCCCGCGGTTGCGGCCGGCGCTGCCGTCGGCGCGGCGCTGGGCGCGGTGCTGGCGCTGCTCACGGCGCGCATGCGCGATTTCATCCTGAAGCTGACCACGCTGGCCGCCGGGGAGGCATTGTCGGTGCTGGCGTTCAACTGGGAGTTCATCGGCGGCACCAACAGCTTCACTGGCATCGCGCCGCATACGGGGCTGGCGACCTGCGCCGTCGTGGCCGGGCTGGCGCTGTATGTGGCGTGGCGCTTCGACGGGTCGCGGCTGGGCTATGCGTCGCGCGCGGTGCGGGACGACCCGCTGGCGGCGGCGTCGATGGGCGTGTCGGTGGTCCAGGTCCGCGTTATTACCTTCGCCCTGGGCAGCGCGCTGATCGGCATGGCGGGCGCCGCGCAGGCGCATTACTTGCTCGTCGTCACGCCCTCGCAGCTCGGCTTTTTCGTGTCGCTGAACTTCATCATCTTCCTGCTGTTCGGCGGCCTGCAGACCCTGGCCGGCCCGATCCTCGGTGCTGTGGTGCTCACTGCATTGCCGGAGGCGCTGCGCTTCGCCAGCGAGTCCCGGCTGATCATCTACGGCGCCGTCATCGTGGCGGTGATGCTGCTGCGGCCGGACGGACTGCTGCGGCGCAGCCCGCTCGGCCAGCGCCGGCATTTGTTCGGCCTCACCCTGCGCCCGGCGCGCAGGCTGCACGGGCGGCTGGCGGGCGAGGATGTGCTGGGGCCGACCGTGCAATAGACGGAGAAGAAAATGGAACTGATTGACCTCAGCCGCGAGATATTCCACCGCACCCAAGTGCATCCCTCGCACCCGCCGGTGGTGGTCGCCACCTGGTACGACCACGATGAGAAGAAACGGGCGGGCAACACCGAGTTCTCGTCGAAGGCGCTGTCGATCAGCTTCAGCGACCACGCCGGCACCCACGTTGACGCGCCGGTGCATTTCGATAGCCGGCCCGGCGCGGCCTCGATCGACCAGATGCCGTTGGAGCGCTTCTACACCTCGGCGATTTGCCTCGATTTGTCGCATGCGCCGCTGCGCCATGCGGTGACGGTGCCGGAGATGGAGGCCGCCCTGGCCGCCTCGGGCCAGGAGATCCGTCCCGGCGACACCGTGCTGCTGTATATGGCGACCAACGAGCGGCTGCTGGGCAAGCCGGGCTACCCGCACGAGTTCCCCGGCCTGGCGGTCGAGAGCGTGCACTGGCTGGCCGACCACGGCATCGGCATGTTCGGCGTCGAGGCTGTCAGCCCGGCGCCGGAGGGCGAGCCCAACTTCCAGGCCCACCTCGCCTGCGCCGAACGCGGCATCACCCATATCGAATGCCTGGCCAACCTGCAGCGGCTGGTCGGCCGGGGCCGCTTCCGCTTCATCGGCTTCCCGCTCCGTATCCGCGGCGGCACGGCGAGCCCGGTCCGCGCCGTGGCCTTGTTCGAATGACGGGGCCGCTCCGGCTGCCGCAGCACGGCCGCTACGCGCACAGCCCACTGCCGCAGCGCCCGACCTACGAATGGCCCGGCGGCGCGCGGTTAGCGGTCGTGATCAGCAACAACATCGAGCATTTCGCCTTCTGCGCCGGCCTCGGCAGCGACAGCGCCCAGCTCGGCGCCGCGCAGAACCAGCGCAACTACGCCTGGCGCGACTACGGCAACCGGGTCGGGCTCTGGTACCTGCTCGACATGCTGGACGAGCTGGCGCTGCCCTGCTCGCACAACGTCAACGGCGCCGTGCTCGACGCCTGCCCGGAGATCGCCCCGGCGCTGCTCGCGCGCGGCGACGAGCTGGTGGGCCACGGCCGCACCAACTCCGAACGGCAGGATGAGTTGTGGGAGGACGACGAGCGGCGGCTGATCCAAGAAAGCCGTGAGGCCATCCTGCGCCACGGTGCGCCAGCGCCCTCGGGGTGGCTCGGCCCCTATATCGCGCAGAGCGGCGCGACGCTCGATCTGCTGCGGGAGGAAGGCTTCAGCTACGTCATGGACTGGCCGGCCGACGACCAGCCGTTCTGGATGCGCACGCGCGCCGGGCCGATCCTGTCGGTGCCGTACTCGATCGAGCTCAACGACAGCCCGGCCCTGGTGTTTCGCCAGCACTCCGGGCGCGAGTTCGCCGACATGATCACGGACCAGTTCGACGAGATGCTGCAGCAGTCGCGCAGGTATCCGCTGGTGTGCAGCATCGTCCTGCATCCGTTCGTCGTCGGGCAGCCGTTCCGCTTGCGGGCGCTGAGGCGGGCGCTGACCCACGTGCTGCAACAGCGCGATCGGGTCTGGCTGGCGTGTCCCGGCGAGGTGGCCCGCTACGTCGCCGGCCTGCCGCCCGGCATCGTGCCCGGCAGCCTGCACGGCCCCGAGGCGTAACATGCTGTCAAAGGCCTTGTTGCCGCACCTCGAGCGGTTCTATGCCGACTATCATGCATGACAGTCTGGTCCGCGGTACGATCGTAACCTCGACGGAGATCATCCGGGACGGCTGGGTCGCCATCACGGGCGAGCGGATCGCGGCCATGGGCACGGGCGAGATGCCACCGGCCGCCGTGGTGCTGGACTACACCGGCAAGCGAGCGTGGTGCATGGATTGGATAGGTGATTGGTGCTGGAGCGCTGGGCGGGGTAGGAGTGCGCTCCCTTGCTGACCGCGGATACCCACGTTGCCCTTCAAGCTCAACCAGGACCGACGCCACCACATTCCCCGCCAGCGGCATCGGGTCACGAACTGGCCGGTGTATGAGGCCGGGTTGCGCCAGCGTGGGAGCCTGACGGTCTGGTTCTCCGACGAGGCGGTCGCGGCCTGGGCGGCTGAGCCGCGCACGACCCACGGCGGCCAGCCTCGGTATTCGGCGCTGGCCATCCTGACGGCGCTGACGCTCAGGGCCATGTTCCGCCTGGCGTTCCGGTAGGCTGAAGGCCTGATCGGCTCCCTCGTCGGCCTGCTCGGGCTGGC
>JAABUL010007715.1_pt1 | contig 11402 bp, 9 predicted proteins | sample 5559151 | NCBI WGS metagenome assembly JAABUL01 (sample SAMN10711876, study PRJNA513368) | rock metagenome | isolation source: Antarctica rocks | place: Antarctica: Victoria Land, Pudding Butte sud | reverse complement strand
GGGTGTTCACCGGGTTCACCATGGCCGGGCTCGGCATGGCCCGACACCACCAACGCCTGCGGGAAGGCCCGTGGCGACGCAACGTGGCCATCAACCTCGCCGCCGGCTCCACCTCGCTGGTGGTGGTGGGGATCTTCGCGATCGTCAAGTTCACCGAGGGGGCGTGGGCGGTAGTGATCCTGTTCCCGATCCTGGTGTTCGCCCTGATCCGGTTGAACACCGAATACCGCCAAGAAGCCACCGCCCTCGCCGAGGTCGACTCGGACGAACCGGGCACCACCACCGCCGTCTACGCCCACCACACGGTGCTGGTGTTCATCGACTCCCTCGACCTGGCCACCATCGCCGCCCTGCGCTACGGCCGTAGCCTGCGCCCCTCCACCCTGCGGGCGGTGCATATCGTGCTCGACGGTGCCCGCGCCACCCGACTGCGCACCCAGTGGGAAGCGAGCAACCAAACAGTGCCCCTGGAACTGGTGGACTGCCCCGACCGGCGCCTCGGGCGGGCCGCCCTGGAACTCATCAGCCGCGCCAGCGCCCCCAACACCGAGATCAGCGTGCTCCTGCCCCGGCGGGGTTACTCCGCCCTGCTCGGGCGCCTGCTGCACGACCACACCGCCGACCGCATCGCCAAACTCGTCTCCACCCTGCCCGACGCGGTCGCCACCATCGTCCCCTTCGACACCGCCAACCGCCTCGCCGGCACCGAACGTCGCCGACCCGCCACCGCTGGCACCGGCACGGGCACGGGGTCACCTGTTGCGGCACCCCAAGCCACCCGCACCCCCGACGCCGAGACGCCGACCGTGATCACCCACATCGGTGAGCTCACCGCCGGGGCGAGCGCGGACATCACGGGCCGGGTCCGCACCGTGCAGGTCGGCACCCTGCACAACACCCCCGTGTTCACCTGCGAAATCGACGACGACACCGGGGCGCTGACCGCCCTGTTCCAAAACCGCCACGACATCCCCGGCCTGACCCCCGGCACCCGAGTGCGCCTGCGCGGACGGACACGCCAAAAAGGCAACACCACCATCATGTACAACCCGCAATACGAACTCCTCACCCCCTGACCCGGGGCGCCTTCCCCGATAACGAACACGACCAAGGCAACACCGGCCCAACAGTTCCGGGTTCACGCAGCCGCTGTGGTGCTGGCCCGTTCCTTAAGCGGGCACACCGACGGCCACCGCCCCGCACCGCGGGCACGTCCATTCCACGAAGCCGCCGACCACGCCGCCCACCGGTTGCCACCGGGCCTGTGACGAGGGTCGGAACAGGATCCTGAGCGCGCCGGTTATGGGTTGATGCGTAGCGGGCGGAGCCCTGCGGTGGGTGGATGGATGCTGCTGCGGTACCGCCCGTCGAGGTTGATGGTGGGGTGGCCGAGCGGGGAGAGACGAGCAACATCTGCGGGGTCGGGGTGGTGCCCGGCCGCCTCGAGGTGATCGAGCGCGGCCTGGGTGTAGACGGTCTGCCACAGCACGATGATGTTGACCATGATTCCCAGGGTGTCGAGCTGATTCTCCTGCCCCACTTGATAATGTTTCCGCAGGTGACCGCGCTGGCCGTGGAACACGTCGCGGGCCAGCCCGTTGCGGGTCTCGCCGCGGTTGAGCATCCGGTGGATCGCCCGGCGATAGGCCGGGTCGTGGCAGTACTCGAGCACGTGCAGGGTCTTGATCACCCGGCCGAGCTCGGCCAGGGCGCGGGCGAGACTGGACGGGTTCGGGCCGCGCTGCAGGGTCCGCAGGATCGCCGAGGCGGTCACGGTTCCCGAGCGGAGCGACGCGGCCAGACGACAGATTTCGTCCCAATTCCCGGCGATGAGGCGGGTGTTGACGCGGTGGCGGGCGAGCCCGTCTAGCGGCCCGTAGCCGGCGTGCGGGTCGATGCGCCAGAGCCGCTGGTCGGGCAGGTCGGCCAGCCGCGGCGCCCACCGGTAGCCCAGGACCCAGCCCAGCGCGAACACGATCTCGGAGGCGCCGGCGGTGTCGGTGGAGACCGTTTTCGGCGTGATGGTGGTCGGGTTGGCTAGCAGCCCGTCGAGGGCGTGCAGGCTGTCGCGTTGGGTGCCGGGGATCAGGGTCTGGGCGAACACGGCGTGGGTGTCGGCCATCCAGGAGTAGAGGGTCGACCCGCGTTGGCGCCCGAAGTAGCGCGGGTTGTAGGCGGCGTGGATGGTCGAGACGGGGATCACGAAGCGCATCCCGTCCGCGGAGGCCATCTCCCCGCCGCCCCAGGTCTGGGGCAGCGGCAGCCGGGTGTGGTGATCGACCAGCCGGGTGTTCGCGGCGGCGTGGGTGGCCGAGCGCAGGTAGTTGTGGGCCACCCAGTTCAGCCGCTCCCGGGTCAGGGGCGGGTGGTTGTCGTCGGTGACCGGGGTGAGCCCGACGTTGCAGCTCTCGGAGACCAGCAGCGCCGAGAGGGTCTCGGCCAGGCCCGGGTGGCGGGCCCTGCCGGTGCCGGCCATGTGGGTGTACTCGTCGAGGAACCCGGTCCAGCCGTGCACCTCCAGGGGTAGGTCGGCGATTTCGACCTCGGGCAGCAGCCTCTCCACCGCGGACCGCAACGCGACCAGGGAGGCGGGCTCGCCCTGGGCCTCCAGCGGAGTCGCCACGATCTCGTCGCGGCCGCCGCGGTGCTCGATGCGCAGATCGGGGTTGCCGGGCAGGCCGTCGGCGGTGCGCCGCCACGCCTGGTCGAGGCTGGCGGCGAGCTGGTCGACCACGGTGGTGGCGTCGGGGTTGAGGGCCAGCTCGTCGCACAGGGTGTCGCGCTGCTTCTCCCACACCGGCGCGGTGAGCAGTTCGGCCCTCGGGTCTCCCCAGCGGGTGCTCGCGGGCGCGTAGATGTCGCGGCGGCGCAGCCTGGTACGCAGCGCGTCGAGCACGCAGCAGGCGTAGGCGGCGCGGTTGACGGTGTCGTCGTCGCGGTCGTGCACGTGCGGCGCCCAGGACGGGGTGACCACCTCCAGCGGAAGGTCCTGGGCCGGGCGGTGGGTGGTGCGCGGCTTGTCGCTGAGCCAGTCCCCGAGGGCGTGGTAGGCGGCCAGCACCGGGCGGGCGCTCTCGGTGGCTTGCAGGTCGACCGCGTTGATCAGCGCCGGCAGGAACCGCCGGATCTGGGGGTAGGCGGCCACGAGGCGTTCATGGAACGGGTCGGCCGGGGGGCGCATCAGGGCAGCCACGGTGTCCATCGCGGCGTCGATCCCGGCCCGCTCGGCGCGCAGCCCGTCGAGCACCCCGGGCAACGCCGCCGGGTCGTCGAGGCCATCGAGCAGCGCCTGCATCCGGGTGTGCAGCTCGGCCACAGCCCGGTCGTAGTCGCGTAGCTCGCTGGTGCGGCGTTTCTGCCCGCGGTGGGTCGCGGCGCGTTGCAGGTCGCCGAACACGACGTCGAAGATGTCGAGGACGTCGTCGCGGGCGCTGCCGGCCAGCACGTGGGTGTAGGCCAGCAGGGTCGCGACCCGACGTTCGGGCCCAGGTCGGCCAGCTGGGTGGCCCATGCCTGGTCGGCGTAGCGGGCCAGCGCCGCCACCCGAGGCGCCGCAGCCCGGAGAGGTCGAGGTCGCCGGCGCCGAGGGCGCGCACGTCGGCCAGACGTTCGAGCGCGTTGACCAGCCCGGAGATGGTGGGGCTGAACGGCGGTCGGCGCAGCCGGTCCAGTTCCGAGCGGCGTGACCCGCCGGGCACGATCAGCAGCTTCTCCAGCCGCGCCCGCATCTCGGCGGGTGCCGCGACGAGCAGGCGGGTGTGCAGCCGGCGGGCGGCGCGGTCCCGCACCGCGGCCACCAGCCGGGCCAGCACGCTCTGGCCGGGTAGCAGGATTTGCTCGCCCAGCAGCCGGCGGTGCGCCGCCCGGAACAGCACCGACGGGGCCACGTCGTCGGCCCAGGCCTGGCGGTACAGCCACGCCAGCAGCAGGAAATGCCCGGGCTGGGCGGTGAAGTCCCGGTAGCCGTACCGGGTGCGGATTTCCGCGGTGTGCCGCCAGCGCACCGCCAAATCCCGGTAGCCGGCCAGCACCCGAGCGTCGGTCGCGTCAAGCTGGCGGGCCACCGCCGTGGCAACCCGCGCCAGCACCGCGGCCGGGTCGGGCAGGAACGTGCCGATCGCGCGCACCGTCACCACCTGGACCGCGAACCCCAGGCGCGTGACCTGGTCGGCCCGGCGCCGGACAAGGTCCAGGTCGGCCGGGCTGAGATGGCAGGTCCTTTCGACCCAGTCCTGATCGAGTTCACCTGGGAAGCGGGCGTAGGCGCCCAGCGCGGCGGGGTCGACCAACACGGGCATCGCGGTCCTCCCACATGCGGCACGGCTGAACAGGGTGTGGGTGCGGCGAGCGACCGCTGCAGGGGCTCGGTCGGCGCGCGGGCCGGGCCGCGCCGGGCCCGTTCACGGCATGCGCATCTCCTCCTGCGGGGTGAGCGGGTGGCCGGCGGGGACGATGCCGAACACCTGGCCACCGGGGGCGGCGAAGTAGAACGTGGTGGTGGCCGGGTAGTGCACCTGGGGTAGGCCAGCGGCGAGCACCTTGTCCTGCAGCGCCGCCGGGTCATCGGTGGTGATCTCGAGCCACGCTCCCCGGCGAGCCTGCTGTTCGGTGGGGGCGTCGTCGGTGAACTCGACGCTCACCGAGCCGCCCCGGGGGAACCGGAACGCCACGACCGGCTCGGTGAGCCCGGGACCGTCCAGGCTCATCGCCGGGCCGCACCCGAGCACGGTGGTGAAGCACCACAGCAGGTCGTCTTTGTGCTGCGGCGCCGCGAAGAAGTGGGCGCGGTCGCTGAGGGTGACCGCGGACAGCGCGCGGCCGAAGTAGGCGGCGAGGCGGTCGATGGCGGGCGCCTCGTCGGCCACGGGTTGGGCGGGGGCGATCGGGGCCCCGTCGCGGGGCCCGTCGCCGAGGCGGGCCTGCCACACGGCGAGTTGCTGCTCGGCGAGGTCGGCGGGCAGCAGCGCCGCGGCGGGCTGGCCGGTGGCGTGAGCGAGGTCCCAGCCGTGGACGAGCAGTTCGCCGATGCGTACCTGTAGGAGCATCGCGCCCGGCGCGGGCCCCATCGGGGCCTGGTAGACGCGGTCGACCACCCCTGGCTGGGTGAACCCGGCCGCCAGCGCCTGGCCGGCGGCGCGGAACGCGGCCAGGGGGTTGTCGCCGAGCTGGTCGGCGCTGCGGTCGGGCGGGGAGCCCTCGCCGAGTAGCGCGACGAAGGTGAGGTGCCCGGTGACCAGGTGGTTGACCACGTCGTGGACGGTCCATTCGGTGCACGGGGTGGGCGCCGTCCACTGCTCGGCGCGGATCCCGGCGATGAGCTGGTCGGTGGCGCTCTGCGCCCGGGCGAGGGCCTCGAGGGGCGCGGACGGGGTGCTCATGGGGTCCTCCATCAGGGTGGGTGTGGCGCTGCGGACGAGCTGGGGCCGGGTCAGGAAGCGGTGGATGCCGCTGGCGATGCGGCCGGCAATGCGGCCGCCGCAGTCGGGGTAGTCGGTGCCGCGTCGGCGAGGGGGGCGACGGCCGCGCTAGTGTGGGGATGGCCAGGGCGGCCGCGGCGCCAAGAGCGGCCAGCGCGGCGAGGGCGAGCAGGGCCGGGTGCAAGCCGGCGGTGATGCTGGTGGGACTGGTGTAGCTGCCGGCGCTGGTGAACACCGCGACCGCGGTGGCGACGCCGAGGACCCCGCCGAGCTGTTGGGCGGTGGCGCTGACGCCGCTGGCGATGCCGACCTGGGCCGGTGGGGCGGCACGCAGGGCGGCGGAGGCGGTGGTGGGAAAGGCCAGCCCGGAGCCGATCCCGGCCAGCAGCAGCGGCCCGAGCAGGGTCGGGTAGCCGGCGGTGGAGGTCGTGGCCAGGGCGAGCAGCCCGAACGCAACGGCCTGGGCGGCCAGTCCGGTGGTGATGAGGCGGCGTTCGCCGAGCCGGTCGGCGAGGCGCCCGGCGCGGGGCGCGATCGCGACGATCGGGGCGGTCCAGGGCAGCAGGGCCAGCCCGACGGTCAGCGGGCTGTCGCCGCGGGCCAGCTGCAGGTATTGGGGCACCAGGAACGCCCCGCCGAACAGGCTGGCGGCCAGCGCGGCCCGCGCGCCCAGCGCCGCGACCAACCCGCGGTGGGTGAACATCCCGAGCGGCAGCATCGGCGCCGAGCTGCGGCGTTCCCATCCCCAGAACGCGAGACCGAGCACGGCGGCTGCGCCGAGCAGGATCGCGACTTCGGCCGAGGCCCACCCGATCTGTGGGCCGCGCAGCAGGGCGTCGACCAGGGAGATCACCGCGGCGGCGGCCAGCACGAGCCCGACCGGGTCGAGCCGTCGGGCCGGTCCGTGGCTCTCGCCCAGCCAGCGCCGGCCCAGGAGCACCAGGGCGAGGCCGATCGGGACGTTGACCCAGAACACCCACGGCCAGGCCAGTCCCTGCACGATCACCCCGCCGACCAGCGGGCCGATCCCGACTGCGAGCCCGGTCAAGGCGCCCCACACTCCGATGACGGCGCCGCGGCGCGCGGGCGGGTAGGCCTCGGTGATCAGTACCAGGGTCAGCGGCACGGCCAGCCCGCCGCCGGCGCCCTGCGCCGCCCGGGCGGCGATGAGCAGCCCCACCGACGGCGCCAGGGCGCATGCCGCCGACGCCAACGTGAACACGGCCATCCCGGTCAGAAACACTCGCCGGCGGCCGTAGCGCTCGCCGAGCGCGCTGCCGGTCAGGATCAGCGCGGCGAACGCAAGGCTGTACGCCGTCACCGTCCAACCCAGGGTTGCCGCGCTGGCGTGCAAGGCGATGTGGATGGTGGGAAGCGCGGTGGTCACCACCAGCGCGTCCAGCCCGACCATGAACGACGCGATCGAGGCCACCAGCAGGGTGGCCCGCTGATGGGGGGTGGCCCGCTGGCGCCGGATGGACCGCCCGGGCGGGGACCGGTGCGGGTGGGGCGCCGCCGCGCCGTGCGGGGCGCCAGCCGTTGGATGAGCCGTTGGGTCAGGCATCGGATCGCTCCCTCCCGGTCCACTACCGGGAGAACGCACCCGGCAACTGATGAGACACGATAATCAACCTGTCTGAGTGCAACGTCAAGTGGTAGCGTGAGTTATGCGGAGCTACAGGCAGTATTGTTCGCTGGCCCGGACCCTGGACGTGCTCGGGGACCGGTGGACCCTGCTGATCGTGCGGGAGCTGGCCATCCGACCGTGTCGCTACACCGACCTGCGCGACGGGCTGCCCGGCATCGCCACCAACCTGCTCGCCGACCGACTCCGCGAACTGCAGGCCGCCGGGGTGGTCACCGCCGAAGCGGCCCCGCCACCGGTGGCTACCACCCTCTACACGCTGACCGACTGGGGCGCCGAGCTGCGGCCCATCCTGCTGGCGATGGGGCGCTGGGGCGCGGCCGGCCTCATGACCAGCGGACAGGGCGAGGATCAGTTCCGGTCCCGGTGGGCGGGGATCGGCATGGAGGCCGCCTACGCCGAGGTCGACCTGGGCGGGCTCGAACCGGTCACGGTGCTCATCGACGCCGGCGGGGACCCCGCCCTGCTCACCGCGACCCCGCAAGGGTTCAGTACCGCCACCGCCGCACCCGGCGCTCCCGCCGACCTCACCCTGGCCACCGACCCCGACACCACCGTCGGCCTGCTCACCGGCCGCCTGCACCCCGACGACCTCGACCCCGAACACCGCGCACAACTACGCGGCGGCGACGACGCCCTACGCCGCTTCACCGCACTGACCGACCGCGCCCGCCTCGCCCACGAAACCCCAGCCGGTCGCGCCGCATCCTGGCCCGCGGTCGACGAGGCGCAGGACGACGAGCCGCCCGGGCAGGCGATCGAGATGTCCGGGGCCGCGGACTGATCTTCAAGCTGACCTGCATCTCGCCGCGCGCCGCCGCCGTGAACACCCCACCGACGACACCGCCCGAGACATCGACCGAACTGTTCTGTTAGCGGACCGTCCAGCGGAACACCCACAACGCCGAGGGTGACCAGCACGAACGGTGTTACGCAGCAGTGTTCCACACACTGTTCCGGTCATGGTGCCGTATCCGTTACGGTTCCAGGGTGAGTGACCTGCTGGTGGGCTATGCCAGGTGCTCCACCGATCGGCAGGACGTGCACGCCCAGCGCTCCCAGCTCGCCGCGCTGGGGGTGGAGGCTCGTCGGGTCTACGTCGATGAAGGCCTGTCCGGCGCCAACCGTGCCCGCCCCGGCCTGCGGGAGGCGTTCGCCGCTTGCCGGGGAGGGGACACCTTGGTCGTCACGAAGCTCGATCGATTTGCTCGCTCTACCGCCGACGCCCACGACCTGCTCGACGAGCTGTCGCGGATGCAGGTCAAGTTCGCGATGGGCGGGTCGGTCTACGACTGGGCCGACCCCTTCGGCCGGATATTCCTACAGATCCTTTCCGTGGTGGCCGAATTCGAGCTCAACCTCGTCCGGATGCGAACACGGGAGGGCATGGCCGTCGCCAAGGCCAAGGGCAAGCTGCGCGGCAAACAGCCCAAGCTCCCGGCCAGCGCAACGCACCATCGTCGCGCGCTACGCCACCGGCGAGGTCAGCCTCGCCGACCTCGCCGACGAGTACTCCGTCTCCCGAACCACGATCCATCGCGTCTTGCACCGCTAGCGGCCCACGCCCACCACCTGGACGTCATCGCCGTCACGCCGACGGCTGGACCGGGCCTCACGCCACGGCGCTCAGGATCCTGTACCGATCCTCGTCACAGGCCTGCTCGAGGAGCTCGGCGTGAGTGAGGTAGTCGCCGGTCATGGACGGCACCCGTCTCCGGGTCCGCGCGTCAGGAAGCCATTGGCCCCGGCCATCACTGATCGTGATCTGCAGCCGGGACAGCGCGAGGGCGGCGTTGGGCCCTCCCTCGCCGTCGGGCTGCCACTCCCGGCTGTCATGGGCGACGCCACCGATCACGATTTCGCCCTCAACGATCGCGTACTCCCAGTCCCCGCCCCCGTGATCGGTGGTGGCACCGTAGCCGCAACGCAGTAGGGCAAACGGGTTGCCTGTCTCATCGCACAGGAGCTGATCTGACGCGGCTGCTCCCCGACCCGTACCGCCTGGTCGGCGAACGGCTGGGAGGGGTGTCATGCGGCGCGCACGAGCCAACTCGGGTGGACCGCACGCTGCGGGCCGGAGCGATATCCCTCGATTCCGTGCTCCTGTTCCAGGTCGTACAAGACTGCTTGGGTTGCCGCCCTCACCCGGAACGCCGGAGCGAAGGGGGCCTGGTCGATGTCTGCTCGCATGACGGCGGTGGCCACCCGTTCACGCACTGTCTCCGACGGAAGAGCCAGCCAACGGTCAAGCACTGGGTAGTAACCGCTGGGGGCCGCGAGCTCGAAATGGAAGCCGATCAGTTCGACCAGCACGCGACGGTCGCTTCCGTCCCAGGCGCCGGCGGCCTGCATCAGTGCTGCAAGCGCGCGGACGGACCGGTCCTCGACGTCCAGTCCTGGGGCGGCCACGAGCAGCGGGTAGGGCGGGCCCTGGTCCGCCCACCGCTGCGCTTGCTCAGTGGTGACACCACTGTCCTCGCACTCGCACCACCACTGCAGGTCGTCGTCGGTGAGGTGCTCCTCGTTCAGCCACTCCCGCAGGGCAGGTCCCATCCGCCCCGCGACCTGACGTAGACGTTGGGCCGCGATCCGTTCCGCGCGCGCCGTGGGCGCGGCGGCGAAGAAGAAAAGCCCAACGCCGAGAACGCCGATACTGACGAACCAGGCGAGCAGCTCCCAGGGGTTGATGCCTTTGTTGAGCACCGCGACGACGCCACCCACGATCAGGATCGCAACGCCCATGAGGGCGGCGGTGATGTAAATCTGCCCGGGGGGGACCGCGCTGCCCCGGTCGTCGCTGCGTCGCAGCACAGCGACCCGGGTGCTGGCGGTTGTCCAGCAGCGTGTGTGGGTGCGACGAATCTCGGCGGCCAGCGCCACCGACGTCTGCCCTGAGCCGTCGGGCGGTGTCTCCGGATAGTGACCGTTGCGCATGAATCCTCCCTGAGAGGATCTTCCCACGCCCGGCCTCTGGTGTAGGAACGCCCACCGCGGCGATTGCTCGAAAGAAGGCCCCCATACTATTGCCAGGAGTACCACCATTGTTACACTGGAACCATGGCAACCACCGAAACACCCTGAATTGACACCACACGGATCACTGCGTTCCGCGCCGACCTTGACGTTCGCCATCGCGGGGCAACCCTTGGCGACGGCCAGCAGGTGGCCCGGCCTCTCGCTCTCATTCTCGACGGTCGCGTCGTCATCGAGGGCACCGTCGCCGAACTACGTCAGCTCCTGCTCGACTCGCTCCAGCAACTGGAGATCGCCGAGATCACCGCACTCCTCGCCCCCGTGTCGCACTGACGGCACACCGCCAGCTCACCCACTCCCCCGGAGGACACCATGACGATCACGACACCGGAGACCCCTCCCGGCACACCGGCTCCCATTACCCACCGCCACCCCGCCACCCTCGCGTTCCGGCTGTTCGGGATCACCATCGCCAGCATCGAGTTCGACCACCCCGACCTCACCAGCGGAGGGCACCCCCAGGTCGCACCCCTGAGTCCCGTCCCCACCCAGGTACGCCGAGCGTCACGGCGGTTCGCCCGCTGGGTCATCACGCCAGATTGATCGAACCCAATTCGCCCGGTGGTATTGCCACCATTCCCGGGATTGGTTACACTAGAACCATGGCACGCACGAGCCCCCGAGTTCAGGAGACCACCATGAGCACCGACACCACCATCATCGGCGAGCTGGCCCTGCGTTACGCCAGTGACCTGGCAGCCCAGCTCGCCATGGTGCCCGGCCGCTGCATCGCCCACGGCCAGCACCCCCAGGCCACCGACGCCGCCACCCGCACCCTCTACAGCGCCTGGCCGTGGGTGTCCCTGTGCACCCTCGCCACGGGAGCCACCGTCTACGTCGTACCCACCAGCATCGGCATGGTCCTCTACCTCGAAGGATTCGACGGCTTCGTCCGCGTCCTGCCCGTCGGAGACTCCGAACCCGCCACCATCGCCGCGGACCTCACGCACCGACTCGGCTAAATACCACCATTGACAACAACGAAGGGAATGCCTCCATGATTACCCAGTACCGGGCCACCATCACCGACAGCTACCTCGACGCCCCCAACGTCGAGATCGAGGCGACGTACTTCCACGACGCCGTCCGCGAGGCGCTGGGCACCGTCGCCGACTCACTCACCCACTCCGGCACCGGGGACGAGACCGTCACCTTCGCGTGCCGCACCTACACCTACAGCACCGAGGACGGCGCCTACGGCGAGTTCACCGCCACGTGGAGCAGCGCCGCAGTCACCACCATCACCGTCGCACCCCTGGCCACCGACCGCACGGCAGAGGAGACCCTCGCATGAGCGCCACCATCAC
>JAABUL010007714.1_pt1 | contig 11403 bp, 1 predicted proteins | sample 5559151 | NCBI WGS metagenome assembly JAABUL01 (sample SAMN10711876, study PRJNA513368) | rock metagenome | isolation source: Antarctica rocks | place: Antarctica: Victoria Land, Pudding Butte sud | reverse complement strand
ATATAATTTTACTCTTTCTTTATCTTTATTAAGAGAATTAAGATGATATTTAAAGTTGATTTTTATAAAGCTCTTACCTCTATTTATATTTAATAATTTTACATTATCTTAATTATGAGATTAAGCTATTAATAAAGCTCTTATATATATAATTAATTAATACTTTAAATAGATTATTACTTACTTTATATATCTATTAAAATTACCTTTTAAATTAATAAAATTAATAAGGTCCTTATGAAAGCTTTCATTATCATAACCTCTTAAAATATCTTAATCCTTATTATTAATAGGAGAATTATTAATTATAAACTTACTCTATTTTATAAAATTATCTATTACTCTTAAGTTAACCTCTATTAATTATATTATTAAGTAAATATTAATAAAAGGAGCTATTTATAATTAATTAATTCAATATTAAAAATAATCTTAATCCTTTTAAAAGTATGATATAAAATATCCCTATTAATATTATTATATAAATAGTTATAAATATTAATATTATTTAGAATTTATAAGAAAACCCCTTATAAAAAGGTCCTTTTAATTTATTAGGCTTTAAAAGCCTAATAAGCGTAATAAGTAATGATATTATTAATAAAGATAATTAAAGTTCTTAACTAGACATTAAAAATTTAAGATTCTTTAATCTAATATATAATAATAAGTCTATTAATATAAGGATAATTATTAAGTATATTAATAAAGAAACTTATTTTAAAGATATATATTTCTTTATTAAGTAAGTTAAATAGATATATTTACCTAAAGATTCTATTATAATCTAAAGTAATCTTTAATTAAGTTTTTATAATTAAATATTAAAGTAGTAGATAAGTAAGCTCTTAAAGATAAAATAATATTAATAAATAATATAAATTTTTATTAAAAAGGTTTTAATAGTTATTTAATATTATAATTAATATTATATTATATAAAAATTATATAATAAGAGATATAATAAATTATTATAAGCCTAAGGAATTTAATATTAAGATATTGCACTCTATTAAAAACTCTAACTTAAAAGACATTAAAATTTAACTTAATATTATTTATAATATATTAGATTTAAAGTTTTATTAAGATATTTATTATTTTATTAAGAATATATTTATAAATAACTTTATAATAGACCTTAACAATTAAAATATAAATAGGAGGCTTATATTAATAGATATTAAATTATTAGAGCCTCTAATAATAGATAAATTTAATAATATAAATTTAATAAATAATATAATTAATATAGTTTTTTAATTATATTAATAGTTAATTATATTAATAAGATTATTAAAATAATAGTATTTAACCTCTCTTATCTTATTAGGATAATTAAGCTTAATTAATAATTTATACTCGTATCTATCTAAACTATTAAAAGATAATTACGGGGGCCTATAAGTATATTATAATTACTACCCTAGTAGCCGCCTTATATAGGAAACTATAGCTTATACTCTATATAGGCCTAGGTAAAAACCCTTACTATTCCTACCTCCTTTAAAACTACTAGTTCTTTTCCCTTTATATTATATTTAGCTCTTTATATTAGGTATTTATATTTATTACCCTATTATCCTGGCTCCTTAAGGCTAGATTGTATATTATAATAATAATATTACTTTAGTAATAAGGACTTATACTTTAACCTAATTTTAATAAAGTTATATTATAATAAGTAAGAACTAGCCTAATATCTTAATTTATATTATCTATTTTATTACTTACTTTATCTCCTTTATATTTATAAGTATCTTATAAGTATCTAATATACTTATAATATCTATTAATTCTTAGTAGTAATTATAGAACTTAAGGTAATTGATAAAGATATATTTTATATCCTATTTATATTAATTATATTTATAGCTTATAGATATAAAGCTAGGGACTTTATATTAATATAAAAAGGTAGCTAACCTTATCTTCCTTATTCTTATTTATATAAGGGCGGAGCTTTTAACCTTTTAAAGGCCCTTATAAAGGGTCCTCCTATTAATTTATAAGCCCCTAAGTTAAATAGGGGGATAATCCCTAGCTCTTAATCCTACCTAATATTCTCCTTATATTATATCTTAAGAGGACTTTTATTAATAATATATTAATATTTTTTATTTTTTAAGGATATTAAGCTACTTCCCTAATTATAATTATATTTTAACTATTTAAGTATAAAGAATATAAAGCCTATTTATCCTTCTCCTTTATAAGGGATTCTATTACCTCTCTCCTTCTCTCCCTCTTAGCCCTTAGCTTCTTTTAAATATATTTATTCCTTATTATTATTATTAGGTAAATCCCTTTTAATATATATTAATAGAGAATTAAATAATTTGGTATTAATTATATAAGGGCTATCCCTACCTTTACCTTTAATATTTATATTAGGATAGCCTTATACGCTCCTAATATATATCTTAAGTAGCTATTTTAAATAACTTTAAATTTCCTTATATATATCTTCCTTATTTCCCTTAGGCCTTATAATATATATTATATAATAAATATATAAGTTATTACTAGCCTTACTATTATATTATATACTCTTCTAACCTTATTAAGAATAGCTCCTTATATTAATATTAGTATTATAAAAAGGATTAGGCTTTAAATAATAAGTTTTACTTATACCCTTTTTAAGTATAAGCCCTATATTAATTTACTATTAATATATAGCCTTAAGACTTAGATCTCTGTTTATAATTTAATTATTATATATCTTAAATTAATTACTACACTTATATTAAAATAATAGGGGTAATAAGTAAAATAAATTAATTTATATTTTGAAGGGGTAAAGCTTACTTTATATATTAAAGCCTATTTAAGGTAGATCTTATATATTAATTTTAAGGTTTTATGATTTTCCTTTATAATTTTCATATATATCAATAGGTAGATATTATTAATAAATCTTTTAACTTATAATTATAATCTAGCTATTATATACTCCTTAATAAATAATATATTAAAGAATAAAAAGAGGATAAGGGAGATTAATAATTCCTAAGGGATCCCTATCTTTATTAATTTTATTCTACATATTATTCTCTTAATAGTAATAGATAAAGACCTCTCCTTTAAGAAGCATTTTATTTAACTTATAATATAATAAGAAATCCCCTTTCCCCTAAAATTATAAATAAGTCTTTAATAGGAGATATTATTAAAAGCCCTTATAATATTTAATAAAAGAAGGCTAGTTATATTAATCTTATTATAATCTTATATTATATATATTACCTTTATTATAATCTTTAATACTATCTTAGTTAACCTCTTCCTTTATATCCTTATTTATCTTAGGGGGAGGAGGTCTTAATTCTTAATATAATTATTAAGTTACCTTATAATTATTAACTTTAAGGCCTTATTAAGGATACTTAATAGCGCTATTAAATAATATACTTTAAATATTATATAATCCTCCTTCTTTAATTTTTTTAAGATAATTATATTAGCTTTCTTAAACTCTCTTAAGTAATACTTAAGAGAGAAGTATATATTAAATAGATAGGTAAGCTCCTTAAAAAGCTTATTTATTATTAGCTTAAGAAATTAATTTAAGATTCTACTAATCCTTAAGACTTTATCTTACTTTAACTTATAAATAGCCTATTAGACTTCTTTATATATTATCCTACTATTAAGAATTATAAGTAGTAGGTACTTTATACCTTTAATATTATTTAAATTAATTTATAAGGGGGATAAGAAGAATATTATCCTTAAGACCTTTACTTTCTCCTTAAAGGTCTTAGCTACCCTATCTTTATTACTCCTTATTAAAGGAGGGAACTTAAGGAGAGGTTATAATAATAAGCTATTATTCCTTATTTACTTAATAAGGCCTTATATTCCCATTTATAATTTAATAGCTTAATAGACCTTCCTCTTAAAATTAATTACCTTTTTTATTTATAAGATTCTATCCCTTTCCTTAATAGTTATATTCTTAGCTCCTTTTATAATAATATTCCTATCCTATTAAAATACCTTTATACTCCTTATAATATTTTTTATAATTAATTAATATTTAGAGTTTTAAAAGGTTCTCCCTTTACTCCTTAACTTTACTTAAAGAATTATTTACTTTGATTTTGATTTGATATTATACTCGTGTCTAGCTAATCTACGAAAGCTAATTACGGGGGCCTTCAGACAATTCTATATGAAGGGAAACCGTATATATGCGCCTAGCGTAGTACCGGATAAAAACCCTTATAATTTCCCCTCTATATAGAGCTAATACTCTGTTCTCCCCTTATACTACATTCGTTCCACTAATATAGACTACGTGTATATACGACGCTTAGTAAGTACTATAATACTGGAGTACTAGCAGCATATTATAGGGTAATATATTAGATAGGATAGAAAAGGTAGGAGGGATATTCCATATAACAGTCTATATAAAAGGTAGGTTTATTAAACCCCGAGTTATATCTATTAAACCCCGCAGGGGCTGGCGGGGCTAGGACCGATCAGGCTGGCAAGATAGTATCAGGTGGTACGGGTATAGAGCTACTTATTCGCTAGCGAAAACTGGCCTAATAGCCCTATCTATATTATCTACCTTAATACCGCCTTCACGCCCTTCCCTTCCTCTGTTAGCATCTCGTGCAGGCTGTTTATCCCTGCTGCGGCGACTAGGGTTCGCCGGCTCTCCTGGAACCTCGGACATCCTATAACTATGTGCTTAACGTGATAATTATTTACTTTATTATCCCCTTTAAGCCTTATTAAAGTTATAAGATATAATTATTTATTTAATTTATAATTTCTAATAGCTTAAAACTTAATTTTTAATTTTTAATCTAAATTTTATTCTTAACTTCTCTTAAGTCTATTATCTTTTATAACCTCTTAAGTATATATTACTATTCTTTTACCCTTAAGTTAAGCTTAATATATATAAGGAGATAATTAAAGTTAAATTATAACTTAAAATATACTTAATAAGCCTATTTTATCTTAAGGAGTTTAAATATAATAAAGATTAAATTAATTATACTTTTAAATCCTTTTATCTTTTAAATAATTATCTTATTTAATAGGGCTAGATTAATTTTATTATTAAATATAATTCCTACTAGTTAATCTACTTTAAAGTAGTATAAGAAATATCTTAAATTATTTTAACTAGGGTAGTAAAGGTTAAAATCCCTTATTATAATATACTCCTTAAGGTAGTTAACCTCCTCTCCTATTATTAAGAGGCTTAATAGATTCTTATTTATTACTAATAATAAGCTTAAGTTATATATATTATATAATTAGAGGTATATTAAGTAGTCCTTATTTTTTAAAGTATAAAGTTAGAGCTTTAAGGTATTAATATTTTTTATAAAAAACTTTATATTTAACTATCTACTTAAAGTCTTTTATTAATATAAAAGTATACTTATATATCCTACTCTATTTTATATATTAAAAGGAATATCTTAGAGCTAGAGTTATATAATAAATAATTCCTAATATTATAATATAATTCTTAAATTATTAGGATATTATATCTTAGATAACTTTATCCTTTAAAAGGGTTATTATTATACCTATTTTACCCTTAATATTATATTATAATATCTTTAAAATTAATATATTAGATATTTAAGCTTAAGGTATTATTATTTTCCTCTTATATATCTATTTTTTTAAAGGTAATCTACTTACCTTTCTTAATAAGGTAAGTAAGGTTATTTATTACTACCTTTATAAGTAGCCTAGTAATATTATTTAATAACTCTTTATTATTACTTATTATTACCTTTAATATCTTCTTACCTAGCTCCTTTTTTAAGAGCCTTTTAAAGATAGGTAGTCTCTTTAACTTATACCTAGGTCTTTATAATCTTAACTACTTCTTATTATTAGGTATTTTATATATTATTTAATTAATTATAACCTTCCTCTTTTTCTTTTTCTTTATAATTATAAATCCCTTAATATTTATTATTATTATTACTTACTCCTATTTAATCTTATAAAATAAGGTTTTATTTATAATTTATTATTTAATATATTACCTCTCTCTAGCCCTTATTAAGTATTTATTAGACTAGGAGGAGTAATCTTGTTATTTATATATAATATATCTTTAAGGGGCGCTTATAACCTTTACTTTATGTTCTATTAAATTATAACCCTAGTTATAATTAGTATATTATATATTATTAAGGTAATTATAATATATATTTTTATATAATTAATATTTAAATTATTATATTAATTTAATCCCTTATTTATATTATTTTATAAGTTTTATCTCTCTTACTTTTATTATATCCTTCTTAATTAACTTATCTACTATTATTAATAATATAATACTTATTATAAAGGAGGAGTAAGCTTTCCTAGGTATATATATACCTATTAATTATCTCCCCTTTATTATATTTAGATTAAGGTAAAGGGCCTTATTCTTTTATTAAATTTTTTCCTTAATTACCTACTAATTTTTTATATTAAAGATAGATACTTATACCTTATATATTATTATATTAAATAGTTTCCTAACTATTATTATAAAGTAATATATAATATTTACTTATAATTATTCCCTTTCTAGCGCCTCCCTTACCTTTATTAAGGTAACTTATAATAGTATATCCTTACTCTTTATTTTATTTATAATTATAATTTCTAATATATACTTATAATTAAAGGCTTAAAATATTATAATTAGCCTCTTACTTATTATTTTTATTATTACTTCCCTCTCCTTTTTATCCTTTAATATTATTAGTATTTATTAGACCCTCCTAGCCTTAACTATTTTTAGTATTTATATATATAATCCTTATAAAGGGGGTAGTAGTATACTCCTTATAAAAGGATCCCCTTAACTTTATTAACTTTATAAGGAGCTTTATCTTATTAAGATATTAGCCTAATTAGTAGTCCTAGGCTTATTAAGGTCTTATACTCTCTCCTTATATTCTCCACCTTTCTATTAGAGTTCTTTAATATATATTTATATTAAGCTAATACCTACTATTAAAATCTTCTATTTAAAAATATTTAAGTCCTTAAATTATATATTCTTAATAGCCTTAAGGGCTATTTTCATTATAATAGCCTAATTATTTAACTTATTTATAATTCTTATAATATACATATATTATAATTTAAGTATTATTCTATTTATTAAGCTTATAAATAGAGTAAAGGCCCTTATAACCCCTATCTTAACGCGTAGTCCTTTATACTTTCCTCCCTCTTTAACTTTATTACCTTTATCTTTAATAGTCCCTTAATTAGGATTAAGGTATCCTACTACTCCCTTACTCTCCCCTTATACGCGTTTCTTAAACGCTTTATTACTTAATACTTACGCGTTTAAGCTATTCTGCCATTTCCTTTATTAAAGTATATCTTTCATCTACTATATATAATCTTATAAATTAGATAAGTAAAAGGTTAATAATTAAGCTTATTAATTAAATTAGTAGTATTAATAAAATATTCTTTAAACCTTACCTCCTTTTATATAAAGATTATAAATTATAACTAGCCTTATAAATATATTAAATTCTAGATAATAGCTTAACTAATAATAATAATAACTTTATCTTATATAACTAATTAAATAGTGCTAAGGTAACTATTAATTTAAATAATTATAAGATAATTATTAACCTTATTTCTCTTCTTAATAGGTTTATTAAACCTTTATAAAGGATATTATATAAGGCTTTAATAATAGTAAATTATAAGATTAATAATAATATTATATTAAGCTAATAATTAATATTTTTAATAATAATTAATATTTGTTAAATTAATATAAATAAGGATTTATTAAATAAGAATAATAATAACTTTATTAAATATAATAATTTATATAAAATAATAAAGGTTAACTTTATAACTTTATAACTTAATTAAAAATATTAAATAATTATATTTATTCCTCTTATATATTTACTTTTATATCTAGAAATAAGCTCTTTAATTATTTATAATAATAATATTAAGTATTATAAAAGCCTTTAATATCTATTATAAAGGATCCTTTAAAGAGGGAGAAAAGATGGCGACAGAGACAGTGAACACGGCGGGCCGCACAGGTGAATAGACGCACCAGACGAGGAGGGAGTAAACTAGAGAGGGGGAGGAAGGGGGTACCTAGCAGGGGGGATATAATAATAAAGGTAATAATAGAGTAGGTAAAGGAGGTAATAAAGGTAATATAATAATATATCTATTAATAGAGGATAGGAAGGTAAGTTTAATAAATAAAATAGGTTTAATAAATAATAAAGAGTAAGAGTTATGTAAGCTCCTTAAAATAATATAAAGTATAAAATAAAAATAAATAAATAAAATATTATAAAAGTTCTATTAAAGTATAATAGGCTAGCTATATACCTATATTAATTATAATATTAAAGGACGCGCTATTATAATAAAATTCAAAAGAAGAAGTATATTAAAGCTATTAATAATATAAAGAGGATTAAATAGTTAGGTATAAATTATATAATATATTATATTAAAGTTATAAATACCCCTAGCCTAACTTATATTAAAAATAGAAAATATTAGGAAGGCTAAGTAAATTATAATAAAGATTAATAATATTAAAAAGAGGAAATAATTATTAAGGACTATATTTATATAACTTATATAAATATTTTATATTATAAGAGGAGTTATAGACTCTATTATTATAATTTATTAAATAAAGAAAAAGGATATTATTCTTTATACCTTTATAATAAAAGTAAGGGAGGAATTAAAAAGAATAGAAAGATAGATTATAAAGGTATATAAATTAATATAAATACTTTAATAAATATTAAGGATAATAATCTATAATATTAAGGTAGTAATTAATAATAAAGATTAAGGTATAATAATAAAGGGATTAAAGGTAATTAATAAAAGATTATATCCTTAATTAAAGATAATTAAAGTTAAATAATCAACCTTTATATATAATTTAAATATAATTAATAAGGAGAAGAAATTCTCCTTATTAATTATAAAAGTTATTAATTTTAAAATAGTAAATTAGTTAATTAATAAGGAGATAATAATAAAGGATATACTCCTCTTTTATATTAGGTAGGAAAGGGATATAGTACTTAAATAATACTTTAATTATTATATATATAAGTATATTAATAATATTTATATAAAATTAATAAGGTATAATAAGTATATTAAAAATTATCTAATTAATAGCTATATAAATAGCCTAGGTATAATAAAGTAATATATAATTAATAAAAATAAATACTTAACATAATTTAAAGACTACTTAATTAGGTAAAAGGAGGTAAAGAAAATAAAAGTTAAGTTAAGAGTAAAGTTAAAATACTTTAATATATTAAAGAAAAAGGTTATATATATTATATTATTTATAATAAGAGGCTATTAAGATAGAAAGGGATTCTAGATAATAATATGTAATATAAAGTATAAGGCGCTTAGAAATATAATACTTAAAATAAATAGCGCGCTTATATTAAGGAAAATAAAGAGGTTAATAAAGTTATCTCTATTTAAGCTTAATTAGCTACCCCTTTTAATAAGACCTTAATAGTGTTAATAAAGGGAAGAGTCTACCTTAACCCTTAATTAAGATATAAATATATAAGAAGAGAATTAACCTCTATCTACTTAATAAATAATATAAGGGGACTAAAAATCCTATAATATAATATATAAAAAAGGAAGGATATAATAATAATATCCCTTCTAAAATATAATAAAGCTTAAGATATAAATATGTTAATTATATAAGGATTAATTAGGAACTTAATAAATAGTATATCTTATAATTATAATATAAATAAGTTTTATTTAATATATTATAATAATTTAGAAGTAAGAACCTACTTTTATATAAATAGAAGATTAAACTTAGAGTCCTAAAAGATATAATATAATAAAGGAGATCTCTACTTATTATAAACATAAATTTATAATCCTTAAAACTAACTTAAAGGAATTAAAGGGACCCTTATATTATAGGAAATAATCCTTTAAATTTATAATATATATAACTTATCCTTAATAAGCTTAACTTTTAATAATAGCCTATCTTTAATCTTAATCCTTAAGGGGGTATTTAATAAAGATAGGGAATATATAATAATTAATAACTTTAACCTATATTATTTATAATAGAATAACTTAGGTAGGTATATCTATTATATAATAATAGATAATTCATTAAAGGTAATAGGATAACAAGGGATAAAACTTAATATATCTTAGGGCTTAATAATATAGTAGAGCTAGAGCTAGTAAGTATAAAGTATAATTAATCTAATATTCCTTATTAAGGATATATATAATATAATATTAAGATATAAGGTTAAATTAAAATTTTATTCTAAATTTAACTATCTCTTAATATACACCTTCCTAGAATAGTTATAAGAGGAGTTAAAACCTTATAAGAAATAGGCCTAAAAGAGAGCTAACTTTAAGGAGATAAAAGGGGATATTAATATATAAATAATTATCTTAATTAAAATCTTAAATTAATACTTATTAAAATTATATAAATATATTAATATATATATAAATATATTAATTTTAATATTTTAAGAAATTATAAATAATATTATCCTTAATATAAGACCCTTTAAAGACTTTAAGTTATATTAAATAATAAATTATATAAGGGTAATAAAGGCCTTAAGGAAAGCCTTAAGAGATTATAAACTTTATTAAATAGCTATTATAAAAGGAGGGATTTAAGAGGTAAATAAAGATAAGGTTTTAATACTTAAGAAGACTTATATATTAAATTATTAAGAGGTAATATATATAATATTATTAAAGAAGGTAGGCGTCTAGAAGCTAGTATAAAAAAAAGAGGAATATATTCCTTAGGAAGCTCCCCTAGTTCCTAGCCTTTAAAGATAGGAAGGGCGGGAAGGCTATTAACTTTAAGGGGAAGATAAAGGTACTTAAGAAAGTCCTTTTCCTTCCCCCCTCTTAAGCTAACTTAAAGGATATTAAGGATATAATATATCTTATTTTAATTAATTTTTATATTACCTAATTATAAATAAGGCCCTAGGGACCTTAAGATTATGAAATAAGTTCTTATATATCTTATATAAAAGTTTAATTAAGGTAGTAATAAAGCTCTTTTAAGCCTACTTAAATAAAGGGTACTATTTAAAGTAATTTAAGGGGGTAATATTTATCTTAAAAAAGTTGAAAAAGTTAAATTACTTAAAGTTAAAAGTATATTAATTAATAGTATTATTTAATATATTAAGAAAAGCTTTAAAGATAGTAGTATCTAAATACCTTAATAACCTTATAAAATATTATAAGCTCCTCCTAAAATAATAAATAAGAATAAGGAAGGATAAGTTAATAAAGATAATCTTTAAGATCCTAATAAACTTAATTTATATAATATAAAAT
>JAABUL010007713.1_pt1 | contig 11405 bp, 10 predicted proteins | sample 5559151 | NCBI WGS metagenome assembly JAABUL01 (sample SAMN10711876, study PRJNA513368) | rock metagenome | isolation source: Antarctica rocks | place: Antarctica: Victoria Land, Pudding Butte sud | reverse complement strand
GACTGAAGACTTATTATCCAGAGACATGGCGCTGCAGCTGCTGGCAAGTAGACAATCCGGCCGGCACCTTCCTAGCCAATCGCTCCTTGAGCAAGCCATCCAATCAAGCAGCACTGTCTGCATCAGGAGTTCCCAGCAAATAGGCAAAACAAAGGCACAGTTAATCAATTTTGTTGCATTTCATTTTCACAGACCTGTTTTGCTCTGGAGTGTTGTTTTGAACTTTAGTCTGGAATTGCATACAAATGCAAGTGGGGTCGTGCATGCAAACCTGCAGCTGCTGACCCTTGAGCTGCAGTCCAAGTAGCCTTTGTAGAAGCAGATCTAGTGTTGCAATGATAGGTACATGACTGCAGAGCTTGCTGCATGGAAGTTCAGCTCACTTAAATTTGCACGTTCAAACACATGTTGGCCTTCGCAAACAAGCCGCTTTCTGCTTTCAATCCGCATGTGGCAATCGACCTGAACCTTCATGAAGTTCATGTTCCAGGTCAAATATTGGTACGGGAGATCAATTGATTCCCGTCAACATGCATCGATACATCTCAGCAATTGTTGCATGGGTTCCCGACACACATGCTCCCTCGAATTGCGCTTGGATATTTTTGACCCCCATACGGGCATGCATGGAACACTTGCTACATGTTTCAGTGCCCAAAAACGGCATGCATGCTGAGCTCATGCGGAAGCATGATCCTGCGCTGAGTCCTTCTGACCCCCATTTGTCAATTGCTCAGTGCAGAAAAAATCTGTCCTTAGCATCTACCGACGATACCAAGAGCACTCACGTGGCTCAAGAACTTTAGCAATCAGATGCAAAACGATTGGGTCATTAGCCAAGATGATTATCGCCGGAACCAGTGCCTTCGGAATTTTGCTCTCAAGCCTAACGGTCAAGCAAGTACGCTTGCAGCTGACCTCCTCAGATCGACGCACTCACACTTGCAGCTCTTGGAGTAGTGGCCGCGCAGCTGTTACATCATTCGCTGCTTTGCCGGCAGCGACGAGCCCTGTGCATAGGCTGCAGCTGCTACTAGCTACTTACCTATAAGGCTATAAATAGCGTCTCAAAATCCGGGTCACTGACTTACTCGTGCAATCGGTCCAAGCTTGGGCTTTGTCACAAGTGCATCTGCGCGGAGACGCAAGCTCTCTGCACGGTGTGCTAGTAGCCGTTAACAGCGTTGATTATGGTCAGATCACGTTATGCCCCCCCGGCTGCTGTCAGTGGCCATGCATGCATTCAGTGTCCAATCAAAACAGCATACTGCGCCAGCGCGCAGGAGATGGCGACAGATGACCTTCCGGAACTCAGGTGCACCATGCCTATGCTCCGCTGTAGATTTCAATACCAATTCTCCATACACGGCTCTGCATCAGGCTTCTGTTTAAGGCCCAAGTTGTGAAATACCTGCAGAGCATACAAGCTGGGCAAGCGGCGATGGTCGTACAACCAGTGTGAGCTTGTACTGCATCAGGATGATGCATGTGGTTCTGGAAACGTACTAGCCGCTGTAGGAGCCGTCTATAAAAAAGAGAGTGACTTAGAGAAGCTTTGCACAGACCCAGAGGGCCAGGTCTGTGAACTAGAAAATGTGGCATTGGCCACCACACAGCTGACGCCGGGCATGCTACTCATAAATGTACACGAGCTGGTTGCATAAGGTTGCAATCAGTACACATAACACAACCTACACATAAGAGCTTGAATGCATATAAGAGCATGAGTTTTTGCAGCAGTCAAAGCACAGTGCAGTCTCCTGATGAGTTTGACTGTATGGCATGTTTCTATTGAGTTTGGCAACCAAAAGACATGTTTATCAAAGCTTTGCATTACGTACAGGTCGTGTATCAAGTGCAACTGGAGAATGGCGTTGTTGTGATGGTTGTGCTGTACCTAGTGTATGCAGAGCCCAGCAATCCATGCTGCCAGACAGATATTCTACCTCAACAAAGAAGCCAGGCAGACATGCATGATGGATACCATTGGCACCTGGTTACAAGAAGTGGGTCCCGCTTTACGCTATATGACTTGTGCCACAGCGACTGCATGATGCTGCTGCATATGCATCCACGCATCTGCCCAAAGCTAGAAGATCTGAGCATGCATCAGGGCAATAATGAACCCAATCTAAACCCAAGAACATGAAAGCCGTCATGTGTTAAGTGGTCTCCCTTACAATGTCCTCAAAGGGATTTTTGCAGGTGAGTGCACCAAAGGGTGTCAGGGCCCTCTACTGCATACTGTGCGGCGGTACGGATCTCTGGGTTGCCGCTTCACAGGACCCTCCACACAAGTTCAGCGTGACAGCTGCCTTGTCAAGAAGAAGCAGAACAGGTGACAAGTGCAGCAGGCTTGTCACCTTTGAGTTGCAGTTGAGCTGCAACAAATTTGTTCTATTTTATACTGAGCTGAAAACTGCTAAGTTCAGCACAGCTGTTCACAGGTACATGTACTGTGCAATAGATGAAGCAGGGAGTCATGTGGGATCAAAGAGTTTCCGTCTGGTTGTTGGGGTGTACAGCCAGACAGAGAAGGACTTGTTGGGGTCGGCTTGCTCACAGCCTATCCGAGTTATGGCCAACAATGACATTCCCCATGGAGCGGCCCACATACCGCTTGTTGTAAATGTCAGGTGATGCTACCTCCAGACATGTCTGACATCAAGCAAAACAAAAAAAAGTCAGATGTGCTGTGGCAGCTTGCATTGCGGGCAGCACAAGCTGGGCATGCTGCACTCTAGCATGCCTAAATGTCTGGATCGCTTGTACAGCGCATCAGGACGTGTTCCATCAGTGCTTGACTGGCTTCCAAGCTTGGGTGCAACTGCAAGGGACATGCAACATGCTCTGCCAGCATCTATGTGCCACTAGTCACCAAGATGACTGAACTCAGCCTGCACAGCCTTTGCATTCCCTACCGTGTTGCCAATGTCATGAGTTTCCTGGTTGAAATTTGCATTGGTAGGGGTAGATATGTCAGCCGGCCATCTGATCTTAGCTTGATCAAGGTCTTGCAAAAGCAAAGCATGACATTGCAGGAAGGATTGGGTTGGCTGGCAGACAAGAAAGAGTGGACCACCCTCAAGGTGCTTGTGGCCATCTAGCCATGCCCCACCTGACTCTGCTGAGCATGAGGAGGTTGTACAGCCAGGAAACGTGAGCACATATTGTGGGCCCAGCTCAGAACCTTTATTGCAAAGCAAGCCCAATCAGTTGAAAGACTCAAGCGCTGGGCAGCCAAGCCTACTGCTTCCCAGCCAAGAAAGCCTTGGAGCCCCAGCCTCTGAGCAGGTACAAGATAGGCCTGTGCTGATTATTCCTGCTTTTGTACATCCTATTGGCCTGACCTTTTATGTGCACTTGCCTGAGATGCCTCTCTGTACCTCTCTGTATGCACAAGACGCAGTCAGTCCGCAAACAAACTGCAGAAGGGTCATAGCCATTGATGCCAAATGTTTGAGTTTGCATCATCTGCTAGCAAACATGTAGGTTTTGTGTTGACATACAGAGTTGGCAAGCCAAACTTGCCATTCTCCTGTTACTTGTCATCGCTATCAGATCATCACGGTCACACCTTGGCGGGACATGCAACCTGCTATCTCACATATTGCCTGGCATGACCAAATGTCTGCTTGGCGTGTCGCAGGCACACCAGCTGTATGGCGACAATGGACTAACAGTAGACCAGCCAGCAAGTCCAGGATTGACAGGTACATCAAAGAGCACATGCTGCTTGTGTCCATCTTGCTTTTGCTCAAGGCACTGATTCCCTGTGCTTGAACAGATTGCATTGTGGTGCAAATCGCAGCAGCTGCTCTTTTGCTGAGGACTCAGAAAAACGCAATTGGCGGCGCACACACTGCTTGTGATTGCCAAGTGGTCACAAACAGCACAAAGCATGATGCACATGGCAGCATTTGAGCCCTGATCATGGCGCGGGTGTGCAGGTGTTGCCGTCAGGGAGCGCACAGTTGGAGACGTGATAGAATTTGCAAGCTTGCATGGGCAGCAGCAGGATGAGCTGCCAGCTGACCTTCTTGATGACCTTGCCCAATTATGCCAGCCGCCACTGCTGGGCATGGTATTTTAACAACATTTTCATGTCACGTCAGCATCTACACAATGGTGCAGCACACACTGCTAGCTGTTTTCCCTCCCATACTTGCAGAAGCAATGCATGCTAGAACCTAATCATGAGCACCTGCGTTTTGTATACAACATACGTGCAGCTGTTGTAGATCTGTCTGTTGTGCCAGAAATCTATGCACAATGGCATTCAGCAATCAAGAAAAGGCGGTCACACAAACAATTGATTGTAAGTCAACTGCATGCCTGACTTTTTGACAAGGAATCTTCGCACTGGCTGCTGTTTCAGGATGATTTCAATTGCTCTGAGGAGATGGCGTTTGCCTCCCCTGTGTTAGCAGACCGCATCAGTGGCAAGACTAGCTATGTGCGATTGCTTGATGAAGCTGAGAGCTCAGGTGACCAGCAGTGAAGTACTGTGTACTGCTTGTATAGAATGTGTGCTTGCTGGTTTACACAAGTACTGTGAGCACAAAGTTGTGGCGACCACAGCATTGCCCTGCTTTGCATGAAGTGATTACAACATTGCTAGCTAATCTTGCTCGATGCGCTCTGTATGCATGCATGCTTTCCTCGGCACTTAGTCACAAGCTCGATTGTCAGAGCAAGGGGTTTCTCCCTCAGCTGTTCATGCGGATGAATATGCACTGAAGACGTTGTGTCAGTTTTGGTGGCATAGATTGCACATACTGCAATGTTGCAATTGACGTGGCAGGAGGGTTGGGTGTCCCTGAAGGATGCCATGTGTCAAGCGGCTGTTGTGTGCTTATGCGTCCCTCTTCACCTGTCTTTGTGGAGGTGAGTGAGCCACAAAGTTGCCTGTTCTGAAATGCGTTGCAACAACAATGGCAACAAATGGTGAATGCGACTCACACATGCAAGCATGCATACGCTTGTCTTTGCTGTTTACAGTTGTGTCACAGATGGGCTAACATGCATGCAAACCTTGAAAGCTAGACACTTGGGGCTGGCGTCCACCTGAACATTTTGCTTTCCAGGCTTGCATGAGTGCCTACCATGCGCTCACATGTGAATTGCAAACATAGAGACAGCTTGTCCAACTTGCACAATCGATTAACTTGAAGAGTATATCTGCTGTTGTCTTGCTGTCAATACAGCTACTGGGTGTCTGCGCATGCAGACATCATGTGATGATGCTAATGGTGTGGATGCATTTCTCCCAGTGGTGCCCTCTGCTGCCCCTGGCAGCGTGAATTACATTGCTGGAAGCACTTGTCATGGTGGCCAGATGCCACGCAGTACACTTCCTCTGTCTCCTTGCCAACAAGGTCCAGAATCCAGCAGTGGTGCAACAAGGGGTGTCGGCAGGTCTCATAATGCACCACAGCTCGGCAAGCGCAAAGGGGCTATTGACTGGTGCAACTGCAGCAGTGTGCAGACTAGTCAACTGCACAAGGCTCAGGCCAACTTCAGGAAGTCTCTAAGGCGCGGCTTTTTGTCTCCTCTGGCAGCCCAAGGTAACGAGGTAGACCATGTCAACCCTTGTGAGGCCAGAGGTGGGCACCCAGCTGGCTCGCAGGTAATACCACGCACAGTTTGAGGTCCACTTCTCGCTCTTGAAAATGTTGCTCATACCCTGTCAGTTACCATTGTCTTTGGAGTTTTGTCAAGCACGGGTGATTGCCTGCAATGACTGCCCCTGATACCTACAATTGCACATGTACCGCAGGCAGAGGACACATGGTGGAAGGCTGATGTGGAGGTGCAAGCCTCTCAAATCAAGGCTGAGCGAGACAAAGCTGACATGCTTGCCAAGCAGTTGCAGGCATGCAGGGAAGAGGCTGCATGGCTGCGCAACAGGTGTGTCAGCTGCAACAAAGTAAACATGCCAGGGACAGTGCAGCTGCCCGAGCAGCTGCTCTGCCACCCAGTCAAGCAACTGAAAGGCAGGCTTTGCAGCAGCGCCGACAGTTTCATGCAAACGTATGTCCACCATCTGCTACTACATGAGGTGAATATGCCTCCTCTGCAACTGCACATATGTATGGCAGATGAGACTTCAGCTGCAAACGGTGTACCCCAGGGAATTGCCCTTCGCAGTGACTCAGTTTTACGCTGCTCCTTGATATGCAACCATCATTCTGTTCTGATTGATGTAGTGGAACAATTCAATTACAGTTACTAGCTGACCCAGCGTTCTGCTTTGTAGGCAACAAGCTGTGAAAAGCATGTGCATGATGGCAACACACCATGCCATGCAACATGCTGTACTGCTTGTTGTGTGATACATGAGACCAGCTCTACAGATCTGGGCCAATCCCGTCACTGGCCTGTGGTGGATCTGTGCAGAGTAAGACTGTGGTTCAAACGGCTTGAAGATGAACAGAAGTCATGAGCTCGAGCCAGCCCATGACTGGGAGGGGCTTGAAGCTTGTACTGCTTTTGTTCTGGTACTTATGGTCTGAGTTGTTTTCATGGGCTGAAATACTGCCAGCTGAAGCAACACAATTTCCGTGAACAAATCAGACCAAACCCCGTGCCAGAACAAGCAAATGTTTAGCTCGCATATCAATATTTTGGTGTACAGCATTCTTGTTGCATGTGGTATCTTGCATGTATTACTTATGTCAGAGGTGCTGTTTGCTCTACAATTTTCACTTCAGGGAAATCAGATGCCTGCAGTTGTGTGTTATCTGGCCCAGCAAACATGATGAACAGAAGTAGGGTCAGCTAGGGTTGACATTAGATCGCCTATTGCAATCCTAGGTGGTGTGGGTTGAGTGGCCAGTTGTGTATGCAAACAAGAAACTTACAGCACGAATGGCAAGCTTGACCATAGTCAGGCACAAGAGATGTGACAGTGTGATCAGAGTATTTGGGGATGCAACACATGTGCAATGTCATGTCAGTACTGTTGAGAGAACTGTTTAGGATCTGAGTTTGCTATAAGCAACTTTTCCGTTGCAGTATTCTATTATTAGTAAACCCAGCCACCTTGAGCTTTGAGCAATGTGTTGGGGTCACCTGTTTTGTTGTTTGTATGTTACTGAACCAGGCTGAACTGGATGTGTATAAGTGTGTACCAACCAACTTTCAAAGACACTGATTTATATTACCCATGTGATCCTACTAGTGTGTCAGCTATGACTCTGATTGAGTGAATGCACAACATCTTTCAAGGCATAAACGATGCAAACATAAAAACACAGGCATTTGTGGCACCTGACCAAGGCTGGTTAAGCCTGTTGTGCGCAGTCACTTGTCAGTAGCAGAGCACAACTACCTACATACTTGTTGTAGCTCAATGTTGCACCAGGTAAGGGCATTGTGCACCAGATGGATCACGCATATTTACCAGAATTTGTAACATGCTGCTGTCTTGGGCCGTGAAGCTGACGACATCCAAGTCAGGTCAGCCCCGTCACATTTTCGCTAAGCATCTGCATGCCTGGCTGGACGTATATATGTATCACAGCATATGTTTCATTATGACAACCATTTGCCCTGCCTGATATTTGGCTTTGTATACCAAGCTGCATTTTGGACATGCTTCAAATTTGTTCACCAAAGCATGACAGTAACCTGCTGGCATGTGGCCTTAAACTGCATTAACAGTCACAACGCCCTTCTATGCAGGTCCTCTGCTCGCCTTTGGGGGTGTCCCCTGCAGCCCTCAGAGCACTGAAGGCCAATCCCACATACACCCCAAGTGGGATGCGCCCCCCCCAAGGGGCAGGGCTTCAGCGCTTACCCGTCCTACAGGAAGACAAGGGCTAACCTGCTGAAGACCCAGAACAAGAAGCGGCTCAAGGCTGTGGCCATGGACTTCAGACGTGTGTGGGGTAACTCCCGGGAGGGGGGTTTGGAACCCTGTGCCCCCTCCAGGCCATGTCTCACTGGGTCAGCTTTGCTACTGATCATGCGGTGTTGTGGTTTGCATGCTTGCATCAGGACATGGCTTTTGCTTACTCAGCACTGTGACCTGTACGTAACATAACTGGACTGTCACTTGTGTGCTGGCAGCATTGTTTTACGACTGTATAATAAACCTTGTTGCTCAAGCATGTGCTTCATGATTGTCAAACTGCAGAGTAAGAGCGAAGGCACTGCTTAGTTTGCATGCAACTTGAGCCAATGTTGATCTGTGTTGTAGCGGCCACTATCCCCTTTGTAGAAAGAGGCCTCACCAGTGTCCTTTTTTGCAGGTGATTGCCTGGTGCAAGGCTACAATCCTCCAGAGAGTGCCTCTGGGGACAACACAGACCAGAAGGACAATTTGCCCCTGCTCGGACCCCCAAGAGGGTATGAACGGGTCTTCCAGGATGAGCAGAGCCGCGACGAGAAGCAGCTGTCCATCTGGAAGCCGGTCCCCATGCCAGGGTGAGGCCCTCTTTTGTACATCTGTGCCATATGATCTTTGTGTGCATGTTTGTGTCTGCTTTTGCTTGAAACTTTCTGCTGGCTGTCTGCAACATGCAAAACAGCATAACCTGCCAGGGACATCTGGGGTTGCTGTGTGCTCATTGGACATGTGTGCATAACCTTGTGCATTGTTGATGTTAGCGTGCAGCCCAGCCAATGCCCTGAACGTGCAGATCATCACATCTGCAGGCTGATGTGTGATATGTTGGCTGCAGGTATGTGGCAGTGGGCTATGTTGCTAACCTGGGCACACGAGCGCCCTCCCGCCAAGTCGTGCGTTGCGTTTGGTGGGCGCACTGGGGCCTTGGTTTGTTCTGTGACTGCCTGTGCGCAAAGTGAGCATGCTGAGCATGTATAGGTGTTGACGAAAAAACCCTCTTTGATGACTGTGCTGCGCCACTTTCAGTTGCACGCAGCCCAGATGCCCTATACTCAAACCACCTCTGACATGCTGGCTCGATCTTGAATGGCCTGGACTTGCAGGGCTGATGCAGTGGCAACTGTAGCTGGGCACACCAACAAATCATCTACAAGCTGCGCCTGCTGGACCAGGAAGATGAGCAGTCTGTGAAGGACCAACAGCAGTCTGGCGGACGGGTCAGTCAATGCAGAACCAGCGTTACAAGGAGTGTCTACGTCCCCCACCGCATTGTTGTCTGCAGTGAAGGATCAGAACGACATGGTAGAATCACTGTGAGCAATGCTTCTACTGTTTTGTTGCTGTTGGTGATGATCTCAAGTCTGTCCAGCTGTGATGCTGACTATGCCCGCTGTATGACACATGCATGCCAGAGACACATGTGATTTGCATTCTTTGAATAGCGTCTCTTCAATTCTACACCCTGTGTGCGTTGCGCTGCCTCCTGCACCAGTCTGGTCAGTGCGCGTTTGGCTGCAGGCGTCTGGCATGATCATGGTGGTCAAGGCGGGCGCCATCGGCCTGCTTCTCAGGGATCCCTCAGGCGGCCCCTGGCAGAGCTGGAGCTGGGCGGTGTCAAGGCCGGCTTGCGCAGCCTCCCCAAAGGTGTCATCCAGGTACTGTGCACTGGCTATGTACACACACACATATACAATGTGGCAGCAGTGCATAGAGACCATCATTGAGCTGTGTATTGAGTCAAGAGGAGCTTGAATGCTTCCCCTGGCTATGTTCAGTACATGCCTTTGCTGCTGCACCAATCTGGGTTGTAAAGGTAGACTTGCTGCATGTAGCCTGCAAGGGCGCCTGGACGTTGTCTCCTCAGCCAAGCCACTGCTGATGCCTGATTTTCTGCTGTTGGGGCAGGCGTACATAGGATTGCGCAGCAGCATACGGTCCTTCAACCAGGTGGTGGCGGCATGGGAGGCTGTCATGGAGCCCTGAGACAATATCCCCAAAATGAATGCCAATCCCAGCCCCTGGTGGGTGCTCTCACACATTCTTGAACTGACAATAGCCGTATGAGAATACAATGCATGAGCTGGCTGTTGCACATATCGATCGCAATTATAACTTCAGCTCACGGCAAGACAGTCCACAAAGTTACGAGATGCTGGGATGGTCAAATGGCTGGTCCTGCTTATATGTGCAAATTTGTTTGCATGCAGGCTGCTTTTGGTGTACAGCCTGGCACCCACCTGACGGTGAAGAGCATGAGCGAGGCCCTGCACCTGACCCTGGCCTATGCGGCTGTCAGCTCTGTGGTCGCAGCCATCGATATATCCAGGAGTGGAGGGACCTGCGTGGCGCTCAGGTCAGCCATACTCCTCAAAAAACACGCCTGCAAGTTGGTCTAAGCAGGCGTGTGACAGCATGTGCAGAGTGAGCAGCCGATCTTGCCAATTGCTAAGCGTTCTTATGGCAGAAAATTTCTTCAGTTCTTGCCTGCAGTTTGATGAATTGATGCTTGCAGAAGAACTCAAACAGGATTGCGAGAAGCTGCTACAGCACTCCAGCTGAAGCTCAAGCTACCTGAAACATCAGTCAAAGCCTACAATGTATTGCAGGGTGACGAAACCTTCAAGCGGCAGCTGGCGGCTGCTGATGCCTCACGCCTGCACACCGTCGTGGACAACAGGCTTGGGGTGGCAGCCCGTATGGAGCTGGACTTTGGCGACAACATGTGAGGACCCTCACTCTGCTGCCTGCCTGCTGTATACCCTTGCGCCTGTCTATTTGTGCATGCTTGCGAATTCAATCCACACCTTGCCAAGGTATTGATGTGTGCCAAGCAATACAACAATACCCATACAACAAAACAATAGGCACAACTCTGCCGCTGCAAAAGCAGGTATCATGTTTCATTTTGTGTGCATAATCCTATTAGTCTTGGACGCAGATGCTGTGCTGCGCCATCTTCTTCATGGTGTACAGAGAGGTTCATGCCATGTTGAGACTTCAGCCAAACCTCAAAAGGCGCATGGAGGTGCTGAGCCTCCATCTTGTGACTGTAGCATGACTTGTGGTGTACAGGCAAACTGCTGAGCTGCCAGCCAAGGGGTCCACCCCAGTGCCGCAGCCCTTGCCCCAACCCCCCCTGCGCCACTCCAAGAGCCTGCAGGTTGCGCCTGAAGCCCAGCCAGCAGCCCTCCTTCTGGTGGATGTGCTCACTGCCACCAATGTGGCCGCCATAAATGCACCTCATGACCAACCAGAAGAAGAGGGGACAAATGACATCCAGCAGATGCAGCAGATTGTTTGTGCCTTGACCTTCGAGGACACATTGATTAGTGCTCACACAGGTAAGAAATTGGATCAGAGACTAGCATCCATGTAAGCATTTATCCTACAAGCAACTGCATGTGCTGGGGACACATGCCATGACCATTTGCCAACTTTAGTCAGAGACATACAGCAGTAGCTAGCAGAGGGCTCATTCATACAATGCTTGAGCATGATCTGCATGTGAAGAGCAAAGCTCATCATGTAAACTGCTGCTGCATTGGAGGATCAC
>JAABUL010007712.1_pt1 | contig 11407 bp, 18 predicted proteins | sample 5559151 | NCBI WGS metagenome assembly JAABUL01 (sample SAMN10711876, study PRJNA513368) | rock metagenome | isolation source: Antarctica rocks | place: Antarctica: Victoria Land, Pudding Butte sud | reverse complement strand
CTGTGCTGTGCATCACCTGCGCAGTAGCATCTTGTCGTTGCCATGGTCGTCCTTTCAAGCAGCTCAATCACGTGTGTATGGAATTGCGAAGCCCGTTCTGCCCTGCAGGGCCGCGGCGCTATTGGCAGGCGCCGCTGTGTTGGGCATTGACTGCGAGTGGCAGCCTGACATGCGCGGCGAAGCCGACGCCTCGCGCTGCCGCGCCCCCGTCTCCATACTTCAGGTGACTCTGTCGTGACTTGGGGACCCTGACTCCCCATCTGTATTCCTCATCGTGTCCTCACTGTTCCTCCACTATTTCATCCGCCATAAGTGTCATGTCCCATAAACCGCGGCAACCGTGACCACTACCTCGACTGTTCCTGGCGCAGGTGGCCAGCGAGAGCGCGGCAGTCATCTTCGACCTGCAGACGCTCGGGCGCAACCCCGCGCTGGACGCCTGCCTGGCCCGCGTGCTGGGCGGCGCAAGCAACGGCAGCGGAGGCGGCATAAACAGCAGCAGCGACAGCGACAATGGCAGCGGCGGCGGCAGCTGCAGCCGCATCAGCCGGGGCAGTGACCTCAGTGTAGGGCGGCCCGGCCCCCAGGCAGCAGGAAGCAGCAGCAGCTGCGGCGCCAGTCGTGGCGACACGCCGCCGGCCCCGCAGCAGCAGCAGCCACCAGATGCAGCGGCAGCGCCGCCGGCGGATCCAGCGCTGTCGTCGCGGCAGCGGCGGGCGCCTGCGAGCAGAGCAGCAGCCGAGCCGTCAGCAGCGGCAGCGACGGCGATTCCGCCGCCGCTCAAGTGTGGCGTGGGCGTCTCAGAGGATCTGAGGCGGCTGGCGCGGACGCACCCGCACGTGCGGGCCTTCCTGCACATACCCCGGGTTCTGGACCTGCGGCACCCCTGGCTGGCGCTGCAGTCGGAAAAGGTGCAGCTGCGTCCACCTGCGCCTGTGCCGACTCTGGCGTCACTGCTCTGCATGGAAAAAGCTCTCCACGCTACCAACTCGAAGAAACTCTCCTGCAGCACAAAGCTCTGGCGCAGATCACATCGCAGGCCGCCAATCGCAACGCATTGCCATCGCTGGCGGCGAAAGCCTTGATGGCCCACGCCAAATCTGTCACGTTACATCTGCTGTCGCGTACAGGCAGGCAGCCAAATAAAGGGCGCTGCTGCGGCGGGCCTGTCCGCCATGGCGCTGCGCTTGTTGGGAAAGCCGCTGGACAAGAGCCAGCAGGTGCGCTGGTGTCTGCCTGGAATATCAATGAAGATCAAGAAGTGACGTCCGCGAGCTTCACCCCTTGATCAGGCAGTAGACAGGTGGCGTCCAGCATCCGCACCCTGCAGTGTCTGCATGCGGTGCCCCTATTTGCACCCCATGCGCGCCCTCTCTAGAGAGCCGCAGCACATGAATCAGCGGTCGTGGTTTGGCACCATCTCAGATTTTGGCTCATCTTGTGCAGGTAAGCCCCTGGGGAGTGCGGCCGCTGACGCTTGCGCAGCTGCGCTATGCCGCCCTGGACGCGCACGCTGCTGTCTTGGTGCGCTCAGACCTCAAATACGGTTGAGGTTGACACTAATGGCACGTGATTTCGCCTGCCAGACTTTGGCGAATCGCTGCAGCGGGTCGGCCCTGTCCTGTGCAGCACAGCGCTTCCCTTCTCAATGCGCATGGCCAGCCTCCCTAGTGCTGTGCGCCGCAGTAGACTGACTACTTCTATGTCTGCACAACACTGCTTTCGAAAGTTGCATATGCCGCGTGTTCTGGTTTCTTGCAGATTCACAAAGCGCTGGCGGAGCGTGGTGCACTGGACATCCAGCGGCAGGAGGCCTGGGCCTTCGACTATCGACACAGCTGAGATAGAGCTGCTGCAGGGGCATGTATTCAGATGCAATGAGACTGTCAGACCGTGGCGCAGTGAGGTCAGCGGCGCCACTTGTAGACAGATGGCTGCAGCACCGGCTGGCTTGCGGAACGAGTTGTCACTGACACCAAGCTGCGTGCTGCCTCGAGCCGAAAACCCGTGCTTTTCTCTGTGCGGACCGTTAGGACTTGCAAAAACAAATAAGCAAACTCAGCCAACAGCACAGATACCACCGCATGGAATTTCCGAGCATCATATATATGCACTGGTCAAGCAATCTTCCCTATCACCTTCGCACATTAGATCGAGTCCACAGTGGACTGCCCTGTTCGTGTCCTCCGGATGCGCTGTAGTACAGCACGGCAATATAGCATTACAACTTATTTCATTTCAAGCAATAAAAAAAGCTGAAACCTTTTTTTATAAGCAAAGCCCTCAGGTGGTGAACCATGCCGCCAATCAACGGGCCACCACACTCCGGGCAGCTGGACTCCTGCACCGCGCCGCCGCACCCACCAATGAACAGATGCGACCGTCGGGCATTGGATCATATGGCCATGTAATCCTACTCGTTGGCGAGGAAGGCGTCAGCAACGGTGAGCGCCCGGATGACCTTTTGGAGTTTTGGGCTTGAATTTAGAACCGCTCCTACGTGCTGACCTGCGCATTATGCACCAATGCACGAGCACTATCCGTTGTGTGCGTGATGCTGCGGCGGCAATGGCGGAGGCGGCGCGACACAGTGCGGAGCCGCAGCTCTGGATGCGGCAAGTGCATGGCGGTGCGGGAGCACATGGCGACGGCTGCTTGCTGGAGCGCTTCTGCGGCGGCCTACGACCATCGGGCCGAGTGAGGTTGTCTGTTTGCGCACTGGCGGCAGGGCAGCGCTGTTGGAACATGCCGACAGAGCAATGTGCCGTGCGCAAACCTTGAGTTCGCACCACCAGGATAAGTGTGTCACCCCTGAAGTCAGGCGGGAATGCTGGAAGCACGAAGAGCACCCCCGACATGGTCCACCGGTGGATGTCAACAAGGACGCAGAAGTGCAGAGCTTCCGGTTTCAATCAGCCGCATACCGCATGCGCTGAAGGGAGGGCTGCATGGCCTCGCTGCCGGCTCGCTTGAGCGGTGGCTGCACCAGTCCGCCGGCAGTTGCCATAGGCGCCGCTGGACTGTCAGCTGCCACCGCCGCCGCCGCCACTGCCGCTGACGCATCTTTTGCAGACCCCTCCCGCAGGTAGCTGAGCGTCTCGCTCAGCTTCTTGCCGCGTTCCAGCATGAATTAGGTGTGCGGCGCAATGATGTTTCCAGCGCATGCGAAACGTACTGGGCGCCGCTAGCCAAGCGCCCCAGCAGGGACGGCAGGCTCCTGGCCCCATAGGCCAGCCGGTTGTCGCTGAGGCCCAGGCTGCGCTGCAGCACGTCTCACTGCAGGATTTTCAGCTCCATGGCCAGTACCCGCGGCCAGACGCGCAACAGACAGGCTGCCTGACGGCTGACAGGCCTAGCACCGCTCGCATGTGAAAACCCCGCGACGCCGCGCAGCTGCACCGGGTCGCAGGCCAGCAGCTGCGGGAAATTGTGCAACGGCGCGCCACGCTGGGCGCGTGCCCATTCGCAAGGGCTGTCCAGGATGCCGACAAGCTGCTGCACCGCCGTCACGGCAATACGACTGCGCGGCTTCGCCTGCTGGCACTTGCCCCGTAGGCGGGTGGCGGCGTCAGTCTGCCAGCAAGGACATTGGCGCAAGCGCTCTCCCAGCCGGGCTGACAACTGCCAGGAACAGCGCCGCCCGCGCTGCCGCCGGCGCTGCTGCCGCTGCCGCTGCTGGTGCCGCTGCCATGTCCGCCGCGCTGCCTCCGCCGTAGCCGCCTAGGATGCTGTGCGTCGCAATGTTCAACACCCAGGTTCGTCCCGCTACTTGCTGCCCGCATGTCGCGGGCCATCTGCTGCTGCCTGCTGCGGTGCTGCCGCAGCCCCCCGCCGCCACAACGGCAGCAGTGCCAACGGATGAGCCTGGACTCTGGTCCAGCCTGTGGACATGGAGCATTGCCTGCGGTTTGCACTTTCTGTACATCGCGAGCTCCATCTTGATCGTGGACCGAGGCTCGCAGGCGTCATCTGCGGCACGAGCGAAAGCTGACCTCTTGCCGCAGCGCCTACGAGATGAGCTCCATGAGAGCTGTGCAGTGGGCGCTGTCTGAACGCGACATGCATGATCGCATGCCAAACTACAACAGCGACTGGAGTCCGGCAGGCTGTTGCTGGCTGCGGCAGGAGGCCGACCTCTTGCCCGCGGGAGCGCCAATGCAGGTGCTACCGCGATCGAGCTCGAGACTGCACAGACAGGGCATACGAGCTCGATTGTGTTCAGAAATGACACGCAGCTGGTCGCTTACATGTGAAATGCCGAAGCAGCGCGCAGTTGCTGATTGCTGATTCGTTCTAGCCCCTTGCTACGCATGCGACGGGGTTGCGTTCCTTGAGGACTCGCAGCGAGGAAGCGCGCTAGTTCCCCGCAGGCGTCGTCCAGTTTTGCGCTTGAACTGAGCGGCACTCTGTTCTGCACATCTAACTCTACAGCCTTCTGAGTGAGCCGTCTCGTCTGACCTCGTCGCCACTGCGCAGCCTCACTTCAACTCAGACCTCAGGAGCACAGTCTAGCTCGCGTCAGAGGGGCAGCAAGCAACTGATCGCTCCTCGAGGCGGCCTTCACAGCAGCAGCATGGCGGACCCCACAAACGGCGCCGAGGCTGAGGAGGAGCTGGTCGACTACGAGGAGGAGGAGGCAGAGGCTGTGACAGACGTGAGCTGGCGAGAGGCGCTGTGATTGAGCAATGTTTCTTCGACGTTCTGCTCGAAAAGCAGACTGGGGCCCTGCCTCAGCGCCCTCTCCTGCGTGTCGCAGGCCAAGGGTGGCGAGCAGGTGAAGAAGGGCTATGTGGGCATCCACTCGTCCGGCTTCAAGGACTTTCTGCTGAAGCCGGAGCTGCTGCGGGTGAGGTTTTCGAGCATGCTGCTGCTGCCTCGACGTTGACTGCCTGCACACTCAGCACTGTCTGACAAATGTTCCCGTACCGAACCGCTGGCCTTTCTCTCTCGCAGGCCATCGTGGACTGTGGCTTCGAGCACCCATCGGAAGGTAGTTTCCACAACTTGCGCTGAAGTGCACTCTATTGTGCACATGCATTGCCTGCTAAATTGCTCCACGTTCGGGATGGGCGGCCGGTGTGGTGTACCCTCAGCAGATGTACTCGACTCCGCCTGCGTCATCACGCTCATCAATCCGGCTCGTGTCGACGCGAACCGTTCCTCTGCCGTGCAGTGCAACACGAGTGCATCCCCCAGGCCATCCTGGGCATGGACGTGCTGTGCCAGGCCAAGTCCGGCATGGGCAAGACGGCCGTGTTCGTGCTCAGCGTGTTGCAGCAGATTGAGCCGGCGACGCCCGCTGAGGTGGCGGCGATCGTGCTGTGCCACACGCGTGAGCTTGCGTACCAGGTGAGTAAGGGGTCGTAGCCATTTCCGCTGCAGGCTTGCATCGTTCGTGCCCAGACCCAGACTGCTGCGCAAGCAGAGCGGGCAGCGCGGCACCCTGTGTGGATGCCACGCGACAAGGCATGCGAGAAATCTTGCCACAACTGCTTCTGGCCAGCCACTTGCTGCACACTTAGGCTGCTGCGTGCAATTGGCCAAGCACTTTGGCAAGTGGCGGCCCCTGCGCGCTCGTTCATGCAGCTGGACACCTTTGATGCTCCAACACACCTGACGCTGCGGCCCTGCCGCCCCCGCAGATCTGCCACGAGTTCGAGCGCTTCTCGGTGTACATGACCAACGTGAAGGTGGCCAACTTCTACGGTGGCATCCCCATCAAGAACCACAAAGAGCAGCTGGAGAACGACCCCCCGCACGTTGTCGTCGGCACCCCCGGCCGCATCAAGCAGGTGGGGTCTGGACGCAGCGCGCTTCGAAGTCCGCTGTTACACGTCCTTCCAATCCGGCAGCAGCAGCTGCAGAGTGACAGGGCGCAAAGTGTACTTCTGAGGCTTGGGCAGCGAGGCGCTGTTCAAGGCATGCTTGTATGGACGCGCAAGGCAGCCCCCCTCCAGGTCTTCGCAAATCGCAGACATCGGCTGCCATACTCACATCCTGGTGCGATTTCCTCTTGGGCAGCTGGGCAAGGAGAACAAGCTGAAGCTGGGCTCCGTGCGGCACTTCATCCTCGACGAGTGCGACAAGATGCTGGACAAGCTGGGTGCGCTTTCTTTCAAAACTGTCATACGAGTACCTTTCTTGCTCTGTGCCTAGCATGCATGTGCTGCGACTGCCAGCCGGATGTGCAATGGCGGCGCTGTGCAGTTGCCATCGTTGCAGCTCCGCGGCTCCCTTTTCAATCAGGTTTGAAGTGCTTCGAAACCGATGTTCTCATTGTTGCTGCTGCGCAGACATGCGGGGCGACGTGCAGGACATCTTCAAGATGACGCCGCACGACAAGCAAGTCATGATGTTCTCCGCGACGCTGTCCAAGGAGATCCGCCCCGTCTGCAAGAAGTTCATGTCCGACGTGAGTCTCCCACGGCGCGCAGCGGCAGCTGCGGCCCCGCCGGCCTCCATTCCTGTCCCGACTCCTGTCAGTCCGACACGCCCAGCAGCGGCAGCGTCCCGCGGCTGCCAGCAGCAGCAGCAGCAGCAGTCCGCGCGCTGCTGCAGCGGCGCGGCGGCACGCAGCGGCGCCGCTGCTGTGGCAACGGCAATGCAGCTCGGCAGCTGCGCACCGGCATTGCATGCCTGGCAGCGCGGCGTCAGCGCCGGCGCCTGCTAGCCAGTCTCGTCCAGCTCAGTCCAGCTCAGCATCGAAAAAGGGGAAGCAGTGACCGATGCCTTCCCAAGCTCTTTGTGGTGGTCCTACCCGCGTCGGCGCCTGAAGCGAGGGGTGGTGCCGCCGAGGAGGCGCTGCCGCTTTGATGGCTGGCGGGCGCCGCTGCATGCCTGGCCTTGCCTGCCTCGTGTGTGCTTCATCCATGAGAGAGTGCCCTGCCTGACCGTCGGACTTTAGCTGTGCTGCTGCTGTCCCGATTTGCTGCCCCGAAAAAAAGAGTGCGTAGGAGCACCAGGCGTTGCAGCCAGCAGGGCGAGCGTCCTTTTCTTTGCCATCACCTGCCTGTTCCTGCTGCTGCCGTGCTGCCCGCCGCTTCATCAAAACCCTGAACCCAGCCAGCGGCCATGTGGAGCGGCGGCGTCCCGTTGGCAGCGCCGCCATCCGGCGAGAGTCAACAGTGAGAGAGGCGCGGATGCTGACGGGAGGTGCGCGGTGCGTGTGTGCCCTGCAGCCGATGGAGATCTTCGTGGACGACGAAGCCAAGCTCACGCTGCACGGCCTGGTGCAGCACTACATCATGCTGCAGGTGCGCCCGTGTTTCCCGCTGCTGTTACTTCTCGTGTTCTTGACTAGTCCAACTGTCTTAACGGGTGGACCCCCGCTCTGCCCCGCTGGCGGCGGGCGTCTGCACCTGAGCAGCAAGACTTTCCGCATCGCGCTTGGGGCTTTGCTACTTACACTAGAGGAACAACAGTAACTGCCAACTGACACAGCCAATTGTCTTTCGTTTGGCTGCGCGCAGGAGGAGGAGAAGAACCGGAAGCTGAACGACCTGCTGGACGCGCTGGACTTCAACCAGGTGGATTTTAAGCAGAATTCACATGCCTGCTTTCGTTCAGCACTAGAATTAGCTCTGCGCATTGGCTGACTGGGCAAACGGATCAAGGCCAGCTGCGATTGCACGGAGCGATTGGGAGTCGGCATGTGCTATTACCTGCTTAGCATTGTGATTGATGCTGCTGCCGCCAGGCCTGCTTTGAGGTGCTTTAGGCGCTTTGTCTCTACAAGTGATATTGCGTACCATAGGTGGTGATCTTCGTGAAGAGCGTGATGCGGGCGAAGGAGCTGAACAAGCTGCTGGTGGAGTGCAACTTCCCCTCCATCTGCATCCACTCTGCCATGAAGCAGGAGGAGCGGCTCCAGGTGCGTGCGCCTTCCTCCTTCGTATTTTCCTGCTCTCTTGGTGTTTCACTCGCTGAGCCCGGCCCTGAATATTCCAGAGCAGCCACCAGGGAGTGTTTTGCCAGGCTGCATGTAGAGATCTGAAGCACCACTACTCTGCTCTGGACCACAACCATTTCTGCTGATGTCAAAAAAGCTAACCGCATTACCCGCCTTCAAAACAGGTGTACAAGGCGTTCAAGGAGGGCCAGAAGCGCATCCTGGTGGCCACCGACCTGGTCGGACGTGGCATTGACATCGAGCGGGTCAACATCGTCATCAACTATGACATGCCGGAGACGGACGAGAAGAAGGGCAACGGCGCTGACACCTACCTCCACAGGGTGTGGATTCTTGAGAGCCTGTTCTCTAGAATTTCCTCCTCATGAGGGAGTGGGCTTGCTTTGCAGTGCAACCCGCAGCAGCCCTGCAGCGCTTGTGGCGCATTCATCCTGTACAAGCCTGCACCCTCTTGCTTGCACCTTCTGGCGTGCTTTCAAGCTTGCCGTGTACTTGCGTGCATGCAGACATGCCGCATTCACATGAGCACACGCGGGTTCTCAGTCCTTGAGCAAGAGCCAGCCTTTCCAGATCCAATGTCTCTATTCCGTTTGCGCCCCTGCAGGTGGGTCGCGCAGGGCGCTTTGGCACCAAGGGCCTGGCCATCACCTTCGTCGCCTCCGAGACCGACAGCGGCGTGCTTAACAGTGTGCAGGTGTGTGCCGCTGTGCGTTCTGACTTCCGCTGACTCTGATTTTAGCGCCTGTTGCCCTTGTCTCTCGCATTTGGTACCGCAAACAAACACATCGCCTGTGACTGGCATCGTCCATCGATGCAGTTTCTGATGCCGTCCTGTTTCCTCTCTTCACAGGAGCGGTTTGACGTGGACATCAAGCCGCTGCCCGACCAGATTGACGCCTCCACCTACATGAGCACCTCCTGATGCGGCGGAGTGACTGGCAGTCGCGGCAGTCGCTATGCTCTAGGACTGGGCGGCTCTGCAAACGGCGCACCGGCTTGATAGCGCCGTGTTTTGACCTGATGCCATGGGAACCCTGACGTTTGGAAAACTCCATCTTGACTCGACCAACCTTCCACCACCTATTACATCCATCTGCTTTAGGGTCTCGCTCCTGTCTGTCCCCTCTTCTTTGGATTCTGTCCTTCCTTGACTCCGCCATACTCTCGTCCCATCCTCCCTATCCCGCTAGGTACACCCTTCTATCCTGCGATCCATTGCCATCACGCACTGTGGAGCCTACATGGTTGCTTCTGATTGAGCGGGCTCTGAGACACTGTCTGTATATCGCCTGACGGTACAGACGTCTTCCGTGGCCGTTGTGCCAGCTCAACTTGGTGTGCACGTTGGAGTCTCGTGCCATTCACGAGCACCCGGCCTGCAGCAACTTTCTCACACCTAGATGGATCGTCACCTCTAAATGCCCCACCAAGCTCGCCAGTCGGCTCTGCAGCCGGTCAAAACAACATCCTGCTCATCAGCGGGCGTCATCAGCATGTGTGACTTCCATCAGTTCTAGGGTTTGCAACCCAGGTCGGGGGCAGATGAACTGAACGGGCCTAAGCCTGGAGCTCAATGCCCTCCCCGTCTGCAGCTCAGGCCCCCTGCGTGCGCTGAGGTGGCGGTGACATGGCAGATCTGAGCTCCAGGGTTTTGTCGTAATGGGACAAGCTGGATTTAGAGGCGAGGCAGTTGATAGCCTGCAAACGCACACCTCCAGGATGAGCATCTTCTGCGTTTTGCAAGTATTGTGTTGCGTCAATGGAAGGCTCTCGGGGTAGCACATCCGAAAAAATTCTAAGAAGTACAACACGGTCCGTCTCGGAGTTCTACGCTTATCGTCAGACGCGTACCAGCCTCAGCAACCGTGAATCCGAAGCAACATTGACCCATCTGCAGAGTGCTCGTTGATTCTTCTGCTATCCAAATTGTTTCTATTCGAGGGTGAGATGGCGCCCACGGCATGTCCTGCAGCTGCTCTGCTACAGCACATGCCCCTAGCGAGGCTTTGATGGGAGGCCATGAGCATATCTGCTGAAAGAAGCACGCATGGCCGCGCTGCATTGCCGCTGACGCCCCCATCTGCGCTCCCGGCAGGTCCGACGCCTCAACCTCAAACCATGCCGCCGCAATGAGCAGCCTCATGGACGTGGGCGCCACCATCGCCTCGCTGCGGCACAGCGTGGTGCTGCTGGCGGCGCCGCAGGGCCTGCCGCCGGTGGCGCAGGCGGCGGTGCTGAAAGCGCTAAGCCATCTGGTGCAGGTCAGCGCATCATCAGTGGCACATCCTACTCTTGCTGAGCCGCCACGATCTTCCAGGCTTCGATTTAGAGCCGCTTAATGTTGCCGATGCCGTTCACTGGCTGCTCATGAGACGCGATGCCGAAAAATGAACCTGATAATGACTTTGTCGCTGGCAGGAGGTGCACCGCCGGACGCCGCCACAATGCGAAATCCACCCGCTGCTCACAGAAGTGCTTGCGTACGAGGTGACACTCCTTGCGATAGCCTCCTCGCATGTCAGCCCTGCATCATGTTCTTACAGGAAGGTCAATTGAACAGAAAACTGATGCATCACATCATATCTTGGCAGGTCGCGCCGGCGGTGGGCGATGCACTGCAGCGGCCCGGGCTCTGCCGCGCAGCGGACAAGCGCGAGCTTGCGGAATTGGTCGCGGCGCTCATCTGCGTGCCCCAGGGTTTAGCACTGCCCCTGATGGTGAGGATGTTGCCGGCGGTGCAGCCGCTGCTGGCGCGCGCGGCGGAAGTGGACCTGGAGAGTCCTAAACCCTTGGGCCTGCTCAAAGGCGGCGGCCCAATGTCCGACCTGGACCGCATGTGGGCGACGATGCGGCTGCTGCAGACGCCCTCCATGATGGAGGATCCCTTGGTGAGTTGTTTCAGCTTCAACCTTGCAGAACAAGTGTGCACCTTTCAAGGGTGCTAGGCAGCGATGCGGCTGCTGCAGACGCCCTCCATGATGGGCACCTCGTGGTGAGCTGAGCATATATCTGTGCGTGTATGAACACAAAGCTTACATTTCGTTGCATGATCGATAGTCAGGGTGGAGGATGCGGCTGCTGCAGACGCCCTCTATGATGGACGACGTGGTAGGCAGGCTTATCTGTTATGGTTGAAGTCGGATCTGCAACATGCTGAATAAAGGCATCTCTATCTAACGCATTCAAATGTAGGACTTAGTGTCCCATTCTGGTCATACTTCTCCTTTCTGTTTCGGCTCAACAGGTGAACCTGCTGCCAGTGGGCGGCGCCGGGGACGATGCTGTCTTCCGCCAGACGCTGGTGCTGCTGGAGCGGGCGGACGCCGCGCTCTCAGCCTGCACCGCGGCGCACCCCGGCCTCTCCGCTGGCCTCTCTGCTGACCTCTCTGCCGGAGCGCTGGGAGCCAACATGGAGACGTGCTCGCCGGAGACCTGGGCGCGCTTCAACTGCCTCTCGATGGTGAGGAGGGGGGGGGGGGGGGGGGGGGGGGGGGCCCC
>JAABUL010007711.1_pt1 | contig 11409 bp, 4 predicted proteins | sample 5559151 | NCBI WGS metagenome assembly JAABUL01 (sample SAMN10711876, study PRJNA513368) | rock metagenome | isolation source: Antarctica rocks | place: Antarctica: Victoria Land, Pudding Butte sud | reverse complement strand
TTCTGCCTTGGCAACTTCCACCTGTCTCTCCAGTAGCGTACGTGAGTCTTCCGCAGGGAGCAAAGACACCAATCTCTCTCCACCTCCAATGTTCGTCCTAGTATAGTATCTGAGTCTTCTCCACAAGACCGAGGCGCCAATCTCGTCAACCTCCAAGGCTCATTATGTCTCACTTCGGTCTCAAGTTTGCAAGCGTCGCCAGACCCGATATCTCGTGCTAATCCTGACGCCCAATTGCGAGCGCCATGGATTTCGTACCCAGCGACAGCTAGTGCTCATTGTTCGATCCTGGCTCTCGCAGTGTCGCTGATATGTGTAGCAAATATTGACCAGACACTAGCGGCAAGGAAGCGTGGGGCCACCCTTCGGAACACCATTTGAGTGTGTGTGTCTCGAGGCTTGCATATATCTGTTCCAAGATTATTCGTAGAAGCTTGAAGACTCGTGCTCTCCCATCCGCCAAAGAGCATCATATGCCACAACATGGTGCACTTCAAGTATTCCTACCTCTACGCTTTGTCTTTCAAGCTTGAAGGGTGAACAACACGTCATTAACACTGGTTAGTCCGAGTGAGCAAATCCTCAGTCTTACGAGCGCTCGTACCAAAGTTCTAGATTATTCGAAGGTAAGGAAATTACATGATTTATAAGAATATTGCGATCGATAGCGAAATAGTATACGCCTCTTGTTGCGCAATGCTAGGTGTAATAAGCTAAGGGTCGACCCTTGGAAGGACGATACTCTTACCGAAGCTCATGTCGTCTCCGAGGAGATGTAGTGAGGTTCGGAAAGCAGGCTACGGAAGGCCTCGAAGACAGTCTACAACATATCATCAATGCGAAGCGGAACGCTTCGGCTACTACCCAGAGCCTCCGCGCTCGTCAGTATGGCGGAAAACTCTTGCCGATAGCGGGTCTCTGGTAGCGAGAAACATTCACACGAACAATTTACCTTGTTTGCTTTTGCTTGAGAAGAAGAGCCAGACGAGCGTGAATGTTGTGTCTGCGGCGAGAAACGGGAATATAAAGGGAGATTGGAATAGACAGCAGATCATTGGGGTGAGAGTTAGAAACAATGAACGTTTTTACCTACAATTTTGATCCCTCCATTCTTTGGGCTTTGTCGGTAGGAGTCACAATGGCACAAGGGCATGGGAATGAGACTGGCTGACAGACTGACAAACCGCGGTCAGAGAAGCGCATTACCTGAACAGGCTCAATTGCCTGGTGAAAAGGTGTGAAAGACGCTGCTTTCCTCTAGTAGTCATCTTTGATGGGTTTGGGTGGAGCTAACAGACTTACCATTTCGTTGCGCCCGACTACACCTTTGTAAGGAGGACAATCTGCCACTGGGGGAACTTTCTGCTCTGGCTAACGGCCTAACAAGATGATATTTCCCAACGTCTCGCGTTCTTAGCTTGATTCTTGCTGTCACTTCCTTCTGTATCAATTGAACCCTGGCCCCCTTAGAATCAGACCCATCGGTAGGTAAGGTTGTCATTCGTGTGACTAAGATATGTTTGATTAGCATGCCTCCATCGCTATTGTCATGTTAAATGCACTACATGCCACACCAGCGTGCTTTCTGAATCAGATCGTAAGCTTCGTAAATTATCCATCGGTCATCATAGCGTTGAGATAGAGGATTGTCTCATGTTCGCGGATGTCGCGTGTCTAGATCCTGCTTAGTACCTTCCCTGGGCGTAGAGGAAGCGGCTTTCCAACATATTGGGGAACAACAGCTGGAGCAGCGAAAGTTAAGGATATATGACAATTACGGGTAAGAGTGGCAGGGGACATTTTATCAGAAATCAACGTTTCCATCGCTGGTAAATCGTAGCCCTTAGGACACACCTTGTTGACGTCAAATTCTGTGTCATGTTTTGAGTCTAAAAGGGCGAAGGACGAGGATTGAGATTCGGGTGATATGGGTTCTTGAATTCTGGTGACCGTAGGTGCTCCTCAGAGGGGTCTATACTTCTAGTCGACAAGTGAGACTATTCAATGAAGACCAGCACTCGTAGTAATCTCCAGTCAATGTCTTAGGTGTCGCTTTCCTAGTAATGGCCTTGCTCGCATGACGCTTCCAGGTACCATTGTATCATTTCTAATTCGGGGGCCATGGCGGAAGCGGCGTATTCAGAAATGATTTCACGTCACCGTTGAGACCAAGAACCACATTCGGAACGTCAACGAAGATACCAGCTAGTGCTTCCAGGGTACAGTCCACGATGCTATCGCTCCCTAGAAGCCTGCGCAAGATTCGAGAGTAGGAATGCAAATTAATAAGACATCTTATAAGTGGACATCTTATCAGGGGGTTACCATCAAAAATGACAATCATGGAGTGTGAACAAGATTGGCACCAGACATTCTATCTCTTTTCAGAACTAGAGTCGAAAGCGAAGGGGACGAATAGCTTGTTATATCTTGGGTTTCGTCACTCTTAAGCCAAGTGACAGGTGGCACATACTTGAAATGTGAACCCCAACTAGCAGCCGTTCACGACATGCGCAGTGACTTGCAAGGCAAATTCGCGTGACCCATCAATGACAAACTACCGAGAAACATTGCTCCGGCGCATGGATCCTATAGTGAAGTACGACGATTGACTACAAATGAACGTACCACCCATAGATCGACTGCGCCCGGATAGTCAGCCTTTTCGAAGAGGGCACAGGCTTTGGCCAGATCCTTTTCAGCGGAATCTGGACTTAGAACGCATCGCTAGCCTCTGCGTAGGCATGCAGTATTCTCGATTCTGGGACCTTGTCTGTCTTTTCCAATTCCCCAAACTTCCTCTTCTGTGTCGATAAAGTAGGCACTGTGATCGGGAAGTGCAGATAAATATACTAAATATTTGGGGGAATGAACCTGTCACCAAGGTTTCTAAAGACTCTGCTTCGGAGTCAAGCAGGAAATCGAAAGCACTGCCTGACTTCAGCAAGTTTGTCGATTGTCACTACCCTCACTTTCGTTCCATTTCACAATCTTGTCCACGAGATCCTCATAGAGGGCGTTGAAAATTTACTAGAGGCGATAAACAGCATTTCTGTCCAGCCACAATTCTGAGAGTGGCCTCTTGATGGGCCAGCTCTGGTGATTATTTTCGTTGAACTACTTCAAGAAGTTTCGAAATCTATCCGACGTCGCTCGCAGTGTAGGTAGCTTGGGTGGCAACAATTTTGACACTGAATAAGAATAAGCGTCATCGAAGTCGAGTGCGGAAAGGTTTCCCTGCGCTTCCTGGTTGCGAAGTTAGAGCGCCAGATGGGTGCGATGTAAGTGGGCTCTTGTCGGCAGACAGACATCTGCAGTTTTCTGGAGATGGCTGAGTTGATCGTATATCTTAACACTGTGAACGACATTGATCAAGATCCCAGCATTAGTATTGTGCTGATAGTATACGGAATTTATTCGGAGAGCAGACTTCATGGTACAGGCTACTCGCCAACTTCGACGTCGGGTGCGTAGTTATGCTGACTGTAAAGGCTTTAACGTATCAATTACGCTTCCCGCCATTCTTCGTTCCATCTCATATCCTCGCTCCGAGTTTAGAGACCTGCAGCAGCCCCAGGCTCACTCGAATCACTTACAAGGCCGACCGTGACCAGATATGACCAGGTTTTGGCCACACAACCCATGTTTGGGAGAAAGTCTGTACTCTTTAAGAGGCTCCTGTAGAACGACCAAGGCCTGATGAGAGGTGAAGCCCACTAGAGCCTTGCGCCGCAGGAAAGCGAATAATTTCCTCGTCGTAAGGCAACGACGCAGAAGGCTAATATTGGGGAGCGTCCACATAGATACTTGAAGACAGCACGCACTTGATGCTCCGGTCTTGCTGCTGCTGCCCCACGATACAAAATGTCCACCAAGGCTGCTGACTTAGCTTCTCGAAGCAGATTCGACCGCACTTAAGATGATAGTTCTGGAGGACCACAAACAAAGGATATTAGGATATCTCCACTTATCTCATAGCTTGGGTTGCTACGGCGAAGTGTCAGCTTCGGCTTGACCTAAGTTCCCGCCTTTGTAAAACGGTTATCAGCGTTCGTTGTTAGAAGATTGACAGCTGTGTTCCATAAGAAGACGCGTTCTGTTTGGGGATACTGAAGCTAAGCCTATGTTCCAGCCCATAGACTCACAATGATCGAGCGCTGTAAGTACTGACGAGCTTCTCCTTGATATCTATGATTGGGCAAGTCTTAGAATCGTCACCACCTCACAATACCACTCGCAGATACATCGGCTTCCCTACTTGGGTGTTCTCTATGGCTCGACTGGTCCCCAATTACCAGGCCAATGCTTTACACTGATTTAGTGAGTGGATCCGGACCTAATGCGTGACCGAGTAAGATCGACTCAGAGATGACCATCCAGTCATGGCGAGTGTAGGTCTATCAAGGTAAGTGCTTTGAAAGGCAATCTCGAGTCTGGCAATGTAGTGCATAGGAGTCTCCGCAAATGAGAACTTTTTGATTCTAGCGTGAAATGTGGTTCGGAAGCCTCGTCCGAAAAAAAGCAAAAGAAAGAATGGAGAGGGGTCCCTGGATGAAGACGATGTGATCGATACGGCCAGCTGGGAAAACCGTTGAAAAGCCTGACCACTACGGCGCGGTGAAGGTGATCATGACCCTTCCAGTTTGAAGCTCATTGTAGCGTATGTCTGTGCCTCGGATACGGAGCTCGTAGTCACCTCTTATCTTGGAGCCTATGATCTCATGAACATCCCTCACTCGGGCTAGATGAGGCCCGGTTGCTGGCGAGCTTTCATCTCTTTCTGCAAAGCAATACTAGAAATTGGCCAGAGCTGCAATGTGTAGAGTATCAAATGCAATCTTTAGACCGATGGGTGGAGTGCTCAGTAACAATATGTTGTGTTTCTATCGAGCCCTATTCCAATCATACCTTAACAAGCTATTGTACAGGTGCACTACTCTTTGGATTGCGATCAATAAGGTGGCGAAATAGGGTTGACGCTGTCTGAATTTCCTACGAAATTTGATACCAAGCCGAGTACCTGGACCTCTGGAAGCTACACAAAAAGCATTGCGAGGCCAGAACATTGTTCCAGAGAGCTGCGGAGTGTACTTTTCCCCGAGACTTTCGCCCATGGCTGCACCCTTTGATAGCTTGCCTACTCTCTAGACACGTTTTATGACTTAAGTCGCGCTTTAATGGGGAGGAGCTGGCTTCGATTTCTTTTGGTCACGTATCAAAGCACCATCTCACTATGCGGGACGAAGATTCTCGTGCATTTTCTTGCAACCGCGATGGCCGTCATGTTGATCTCCGGCGTGGTTCTCCTAAGTCAAAAGCCATGATGATGGGGCTAATAGTGGTACTGGCTTTCTTCCGAGAGATTGTAAATGGCTCAGTCTTTTCCCCATTGGCCCATGTGCATCCGAGTTCCAAGGGTTCGTTGACACTTCTTGGCCAGTTCTAGGCCAGTAAATGGCTGACCCAGAGTTGAAAGATTTGTTACCGACGTCACCAGTAACGCAGGGAACTTTCGCTTTATTTCTCGGTCGCTGGATAAAATGGTACTGATTGTGCGAAGATCTTCTGAATCGTTGGCGCAGTGAATATTGTCGCGAGTATTTCAGTAGCCTGGATCCGTCCGATACTAAGGAAGCCGACAGGTACAACCAACTACCACTGTGCGAATGTGGCAGGAAAAATGACGAATTCGCTGACCAAGTTGCAGTCTTGTCATATATAACATCCGTGGACCCACAGGACAACAATGAGAGCGTTTATCGTAAACAATCCACTTATGGATTTACTTGCTAGAACAGTTGTCATGGAGACCAGGAAACATATCGGGGAAGTGCATTGAAAGATTTGCTGATGCCGTGATAGAGCCGCCAGTAATCCTTTAACCAATAGTTATCTCACTAGTTAGACTCTAGCCTAGTTTGAATTATAAGAATTCCGTCCTAGAGTCTAAGCTAAAATATAAGTAATACTTATATTTTTAACTTCTAAGTATAAAAATATTAAGTATTATTATTATTAAAGTAAATTTTAATATATTTTAAAGTTATTTTAATATAATATTACTATTATATTCTTTTAACTTATTAGCTTATTAACTTAAATAAGTATTTTACCTATTAATTTATATTTTATTTATTACTCCTACTCTTAAGCCTTTTTATATAATTATTTATATTAATTATATCTCTTTTATTATATTATATTTATATTATATCTACTATCTCTTATTTATACTTTATTATTATTATTATTATTTACTTAACCTTCTTTACTTATATTTAATAGTCTTATAACCCCTTTTATTTCCTTTCTTTTATCCTCCTTCCCTTTAACTTTAACTTATATTTTTACCTTAATAGCTTAACCTTTTATCTCTTTTTATTATATTATTTAATAATTTATAAGATTCTCGCCTATAATTTTATTAATAATATAAAATATTAAAAGAGGTACTCTTTATATAAAGATATTTAATAGTTTATTAAATCTTAATTTATTTACTTTATAAACTTATTATTTCTTATCCTTTAATTAATTAATAACTATTAATAAAGATATATAATAATAATAAATAATATTAATAGCTTAAAGTTATATTTTTTAATATATTAATTACTTATCTTAATTCTTATTTCTTATAAAGTTAATAAAATTATAATTCTTTTTTATATATTTATATAAAGGTATTATATACTTTATAAAGTTAATAAGTTTTTTCCTTAATAATATATTATTATTATTATTTAACTTTAATCTTCATATTTTTATTATAATAATTAAAGGCTTTAACTTAATATTATTTATTAAATTAATAATCTTATATCTTAAATATTAAGTTAAATTATTATTAATCTTATTATATATAATTTTATATTTAAGATTAAGATATATAAATTTAAATAAAGAGTTAAGGATTAATTTTATAATAATTAATATTATATATTTGAAATTATAACTTGTATTTAATGAATATAATAATTAAATAAAGATCTTCTTATATAAAAGTATATTTAATTAATAAAGAGATTAAGTTAAAAAGAATAATAAATAATTCTTTAAATTTATATATTATAAATAAGATTAATATCTTAAATAATATATAAGATATTAATATTATTTATATAAAAGATAAAGTAATTATTATAAAGCTTATAATATATATTAGAGTTAAGCTTCTTTATTATCTTAATTATTATAATATTAATATTAATATTAATTATATTAAATACCTTATTAATATTAATTATGTTAATTATTTTAATTAATATTTTATTAGTTAAAGTAAGGCTATTTATATATTAATAAGCTTATTATAATAAGTTTAAAGAATAGCTTCAATAAGTATATTATTATTTTTAATAAATTAATATATTAATTTTTCTTAATTCTTAAAAAGGGATAATATTATTAATAATTAATAATTAATAATAAAAATAAGCGTTAATTTATATCTATTATTCAATATAATATTAAGTTAACTTAATAGAATTATTTATAAGTTAAATAAAAGAGGGATAAAGATATAAAAGGAGAGAGTTAATAAGTTATAAAGTAAATAATTAAAGTAAAGGATATTTAATAAAATAAGATTATTATAATAAAAGAATATTATATTATTATTTAAATATAAATACTTTATTTTTAAATTTAATTAATTAATTATCTTAATAATATTTTCTTTATATTAAATGATTATTAATAAAGTTATATATATTATTAGGGATTTAAATATATTATTATTATTATTATTAATTTATATAATAAATAGAGTAAAGCTTATTAAAGAAATAAAATAATTATTATTATCTCCTAATATTTATTATTTATAAAGAAGGTAATATTATAATTATTAAGAGATATAATTAATTATTTTATATTTATTTTATATATTTATAAATTAAATTTATATTAAATGTAAATAATTTATTAGCTAGAATTTAACTTTTATATATAAACTTTTATACCTCCTTTAATTATATAATATTATTTAATTATATATTACTACTATCCTAATAAATAAAAGAATTAAATATTATAAAATAGAGGTTATCTTATTAGGACTAAGTATATATTTAGATTATAAATTATATCTTAATATTATTATAATTATAATAATAATTAATAAAGATTTAATTCTTATTACTAATTATTAATATCTTATATATAAATATTAACTCTTCATTATTAATACTTTAATATACTTAATTACCTCTTATTATATTTAATACTTTATTAATTCCTTTTATTTCCTTTCTTCCTTTTTTTACTACTTTAACTTTAACTTATATTTTTATCTTAAAATTTTAATTCTCCCTTTTATTTTATTATTTTACTTCCTTCTTTATAAGATACTTATATAATATTCCTCCCCTAATATAAGGTATTAAAGTAGGAGGAAGTAGGAGGTATAATATATATAAAGATATTTATTAATTTATTAAGATTTAATTTTATTTTTTTAATATTAAATTCCTATTTATTATTATATTAATTATTAATTATTATTAAGGATAATTTATAATAATTAATAATATTAATAATTTAAAGTTATATTCTTTAATATAATAATTATTTATCTTAATTTTTATCTTTTATAAGATTAATAGAATTATAATTATAATACTTAACTCTTAATTAATATAATAATAATTAAAATTTATTCTTTAATTTTATTAATTTATTTACCTCTAATTTTAAGTATTATATTATAATTATTATAATAAAAGCCTCTAACTTTATATAATATAAGAGGTTAATAAAGTTATTTTTTAATTATGAATAAGATTTATTATTTATTATATCTTACCGCTTAATAAATTTTAGGGGAGGAAGAGGAGGTATCTTTAAGTAGTTAAGTAGGAATAAAGGTTTATAAGGTAATATAAATAAAGATATATAAGATAATATAAATAAAGATATATAAGATAAATATAAAAATAAAGAGTTAAATCTTATAATTATATAATTAAAATTATAGCTTAAGTTAATAAAGAGCTTTATAATTAAATAAAGATCTTTTTAAGTAAAAATTTACTTAATATATAAAGGATATAATTATTATTAATATAATAATAACTAATTATATTTATTTAATATAAGTAAGCTTATAATTATAAGGAGTATATAAGAAGTTAATAAGATTAACTTAATTATATTAAATAAATGAATTAAGCTTTTATATAAAATTAATATCTTATATTTATTTTATCTTAATTATTATAATAATTGATATTAAATATTTTATTAATATTAATTTTCTTAATTAGAATAACTAGTATCTTAATATTTAAAGTAAGATTATTTATATATTAATAAGCTAATTATAATAAGCTTAAGGAATAATATTAATAAGTATATTATTATTTTTAATAAATTAATAAATTAATCTTTCTTAATAATAAAATAATAAAAATATTTTTAATAATAAGAGTTAAATATTTAAGAGGGGAAGTAGCTTCTTTTTATTATTAAATATAATAATAAGCTAACTAGATAATCTCTTTAATAAACTAAATTATAAAATAATTAAATTATAAAAGGATATATAAAAGAAGATATTAATATAAGATAAAGAAAAAGATATAAATAAATATTAAAAGGGGTAAATATTAAAAGAGGAAAGGTAATTAAGGATAATAATATTTATATAAATTTTATAAAGTATATAACTTATTTATATTAATTAATATTTATATACTTTACTTTATAATTAATATTAAGTAAATAATATATAAATACCTAGACTTTACTACTTAATTAAGATAATAATAATATATTTAACTTAATATAATAATAAGAAAAGATTACTCTATAAAATTTACTTTTAATTAAGAATATTTAATTAAATATATATTATTTTAAATAATTATTAAATATCTAATAAATAGTAATAGATTTTAAATTTAAAATATTAAATACCTTAATAATAATATCTATTTATATTTAAAAATACTTTCTCTTTTCTTAATAATATTAAATATTAAAATAAATAAATAATTATATCTTTATCTCTTATTAAAAATAAAGGATAAATAAATATATATAATAAAGCTTTTTACTTTATACCTTCCTTTATAAGAATTTAAATATAACTTACTATTATTATTATATTCCTTAATAGAAAGAGTATTTTTTATATTTAAACCTCTTTAATATAAAATAAATATAAATATAAAATTTTAATAATAATATAATTTCTAGAATTATCTTAATATTTTATTAATTATTTATATTAATTAGGTAAAATAGCTTAATTATCTTTTTACCTTAATATTTATAATCTCTTACGCGTATCCTTTTATTCTATCTTTACTATTTTATTTATTATTTATTTATAATTATAATATTTTATATATATAATATTAATAACTTATTTAATTATAAATCTTATACTTATAAGCTCTTTTAACTTTATTTTAATATTAGTATTATATTAATTAAGACCTTAAAAAAGGGCCCGCCTATTTAAATATAAGCCCTTAAGAATAAATAAGATAAAATTATAAGCTTCTATTAAAGGCCTTAAGGATTAAAGTCTTAATATTTAAAAATTCCTTTAAATCCTTATTTATAATTAATCTTAATAATTATTATATTAAGGTATAATATATTTTTTATATATTTTTTATATATTTAATAAAGGATCTTTATTATAACTATTTCTAATATCTAGATTCAAATATTAAGTTTAATAAGTATATTAATTTATGAATTTATGAATTTATGAATAGAATTATAATATATAATAAAAATTAAGGCTTCTTATCTTATAAAGTTATTTAATATTATAACTTATATAAGTAATATCTTAAAGATTAAATCCTTAGAGGTTAATTATTATTAAATATTCTAGATTATATAATTTATCTTTATAATCTAATAATTTAAGTATAATAACTTTATAAAGATAATTACTATTTATATAATAAATAATAAGGTTAAGAAATATATAATTAATATACTTTTAATACTTAAGATCTACTTATTATATATAATATTATAAGAAATAATTTAAAAGTTAATTAATATAATTAAATAAGAGGTTTATCTTATTAATATTTATCTTAATATATATTTTATTTATAATAATTTTAACTTTATAAAGAACTACTTTATTAAATAATTAAGAAATTATAAGGTCTTTAATTTAATTATAATAACTCTTTAAATTATTAAAAATAGGATACTTAAAGATAATCTTAGATAATAAATATAATAACTTAAATAAAAGTTAACTATTATAAATATTATACTTATAAGTAGGGAAGTTAACTTAATATTTGAAGAGGTTTAGATATTCTATTTATTAACTTATTATATATAAATTAATATTAATTAAACTTAAATAATAAATATATATATTACTATTATTATTATATACCCCCTAGCCTTTAAAGATAGCCTAAAGTT
>JAABUL010007709.1_pt1 | contig 11411 bp, 1 predicted proteins | sample 5559151 | NCBI WGS metagenome assembly JAABUL01 (sample SAMN10711876, study PRJNA513368) | rock metagenome | isolation source: Antarctica rocks | place: Antarctica: Victoria Land, Pudding Butte sud | reverse complement strand
TAATAGTTTGTAATTAGAATTATTAATTTATATAAAAGATACAAATTGTATAAGAACTTCTAATTGTATTAAGCAATACTTATTAATTTCTTACAACAAGAAGACAAATTAAAGATTTAATAAATTAATATATTAATTAAATACAAAAATCTTTAATTAATTAGTAAATACTAATTAACAACAAATTTGCGCAACAACTTAATATTGTTATAAATTCGAAAAAAGTAATTTATTAAATGAAAGTTTGTTTATATACAATCGAATAACTAGTCTTAAACTATATATAGTTTGTTGCAAAAATTATTAAGAAAGCAATTTCTTAAATGCAAATTAATTAAGTTATTTATTAGATTATTAATAACAAAGTTCGACGTTTTGTGCAAGTTTAATAATAACAATTTCTCGTAAATCTAACTAATTAACTTAAAAAAAAAGTTTCTAATATTAAATCTCTAGATTTAGTTGTATATTGCAATAGATAATTTGTATACAATTCTTATTAATAATAATTATTAAATAAAGTATTAAGTTATTGCTAATTATTTAATAAAGTAGTTGCTATTAACTAAGTTTCGAAATTAAGAAAGAGATTAAATATTTTGAAAATAAAATATACTACTTGTAAAGTATTTGCTTTATATTAACTTGCAATCTTAATTATTAAAAAAAAAATTACAAATAATATTTTAGAAATTAGAGCTATATATAATAAATTTATTTACTTAGAAAAAACAAAAAGTACAAAACTTAAATTTATATATTTTTTTTGTTAACAATATATAAAGTTACAAATTTAATTATAAGATTAATAAAAAGAAATATATATTAATTAAAACAAATTAAGACAAAGAACAAGTAATCGATCTTATTTATAAACTTTCTTATATATTCGATTAAAAACTTAATATTTTTTTTTGAATTTTTGTCTTCGTTAATAGCAAACTCTTGCGAGCAAATTTTTAGATTAAATTGCTTAATATTAATTATTAGCAATAAATCTCTTAAAGTTTGAATTTGTTTTATATATTATTTAATAAAAGAAAGTTATCAAAGATAGCAAGTAATTAATATCTAATAACTTTTATTGCTCTTTATTAATTTTAAAAAAAAATTAAGTTGTTTTATTACGTTATATATCGACTTATAATATTTGTATTTTAAATATTTGCAAAAATACAAATTTATATACAATTCTTTTCGAATAAGTTAAAAATATAATTGATTATTTAATTAATAGCGATAAAGATATTTTTTTAAGTAGTATTAATACGCAAAGTATTAGGACTAAGAGTAACAATTTATTTAATCAAATTTTTAATAATTAGATATTGCAACTTCTTTATTTGCGCGTTAGTAATATATTCTAAAGAGAAAATAATTTCGATATCTTTTTTACTTAAGTATATTGCATATATTAGATCTTAAATATTTTTCTTTTTTATTTCGAGTCTCTATACTTAATTGCGAATGCTTGTAAATTTAATTTATAATAATATTTGTTAGATATATTGTTTGTTATTAAGAAGAAATTGCACGTAAGACTTGAGTTATTATTGTTTACTAATTTAGTATTGTATTCTTAAATCAACAAAGTTAATATATAAAGATACTTTTGCAAGCAACAAGTAATTTGCGTCGAAAATAATATTTATATTTAAAAAATAATTCGATATTGTAAAACAAGTAAAAGAGAAAGTTGTTATAAAAACTTTAAATATCTTCTAAATTGCAAAGACTTTATAGTAAAAACAAAAAAAAATGTATATAAACAATTTCGATATTAATAACAACAAGTTTAACTTTGCTCTTTATATAATTAATAATATACTCTTTACTAAAATATTTCTCGATTGTTTGTTTGCTTTTGTTTACGAAAGATTTGTTTAACTTATATACAAATATATTGCATCGAAATTTTGAATTAATAATTAAATAAGAAATAATTAAAATATCGAAAAAAGACTAGATAATTTATCGAGAATCTCGAATTTTTAGCAAGTTTATCTTTGTTAAAGTTGTATACAATTTGTTGTCTTTAATTCTATATAAATAGTTAAGATAATACTTAATAAAGTTAATAACAACAAAGTAGCTATACTTTTTGTAAATAATAAGTTAATATTAATTGTTATAAATAAGATTTAAGATTTCTATAATAATTAATAGATACGCAAACGTATAATAGCAAATTTAATTAATTAAAAAACAACAAGATTGCTTAGCTTAACAATTGTATAGAACAAAGTATACGCAATAGATTTTAATTTTAATATATACAAATTAAGTAGTAGCAACAACAATAATATGCTATTAATTGTATACAAGATTGAATCGATTGTATTAAGAATTAAAAGTATCTATTAGACAAAAATCGATAAGTAAAATTATAATTAATAATATTAGATTAACAACAAGAGTAACTTAGTTAACTTTGTTAATTAATCGATTGCTTGTAGTAATTTTAAATTCAATATTATTGCGAGCTACTATTAGAATTATAATACACTAAAATATAAGTTAAATATATAATAGAAATATAAAACTTATAGTTTTGCGCTTTTTAGTATAATAATTATAGTAACAATTCTTTATCTTATAATATTGCAAATATAAACAATTATAAAGATTTAAAATTAAGTATTTACAATATATTTAAACTTCTTTTTAAGATAAAAAAGATAATAAAAATAAAGAAAACAAAAGAACTTGCAAAAGATAACAAAAATTTATATAAAAGAACTTAACAAAGATATATTTATTATAAAATACTATATTATTAGTCTTATATATAGTAGAATCGAAGTATATATATATAGCAATACTTATATTAGTTAAGTTGCAATCTATAAAGTATTAAATATAATAATATTATTTTAAATTAACAAGAAATATAAAGAAAAGTAGACTAACTATTTAATTCTAATAGTTAGAACCAAATTGTATAAATTATAAAAATACTAACTAGATTAGATTAAAACTTAATCTAATTAGATATAACTTTTAGATTAAGTTATAGATTTTAGGAAAAAATCGATTCGAACAATTAGTCTAAAGAAAAGTTTAAAGATATTTACTTAAATTTGTTTTATTATATATATTATTATTGTTAATAATATAAATAATAGAAGAGAAACTATAATTATTTATTGCTTTGTTATAGAAAACAATATACAAAAAAAAGAAAAGTCGATAGTTATAAATAAATATTACTAGTATACTAACAAAACTAATTAAATCAAATAGAGTAAAAAAAATTCAATTAATTTATTACAAAGTAAATAATACAAAAAAAGAGAATTTTAGATTAATAGTATAAAACAAGTTGTATTATTATAATATAAAAATAACAATATTATAAAAAAAATAAGATTAAATATTTTTACAAAAAACTAAAATATCTTTTTGCTTACTAGTATATAGTTAACTTATAGTAAAATTATATTAAAAAAAATATAATATCTTACAATAATATACAAAAAAAATTAAGATTATTATTTAACTTTTTTTATATTAAATATTAAGAAAAAAGAGTAAAAAGAATATAAGAATTCTTTTTATAAATACAATTAATAACTAAAATAAATATATAAGTTCTATACAATAATAATATTTATTAAAAGAATAGAAAATCTATAAAAAGATTTTTTAACAATTTAAACTTTCTTTTATCTTTTATATAATAATAAATTAAGACAAATTATTGTTATATACTTTGCGAAAGTAAATATCTATAAAAAGTAGAAAAGTAAAGTATTTTTATTATAATATTAGAAGAGTTATAAATATAATAAAGACAATATATTTGCAATATAATTGTAATATTATATATATATTTTAAAGATTAAAATTCTAAAGAGAAAAATAATTATAATATTAATAATTAATAGTCTAATAAATATATTAATATTAAGTTCTTGTAGTAGTAACTTAACGTTGTGCAAAGTCTTCTTTCTAAGAATTCTTTTCTAAAATTCTTATAAATTAATATCTCTTTAAACTATAGTTCTATATATTATATAATCTTGTTTTGTAAATATTTATATAATAATGTTTTGCTATATATTTGTATATAGTTTTACAATACTAGTAATATTCTTAATATTAAAAGTAAAAACTATATTTCTAAAAGTTTTCTATTCTATATTGTTTACTTATATCTAGCGTTAAGATTTAAAATTAAAGTGTACAAATATATTTAATATTAATACTTTATTAGACTTGTTATAAAATTAATAATAATCTAGATTAATCTATTATATTTGCTCTATATTAGAGTAGAGAATAGAGATAGATAGTTTTCGATTAACTTTCTTCTATTGCGATAGAATAGATAGATTTGTAAACAATTGCGTAACGCTTTAACATAGATTGTTGCTAAAACATTATAGTATATATATTTGCGAGAATAGTTTTGAGACATATTGTGCTTAGTATTGCGATATATATGCTTGCGAGAGAGATCTTGAGCGATACTATACTTAGTGGTAACTTGATAGCTATGTAGTATAGAAAAAACAATAAATAAGAGTCACTCGTAATATAATAGGAGCTAGCAAGAGTTTAATATCTTAAGCAATCCACAAAGTCTAAGTCAAAAATTCAACTTCCTAATCGCAATATATTTCTATATCTCGATCTTACAGTAACCAAAACTTCGTTCCAAACAATTCCCTCAGTATTCTAACAACAAGTTAGCTTTTCTCGTCGCCCTCTATGCTGTTCTTTCGAGCTGCCCAGTTCTAAGACCTCTAGCAGCCAACTAGACCCGGAGCCCCCTAGACCCGCAAGCAAGAGCACTAGGCGAGATCTCTAGTACTTTTTCCTTAAAGATGTTCGCCCGAACCTTTGGCGCCCTTCCTCGATGCTATAATTACTATCCAAACAACGATTGCTGGGTCGGCGCAAGCAAGGCCGATTCGAGCGACGAAATTCTGCTTCAACAGTAGCGACTATCTCTGGTTACGAGACGACAACGCGACAGCCAATTGCCTGATTGACCCGCACTCCACTCAAGATGACGCTTGTATCAGTGTGGCTAGTAGCGCTGGCGAAGTTGGGAAGGGGACGAGCAAGATCTTGATTTCGCGAGTGAGGTATCTGGTCGACAATGAGCAGATTAGCAGGACCATTCCGTGGGCAATGCAGACCGCGTCGAACGCGTTGGTAAATGAGATGATAACTAGTTGTGCCAACTAGGATGAGGGCGATTAGGTTGAGGTGCTCCAAAAGTTACCCAATGGGCTTTGTGTCGTAAGTATTAATTTCCGCTTCGATGATAGGCAACAATGCTAGTAGAAGATATTCCAATAATCTTTCTGTGTTCGTATCTAATCGAAGATGTAAAAGCTAGAGTGTTACGATTCTTTTGACGATTTTGTTCCCGTCTTCTTATGCTACTTGTAGCTAGTTGGTCACTATCAATTCAAAAGTTTTCATTAATACTTAACATCAACATTTCTTGTTGTTGTTTCATATAAGTGTGACAAATACTTGAAGAAGCGTGACCGTTGCTTCTATAGAGGAGCCCAGAAATTAAACAAGAGACACGAAGAAGAATCGAGATGCAAGAATACAAATCAAGAATTCAAAGGTTCGGATTGAAGGTGGTCCAACTGACGTTGATCCAGAAATAGTTTTCATCTTATTCAACTGACAAGATTTATCTTAGCTATATCATCATTGCCTGAGCCAGGTTTTCGAGGCTTCCTCTGCATCGATCTTCTCATGGATCCATCTAGCTGTTTCTCTTTCCTACCTAGTAGGGCGTCTCTCTAGCGTTTGTTCGCAATGTCCTCCTATGAAGAATGTCAAACTCCAAGCGCTTCGGAGTACCAGGAGTCGGTTGACGTAGCTTACCTCAAGCATTTCTAATGGCCTTCTCACGGACCCATCTGGCTGTTTCTCTTTCCTGCCAAGCAGGGCGTCTCTCCAGCGTTTGTTCCCAAGATCCTCCTATATAGACTGTCAGACCCCACGCGCTTTGGATTGATTAGGAGTCGCATGACGTAGCTTACCCCCAGCTCTTCTACTGAAAGCTAGATTTGGATCAATTTATCCTTGAGCTGGGCTCTAGTGTAGCCTCTTGGGTGCCAACTACCAGGAGCTTTAGGCCCTTTTTCATAAAGTATCGCAATACGATAATCATTGATGTCTTCGCGCACTTAAATATTGTTAGCATGTTAAGTTCATTGCGATTCGCTTACAGGAATAACTGCACGCACATTAAGGAAACATGAACCATATGTAATCTTGTAGAAGACTTGAAGAGACTAGAAACAGATAAGAAACTAGAGCATTAGACGATGCGTGTAAACCCACTTGGGCAAGAACGATCTATCAAGAACTCTTGCTCGATACAGTTGATGTGCGATTCGTTTTTATTGCCAAGATCTTAATCGACAATTTAAGTAGAATTAGATTGATCGCTAGAAACCGAATTTATCACGTGATCGTGCCAAGATTTGGGTTTCGATTCCAATTATTGAAATCAACCTAAGAAAAACTACTATATATAGTATACTAGTATACTATATATAGTAACGTTTATTAATAGCTCGATTTTCGGTTTCAACTTTTAGAATTAATCTAACTTAAACGATTAGTCTAAGTAGAATTGCTAATAAATATCGATTAATTGCTAAGTCTTATCACTAACTTGCAAGTTAAACTCTTGGCAAAGTGCTAACAATTAATAGTAAAAAGATTGTAAATAGATAGATAATCTATAATTTAATTAATAAGACAAAGAAGTTAATCTAGAAAGTAATTGATCTAGTCGACTTTATATACTATTATTGGTTTCTAAACGATAGAGTTGATAAATCGTCAATAGTTGACTAAGTCTAAACTGCTTAGATTCTTATAACGTAATCTACATCTTACATTATTAGCACTAGAATAATTTTGACTTTTTTTAAGGAACTCTCTAGGAAGGTTTAAGATAGATAGATGATAAAAATAGATAAATAGTTTGCGCACTTCTTGTTTCGATAAGAAATACTTCCATTTTTAATAAATGTACTTCTAATAAGATAAACTAACTATTTTGATATAATATTATTAAGTTTGTTAAATGTTTTTATCGATGTTATAGATTTAATAGATATTTAATTAAATTATTGTTTGCGCACTTATTTGCGCATTATTTATATCGTCTATTAATCTAGAATATTATCTAAGAAAGTATTAGTCTCTAGTCTAAATATATATAGATTCTCTATGTTTCTTAATCTTTATTCGATTTCTAATTATATCTTTATTAAAGTTTTAAATAAAGTTTATCTAAACGTCTTATTAAGAGATTAAATTAATCTCTTAAAGTATATATTTGTCTTTAAAATTGCATTTGTTTTAGATAATAAACAAATAATTTTCTATTATTCTCTCTTAATCTTAATTATATATTTAATTATTATTAAAATTAATATTATTATTGTTATCTATATTAAATTTGTTATTATTATCGATTTATATAATCTTCTTAATAATTGTCTTAATAATTGTAGGAATTGCAAAGACTACAAAGATTGTTGTTGCTTTCTTTGTTACTATTTTTGTTATTTATCTAATAATTATATTCTTTATATCTTCGTAAATCTTATTTATATTCTTGTTAAAAATCTATATATTTGTATTAATTATAGCAACAATATTAACTTCTAATTTCTTTTGCTTTCTTTATCTAGCTTTATTGCAATTATTATTATTTTTAATAGCATTTTTGCTATTGTACAAGACTTTAATAATTGCGTCAATATACTTAAAATTAAAGAAATCTCTTTTAATAAATTTAATCTTTGTCTTTTTTGCTTATATTATAGTACTCTTTTAATTTTTTACTTTTGTAAAATATTTTTTTGTCTTAACAATATAAAACTTATTAATATATAATAGATTAATATTATAATTAATTAACTTTGTAACTAGCTTAAATAAATTAAGAAATAAATATTGTACGCAATTGCTAGCTTGCAAGTAATAATAATATTATTAATAAAAAAACAATTAATTTAGATCTAGATTAATATTAAGTATATTCTCTATTATTTCTAATAACTTTGCAAATATCTTATTAATTATAAAGTAATTTAACACAAAGTTTGCAATTAATATAATATTTAAATTAGACTTCTTAAATTATTAATAAGTATTTATATTGCTTAGATAAATTTGTTTAAATTTATTATTAATTGCTTGTATTCTAGTTTTAATTAAATAATTATATAGAAGTTCTATAATCTTTGTAAAGATCTTTGTATATAATAATAAATAATTCTTCTTTATAATACTCTTTAATTGCTTAAATTAATTATAAATCTTTTAAATAATATACAAAGTAACACAATTATAAGATTTTAAAATATTGTATATTCGAAGTTAAACAATATACTTCTTTTAGTTTTAATAAACTTCTTATAATACTTCTTTAATTAATTTATTAATATTATCTTAATTCGATCTATTATTATTATTAGATTATTAATAGAAAACTTTAGATTGCTTTTTAGAATCTAATAAATATCTTTTATACGCAAGATTATAATAGTATTGTAATATCTAATCTTATTAATATAATATTTGCAAAGTTAATTCTTCTAGAACTTTAATTAAGTAATATATAAATAGTTAATATCTTTGTAATAATTTTTGTAATAGATAGTTATAAGTTTTATCTAAACAACTATAAAAATATTATAAGTAAAAATATAAATAACAATATATTAAACAATTAAAAACGTCTTTTATTTCTTATTTATTACAAAGAAAGTCTTGTAATTTTTTGTTATATTTCGATAAAAATATTAAAGATATAAAATCTATTTAATATCTTTGTTATAAATAATTGCAAATATAAGAAAACAATAATTAATAATCTTTATTAAGACTAGATCTTAATTAATAGTAATAATATAAAAATAAATAAGTTTTAGATTAGTATATAACTAATTTAAATAACATAAAACTTAATTGTAGTAATTCTTATTCTCTTTCTTAATAAAAACAAAATTAACAATAAAAATAATATTTAAAACAATAATCTTATAAATAGTAAATAATAATATCTTATATTTGTTTGTTTTATATATATAATTTATAATTAATATCTTTAGATTCTTGCAAAGTATTTCTAGTATATTCTTATATACAAAGAAGAGTTTCTTTATCTTTTTAGTTTTTTTTTGTAAATTAATTTTTATAAATTAACAATTATAATATAAAGCTTGCAAAAGAGTCTAAGTAAATATATATATCTCTAGTTAATTTCTTCTAAGTTTTTTTTTTAAATTATAAATATCTTAATTAATTAGAAGATATTTAAAATTATTAAGATAATATTAAATAAAAATTTCTTGCAAAGTTGCGTCTATTAAGCAATTAATAATATATAATTTATATATAGACTAACCCTAATTCTAATAGTTGAAATCGAATTATATAAATTATAAAAATACTAACTATATTAGATTAAAACTTAATCTAATTAAATATAACTTTCGAGTCAAGTTATAGATTTTGGGGAAAAATCGACTCGAACAATTAATCTATTTATATAGATAATAAAGTCTATTTATCTACTTTAATTGCTAAATTAATTGTAATTAGTAAATTAATTGTTTTATTCTTCTTTTGTAAAGCTACAAAGATATTTGATACTTTATTATTCTTATAGTTGTACTTTATATAGCAAACTTTTATTATTTATATATTTAAACTCTTTTTATAAAGAGTATTTACTTAAAAAAAGCAATTAATTTTAATATTATTAATTCTCTTTTACTTAGTATTAAGCTTTTTGCGTAGATAATTATTGTATTTGCAATCAATAGTTATTTTAGTTATTTTACTAGATTTGTAGTCTAATTTTAATCTTTGTTTAACAATAATATATTTTTTAACAATATATATATTTGTATTGTCTTAAGAAGTATCTAAAGAATTAAATAGTTTATCTTAAATAATAATTGTAGAATTATAACAATAGCAATGTTATAGATATATAAGATAGTAAAAATATTAGATAGAGATAATAAGCAATTTCGCGCGCAATGCGAAACGAAACAACCTTTATCCAGTTAGGGTTAAGCGCAACCCTGAAACTGGGAGTGCATTTACCGAAAATAGGAGTGTTTCTTACCGAAACAGGGAGTGCGCGGACTATTTACCTAAAAATGCCCTTGGCAGTAAACAGACCAGTGGCTGAAAGATCTCAAGGGTCCTCCTCCCATTAGATGTGAGGATCGCGAAACAAGGTAGAAGTCATGCGATGAAGGATCTGGATCGGCCAGTCTCAAGTCAAGATGTCGGGGAAATCGGACCGCTTCGATAAATTCACCGTTTGGGAGGAATAAAAGGCCTCGCTTCTGAGCCCAAATCCATTTTGCCCTGGTTAAAGGCGTCCCTAATCCCGCTACCGTGGGGAGTCTAGGATTCGTGTCATTTGGAAGGATTGTCGAATTGGGTATCATGCGGGTCAGCCATCTGGATGGATTTTTGCCATTGCCTGGTACTTCTGAAGGCATAACGTATCTTGTAACGGCGTTATAGTAAAGAGAATGGATAACATAGTTAAAGAGCGAAGCGCCAGCTCGTTCATGTACTAAACTAACATAGCCACTTCAGCCTCGAATGCATTGACAACTGTTTGAGCAATCAGCTCCCAAGGATCCATTTGATTGGCTCTCAATTGTCGCCAAGACCTATATCTCACGCGATCTTCCCAGTACTTTCAATATTGGAGTTGCGATCTTATGCGTTTGGATCTACACATACAATGATCAGCTAGATATTTCGGTTTTTTGGTAATGTTGAGCGCATTCAAAACTAACTTCAGCGACCTGGTTCCAAGCTGTTTGGCAGAGTTTACGAGGCTCTGAAAATTGGCGGTCGTCAGTCCAGCGACAGTCATACAGCTCCATGCGGCGCCGGCGACCCTCATTGTGTTTAGTATCGCTTTAGAGAGTAAACACTTAGATTGCTCTCGAGCATTGCCTTTCAATCAATTTTCTAATAAGCATCGCGACTCTTATGCAGCACTTGGGATGGCGAGCGTGATAAGCGTGATCACTCGACCCATCCCGGTGTTACACTGCGAAAGCCTCGAGGTACGATGTGCTTTAGATCTTTCGCTACCATCACGTGTGTGCGATGCTTCCAACCTCTGTTAATTACGACGCTATAATACAGCATCAAGCCAGCGGAAGAGAAAGCAGCAGCAGCGTGGAGATTGCGTAGTGGTAGTGCAAGTTTAGATCAGTGGTGAAGACAATTTTCTTATACCAAGCTCGAAGGGTTTTGTTTCTAGACATAACGTATGCATAGTTGTTGGGATTGAGAGCAGCTCACACCGCTCGGTGCGCACGCACAACTCTAGCAGCCAAGGTCCAGCCATTGGTACCGCATCACTACTTTGG
>JAABUL010007708.1_pt1 | contig 11413 bp, 9 predicted proteins | sample 5559151 | NCBI WGS metagenome assembly JAABUL01 (sample SAMN10711876, study PRJNA513368) | rock metagenome | isolation source: Antarctica rocks | place: Antarctica: Victoria Land, Pudding Butte sud | reverse complement strand
GCGACGGCCTCAGCAGTGACATCGAAACTCGGGATACTGAGTACGGCAGTCACTCCATCGTTCAAGAAATAACCAGTCACAACACCCCCGTCCAGAAGTCCGAGACTTGGCTGTGAAACGATAGGATTGTTGGGATAAGGAAAATATGCCCAACTAGAAGGCGTTGCCTCGGTAGAATCGGCAGTTGTGGGAGCGGCGCCCGCAGTCGTCGATGATGCAGCTGCGAATGATGTTGCTGCCGCTACTGGTATCGAGGTCGACGTAGTAGCTGTGCTGTTGGATGTTGGCTCTACACCAAGAACGAAGTAGTTGTACAGATCCTGCCCGGTAGAGATAGGAGGTGGAGCGTCAATGATATCATTGCTGTACCAAGCAAGCCAAGGTAAATCGCCGGTTGTACTCCCATTTTCAAAGTTGAACGTGATGTTCTCGCCTGGGTAGAATATGGTGTTCCCTTCGAAAGCGCTAAACATTCCTTGGACGTCTCCAGCGGCACTGGACATCAGGTCGTTCCAGTCTGCATGAGGCTCGACATTGCCTGGGGCGTTGATTGCCGCAAATTGAGTCAGAAATGCTACAACATCTTTCCCGTTGATAGTGCTGACCGCCGAAGGAGTCCAATAGCCCACGTTTTGATCAATTGCTTCGATCAGATCATCTATTCCTCAATTGGTCAATGTTCAGACATTCAGAGAGGGTTTACCAACCAGCTATATATATCTTAGGCAACGCAATACCATCAGTCGACGCCGATACAATGCGTAGCGGGCTTCCAAATGTGAAAGCGCTGAGGATTCCTGTATTTAGGGTAATGTGATCATCGTGTGTGGCATAGACAACCTCTTGCACTGTCGCTTCGAAAGCGTACTCGCTTTTGAACTCCCCAGCTTGAACACGCAGCGAGATATTGTTGAGCGAGCCCATCAGGTCTAGTGCGGGTTGTTGATAGCTTGAGGGCGGGTTCTTGAGGTATGCTAGAGTGCTCTGAAACTGAAGGGTATCATTGTAGTAGCTTAAGAAATCGAGGGCAACAGTCGAGTTGATGGGAGCGCTGAGGAGGCATTCGTAGGCGAGTGCGGCAGGGAAGAGCTGAACTGTTGGTGGAGAAGTCAACATCACGGTCGCCCCAATTGCGGACAGGGGGCCTTACACTCTGACTTGAAGATTTGAGAACAGGGCTCATCGGCGTTCTGTCGGGGCAGTAGTGGCACACCCAATCGCGGACGGGCATCAACAGGAACGGCAAGACATGAGATCAGTGAGAGTAAGAGCGCAATGGAAGAAAACACCGAAAACATGGTCGCGACGATGGCAAGCAAGCAGAAAGAAGAAAATGGTGATCAAAAAGAGCGTGGAGAGAGCAGTTACTAGTAGAACACTAGAATTACCTCAGGAGACGGAAGCTGACTTAGTTGAGCACCAACGAGCCGCAGTCAGCCCCGAGTGGCATTTGGGGGCTATTTTGTAAGCCATCTGCATCAGCTGAAGTTGAAGCCTGGGGGGCATCATCGGAAGCAACATCTTCTGATACGGTGGTGAAGATTGAAGGGCTGCAAAGGGGTGCGCTTGAAATGACAGTGGGAGGCCTGAAGCTAAGGTGAAGTAGGTGGTATAGAGGAAGATCCAACGCCGCTGGAACCGATAGTACTGCTGCTGACTGTCGACTCCACCTCGAACGTTGAGTTAGGCAAGACGTTAGCGTCTCTCAGTGGCTTTCGAGACAGTCAGTGATTCATGAGACGGATGTTGTGTCTATAACGGTCGGACGCAGTGGACGACAAGGAGAGGGTGGCTTGATGGTTGCTCATTTCTCTTCGCCTGCAGGTGCAGGGATCATCTCAGCTGGCAAGGCTGGACCCTGGCTGGGCTGTTGACGCGGCGTCTTTGCCCTACGCCCTACAAGGCTTGGCGTAACCCTGCTCGATCCTTGGTTCGCAGTTGACTCGCGGTCCTCCTTTAGCAAATGCAGTCGTTGTTATGGTCATCCAATGACTTTGACTCGAAGCCTTTTTTCCGGTAATGCTGAACTCAGTCGACGGAGAGTCTGGGCCTGACAGCCTTGCCGTTCTGGATATCGAGACCGAGAAACCATGGTGCAGTCCCTCGTGCTGTTAGCTATGCGCTCAAATTCCTCATCTTACACCGTGAGCATTACCCACCTTTGACAACATCTTTGCTCTGGTTCACGAACGACGAGCCTTAATCTCCACACTAGCTTTTGCCACTGGTCTTTCTTTTTGTAAAGCTGAGCGATTCCTCTAAAGTCAAGATGGACCCTCTCAGCATCACAGCATCAGCCATATCTATAGGACTTGTCGTTCAGGAAATTTACAAATTTGGTAATGCTGCGTACAAGTCCGAGGACGAGAAAAAGGAATTCAACAGTGTCATGAACGACCTGTCGATACGGGTCAAGTCGCTCAAAGTAGTAGCAGATATGGCAGATAACGCTCCAGATGATCATCGATTCGATGGGTTTCGCGCAGTGATCCAGCATTCTACGCCGCTTGACAATGGTAAGAATGTCGAACCTGACCCGGGCAAGAAAGGACCTGGTGTCTTGCGACGACTTGAGTTAGCAATGGGCAACATGGCAGACCAGCTTGAGTCACGACATGGGGTTAAGGGCTCTTTCCGGCGGCTGCTGTGGATCCATGAGAAGAAAAAGTTTGAGGCCTTCATTGCCAAGATCCAGCAATGGACGGAAGTCGTATCTCGGGTACTGCGGGATGTCAATTTCTTAGTCGACATGGAAACTAACAATTACGTGAGGGACACAAGTAGTCGGGTGAAGAATTTGGAAATCGAAGCCGCCCAGGCCGCAGAAGACAGGAAGCTGGCTGCAGAAGATAGGAGGAAGGCTGCGGTGGCAGAGGAGAGAAAGGCTGCGGAGAAGGCAAGGAAAGCCAAAGAACAGTTGCGTCTTGACATTGTCAGGTGGATTTCGCACCTTCGATTCCGCGAAAGACAATCTGCACTTCTCAATCTGCCGCAGACGAAACTCTTGGAGCCAGAACTATTGTGTACTGAAGAGTTCAACCTATGGATCGAGGGCCGGCCTTGGATTTTACAGTGTGAAGGCAAGCCTGGAGCTGGGAAAGTGTGTAGTCAGCCTGTCCAAGCGTTCTCGCTAGGATTTCCTGGCAAGAACAATGGAGGCTGACAGCATTTCAGACTCTACTTTGTGCCTTTATTGGAGACCATATCAAGGCAAAATTCGAGAACGAAGGGAAGAAAATCCCCATCCTGTACATGTTTCTCAATCACAAGGAGCGAGACAGCCAGACCCTTGGCAATCTGTGGGCTAGTCTACTGAAGCAACTTTTACAGCCAGAAGGCGCAAGCTTCCGATCACTCGAGGCGCAGAGACTGTACGAGGGACCAGAGAGTGAGTCACGCCCCCGCTGGGAGAGATTCCATGAGGCTTTCTACGCAGAATTAAGCTATTACGAGAGGTGAGTGTTCCCCAACTTCAAACGGTACGTGTCCTGTATCTTAACCAATGACTTCTATCTTAGAGTCGTGATCATTGTAGACGCTTTGGACGAGGCATCGCCAATCGATGTCGCACCTCAGCTACTCGATAAGCTTTACAAACTCCCAAAAGAAAGTACAAGCGTCTTTTTGACTTCTCAGCGCACTGAAGATGGCCCTCCTCCAAACCTTGTGGACCAATGCAATCGGTGTGAAAAAGAGCGACTCAAGGCTTTCTACCGGTGCCATATTTGCAACGATGGAAGATTCTACATTTGCGAAGAATGCGTGGCAAAAGGTATCGTCTGTGAAGATTACTCTCACCCACTTACCCAACCGCGAGAGGTGATTATGAGCATCGAACCATCAGCTGCTGAAATAGGCCGATACGTCCAGGCCGAATTTCGGGCGGAGCTAGAGCTCGGGTTTGTTGACGACGAGGACTATCAGCCTTCGACATTCGGTAGAACACCCCTCGGTACGCTCCTTCACGAGAAACCGTGGCTCAAAGAAGAGATCTCGAACTCGATCATCGCAAAGGCTAATGGCATGTTTGCATTGGCGCAATTATACCTGAGTTCATTCAGAAGCTTAGGATTGACGGAGGATGAAATTGAGATGATGCTGGATGATCCCCCCGAAGGATACACGGGCTTCTACGAACAGCACATGGAGCGGGTAAGTGATGGCAGCCTCGGCAAAGTTGCGTCAGACCTTGGAATGAATGCACTGGCATGGGTGGTTGCTGCGAGAAGGCCTCTAAGGTTTGTAGAACTCCAGCACGCCCTAGCAGTGAATCTCAAAGGACAAGGTTCTATCAAACCGTCGGCAATGCCCAATAAGGCAGCCATAGTAAGAGCTACCGCCGGACTTATCACAATCGATGGAGATGAGCATGCTGCCGTACGACTCAACCACTCTACAGCTCAGCAATATTTCGATAGTAACCGAGACCGGTGGTTTCCAAACGCGCAAGCGCACATGACTCAAGTATCTCTATACTACCTCAATTTCAGGGAACTCTCAGCACCTGATCAGGGGGAGTGGGAAGACAAAGACTTCGAGATGAGGGAGCTCGATTTTCCTTTCTTGAGATACGCCTATCAGAATTGGGGTGATCACGCAGATGGTGCAAGCTCTGATGCGGATACTCAGGCCGCGGTATTACGCTTCGTAATGGATAAAACTAAAATCGCAGCAGCTATACAAGCAATGTGGTTTCTGAAATCGGAAGCGGACGTCGACTGGGACGTACGCAAAGGCGCTAATGCGCTTCACGTTTGTGCTTGGTTTGGCCTTACGTATGCAATGTCTAGCTTGCTAGACCAAGGCATGGAGGTCAATTCCCGAGATCCGAAGAATGCATTGACGGCTCTTATGTATGCTTGCAGGAGAGGGAAGACCCGTGTTGTGACTGTTCTACTAGAGCGTGGTGCCCGCATCAATTCTATGAGCAACCGCGGAAGCACTGCACTCTTTGAGGCTGTACTCGCCGGCCATTCTGAGGTGGTGAGAATCCTCTTGGCTACGCCGAATATTGACATCAACGCACAGCACTCAAAAAACTCTAATCAAACAGCGCTGATGATTGCTGCACAACAAGGCAAAATCGAGATCGTGGGTGCTTTATTGGCTCATGACGGTCTGAAGGTAAACCAGAAAGACGCCAATGACAAAACCGCACTATCTCATGCTATCGAATTCCGGCAGACAGCCACTGCCAAGTACATTTTGGACCACAGCGTAGAGCCTCTCGATCTGGATTCAACCAATTGGAAAGGTAGCTCTGCCCTGCTGTTGGCGGCAAGCGGCGGTCAAGACGATATCGTCGAAGAACTTTTGAGCAAAGGCGCAGATTCCTCGATCAAAGATAGACAGGGTGGTGGGAATGCTTTGCTGCGAGCTATCGACGGAGGGCACCTTGAGACAGTGCAAATCATATTGAATCACGACAGAGTCAATGTTCATTGTTTAGATGACGAGGGGCGTGGACTTCTGCATGGCGCAGCTGTTGGAGGGCAGTTCGAGATTCTATGTTTACTGTTGAAGCAAGGATTAGATGCAAATGCTGCAGATAAGAAAGGCAGGACGCCATTGCACGACGCTTGTCGACAAGGTTCGTTCGAAATCGCAAAGGCTCTACTAGACGCTGGTGCAGATCTTACACTGAAAGACAAGGCCGGCAGAGACCCCTGGACCGTTGCATGGCAAAATGGGCAGACTACCGTCATGGAAGTCTTCGAAAACCACGATCGAGATATGTTTGGTGAGCATCCAAACGCTCGCAAACTTCCAGTCTGGGCACTTGCAAAGCGTGGCTACGTAGACCTTCTCAGGGAAGCCATCGCGACCGGAAACCCAGAGCTGAACAAGCCAGACCCTGATAACAATCATACCGCTCTCCACTATGCTGTCCTCACAGATGAGCTTGAGATGGTAGAGATGCTGCTGAAAGCTGGCATGTTGACCGACGCGCAAGATGTATCCCTGCGAAGACCCCTTCATCTAGCCGCCATGTCTGGCAGTGTTCCCATCCTCACTCTTCTACTCGTCGAAGCTAAATATCATGACGAAGCTAAAGCAGTTAATGAGCCGGACAAATATGGTACTTCTCCACTACTTCTTGCATATAGAAACGGTCATATAGAATGCTGCCTGCTACTCATCGAAGCCGGAGCCTCAATCCCACCGTCAAAGGCCTCATTGAAGCAATCCCTCTTCTTCCTAGCTATTGAGTTCGGGAAAGTGGAAGCGGTCCAAAGACTGGTGCAGATGGGCGCGGATACCCAGATGAAAAATGTTTTAGGATTAACAGGGCTGCAGATGGCGAAGGAGAGTGGGAAGCCGGAAGTGGAAACATTCTTGAGGAGAAGCAGAACCTCCAATTCAGAGCGACTAGGTACGGGTATGGATGAGGCAGTGGAAGAGCGAGGAATGGGCGAGAACAATCAGACTGTGGCCCGAGAATTACCAAGCAACACGCCCGTGTCTTCAGAGCAAGCCGAGCCAGTCAACGAACCATTTGCAAGGCCCGGCATGTCGCTGGAGGAGCGGTTCAAGGCGTTGGAGGTCCCAGCCAATCGTGTCAATTCGAGGAGGTCACTGTCAGGAGGAGGAGACGATCCTCAGAGTACCAGGAGACGTGCGAGGATACCGCAACTAGCTTGATGAATATAAAACACCTACGGGTAAGTTGAGCTTTTGTGAAATCGTAGCGTTTGCTGACGCAAGGACAAGCGCTCTATATCTACCGCCAAAATGACTTTCTTGTATCTAGAGATCTTGCTTGTAATGTTCAAGCGCGTTGTATCACGAAAGGAGTATTTGAGATGATGACTGAATTGGAAAGCCATATTGGTGTGCTACCGGTAAAGCAGTGGATACTCGAGTATTATGATCGCCTGGTTCAGACAGTAATGCTACTATCTGCCCCTCGACTATGTCGTAGTGCCGGAATACATGACAGATCCCCAGTAGATAACGACCGATTTGTCGCTCGAGCCAGCAGTCGATTGGGGGCTCTCTTCCTAAATCATGGTCGAACTCGGACAATTAATGTCTCCTTCTAGTCTAAGACATAGAACTAATCAGCTCAGGTAAGCCAGGGGTCCTCACCCTAAAATGGGCGATGTGTCTGCATTATGTCTGCCGAACTAGTACAATGTTCCGACTTGTGAGGACCAAATCTTCGTTTCAAGCTCAGACTGAGTCAAAAACAACGGAACACGTTTGAAAGTGATCTGTTCCAAAGAGCAGATCAGTCCGTAACACCCTAATCTGCCAACGACTGCATTATGATGTTCTCTTGCTTTCGATCTCTAAGGATCCTGCACATCCGCTATGCTCGTGCTCCGCCAAAACGCCCATGCTTCCATCTTAGCTGCTTTGAGCGAAGGTCGTCAGGCTTACTGACGCGTCTGACACCTCCGCGTCCAAAGGAGACGATTCGCTCCCATACCACAACTGCTGATATACGCCCTGCTATGGCTCAAAGATCTGAGGAGAATCTTGATCGGTATTGTCCGGGTGGCTACCATCCCGTACATCTTGGGGACGTGTTCAACGACAGATATGTGGTGGTCCGAAAGCTTGGGTATGGTCTATACTCCACAGTATGGCTTGCACGTGATAAAAGGTAAGGATTCGATCTTGTCAGCTCAAATTCTGAACCCATGTCTAACATTGCCAAGAGAGGACCGTCACGTTGCGTTGAAGATCTTGACAGCCGACTGTTATGGAGGAGAGAAAGAGGTGTTTGAACTAAGCATTTTACGGCATATCAAGACTGCCAACCCAGACCATCCTGGCTACAAACATGTGATTTATCTACTTGACGATTTTCGACATGCAGGACCTCATGGTGACCACGTCTGTTTGGTTTTTGAGGTGATGGGCGAAGACCTTGTCGGCCTGGCACGCCGATCTCAAGACGAAAAGATACCAGCTCACCTGGTAAAGCAGATCGCCCGACAGCTTTTACTAGGGCTGGACTATCTGCACCGTTCATGCATGGTCGTGCACACAGGTCAGTTGGTCCAATTCAGGACTTCGGCTTGTTGACCCAGTTATGTTGCCCTGTAGATATTCAACCGCGGAACATAATGATTCAACTTGAAGATGCCGGATCTGCTGTACGAGACCACCTAGAGCAAGGTCCTCATTGGCCAAATGGCGCCGATAAAGATCAGCATTCTACCGCTTCTCACCTCAAGTCCGAAGCTCTGACTGCCGAGATCCCGCACTCAGCTTCTGAAATCAATATTAAGATCGTTGATCTTGGCGTTGGTATGTCAAGAGCTAACATAGAAATTCTGAAGCTGAAATGGGAAGCTAATATTTGATCCATCTCAAAGCATCATGGGTGGACAACCACCTGACTGAGTTAATTCAGCCGCCGTCGCTCCGAGCACCAGAGGTTATACTCCGCGCAGGCTGGGGCACCAGTGCGGATATATGGAGCGCAGCATGCGTGGTCAGTATTCCAGCGTCCAGCAGTGTTTTTGAATTCCATAGTGACTCCGAATCAACAGATATATGAGCTGTTGCAAGGCAGAGTACTATTCAGAGGTCGCCCGGGCCCCGAGGATGCGTGGTCACCGGAAGAAGATCACCTGGCTCAAATGATAGAGCTCTTCGGTCCCCTCCCTTCTGAATTGTTGGATGAGGGAAGCTCTTCAAGATCCTATTTCGATCAAGATGGTATGCTGAAACTGTCTCCCTTATCCTCGAGTGATGACGCTAATCTAGCTGCTATCGCCGTTTGTGCTACCTTAGGTAATATGTTGAATATCCACCACATGTATCCCTGCTCTTTTGAGAGTTTAATCAACCACAAGCGAAATCCTTCTCTCTCTGATGACGAAGTGCCAGCGTTGCAGTCTTTTCTTCAGTCCATGCTGCAGTATCGACCAGAGCACCGAGTGAGTGCTGGAACAGCAGCGACGGACCCGTGGCTTCAGAATACTAAGCAAGCCCGCCTTTCGGTCTATGACATGGTCAAACGCGCCATTGCCTTTCTGACGCTGGCTGCGTTTACGAAACCTTGAGCATGGTAGAGACTCAGTGGACACGAGACGAGCGAGGGCCTAGGCAGTGAACGTGCATTGGGGGAAGGCGCAGGTGGATGTGAACGCATTGGTAAGTGTGAATGCAAATGAAGGCTTAGAAGAGGATAGCGGCTGAGAGGAGTATAGCCCCTGGCTTGGGTGAGAAACGGTTGACGAGATTTGGACCGGGGCGCCGTTTGTATGTTATGAAGAATTGAAATAAAGGTACCGAAGCCAAAAACCAATTGCCTTGCGAGATTCTCCCATCTTGAGCCGATTGATGATCTTGGTACACTAGCCGCTCTCTTATCAGACGGATTATAGCCAAGAGAACAAAGCGCTGGCCTCCGTGAGCGCCTTCGTCCACCTTGGAACGACTCCAGCCATAATCACTCCAACCCAGGCTCAATGAACATGGAACATCGCTGGCTTTGGAGCAGTGATCACAGTCAAAATACGCTCAATCGTCCTAGCGTATTACATTGGGGTAGATTATGAGATGAACGCCATCCTTTGCAATGGCGAAGATATACTTTATCATAGTATCAGATAAAACAGTACCTTCCATTTAGTGCGGTATTACCTTTCATAGATATTACTGTAGACATGTCGTCATAAGTCGCACATATCCGTTACGTGATAAGGCATATTACCAACGATACTAATATATAGATATCTTATTATTTAGCCGCTAAGCGACTAGTTTATTACTATTAGCTTATATATAATAAGTATAAGGCCTTCTAGAGTAGCTCTAGTACCTAAAAATCCCTTATATCTAGGTAATATAGTCCTAGGATAAGTAAGCCTAATTATATAAATATAAAATAATCCTAAGGTAGGATAATAAGAGTAATTAAATATATATAATTTAAAGTTTAAAAGGATAAAGAATATAAGTAGTATTTAATAGATAAGTAATATTAATATTACTTAAATTCCCTTAATTAATAGCTAACTCCTTATATTAATCCCTAATTAAACTAGCTTAATTAGTATAATATTACCTTTTATAAATATTATTATAAATATATTATTATAAGTTATATATATTTATTATATAATAAGGTATATTATTAATAATATTAATATATAGATATTTTATTATTTAGCTATTAAGTAATTAGTTTACTACTATTAGCTTATATATAATAAGTATAAGGCCTTCTAAAGTAGCTCTAATACTTAAAAACCCCTTAAGACCTAATTAAAATAGAGCTATAATAGAAGGTAAAGGATAAGGTTATATATAAGGTAATTTATTAATTATTTAAATATTTTTATTAATACCTTTAAGAAGTATTTAATATATAAGTAATATTTATTATAATATATAAATAATATAAGTTTAACTTCTATTATTTAAATAGCTAAATCTTATTATTATTAAGGTTAAATTCCTTTATTTATATAATAACCCCTTAATCAAGGAGTAATTTAAGTAGTAATTATTATATTTTAATAATTTAATAGTCTTTTAAAGGACCTTAATAATTAATTATTTTATAAATAAATAACTTAAATAGAAGAGAGGGCTTAAAAGATATATAAGAAATATCCTAAATAAATAATAAAATAAGTATAAAAGATAGGCCTTATTATTTATTATAATAATAATAAGTATTATCCCTTTCTAAAAGGGGTCTATCTTAAAGGATAGGAGGATAAATTTAATATAATCTTTATATAAAATTATTAAGTATTTTATTATAAAATAATATATAAACTCCTTATCTAAATTTATTAATATATAAAAAATTAGTAAAGGTAAGGTAAAAGGAGGTATATATTATAACCTTAAATAATATTAATTAATTAAATATTAATAGGATATATAATAGGATATCCCTTATAATTAATTAATATTTAAGGAAGTCTTTCTTATCTCTTATTTAATAGATACTACTGATAATATATTTTAATAAGGAGTAATAAAAGATATTATTATTATTATATCTTATATTAATATATATTAATTTTAAGTTAATAAAGTATAACTTAATTATTAATACTTATACCTAATTATTACTTAATATACTAACTTAATTAATTAAGGAGTATAAGGAGGTAAGAAATAGGGGCTAGTAATTAATTAATATATAATATTTAATATATAAGTTTCTTAATATTTTATAAGTATTATATATTTTAGGTATTGAATTTTATTATAAGTATTAAATAGCGGCCTTTATAAGGTATATAACTTTATATTAATCTTTTAATTAATTATAACTTAATATTAAAAAGAGCTAGTAAGATATTATAATTAGGAATATATATTAATAATTTTGTTATATTATATTTAGGAAAGTATATCTATTAAGTAATTTTTATATAAATAAATATATTTAATCTTAATAATAAAGATATTATATTAAATTAATAAATTAATA
>JAABUL010007707.1_pt1 | contig 11413 bp, 8 predicted proteins | sample 5559151 | NCBI WGS metagenome assembly JAABUL01 (sample SAMN10711876, study PRJNA513368) | rock metagenome | isolation source: Antarctica rocks | place: Antarctica: Victoria Land, Pudding Butte sud | reverse complement strand
GATGATCCCATGCGCGGGCAGGGTGCCGATTGCAAGGGCTGGCTGAGATTAGAATCAATTCCTTTACAATCGGCAAAGACGTGTGGACGAAACAACGATAGAATCAACGACCTACCATGATCCCTTGCCAAAGCAACAAAACGTCAGAGCAGATTAGACATAGAATTAGAGGACCCGGAGCAAGCAATAGTAGAAGAAGATTTTTCACAATGTTTGCCAAGGGATCGGTTCACCACCTACCGGTGCCACCATACGGAACATCAATCTGAATGTGGCGGAACCGCTCCAGATGTTCGAAACATCTTGTAGTCCTTTCAGTAGCCTGGCTGCGTATCAGGGAAAGGTAGCACGTAATATTGGATGCTCTACTGATAGGCCTCTGAATCGGGTCAATACTACCTTTAACCTTCAGGTTGGACTGGGCAAGTGGAAAACCCCAACGACTTGTCTTTTTAGCCATAGGTGTCTGAATTGTGCGGTTGGTTGTCGTCGTCGAGTTCGTTTGGAGTTTCCAAAGAATGCTGAGAAGAAGTCCGAAATGTCTGTCCAGCGCCCATATGGCACGCAAGATTCGTTGTTTCGCCAACGCGACGACGGCTGAGAGTATAGCCTCGCCCAAAGGTCACTCATCAATCTTTTCCTTCGAATGCCCAATTCCATCATCTTCTGTGCCTTCAGCGTATGTTTTCTGGCCGGCAGACGGGATACCCAAACACGCGTCGCGCTCCACTGTATAGACTCTGATCCCTGAATCCTCGTACTCGTCATTCCCTTCAGCACGCCGCGGTTCTCTCGCCTTTCCTCTTCGCTCCTGGCGCTCGTAAAGACCTTCCAAAGTAGCTAGTCCTAATTAGGTTGGGTTTGTCGTATGAGATGGGGGATCTTCAACGGCCTCGGTAAAGGCTCTCTGACCTGACGACGGAACCCCCTGCCGTGTCTCTTGACCGAGTCCGTGTACTCCGTGGATTCTTTCCTCTTGATCCTCTTCCTCTTCCTATTATCTGTCTCGCCAAGTCTACAGCATGCCGTCGCCCCCTGACTTCCCCTTCCCGCTCTTCCTATTTCTGGATATTCGCGTGCCGCAAAGCTAGCAGCCTCGACAGCAGCGATAGAGTGAAATTCACTTTTCTTATCCTGCTTTCGATCCTTTGTTCCATCCCTTTTTATGGTGGTGGAGGATGAGACTGGATAACATATAGGTTGTCGGACGTTGGGGTTCTTGACATCTTCGAGTAAGAAGTGCTGCAATGTCTTATAACCGGTAGCTGTCGCGCGGACTTCGATGGCGATTTATTCGCCGCGTTCCGCCGCCATTGATCCAAAATTATTATTAAGTGAAAGAAAGGCTTGCATCAACCGCTGCATGGAGCATCTGGATGATCTGAATACCGTACCCTACAATACCGACAATGCTGGCGGTAGCGCTGACTAAACCCCATCGCCGGAGCCTATGACAATAGTAAACCTGGCAGGAATACGAAATAAAGAGGCCCAGTAGAAATAGAGGGTAGGTTGGTGCACAGTTAGGGGAGGGTCAGCGCGGCACGAGATTGCAGGTCAGCCGAGCTGCGGCTGAAAAAGCGGCGGGGAGGCGAAAAATAGTTGGCCGACTTGACCGTCTTCCGCTCGAAGCTCATAAGATGCAGGATTGAGATTCGAATATGTGCTTTGCGAAGCTGCCTACCTCACTTGTTGTACGTACAGGGGAATTCGTCTGTATGCGGAAATCTACGTCATGTTCACATAAGCCGCAGCCTTCATCACGCTCACTGCCCCGACTTCCACCCAAAAATTATTATCGAATGGTTGCGCCGGCTTAGATTCCGGCATTGGCTCACAAAGCTGAGGATTGGTTTACAATGAAGGGTGCTTAGGTGTGGCTACGCTTGACCTTTACACGGAGAGCCCGCAGATTCGCATGAATTGGACAAAGTAATGCAGACCGGAATGCATCGCAGGAGATGTAAAAGACGGCGAGTTGGTGCTCAGCGCATCTGCAACCAAGATTGCTTCAACATGTGCGCTTAGGGCTGGGTCAATCTTACATCTGTATCTACGTTGCCGTTGGATAGCTGCATTGTGATGTCGTTGCAGTCACAGCCGGCGGCGACGTGCACGTACATATTGCCGTGTAAGCCTGGCTTGCCGTAACGGGAGCTTGGCCACTGAGGGCTTGTACTTTCACAAGCACGGGAATAGCGGCTCCAGTTCTCAGACTAAACACTCGATGGCCTAGAACTATACACGTGCATGGTCAGTCTCATCATTTCCGGCGATGTCTGTGTAGACGCGGCTTACCCCTCAGCAGCGACGCGATCTCCCCAGAGTGGCTGGTGATCGAAATGTAGGTGCTACAATCTGTGGAGAAGACCTGGTCGAGCACCTTCTTCGATCTTATATCTTGGTCGATGTTCGTCTCTCCATGAAGTGCCTCCCACAGCTCGTCGTTCTCCGTGAAGCCAGGTTCGATCCTGTAGCTAGGAAACGAGTTGTGGATATAGGTTTTGCTACCCCGGTGGTCGCATGTATGGCCGCTGATACCCTCACGGAAGAGTTCCTTCACTTCTGGGATGAAAGGATGCTGGGCTTGCAGATCGAGACCGGAGAAGGTGAGGTTCGCCGTCTGGAGACACCTCGTTAACGGACTAGTATAGTAGCTCTCCGGTCGAGGGATCTTCTGCTCCTTAATCTCGCTCGCCCAGAAACGGTTGACTGCCAGCGCCTGGTTTACGCCGAGCGGCGTAAGGTGCGCATCGGCCCACGTGACTGTGCTGTTTCCGTCTTGTTCAGAGTAGTAGCAGTTCCAGGCTGGTGTTCCGTAATAGCTTTCTGCGGCATTGTGATAACCTTCACCATGGCGGCCCATGTACAGGAGCTTGTATTGCGTGTCACGAGGCGCCTCATGATTCAGTTTGGCGAGTTGGTGCTCGAATCGTTGCCACTGGGTCGCATTGTGAATGTGAAATGTCTTGTCGCTGGGATAGGTGCGGTTGAGGAGCCCGAAGTTGGCGGTCATGAAGTTGAAAGATGTGGCATTGGTGCCTGGTTCATCTTGAAGGAAATAGCCATTGACGGTGGTGTAATTGAAGTAATTTGACCTGTTCGAATTTGCGGCATCAATCACTCCGATGTACAGGCTCGTTATGACGGCCCAGAAGGCGACCATTTGAGTCGTGTACATGGTTGTTTTGCGGTAGGTGCCGGAGTTTCCATCCTCCCATTTTCGCGCCGATGGGCAGTCTATATACTTCGATCGCGAGATTCTGTCCTTCTGGTGACGCGATGAGTCGAGCGAGTAGAGATGGAAATGATCCTATTATTGGGGAACGTGGACAGCTTGTATGGACACCAATCGTTTCGCAGCCGCGCTTTAGCGGCAAACGCAGGAGTTGGCATGCCCAAAGAGGCAGCTCGGAAGGTAAGGTACCAAGAAGTGATTTCAGCAGCCTCGGCTTAGGTTTGAAGATGCTGAATTGCTGATCGTGCGGTCGTCGAACGCTTAATCTCTGTCCCTTTCGATAGGGTGCGAATGCGTTATGTCAAGTCCGCTGGGATCACAAAGATTGATCGATCTCGTTATGTCGCTTCAGAGATTTCAGCACCCAATGTCATGTACTCTTTCAAGAGCTCCTTGATAATGTAATCAGTCTTCTGTTGGGGAACGGAGTGTTCCTCGTCTCTCATGGACTCCTTGTTCTCGCGTTGTGGTATACTATCGGATCGTTCGTCCCCGGGCCTACGGCTACTGTTCCGTGACCTAGAAGACCTTCGGTGAGGCGGCTTGTCAGATTCAGAGTTGCTTTGAGATGTTGGATTAATGAAATGACTCTTGTCTGGCGTTGGAATATGCTCTCTACCCGCGGAGCCTCTCTTCCCTACTAGCAAAAGGCTGTCTCGCCCTTTCTTGAACTCGGTTGTGCGAGTTCTGGGCAATCTCTGTTCATGGAGCTCGCGCGTGTGCTCGAACAAGGTTTCCTGGTCACGCTCTGGGATCCAGCGTTTGATGAAAATATAGTCAGGATCTATATCACACTATTCCCTTGGTATTTCATAAACATCCAAAGTGTCGGGGCTTAGGCGTTTGCGATGAACTTTGATGGACGTTGGCCGTGTGAGATCCATGATCTTCTTCTGGTAATGTCTTAACCTTTCCACTCCGTTTCTAAGGCCTTCGCAATCCTCGCTTGGTCATAGCCTGCGGCACCGAAAGTGCCTAAAACCCTTTCTCTGAAGGCCTTGTCGGCTTCCATTTTCTCCCTCCTTCAGCCCTTCAGCCCCCAGACGCCCTTTGTGTACAATTACCGTGGTACGGCGACAACGTGTCTTCGAGGCTACCTCATCTCTGGGGCAAATGTCTCTTTCTTTTAAGAAAGGCCAAGGAGCACAATACTGTGAAGGTCGGGTATCTTAATCTCCTCCAAGATGCGGCGTTCAAGTGCAGCGCACTCTGCTATATCAAAGCCACTTAGCTGAATCAACAGTCGCTTTCTACTCTATCGCTGCATTTTTGTTACTCCTCATGCCGAACCCCTGTTGCTGCGTGGGTAGACTGTCTAGCTGCCATCGAATGTCATATCCATGACCGACAAACGTAACATGCGGGACAAGTTGCGATCAATCCCAAGTATTGGTGCAGAAGCTTGCGATATTAGCTTGAGTAGACGTGTGGGAGGCATCTTGCGCATCTCCAAGCTTTCTATACGAAGTAAAAGCTGCGTTACCCTCTTGCGTTGTTTTAGTGTGCGAGCAGTGTGGTGGGTGGTGTGCCAGCAGTGTCAGGTGGTGTTTCTGTAGTGGTCACCTACATTATCGAAGTGTACAATGACTCGCAAAGCGAGCTCATCCGATCCGCCAAGTCTGCCGAAGCAAAGGCTGGCTTCTTGATCCAAAATGATTGTTCAGCAGAGAGCACATCTCAGGGTGGGAAGTCGATCAGTGGTTGGTTGCAACGTCGCGATGCCCAGGTAATACTCATGTCAATGACGTTTTCTGTCCTGTGCTCATTATTCCCTATGCCATCAACAGTACATCTCAACCTGCTGATTCCAGTGGAATAGAGCCCTAAAGAACATACTTTTAGCTTCTAAACTGATTGGCAGTCAGAACGCACGTTTGGCGAATCATCCGCAGCTCCTATATTGCTTAGTTCTACGACCAAATTGCCAGCCCAATCCACCGACTTGTCAGTAACTATGACTGATAGTTGTACAGGGAGGATGCCATCCGCCTCGGTGGTCGATGTGGTGGCTAATGATGATGCTATTGAATCACCAACCCGATGGTCCGACTTTCCGGTCTCAATAGCTCCCGTTCGTCTGAAGAAAGTGCCATCACCATAGGTGGTCTGGACGTTCATCTTTCTCGGGAGGCTATCCGCTCTTGTCAACCGATTTCTGGAAGATTCTGCGAGATGGCGGAAGAGTTTCGGCATCATTAGTAGAGAACCGCAAACGATGCCGATATTGACTTCGAGGACACTGCGCGGGTTTAGTGTTCTGACGCCGAAACTTCGACCGGATTCCGAACCTCAGGGTTGTGGTTAAGCCTGTAACCCAGAATACATCCAGACTATTGGCGTTACGAGAGAAAACCACAAGACGCCCGAAGCTAACGCCGCATGCGCTGGCAAGTGTACTGTAAGTACGATGTATTCGATCGGTAGGACCGACTCACAGAGATTCTGTCGAAAACAACGCGATGAGAAGTAGCTTTTGAGACCGTTTCATGACTAGGTGCCAAACAATTTTTGAGGGAATAAACAGAACCAGTAAATCCATGGCCAGGCTGGCAGCGCTTTGGGCTATTACCACATTTGAAATAGTATTACAAAGACGGTCCTGTAAAGAAACGACAGAGACGCAAAGGGCATGCGCCGAGCTAGCGACGGCAAGGTCAACTAAGAAGAAAAGGGTTTGAGACAGCTGTAAGAAAATTATTAGTTTTTTTGCCCAGCCTACTTTAGATATCCGAGAGTAAAAGAGGATTAGTGACAATCTGGCAAAAAAGGTGGTCGGTCCATAAACCAGGTTTAATGCGTCAAGTTTCTGAGAGCTGTCAGATACGCTTACTGAGCAACGAGTTTTCGACTCACTTGTACAGCTTCTGGGGTGAAATCAACAGCACGTATGTCCCATAAGTGAACGCCAAGACCATTTCTGACCACTGGATTTGGTCAGAAATCGAGCATTTTCGGAAAGGGAAGGCACATGCAATAACAGGCTAGGGTTGTCTGAACAATTGATCCAAGCTGATGTAATGAATCCACGGTTAGATTGTGCAACAAGTATATTATAGTGGAGATAATCACCACGGCGAGACCGGTTGCAGCTGAATTGCTTAGCTAGATTTACCAACAAAGCTGAATCTTAACTTGCCATCTTCAAGCCCAAGGTAAGACCCTGGCACGAAGCCTCTTGTATAAAATTGCAGTGCTGAGCAGACAACCATCAAAGACATGCTGATGCTTGAGACGATTACCAGAGTTGATTTTTGCGATGGCGGGTCTTCGAATTGAGAAGCAACACCAAATGGCGGTGGTATGGTTGGGACTTCAGACATCGCTGTAGGAGTCATTTTTGAAATGCACACTTGAAAAGGTGGAGAACGCTTACTGCAGATATAAAGAAGATCCGATGAGCAGGCGAGAGGGCTATGCTCAGCATTGCCTTCTCAATTCGAGGTTTGGGAACGAGCGTTGTACAAGGCTGCGGATATGGAACGGCTCTCCCTAATCGGATGGGTTTCCGCACCTTATCCTGCAGGTTGATGCAAGTCGGGCGCAAGCGTCATCCCCTACTCGACGGATGTCGTAATGACTATGATAATAGCTGTACATGAATTTCTACCTGTTTTGCAAGCCCGGGGCAACGCTAGTTGTCAAGAGGCCAGACGGACACTGATACTCTCGAAGAAGACATATGACTACCGGGGTACCTTGTTATTCAACCGGATCGCTTGGTTGAAATCTGTGTTTTCGCATTGATCGTTGACGACAGGTTTGGAAGCGTCTATTATGGAGGCCTGATAGTCTTGCAGGACCTGATTGAGCCCAATACTTCTTGTCCATGTGGTTCGTAAGCTTCAAAGGGGTTTTTCAGGCTGTTAGTTCAACCGGACCATGAGACTTGGAATGCCAGCGTCGGTGTGTGCTTGATAGGCTACACCCTATGGATATCAAGATGTGAGTGAGATTTTTCCACAGCAGTGTCAATAGAAAATCATAAGCGTCTCAAGCGCGCTTAGGACGTACTTGTGATTATTTTCGTAGCGTTCTTTTATGACGGACACCTTTGGCTGCTAGTCTCTTTGGTGGTTCCAAGGCTGGACTTTTTGGACCATTTACCGCCAGTCCAGATGACTATAGGAATCGTAGTCAAAGCGCACAGTAAGCACAAGCTCGACCCCAAAGTTCCCCATCCTGCCTCATTGACCACGTAGCCGGACCACAAGGGGCCAATCAAACCTCCTGTAGCGAATCCCGTATTGAGAAGTGCGTAACCCTGGGCGTAAGCCCCTTTCGCCCCATATAGCCCTGGAAGGCTCTTCTCATTGGCCTCGATGGTGTAGGATATCTCTGCTGGAAGTGGGATAGCGATGAAATTGACCCCGAATCCAATGATAACCAGAAGTGCAAATATATCGAACAATTTGACGAATACCACCGTGCGTGACTTCGCGCAGCAGAACAAGGGCTGGAAAACATAGTAAGAAGCCTATGCAAGCAATTCACTTCGGTCCTAGCTTATCATTGCTCCAGCCAACAAGTGGGGAAGCCAACGATGGCACGAGAAGTCCGAGGAAAATTAAGCCTGAGCCAAGAGACCCCCAGCCGAAGAGAGCGTTGACGTGCAGGGTAAGTACCGTATCGAAGGTCGAAAACAAGGTCGACTGGACGAGACAGCCAAATATAGCGGTAAGTACGCGAGGGGATTTGAGAAGCGAAAAGATCGGGGCGTAAAAACTTCGGCTCTCTTCGGCCTGTGGTGTCTCAGCGACTGGATTTTTGGTAGACGCTAGATTGGTCGCTGTAGCCGACGACGTTGTGCCTTTCTCCACTGGCACAATATCTTTGGCACCTTGCTTCTCCATGTCCTCTGTCGTAGAAGGCGAAATGCTTTTGGTCTGAAGTTGGGTCTGTGTCCGGTCCGTGTCGGCTTTATTGGTCCACTTCTTAGCATCCCTCTTCTCAATGAGACCTATACGCAGTACAACATCAAGAGCTATGAGCCCGAAAGACACGTAAAAGACAGCATAGTATCCAGCTGCAGCATATACCACTCCCCCCACTAGTGGTACTACTAGAACGGCCATGTTGATACTCATGAAAACATAACCAAGATATTTCCCCACTTCTGCCTTGGGAACGCTATCGACGACCAGAGCCAGGCCGACAGTCCAAACGACCGCCCCAGAGATCCCCAGGAGCAGGCGATCCACAACATAGATGCCTACACTGCGCCCGAAGCACAACATCATGCTTGCGCCCATGAGGGCGAGAAGACTCGCAACCAACGGAGTACGTCGCGAGCCTATGTAGTCAGCGACCAAGCCTGCGATTGGAGACACAGCTACCAGAGCTGCTCCATTGATTGCAAGCAAGACTGCTGTCCAACGCTGCACATCTTTTGGATCAACACCTGCTCGACTGTTCAGAGCAACCGGTACCACTGGCACAATCTGGGTTCAGCTATATCAGCGAGAACAGTAGTTTGCAGAGCCTGTGACCGTGTTACCAACACTTGCATATACAAAAACGTCCGTGAATGTCGCGAGGCTCACAACTGCGATGATGTACGACGTCGAGCACCTACATTGCAACAATTTTGGTCGCCTACCACCGGTGCTAGGGATTTTGAAGGCCATCACAACGACCAGGCTCTATTGGCTGCGACACCACCACAAGGCTCCCAAACGTACGCACACCGTACGCGTACTATCCATACACTCGCCATATACGTCGTTTAGTGTAGTGCAGTAGAGACATTCGGTAAAGCGTACGAAGCATTCTAAGGTACATTGCTGCCTCGACGTCATCGTGATTTTCCTGTTGTCGTCTAGGAAAAACACTTGAGAGATGCGCCGATATTGAAAACGCATAAATACGCTGTTGACGGGACAGAGTTGCCATTGATTTTACCATTACCGAATCAATCGACGAGCGGCTCGACGGCCCAAGAGGTCCGTTCACATAGCCTCAGAGCATCGTACTATCATTGTACTAACCGTGTAAACGGTGCAGTTCCGTATTGCCTTAGAAACGCACCGTTTGCGGCGAGGCTCCGCCGTACGATGCAGTACGAGGCCTAACATCCACTGTACCGTTATACAGTTGGGAGCCTTGCACCACGAAGGGCGATCGTGCTTTCGAAGAGAACGAGAGGCACCTCCATGCTGTCCGGCCAGAAACATAGTTGCGCGGTCCGTTCGTGTAATATGATCCGTGCTAAGGGAGCAAGGTTTCTCCCCCTCGCGAGTCCCGCACCGTTCCATAGCTTCCCGGGCATGATACAACTTTTACGCGACTGTGAGTGAGGTCGCTCTCTACCCCATTGCTGGAGTTCCTGTTGCTGCATCGGTAGATTATTTAGCTGCCATCGAATATTATGTCCATGATCCTGAAATGTAACACAATCTTGCTGTTGGCGTTGCATTAGTCGATATCATAAATGTTAGCGTAAGACGCGAGCTATCTGAAGGGTCAGTGCATTACACAGCTAAGAACAAGTAGAGCCGTAAAGAGTGAGGCAAATTCGCAAGATATTGATGGAGGGTACTGATACAAGTTCTGGAACTAAACGATTTTCTATGCTAAGCGACCAAATGGACTCAACAAGACACAGCGGCACAGTGACAAAAGAAGATATACAGATGATCGCTAATCGGAAAAGATACCACAACGCCACAGTCTATGTGAACTCCGGGGACAATGATCGTGTAGTACGGTGTGAGTAATCCTGAACGACCAGCGGGGCGGATAGCCTTTCAACGGCTACTTGCCCGTGCCCACGACCTGTATACCCTTTGGTGGGCTGTCGGGGGTGCCATTCCAATCGATGGGGTTGTTCGCATCTACACACGACGAGTAGGCCTCCGTGTACTGCACAGATTCGAGCTTACCAACCTCTTGGTAGGAGAGACTGGTGCCATCTACAAGGTTGACTGTGACGGTCGAAGTGTAGGGGAAGGTGCCGGTCCCCTTCCGGGAAAAAATCTTACATGACTTGCCGCAACCCGGTGCGATCGAGATAGGCCCGGCGGTCTGGGTGATGGTGATTTCCTCGCTAGTGGTGGTGGCTTTGCTGGTAGCGTGCGAGACGCTCCATTCGTAGCCGCCGGTAACCTTTGCACCGACGCCTAAGGGCGCACCGTCCAATTCGACCGAATACTTCATACCGAACGTGCCCGTGGTGCTCTGTTCCCACGTAGTGCTTTGGGTCACCTTGACAGAGCCTGAGACTGTGAAGGACACGTTGCCATGGCTGCCTGCAGGGTTTCCCATGGTGCTCTGGATCAGGTAAGATGGCGCGATGTTGTCGGAGGTTCCAGTGGGGTCTGAGTCAAATTTGATACTGCCGATAGTGACGGATGAAATCTCTGTAGCCAGGAAAAGAAGGGCAAGGTTGTCGATGGAGGCGCCGTTGGCTCCGGAAGCGCCGAGAAGGAGGCCGCCACCGACATCGATCTGGTACCCGTCGTTTGGTTTACCCTTCCCTACATCAAGCTGTTGTTTGTCTGTTTTCAAGTAGATGTGTCCGAGTTGTTTCCCCGTACCGTCACCCCATAGTGTTGCAGCCTGAACTTTCTCTCCAGGGGCAAAAGTGATAGACTTGGAATCGCCGTTTTGGGTACCGTGCATCATCGCGTCGCCGCCGGACCAGGTGAAGAGGATGCCTCTGATGCCATTATGGTTGTCTGACCAAACTTCGAGGCCAGTTATGACCTTCGCGATGAGGCAATTCGCATTTCGCAGAAAGGGTCCCCCGTATTTTCACCAACGTCAAGCACGTTGGCGTGTGGGGCATCAGCGCATGCATCTCGCTTGACGAGCTGTTTGGTATCTACAGGTAGCGCCGCGGTGGATGCGAGGCTGCTAAGCGCGGCAACGGAAGCCAGGGCTTTCATAATGAGCCCCATGTCTGAGGTGGTGATATCGGATTAGTTACTGATGGAGGAAACAAAGGTGGTGTCGTAGTCTTTATCGAAGCGAGGAGGGCGAGAAACAAAGTTATGTTCTGCAGGAGTTGGTGCTGACGCTGAAGTTGGATGCGGTGGAAGTCTGATTTCAACTTAGGGAAAGAGAATGTAGCGGACTGGGTCTGTGGATGATTGAGGTGGTCGATGTTGTTTATGATGGACTTGAAAGGCGGAAAGGTGATCTTATATACTCGATTTTCAACTTAGATGTTCACCCAAT
>JAABUL010007705.1_pt1 | contig 11417 bp, 11 predicted proteins | sample 5559151 | NCBI WGS metagenome assembly JAABUL01 (sample SAMN10711876, study PRJNA513368) | rock metagenome | isolation source: Antarctica rocks | place: Antarctica: Victoria Land, Pudding Butte sud | reverse complement strand
TGCAAGTGTGCACAAGTCTGCCAATAAAGCTTACAGGCATGCAAAAGGCAATCAGGGTCCAAGTAGCACCTGGACAGACTTGTTGAGAACCTGGTTAGCTGCATCCAGGTCCTCAGTCAAGCTCACCCTAATCAGCTTGAGCTCTCTGACAGCTAGCTCCGGGCTGCCGCCTTAGGAGGCTCCCGTTATGATTGCTGAAAAGCGTAAACTTTTCTTTTCTTTTCTTTTCTTTTTCTCTCTGACAGCTGCTCCTGGCAACCTGTTCTGTACAAGCTTCAAGCTTCATCCAGGAGCTCCTGGCCAAAGCTTTGACCGCAGAGGCAGCCTTGGAACACATACAACATGAGTGGGGTCTGTGATTAGTCAATATTGTCCATCAGGCAGCCCAGGGTTAATGGTAAGATTGTGGGCAAGACGGTATCACTAGCTTTCATACACAGGTCAACCCTTGTCTCTCTTGTTTTGTTCCCTGGAAGTTGGAGCAAGTTGTAGCCTGCATTAGCAAACAGTGCCTGTACAAATGTGTTTGTGATAACCTGCTCTAGGGTCTGCCGTGTGGTGAACTCCCAGTAAGCTCGCCTGAGTGTGAAATGCTACTAATGACCTTGAATGTGTGTCAACTGCTTGAATTTTTTAAACACTGCTTCGCAGTTCACTGTGAGCGCTTATTTTAGCTGAGGAACGTTTTCCATGTATGGAGGTGCCTCTGAGTCCATCAAAGTGTTGCACTCCTGCACAACTCTGCCACCCCAATAGCTACCACGTGCACATGTGCGCATCAATGTCCTTGAATGTGTCGCGGTGGGATTCATAATTATTTGTAGAATCATTCATGCTTTCATGTTTTGCAACTGCACAGCTGAGATCGTGCATTAGATGCCAGCTAGACAATGGTTACTGGGCCAATTGAAATGCTTGATTCACTGGAAATTTACGCTATGCATACACGGGCATATAGACCTGCATGAAAGCTGAGAGCTAGTGGTGGATAAAGCGTAACTGTGAGAAGGCAAGGAAATTGAGGCAAGCATTGAGGAAGCACGCAATTGCAAGGTCCATGGAAGCCCACCTAACGAAACCGTCAACTGACATTCAGCAGTCTTGTCACGGCAGACGGAATTATCATAAATTGTGGTAATACTGCAGACCTGAAGCTGCAAATGCACATTCTTTATTGTTTTACCTACGAGCAGACAGGCCATGTTACACTGATCAGAGCGCAATGAGCCGCGTCGACCCAGGGCTTAAAGCACGATGGTTTCGGAGCAGATGCAAATCAGAGACAGCGCAACGGCGAAAGCGACTCGGTTTAAAACAGCCCTTGCATACGCTTTGCTGCACAAAAAAGCTAGACATTTCAGCGAGCGGTGGCTTGCCGCATCAACACCGTTTGTGATCCAGTCCAGCTCGATCTGTGAAAACCATCTAGGTGTTAGCTGGCATGCAGTGTGCGCATACCTCGGTGTGGCTCTCTGGACACATATGGCTTGAGTTGTAGGCAGTGTTGGAGAATGTCTCTGCAAACATGCAGTCGAAGTCGCTTTGGCAAGTTTCTGCGACGGTCTCCTGACAAAGCTTCAGCTCTTTCTGGACAGCAGGCCCCTGCAACATACAGCATCAGACAGCAACTCTGCAGCTTCAGTGGGCATTTGAGGACGCCGGGAGTCTGTAGACTGCGTTCCTGCCCGTTCGTCTGGTCCGGGCCAAATAGAAACCTTGGCAGATTCAAGCTTGTTCCTTGCCCCCAGTCTATAGCTGGCCCTGAACCTAGCCCTGAGCCTGCAAATTCGAAAGCAAGGCAGGGCAGCTGGCCGCTAGCACAGGTGACATGGAAATGCTTGGCAGCAGTGGCTGTTGCCTGTACCATCTGGTCTCTGCATCAAAACAGGTCAGCCTCAAGCCAGCTTGTTGCTGAACCAAAACAAGCCAGTGTGGGATGGGCAAGTGAAGCTGTATACAGTGGTCAACACACACTTTCCAGCACCACAGCTAAAGCAGCTCACCTTCACCAACAGCCTGCTTTTGCCAGCATCAGTTTTGCAAGCATCAGTCATGCACAGAGGACTCACATGGTGCAGACGCTAGTGTATCAAGTCCAAAGGGTGAGGCTCTTCCTAAAAATGACATGCTGCGGGTAGTTCTGGCAACCCTCGCAATTGTAATTTCTCTGAAGGCAGTGTCTGCACTGATGCCCAACAATGCTGACATATTGTAAATAACACAGCTCAGAGTAAGACGCCGCATTGCACGGCGACTGTTGATTTTATGTACAATTTCAGTTGATTGTTTTGTCATACTTGGCAGCACACACAGCAGCACCTTACAAAGGAAACCTTTGAGCCATAAGAGCTTGAAGGAGCTTGCTGCTGTCAAATTCTTTATTGTTGACTACCAGTCTTTGTCAACGACTACTAACAGATACTACATAGACATGAAGAAATATTTTGTTTAGATGCATGCACTTTTCGTGCTGCTGTGCCCCTTTTGCTCAAGGAGCGGTGTGTTTCTGTGCAGCTGCTGACGATGAACATCCTGACCAAACTGGTGTCGGTTGTCCTGCTCAGCTCGCCCTTCATTGTCATTGGAGGATTCCTGTACAAGCAGGCTTCAGGCTCATCTTGGAAGGAGGCTTTCTTCAAGTGCTATGTTGTCTTGCAAGATGTCCCAGGTGAACATGTTTAGCCTCCATTTCACCCCAATTTGCTCTCAAGGAAGCCCTAGCCCTTCATATCCACGTCCCCCCAGCCCCACCCCCTATGGCCCCCCTGCCCAAAGGCACGAGTGCGCTTTGCTTTCATCTACAGCCACATCAACATCATCACCACAAGTGAAGCATGATGTCATACACGCCAAAACGTAAGGCAGCCTCAAGACTCCACTCTACGCTCACTTGTTTTGTTTTTCTTTGTGGTCTCAGGAGCAGTTTGCATGATCTGATGAGGGCTACATGTCTGTTGCAATTGCTTGTGCTCAAGATGCTGATGAAGTTGCGCAGGTGCTGATGCAACGGTAGTGCCTAATGACAGAGCAGCTCTGGTGCTCCACTCCATTTTCCAGCTGGGACTGCTGACCTTTGCTGTTGTCTTGGGGGTGGTGTGCAGCGACATCTCAGCAGCCGTTGAATCCATCCAGTCTGGCAATTACGCTGTTGTGGAGTCTGGTCATACCGTGATACTAAACTGGAACAAGCTGACAATCCCTGTCTTGAGGCAGGTATGGTCTGCAATTAAGATTCCCTAGGCGTCATCTTGGTCAGCTGACAGTATCTCACGCAAATCTCCAAACTGCTGTATTTTTACTCTGAGACAAGTGATGATGCTGACTCTAGCAATGTGTTTGCTGTGTAAAGTTATCCAGCATGTGAGACCGAGGACATTCTGATAACAACCTTTTGGTCAGCCAGAGAATGTTAGTGCTCAATTATTCAGCATACATCAGGGCACAGGTCTGACTTTCAGGCAGGGAGCACAGTCAACAGATGATATCAGAATGCTGCCTCCTGCATGATCAGACAGATAGCCAAACATGCTGGAAAGCGTATGCAATGACTTGCACAATGAAATTTTGTAGCGTCAGCGTCCGTTCATGCAGCCCAACCCTACGCCAATGACGGATGACAGCAGCATGGATCAACGCAAGTGAGTGTGTGCGGAATGCAGATGGCGGTGGCCAGGGCAGAACAGCAGGTGAGCGCCTTCAAAGGCCCTGTAGTGGTGCTGGCAGACATGGACAAGGCCGAAATGGATGCAGCGGTGGCCAAGGGCCTTCAAGGAAGCAAGATGGAGGTACAAACTAGTTTGCTTGCTCACTCTATCGCTCACTCACTCACTCACTCACTCACTCACTCACTCACTCACTCACTCACTCACTCACTCACTCACTCACTCACTCACTCACTCACTCACTCACTCACTCACTCACTTCACCAAATACATGTCCTTCCCCAGGGTCATGTCAGGTATGCACAGTCCTGAGTAGCTCCTTGTATGAGGTTCTTGCTTTTTGCAGTCAGCAACAGGTGTCAATGTGCTCTCAAGGATGAGGTACAAGTGCATCCTCATAGCTAGTATTTACAACTCATGCAGTTGGATTCTCAGTTTCAGCATCCTCCCATACACTGTCACAAGGCCTAGAACCATATCAAAGTTGCACCTCAAGCCAAAGCTGCTATGCCCCTAGGCTTGCAGCTGTACACACGGTGTGTGCACAGTGACTGTGACATTGCAGACCCGCACTACATAAAATTTGAAACGATAGCATAGCTTAGTTAGTATGTACTGTGTTACAGGTGTTGACTCGCTCAGGCCGTCCTCACAGCATAGCAGACCTGGAGAAAGCTGCTGCTGGTAAGAGCGTCTTGTAACAGCGTAAATCTCAGTATGTTGCCGCAATGATCTGTATGTTGCCTGCTTGTCTTCACATAATCAGGATGCGACTCTTTGTGCATCACGCGCTTGCCACTCATCACAGGCTCAGACGTTCCAACTAATCAGTTGCACATCAGCACTGACGACTAGGTTGTCCACATGCATGTTCAAGACAGGCAGCTTGTCGTCACGTCATTATACACTGACTATCATCCTGCTCAAATACTCTTGCAAGCTACATAGCTTACATAGATACATTGTTGTGTATGCAAATTTGCCAGTCAGACTAGCTGTTGACTATGCACCAGATACGTTCCCTGCAACTTGTGACACTACAGCTTATGTTGAAGCCTTGGGGTAGTATGCGTCAACTCTTAGCAAGTTGCATTGGTGCTGCCACAGGACTTGCAAACACCTCAAGTGACAAAGCTGACCTGGCTAATCGATGCTAAGTTTTACGAACTGTGTTGCAGGGCGTGCTAGGATCATAGTGATGCTGCTGACTGATGCTAAGTTTGACAGACTGTGTTGCAGGGCGCGTCGGGAATATAGTGATTAACTGACGCTAAGCCTGACAGACATGGTTGCAGGGCGTGCTAGGATCATAGTGATGCTGCATCCTGAGGATGAGGAAGGTGCAGCCCAGCGCAAGGTGGCTGCCATGACTGGCATTGAAGCACTGGGGGGTGGAGCAAAGGTGAGTCACTCCCTCTGCCACCCATGTAACATCTGCAAGTGTCGATATTCAGTAGCCTTTGGTAAACATAACAATGTTCATGCTTTCCGGCTCATGATGAGCTAGGTACATGCAGGGAGAGTCTTGTCCCTCCAAAGTAGTCTGTCCTGAGCATCCCTGAGCTGGTACCCTCTGATGTGCAAAGATTGAGTGCTGGCAGAACGACAAAAGTTACAGGCAATGGCGCTAGGTGGCGGACCAAGTCCCTAGCATTGACATGCAAAATTGGCTGTACAAGGATGCAACAAAGTGGTTCAGCTGATGAGCCAACCATAGGGTGTATGTGGGGTGGGGTGAGGGTGGGAGGGTGTGTGTGGAGTGGGAGTGGAGGGGGGGGATGATTTATGCCCAAGTTGTTCTGCCTGGGATGGACTGCAGCCAAGCCATTGACGTGCATGCAAGAGACAAGATAAACATGTCTGTTTTCCTACACATAACTGCAATACCTTCTCTATGGTCAATTCTGTCTGTGAACTACATTGTCCAATGACAATTTGCCAGCAAAACTCAGAATCTGCAGCAACTCAGAGCAATGCTCAGAGAACAGGGCAAAATACCTCACCCCTTAAGGAAGCCCAACGTACCTCACCCTCCGGCTTTCTTCAATTGACGCCAAAAGGCGTAGTGTGTTCTTTCCTGCTTTCCTTTTCTCAAAACACCTCTCGAGCCATGTGATTCACTCAGCAAAGAGTTGATCCTGACTATGCTGTTCAGCTGTTTAGACAATAGCCAAAATATTTCATGAGCTGGTCAAGAGTCATGTGAGGCCTCAGCATGCAAGCCTCCCAGTACCTGATCCCACAGGCTTCTTAAACAGATCGCTCAAGAATTGAGATTGGTCAGAGTTACATACAAAGCTTTTTTGTATCCTTTTTTTGCATATGCTCAGCAGCTATGACATACACGCTGCAATCCAGCACGAAGTAGGCACTGTATGTGATACTTTGTCCCTATCTTGACAAGTATGGGATGGAAAGTGGCATCCATGCCATCAGGCTCACACTATGGTTTCCTCTAGCTATGCACACACAGCTCATACATGTAAAAAATCCCTCAACTACTTTGAGAGCATCAGTATACAAAGGAACCTTCCCCACCTGTGGCTGCCTGTGGAGCTGCAGGCATCACAAAAGGTGGAGGCCATCATCGTGAGAATGCAGGAGCGAGCTGAAAGCACAAAATTCTTTCACTTTTTGGCCACATCGGTCCTGTGCATCTCCTGATTGAACCAAGTAGCGTCAGAGTTGCTGTATAGATGGTCAAGGATGTCCTGCACGGCTGAATGCACTGCAGACTCTAACGCAGCCTTGTGAGACGTAGTTGCTGTCATATTGCGCGCGTGTGAAATGGTTCTGTGACCCCTCTGCCAGGCTGGGCAGAACTTGCTGATCCAGAGCGGCCCTGACAGCACAGAGGGTGATGCCCTGCTGGCCATTGCAACCCAGGGCTCCTTGCCAAAGCACATGAACCTGGGCCTGATCGAGATGAAGGATCAAGAGCGCATGGACAGGTACATGCAGCTTGCTGATTTTTTGTGACTAGGGTGTTAAAGCTAATGCAGATTTGAATGTACTTCAAAAAAGCAATTTTGATAACGTCTTGAAGGTCTTTTGTTCCGTGAAGAGCTGATAGAGATCTGAGGAAAGTCACAGCCTCTCTTTCATCAATATTTGCTGCTGCAAAACCTGCATGCTACTACAGACTGCCAACGACATTATCAACAGGTGCTGTGACACGCGTTATCATGAATCACCTGAATGTCTGTGTATGGCGCAAGCACGAACGAAAGCAGTTGGTCAGGGGCCCATGAGATCAGCGCAACTGGTCTGCCTTTTGCCCCAGCCATCAGCCAAGATGAAAACATGCTTTGCCTGCAAGGGGCCATTCCCTATCAGTCCTACAAATGCTACCCCATAGCACATGCATCTGATCAGCGTATCATATCTCCCCAATGTAAGAGCGCCGTTTACTAGTCCACGGACTTTTAGTACAGATTGACGCTGCAGAAGGGACGTTTCACCTTAAAAAAAGTGACGTATCTGTATCCCGAAGACCTTGTAATTTTCTGTTTGTCTGGTCTGATGCAGGTTGATCTCTCAATGTGCTGTGCAGCCAGGACTGGGCAAAGTATACAGCCAGATCTTGCTTCAGACGCAAACCAGCGCCGAGTTCTATCTCAAGGTGAGGCCAACCTCAGCAGTACTGTCACTCACATGACACCGAGTCTGCATTGGTACAGCTGGCTGTCTTGCCGGGTCACTTATTCTGCTGCATGGGCCCACATACTGTTGCTCTGGCTGGTAACTGCCTGTTGGATTAGTTTTAGTTTTACGTTTTTGGTATCCTAACGAGCACAAAGTTTTAAGGACCCTAAAGTTTATTGTATCCTTTTAGCATCCCTTGTCTGCTTGCTTGACATGTGTTTGTTGCCTGGTGGCAGTCATCTGCTTGCTTAGTCAGAGACAAGCGCATCTTATTACTACAAAGATGTCAGCAGCTAGCAAGCTTTGGCAAACTGGTCTGAGCTGCAGTGCTGTTGCAGAATGTGTTTCCCTCCTTGTTGCAGAACGTGTTCCCCTCCTTGTTGCAGAACATGTTTCCCGCCTTGTTGCAGGACATGTTTCCCGCCTTGTTGCGCAAGTCTTACGCAGAGCACGCAGGAGCTTTGACAATGCAGTGCTGTGTGGTGTGATGGACACCAAGACTGGTCAAGCCAAGTTGAACCCTTCTGATGACTGCCTGCTGGACACGCATCACAGGCTTGTGTTCCTGTCAAGCACACCAGATGTCAAGCCATCCAAGCAGGTGACAGCAAGTTCTTATACAAGAACAACAGTGAATCCTCAGAGACAACTGTATGCCAAAACCTGTGTAGACTTTGAACGGTACATGCATGCCTTTTTTTGCCCCTTCAGTTTGAGTGGCTTTCTCATACAGCGTGTATGCAGCTTTCTGGCCCAGCATGAAGCAAGATGCATCAGAGCTTTGCAGAATGAGGCACAACTTGCAAGGACAGGTTTGCATAGACCTGTAGCATGAACATCCAGACAATGGGAATAGTAGTGATGACCTCATGTAGCATGAATATCCAGAAAATGAGAACAGTGGTGACAACCTCGTGTAGCGTGCAGGGCCACTAAAGCTAGATGCAGCAGCTCTTTCTCATGCAACCCCAAGCTTGATGCAAGAGTGCTATTTTTGTGTCAGAGTTTGTTCACAGGTCGCCAGATAACGATTGCATTGTTTGTCAGTTTGTACAGTAAAGAAGTGTTATTTAACCAAAACAAAAATATTACCCAGAATTTATATGTACATGTACCAGGCCATGTACAAGGCAAGGGCGCGCGCCAGTCTTCCTGTCAACACACGCCTCTCAGCATCTCATGCTGCACCACAGGAGAATCCAGAGGTAGGCCTGGAGCTCATGCACCTGCCTTGTCGCATTCCATGTCATGCCAGTTGATGCGGTTTTGTGTGCAGCATCACCATGCTGCGTCACAGCCTTGAGCAGTGGGCTGTTGCAAACCTAGTCTCTTGTTGGTTCTCACTTTTGTAGTTCTGCATGTGATAGTAATGGTTTGGAGTAGCAACATATCTGTTACAAGTCCTTTCTGCACCTGTGGATCACAAAGTACATGTGCAGCTACCAAACTGCAACCTGTGACTCAATGCTGTTCCTCCCTGGCTTGTCCATTCAAGACTTTTGAATAACAGTTCCATCCCTGCAGACGCATAAAAAGGACATGGTGGTGATAGGCTGGAATGTGGACCAGACTGTGGAGGGTTTAGTCAGCGGTCTAGGGGATTTTGCACCGCCTGGATCTACCGTGACGATAGTCAGTCCAGATGAGCCTGATGATCTGCCATCAGAGTGTGGCAACTGCCGCTGTCGGCATTTGAAGGGAAGCCACGCTTCCCTCCAAATCCTCTTAGAGGTACAGTACTTTGCTCGGTTGCTATGAGATTGTGCAGCATGTGATGAGCAACTGTCAGATTCCATTAGCACTGGTAAGTGAGCTTGACCACCAATCAATCATTGATGCTCATTTCTTATGCTTACGCTTGTCTCTACAGGCAGGCGTAGCAGAAGCTGATGCTGTCATCCTGAGGATGCCTTTGCATTCCCTTGCAGACAATGATGCAGATGCACAGGTGATTTCTCCCCCCGATTTCATTTAATTCGTTTTCAACTGGCTCCACACCCCAGCCTGTAAGATACTAAATGAAACACAGGTGATAACACTCTTCACTCCCAGTGTCTCGCCAGACCTGCTGAGGCAAGTTTTTGCCTCAGTAGGCATCTTATCATTGTCACCTGCCTATCACCTGCCTGTCTGGTACGGTCAATTCAAGCCCATGTAATGGTCATTGATTTGGTGGATTTATCGCGTTTCTGTTTTGAAGCATACTGGCCTGCAGACCAGACGGCTTTCTGGGCTCATACGGCATTTTCCGCCCATGCAAGCTGATGATGTACCTCTTGACTCACATAGTCAGTTGAGACAGTGAGCACATATGATTGCACACACATGCTGCACGCGCCCATAGCAACGTACACAATCGTTGAGGTCATGATTCGAATGTGTGTTGCATGTTGTGCATTGTGTAGGTGGTGGCATCGCTCATACAGCTGCAGGACTTGGCAACGGAATCTGGCCGCACAACACCGCTGCATGTGGTTGCTCCAGTGCGGCATCCACGTACCATAGAGCTGATCAATTACATAACCAGCCACAGTCACAAAGCAGCTGGCAACAGCCAAAAGGACTTTGGAGCTGTGGAAGCAGTCACTGACAATCAGCATCAGCATGTATCACATGGAACATCTGGGCATGCCAGTGTCAAGGCTCAGGGGCATAAGCAACTAGATGGTGGTGGGACAATAGAGAGGGGGGGAAGGCAAGGTGTGGTAATGGATGTGGATGTGCTGCTTCCTGATGAGCTGCTGAGTGGGCTGTTGACTCAGGTCTCAGTGCAGCCTGAGTTGCTGAGTGTCATGAATGACCTCTTTGATGCACAAGGTATGTTTCAGTCATGGAACTCAGTTATTGGATTCCATTGATCTCTCACAAAGCATTTTAAGGCCTGCCACATCAGTCATATGTATGCCAAGGCTTAGCAGTAGTCACTAGCATGATGATGCTGACTCGTTTTGATACCTTTCCCGACCAAGCTTGCTGTTGCTATGTTGCCTTGTTTTGTCACAACATATTGTGTGAGATCCTGCACTTGTGTAAGTAAATTGGCTGCAAACAAACACTCTTGTATTTGCGGCTGCCAGTGTGTATTCAAAATGTGCTGGCATGATGCACAGGTGCTGAGATATACTTGCGGCATCCCAGTAGATACAACCTGCCGACAAACTCAAACACCCCCATGACGTTTTCAGAGGTCTCAGAAGTAGCGCGGCAACACCAAGAGACAGCTCTGGGGTACGTTCTACAGGATGGGACTGTGATATCTGCGCCCAGTGCTGATCAACAGCAGGTTCTGCAAGCTGGAGATCAGATCATTGCGCTGGCAGAGCAAGCATGAGATTCTGTTGGGGAAGGCATGCATACACACGTACTAACAATGTAGTATTGTGTCAAAGGGCTCTAACTACACATATGTTGCCACATTGTATTTCACTTTGGCAGCCTTGATCAATGATGTGCATGGCATGCATGCATTGCATTGACAAGTCTGCACAGCAACAAAAATTAAGTGTATCTTGCCTTTGAATGAAGATGTACGTGCACTTCACCAAGTCTGTATGAGTGTTGCTACACAGAAAGCAGCAGATTGTATAGGCTACTGCATACGTCACATGTACATGATCATGGTTCCAGCCTATCACTATTTGGTCAAAGCACTGATGACACCCATCCTGGCCAGTATTGCATTGGCCTTTCAATCAGGAGCCTTGCTGCAACATGCCTGTCTGATGCTTTGTAAGCAACACTTGCTCATGATATTCCACTAGTCAGATTAGTCACGCATTTTCAACAAATTGAATGGTGGGTTGCAATTTTGCATAGCCCTGCCACTGACAGCTCACGGTCTGCAGCAAAAAAATGCTAGCAGACCAAGACCAGTCTTGATCACCTGCAGCAGTCCGCTGTACTGTGGTTTGCTTGTATCATGCTAGAGAAGAAAATTTTGTCAAGACACCTTGGGACAGCTTGTATGCATCGTGAGGACATATCAGCACAGCTGAAAACAGCTTACCAATATATGCAGGGAGACTGAATGCAGCATGCCTATGCAAACAAATTGTTAGTGGGACGTCACAATGTCAGACCATTGGCAGCACATACCTGATTGCATGACAC
>JAABUL010007704.1_pt1 | contig 11417 bp, 11 predicted proteins | sample 5559151 | NCBI WGS metagenome assembly JAABUL01 (sample SAMN10711876, study PRJNA513368) | rock metagenome | isolation source: Antarctica rocks | place: Antarctica: Victoria Land, Pudding Butte sud | reverse complement strand
TCTCCGTGCTCGGCGCGTTCCAGATCAGTGCCGCGGGTGACCTGGCGAACTGGGCGACCAACGACGAGGACTTCCCGCCCGCGGTCGGTGGGGCGATGGACCTTGCCGTCGGCGCCAAACGGCTGCTGGTGCTCACCACCCACCTGACCTCTCAGGGTGAGCCCAAGCTGCTCGAGCACTGCACGTACCCGTTGACCGCGGCTGCGGTGGTCGACCGCATCTACACCGACCTCGCGGTCGTGCAGGTCACTCCAGGGGGCATGGTGGTGCAGGAGATGGTGGCCGGGCTCAGCCGCGATGAGCTGCAGGAGCGCACCGGGGCGGCGTTGCATTTCGCCGCGGACGTGCGGGTGTTGCTGCCAGGCTAGAACGCGGCTTCGTTGTCGAACTCGGTCGCCAGTTCCTTGGCGACCCGCTTGAGCAGCGGCACGATGCGGTCGGCAGAGTCGGTGGTCACCCGGGCGGCAGGCCCGGAGACGGAGATGGCGGTGAGCGTCGGCGCGTCCGGGACCGGCACCGAGAAACAGCGGACGCCGATCTCTTGCTCCCCCTCGTCGATGGCGTAGCCACGGTGGCGGCTCAGCGCCAGGTCGGCCAGGAGTTCGTCGATGTCGGTGTGGGTGTTGGCCGTCCGTGCCGGCAGGCCGGTGCGGGCGACGATGCTGCGGATGGCCTCGTCGGACAGCTGAGAGAGCAGTGCTTTACCCACTCCGGTGCAGTGCGGATACACGCCCCGACCGACCTCGGTGAACATCCGCATCGAGTGCGCGGAAGGCACCTGTGCGACGTAGACGGCCTTAGTCCCGTCGAGAACGGCCATGTTCGCCGTCTCGCCCGTGGCCTTCACCAGCTCGGACAGGTACGGCCGCGACCAGGCGCCGATCAGCCGGGTCGCGCTCTCCCCGAGACGGATGAGCTTGGGTCCGAGCGCGTACTGCCGCGAGGGTAGCTGTCGCACATAACCGCGGCCGACGAGGGTTCTGATCAACCGGTGAATGGTGGGCAGCGGCAGGCCGGCCGACTCCGCCAGCGCGCTCACCCCGATGGACCCGCCGGCGCTGGCCAAGAGCTCGAGGACCTCGAATGCGCGCTCCACGGACTGAACCCCGCCGGTCGGCGCCTTTCTACCGGTCATCTCGCGCTCCACTTCTCGATCTTCCGTCAAGCGGAAAGACTAGTCCGTAGCTGGACCACCGGTTGACAACGCCCCTGTGAGACGGTTCACTATATCGTAACACGAAAGTTCTTTTCCATTAAACGGAAGCCGACACGGGCAACGAGAGAAGGTAATGACAATGGCGGAACTGTTCTGCAACGGTGGGGCGATGCGCGGCGGCGGCCTGCATCACAACGTGTCCGCACACCCCTTTGTCGGTGCGGTGCGGACGGCGCCGCGCTACCGGTTCTTCTCCGTGCGGGACGAGTTCCCGGCACTGCTCCTGGTCGACGCGGGCGGGGCATCGATCCAGGGGGAGCTCTACGACGTCCCCATCGCCGACATCCGCACCGACTTCCTCACCGAGGAGCCCGCGGAGCTCGAACTCACCGTCATCGAGCTGGACGACGGCCGCTCGGTACTCGCCGTCGGCCTGCGGCCCGGGTTGACCGAGTCCCGCGCCGACGAGCTCACCGACATCACCGACCACGGCGGTTGGCGGCACTACCGCGGACTGCCCGACCCCGACGAGACCGCAGCAGCATCATGAGCTCGGCCGAGTTCACCGCCATGACCGATCTGGCCTCGCGCGCGCTCGGGGGCAGTGTCTCCGCGGCGAACGACGAGCTGTTTGCCCAGCGGGAGAACCTGATCCGTGCGGAGACGCCGTTCTTCGACCCGGCCGAGTTCGGGCACAAGGGCAAGGTCTACGACGGCTGGGAGACCCGCCGCCGCCGCTCCGCCGTGCCCGACCCCGCCGCCCACGACCATGCGATCGTCCGGCTCGGGTCGGCAGGCATCGTGCACGGCGTCGTAGTCGACACCGCGTACTTCAAGGGCAACTACCCGCCGTTCATCTCGGTGGAAGCGACGTCGATCGAGGGCTACCCCGACATCGAGAACGTGCGCAAGGCCGACTGGGTGACGATCGTCGAGAAGTCCCCGGCCCACGGGGACACCGCGAACACCTATCCGGTGGCCGACCGGCACCGCTGGACCCACGTGCGGCTGTGCATCTACCCCGACGGCGGGGTCGCCCGGCTCCGGGTGCACGGCGAGGTCGTCCCCGACCCCCGGTTCCTGTCCGGCACGGTGGACCTGCTGGCCGCGGAGACCGGGGGCCGGCTGGTGGGCTGCTCCGACGCCTTCTACGCCTCGCCGGCCAACATCATCCTGCCCGGGCGCGCCCGGGCAGGATGGGTGAGGGCTGGGAGAACGCGCGGCGACGAGGAGACGGCAACGACTACGCGATCTTCGCGCTGGCCGCCGCGGGAGTGCCCCGCTACGCCGAGGTGGACACCAGCTACTACGTGGGCAACGCGCCGGGATGGGTCCGGCTGAGCACCGTCGATGCCCGCACCGCCGAGCCCGACGACCCTGCGGCCTGGACCGAGCTGCTGCCCCGGATGGCCGTTCAACCCGACACGCGGCACCAACTCCTGCTCGAGCAGGGTCCGCCAGCGACCCACCTTCGACTGGACGTCTATCCGGACGGTGGGTTGTCCCGGCTGCGGCTGTTCGGCAGCCTCGACGACGCCGCACTGGCCCACGCGCGACGGACGTGGTGGGACGCGCTGCCGTCCGGTCACCAGGCGCAGCTGCGCGACCAATCCCCCCATACCAGCTAGGAGCCCCGATGGCCACCCCCAGCCCCGGATACTCGATCACCGTCCGCGTCAACGCCCCCGTCGGCGCCGGCACCACCTCGACCTTGGCCGGCGCGGTCGCATCGGTGAAGGGCGACCTGACCGCGCTGGACGTCGTGGAAAGCCACCCGGACCGCATGGTGATCGACCTGACCTGCAACGCCGCCGACGCCCAGCACGCCGAGCAGATCTCCACCGCCGTCGCCGAGGTGCCCGGCGTGACCGTCGGCAAGGTCAGCGACCGCACCTTCCTGCTGCACCTCGGCGGCAAGATCGAGGTCGTCTCCAAGGTCGCCCTTAAACACCGCGACGACCTCTCCCGGGCCTACACCCCCGGGGTGGCCAGGATCTGCACGGCCATCGCCGAGAACCCCGAGGATGTCCGCCGGCTCACCATCAAGCGCAACACCGTCGCCGTGGTGACGGACGGGTCGGCGGTGCTCGGCCTGGGCAACATCGGTGCGGCCGCAGCCATTCCGGTGATGGAGGGCAAGGCGGCGCTGTTCAAGCAATTCGCCGGCGTCGACGCCTGGCCGGTCTGCCTGGATACGCAGGACACGGAAATGATCGTGGAGATCGTCCGCGCGATGGCCCCGGTGTACGGCGGCATCAACTTGGAGGACATCGCTGCCCCGCGGTGCTTCGAGATCGAGGCGCGGCTCAAGGAGATCCTGGACATCCCGGTGTTCCACGACGACCAGCACGGCACCGCGATCGTGGTGCTGGCGGCGCTGACCAACGCACTGCGGGTGGTGGAGAAGACTCTGGCGGACGTCCGGATCGTGGTGTCCGGTGTCGGCGCTGCCGGACAGGCCATCATCCGGCTGCTCCTCGCTCAGGGCGCACGGCACATCGTCGCGTGCGGGCGCAACGGCATCCTGGCCCGCGGGGAGTCCGGTGACAGTTTCCGGGAATGGATCGCGGAGCACACCAATGCTGAGGGCCGGACCGGTTCGCTGCGCGGGGCGCTCGCCGGCGCCGACGTGTTCATCGGAGTCTCCGGACCGGACATCCTCACCGGCAGCGACATCTCGGTCATGGCCGCGGACTCGATCGTCTTCGCCCTGGCCAACCCGGTGCCCGAGGTCGACCCGGTGGCGGCGGGCGAGCACGCCACCGTGGTGGCCACCGGGCGGTCGGACTTCCCCAACCAGATCAACAACGTGCTCGCGTTCCCCGGTTTCTTCCGGGGCCTGCTCGACGCACATGCGGTGAACATCACCGACGAGATGCTGATCGCCGCCGCGCGGGCCATCGCCGACACGCTCTCCCCCGCCGAGCTCAACCCGACCTTCATCGTGCCCAGCGTGTTCGATCCCGGTGTCGCGCCCGCCGTGGCGGCCGCCGTGCGTGCGGTCGCCGAGCAGTGACTACCCGCGGCCGCCGTAGAGCATGCCGATGGCAACAATGGTCATCCACGGCACGGTGATACCGAGCGGCAGCCGGGCCATCTGCACCACCGCCTCCGCCACGTGCGTCGGGTCGAAAGTAGAGCCGTTGTTGATGAGCCGCCCGCCGCGCGGGTCCTGCTGCTTCATGGTGCGCACGGCATGGTGGGCGCAGAGGAAGGCGCCGGTGAGGTTCACCCCGATCGTGCGGCGCCAGTCCTGTGGGTCGATCTCGCCAGCTGGCCCGAAGGTGCCCGCGTTGTTGACGAGCAGGTCGCCGCGTCCCCAGGTGCCCACGACGTGGGTGAACATCTGGGCGACCTCGGCGTCCACCGTGACGTCGGCCGGCGCGACCAGAGCGGGTCCCACCCACGGTCGCGGTCTCCTCCAGGTGGCTGCGGGTGCGGCCCACGAGCACGACGCGGAACTGTGCGGTGAGCAGGGCCCGCGCGATGTGCGCTCCGATGCCCGAACCGGCCCCCGCGACGGGGCCGCTTACGCGTCCCCGCGGGAGAGCAACCGGCCCCGGGGCGGGGCGTCGATGTCCAGACGCCGGCCCCGCAACCAGCTGCTGCGGACCACGCCCACCAACGTGCGCCCGGCGTAGGGGGTGACCGCGTTGCGGTGCTGCAGCTTGTGCGCGTCGACCACGAACGACTCCTCGGAGGCCAACACGCAGAAGTCCGCGTCGTGGCCGACCTGCACGGCACCCTTGCGCCGCAGCCCGGTCTGGGCGGCCGGGCCCTGAGCCATCCAGCGGACCACGTCGGACAGCGCGAAGCCCCGCCTGCGCGCCTCCGTCCACACGGCCGGCAGTCCCAGCTGCAGCGAGGAGACCCCGCCCCAGGCGGCGCCGAAGTCTCCGGTGTCCAGGCACTTCAGGTCCACCGTGGATGGCGAGTGGTCGGAGACGATAGTGTCGATGATGCCCTCGGCCAGCCCCCACCAGAGCTCGTCCCGGTTGGCGCCCTCGCGGATCGGCGGGCAGCACTTGAACAGGGTGGCGCCGTCGGGAATGTCCTCGGCGGTGAAGCAGAGGTAGTGCGGACAGGTCTCCACGCTGAGCCGGACACCCTCCGCCCGGGCCGCGGCGATCATCGGCAGCGCGTCCGCGCTGGACAGGTGCAGGATGTGCACCCGGCACCCGGTCCGGCGGGCCAGCTCGATCACCTGCCCGATGGCCAGGTCCTCCGCCCGGCGTGGCCGTGAGGACAGGAAGTCCGCGTAATGCGTGCCGTGCGCGGGAGGGGCGGTGTCGATAGCGTGCGCGTCTTCGGCGTGCACGATGAGCAGTCCGTCGAAACTCGCGACCTCCCGCATGGCCAGCTCCACCTCGGCGGCGTGCAGGGGTGGGAACTCCTCCACCCCGGAGTGCAGCAGGAAGCACTTGAAGCCGAAGACCCCGGCGTCGTGCAGCGGCCGCAACTCGGCGACGTTGCCCGGCACGGCCCCGCCCCAGAAGCCCACGTCGATGTAGCTCTGATCCGCGGCGGTCGTGCGCTTCACGGCAAGCGCCGCAATGTCCGCAGTGGGCGGAATGCTGTCCAGCGGCATATCGACGATCGTGGTGACACCGCCTGCGGCTGCCGCCCTGGTAGCGCTGGCGAAGCCCTCCCACTCGGTGCGGCCGGGGTCGTTGACATGCACGTGGGAGTCGACGAGCCCGGGCAGCAGCACCTCGTCATCGGCCAGCTCGACGACCGTGGGCGCACTCAGCTCGGCGGTCAAGGGCTCGAGGGCGGCGATGACGCCGCCTCGCACGCCGACGCACGCGCTGCGTTCACCGTCCGGTCCGACCAGCCGCCGGGCTCGAATCACGAGGTCGAGCTCGTGGTTGTTCATGCGGTTGCACTCCAACGGTCGAGGTGGTCGGCGGCGATCTGCGCGCCGAGGAGTTCAAGCAAGGGGGCGGCCTCGACGATGCAGCGGCGCACGTCCGGCTCGAGATCGGTGAGGCTGTAGGCGGCCATGATCCCGGCTTGCTGCAACTGCTCCGGAGTCAGGGTCATCCGCCCACACACCGCCACCACCGGGATGCCTGCGGCCTGGGCGGCGCGGGCGACCCCGATGGGTGCCTTGCCGTGCAGGGTCTGTTCGTCCAGGGATCCTTCGCCGGTGATGACCAGCGCCGCGCCGGTCAGCTGCTGGTGGAATCCCACGAGGTCGAACACCAGCTCGGTACCCGGGCTCAGGCCGGCGTCGAGCAACGCGATCGTCGCGAAGCTCACCCCTCCGGCCGCACCCGCGCCGGCAACATCCCGCAGGTCGGCGCCCGTCGCGGCCGCCACGATGTCCGCCCAGTGGGTCAACGCCGTGTCCAGCACTGCGACGTCGTCGGCCGATGCGCCCTTCTGCGGGCCGTACACGGCCGCCGCTCCCCTCGGACCGGTCAACGGGTTCACGACGTCGCAGGCCACGGTCACCTCGATACCGGCGAGGCGCGCTCGGAGCGGCGCGAGGTCGATGGTAGCCAGCTCGCTCAGGGCGCCCCCGCCGTCGCCGATCTCGCTACCGTGCCGGTCGAGCAGCCGCGCACCGAGCGCTTGGACCAGGCCCGCCCCCCGTCGGTGCCTGCGCTGCCCCCGATGCCGAGCACGATGCGGCGGCACCCCTCGTCCAGGGCCGCCGCGATCACCTCACCGGTCCCCCGGCTGGTGGCGCGCAGCGGAGCCAGACCGTCGGGCAACCGGGCCAGACCGGACACGTCGGCCAACTCCACGACGGCGACGTCACCGTGGCGGGCGTAGCCGGTGGTGACCGGCTCCCCGGTGGGGCCGGTCGCCGTCACCGGCACCTGGTGGTAGCCAGCCGCCACCGCCGCGGCCAGGGTGCCGTCGCCGCCGTCGGCCACCGGCACGACCACCACCGGCACCTCGGGCCGTACCCGGTGCAGCCCGGACCCGATCGCCGCGGCCACCTCGGCGGCGGTCAGTGACCCCTTGAACTTGTCCGCGGCGATCAGGACGTACGCCACGTTCGGCTCAGTCCAGCATGGAGATCGCGGTGGGCGCGTCCTCGCCCCGTACCGCGAGCTCCTCGAACTCGGCGACGTTGTCGAGCTCGGTGCCCATGGACACGTTGGTCACCCGCTCGAGGATGACCTCCACCACGACCGGCACCCGGTGCTCGACCATCAGCTTCTTCGCTTTCTCCAGTGCGGGCACGATCTCGTCGGGCTCGAACACGCGCAGCGCCTTACAGCCGAGTCCCTCCGCGACCTTCACGTGATCCACACCGTAGCCGTTCAGCTCTGGGCTGTTGACATTGTCGAAGGACAGCTGCACGCAGCAGTCCATGTCGAAGCCGCGCTGGGACTGGCGGATCAACCCCAGGTAGGCGTTGTTCACCACCACGTGGATGTAGGGCACGTTGAACTGCGCGCCCACCGCCAGCTCCTCGATCATGAACTGGAAGTCGTAGTCGCCGGACAGGGCGACGACCGTGGCGTCCGGGTCGGCTGTGGCCACCCCGAGGGTCGCGGGCACCGTCCAGCCGAGCGGGCCGGCCTGCCCGGCGTTGATCCAGTGCCGTGGCTTGTAGACGTGCAACAGCTGCGCCGCCTGGATCTGCGACAGCCCGATGGTGCTGACGTAGCGGGTGTCCGGTCCGAACACCTTGTTCATGTCTTGGTACACCCGCTGCGGCTTGACCGGCACGTTGTCGAAGTTGGTGCGCCGCTGCATCGTCTGCTTGCGGGTGCGGCACTGCCCGGCCCACTCCTGCCGATCGGGCAGCGTGCCCTGCTCCCGGTGCTCGCGCGCCACCGTCACGAACATCTCCAGCGCGGCCTTGGCGTCGGAGACGATGCCGAAGTCGGGGGCGAAGACGCGGCCGATCTGGGTCGGCTCGATGTCGACGTGTACGAAGGTTCTGCCGCGGGTGTAGGTTTCGACGCCGCCGGTGTGCCGGTTGGCCCACCGGTTGCCGATGCCCAGGACGAAGTCGGACTCGAGCATGGTGGCGTTGCCGTAGCGGTGGGAGGTCTGCAACCCGACCATGCCGGCCATCAGCGGGTGGTCGTCGGGGATGGTGCCCCAGCCCATCAGGGTGGGGATCACCGGCACCCCGGTGAGCTCGGCGAACTCCACCAGCAGCTTGTCCGTGTCGGCGTTGACGATGCCGCCGCCGGCCACGATCAGCGGACGCTCGGCCGCGGCGAGCATAGCCAGGGCCTTCTCCGCCTGGGCGCGGCTGGCGGCCGGCTTGGCCAGCGGCAGCGGCTGGTAGGTGTCTGGGTCGAACTCGATTTCGGTCATCTGCACGTCGATGGGCAGGTCGAGCAGCACCGGACCCGGCCGGCCCGAACGCATCAGCTGGAACGCCTTCTGGAACGCGCCCGGCACCTGTGCCGCCTCCATCACTGTGCAAGCCCACTTGGTCACCGGCCTGGCGATCGCCTCGATGTCGACGGCCTGGAAGTCTTCCTTGTGCAGCTTGGCCACCGGCGCCTGCCCGGTGATGCACAGGATCGGGATCGAGTCACCGGACGCGGAGTACAGACCGGTGATCATGTCGGTGCCCGCCAGCCCGGAGGTCCCTACGCAGACACCGATGTTGCCGGCCTTGGCCCGGGTGTAGCCCTCGGCCATGTGGGAGGCGCCCTCGACGTGGCGGGCCAGCACGTGCGTGAGCTCGCCCTGCGCGCGCATCGCGGCGTAGAAGGGGTTGATCGCGGCGCCGGGCAGGCCGAACGCGTGGGTGACGCCTTCGCGGCGGAGGATCTCCACTGCCGCACGGGCCGCTGTCATTCGTGTCATGGTGGTGGTCCTTGTCTCCTGGGTGAGGGGGGGTTCAGCGGCCGGAGAGTCGTTCGACGCCGCGGAGCAGGGCGGAGTGGTCGAGGCCGCCGTCGCCCACGGCCTTGGCCGAGGCCATCAGCTGGGCCACGAGGGCACCGAGGGGCACGACGACGCCGGCCTCGCGGGCGGCGGAGGTGAGGATGCCGAGGTCTTTGTGGTGCAGCTCGATCCGGAAGCCGGGGTCGAAGGAGCGGGCGAGCATATTCTCGCCCTTCTGGTCGAGCACCTTGGATCCCGCGAGACCGCCGCCGAGCACCTCGATGGCGGCCTTCGTGTCGACGCCGTAGGCCTCGAGGAAGATCACAGCCTCGGCGAGCAGCTGGATGTTGCCGGCCACGATCAGCTGGTTGGCGGCTTTGACCGTCTGACCCGAGCCGCTGGGTCCGACGTGCACGACGGTCTTGCCCACCACGTCGAGCAGCGGCTTGGCGGCGCTGAAGTCGGCTTCCGCGCCGCCGACCATGATGGACAGCGCGGCGTTGACCGCGCCGGCCTCCCCGCCGGAGACCGGGGCATCCAGCAGTCGGAATCCTTTCTCCTGGGCCAGCTCCGCCAGCTCGACGGTGACGTCGGGACGGATGCTGGAGAAGTCGATAACCAGGGTGCCGGCGGCTGCGTTGGCGAACACGCCGCCCTCGCCGGTGAGCACGTCGCGGACGTCGGGTGAGTCGGGGACCATCACGGCGACGAATTCGGCGTCGCGGACCGCCTCGGCGATGGACTCGGCCGCCTGCCCACCCGCCTGTACCAGCGGCTGGGCCTTGTCCGGTGACCGGTTGAACCCGACCACCTGGTGGCCGGCGTTGGCCAGGTGGACCGCCATGGGGCTGCCCATGATGCCCAGGCCGATGAACGCGATCTTCGTCATGCGATTTCTCCTGTCAGCGAGGTGGCCGGGATCCAGTCGAAGCTGTCGGCACTGGCGCCGCTCGGCTTGTACTCCAGGCCGACCCAGCCGGCGTACCCCGCGTCCTGCAGGGCGGTGAGCTGGTCCTGCAGCGGCAGCGAGCCGGTGCCCGGTTGGTTGCGGCCGGGGTGGTCCGCAATCTGCACGTGCGCAATCCGGTCGGTGTGGTTGGCGATCACCTTGGCGACGTCGTCACCGTTGACCGCCAGGTGGTAGAGGTCGGCGAGAAAGCCGATGTTGTCCGCATCGGGGACCCGGTCGATGGCGGCCAGCGCGTCGGCCGCGGTCAACAGCGGGTAGCGGGGTGAGCCGCTGACCGCCTCCACCAGCACGGTGGCGCCGATGGCATCCGCCGCCTGTGCCGCCATGGCCAGGTTCTCCGCCGCGAGCTCGTCCTGTTCCTCGCGGCTCACCCCGTCCACGCGGTTGCCGTACAGAGCGTTGAAGGCCCGGCAGCCGAGCCGCTCGCCGATGCCCAGCGTCACGGCGATGTTGTCGCGGAACTCCGACGAGCGCTCCGGCCAGGACACCAGCCCTCGATCGCCGGCCGCCATGTCGCCGGCGAAGAAGTTGAGTCCGGCCAACTGCACACCGGCGTCCTGCACCGAGCGGACGAACGCGTCGACCTCCGCGTCGCCAGGGACCGCCCGATCGAAGGGCCACCAGAACTCGACGCCACCGAACCCGGCCGCCCGGGCGGCGGCGGGCCGCTGCAACAGCGGCAGCTCGGTGAACAGGATCGAGCAGTTGACCTCGTAGCGCAGGGAGTGGGTCATCTCAGTCACTTCCGTATCATGGAAACTTACTCTTGCATTATGGAATATGTTAGTGGGACGATGCCCGGCTGGTCAAGCACAGAAAGGGGGGCGGCTCTGTGCGAACCGCCCCCCTTCTTGCCCGTGCCCCCGGCTATTCCGGGTGGTCCACCAGCGGTTGGTCCCGCCGACCTGATTCCGGCTGCGCCCCCGGGCTGGGCTGTGGCAGTACCGGTCCTCCCGGCACGGTGCCGCGTTCGTCGGGCACGGCGGCGAAGACCGAGGCCCCCTTCCGGTTCCCGGCCTTGATCTCGTTGAACAGCAGGTTGAGCAGGACGGCGACCACCGCCGCAGCGCTGATGCCGGACTGCATCACGGTGCCGAACTGCGTCGGGAACGAGTCCCAGAACTTCGGCGAGGCGATGGGAATGATGCCGACGCCGATGGCGGTCGCCACGATGACGAGATTCAGGTTGTCGCCGAAGTCCACTCGCGACAGCGTCTTGATCCCGCTGGCCGTCACCGACCCGAACAGGACGATGCCGGCGCCCCCGAGGACGGGGAACGGGATCGCCGCGACCACGCGGCCGACCACGGGCAGCAACTCGAGCAGGAACAGGATGACCCCGCCCATGGCGACCACATAGCGGCTCTTGATCTTGGTCAGCGCGACGAGGCCCACGTTCTGCGCGAAGGCGCTGCAGGGGAACGAGCCCAGCAGGGGTGAGACCGTGGTGGAGAGCATGTCGGCCCGCAGGCCGTCGCC
>JAABUL010007703.1_pt1 | contig 11417 bp, 13 predicted proteins | sample 5559151 | NCBI WGS metagenome assembly JAABUL01 (sample SAMN10711876, study PRJNA513368) | rock metagenome | isolation source: Antarctica rocks | place: Antarctica: Victoria Land, Pudding Butte sud | reverse complement strand
TGCATGGTAATTGGTTCTCGGAGGAGGAAGTCAAGAGCCAGCGACCCATACAGAGACATCGAAGCTTGCCAGCTCAAAGCACATGCAAGCCATCATCACCGGCTTGGAGGATATGGATGGATTTGAGGAGAGCTCTCGAACGTCTCTCGGGATAAAACAAGGACAACATGGATAAGAAAGAGCTAGACCCACTTGAAAAGCTTGCAACACATTCATCGATGCTACAGTACTCCCTCGACAACATGCGACCAAGCGTGCGTAGTCCAGCGCAGGACATGGAAGGTTTTTGGGAACGTTGGCCTGTCTGTGAGCTGAGCCTATATCAGGTGCTATCGGGTGCGTCAGCAGTGTTGCAGACTTGGCGTGGGCTCGAAAAGTCTGCACTATCAGCGACTATGTGGCGAGGGGCAGGCTCTGCATAGCATTAAGGGGTCAAATTCCATTGAGAGCTGTTGCCAGTGATTGAGACTCCTGGGAAAACCCCCTCCACCAGTAAAAGCACGGGCAAAAAATTCAAGCTGAGTGTCCTGTATCTCCGCACCGAAACATCAGCCAAGCTCTCTGCCTGAGCTGGACCCGCAGACACAGGAAATAGTCCACCACTCAACGTCAGATGCTTGTGTCGGTTGAAGTAAAGTGACGGTGTTCGTCCAAGCCAGAGCATCGTTGTTAGCAAAGACCCACTTGGCCACATGGCGAGAACCCTGCTCTAACGTACTTTAAATCAACCTACTTCCCTTCGAAAAACCCTTCAACCAAGTCCAAACTTGACCACCCATTGAGAACGCCTTACTTCCTAGCTGAGCAAACCAGACGTGGAGCGCACATTCTTTGCAGGACTTTCTAGCATCCCCCAACGTTGACTTTCTTGCCACTACGTCTCATCTTCATCCTGCAATCTTTGCCTTTCAGCAATGCACGCTGCTAACGTCGACTTTGTTCTGCTCGCTCTTCTACTGGTACTCTGTTATTCTGCACCCTTGCCGCGAAATACCCTTGTCAAGAGGTTACCAGGTCAGCATAATCACCAGTGGATTCTGCAGACTGTGTTCGTCTGACAGCATGCTAGAGATTTTGAACATCATGGGGCATTCATCTGGACAGATCACTCACGACGTCTCCCATTACTTCCAGTCAGAGACACCCGATGCACACGCACGCCACCACCTCAACACCACAACAGCCTTCAAGAGCCTCTCGCTTGAGCAAATCATGAGCTCTGATCACCCACCTTATAAGAGGGACGAGAGCCTCCGTGCTGCAGCACCAAAGGCATTCCCCATGCTCGTGGAGCCAATGGGGGACAATCGCAACGGGTTCGTCGATCTTACGCATAGACTTCTGCAGACATCCGGCCGACCCATCAAGCGCTCTCACCTAACGGGAACTCGGCAAGAAATACCCCCAATGTTGAGCTCATACTCTCCGTGCTCATTAGAAGACCTGCCCGAAGATTTCGACGTTCCTTGTGCAGGCGACTAACGGGCTGCGGAACGGCGATATCTGTTCCGGAGTATGGCACCAAAGCTTCTAGGCTAGTCGTAATACTTCAGGGCTACGTCGATACATCTCGCTTACGTACAGTCTGAGCATAGCCGTGACAAGCTCCTTTGGAGGTATCTTTGGACCTGAGTGCGAAACTGCAATGGCTGAAGTAAGTCTCATCCTTCCCTTGGCAATATGTGACTGCGTGATGGATGTTCGCTTACAACAGACAGTATTCGCTTACGAGTACATATATTCACTCTAGAGCTTGAGGACATAATAATGGCTCTTTGCTTTTTCAGCGCTACGGTGATAGTATTGTCTTTTAGTCTTTAATATAACTATCCAATCACCGCCCGAGGTCTCCCTTGTTTAGCTGATCTGACAATCATTCCTACCACGCAAAGCATTTGGTCAAATCCTGGTTTCTCAGTAATCCTGACGAAAGAGACGATTTGGACTAACATCGTACTCACAAGCGTCTACCTATCATACCGATCGATACTATCGACTCAATTGTTCAGAGTGAAGTCACACAGCCCATTGTCTCGGCATCTGATGGTTAAAGGACCCCACTGAATTTAGCTTTGACAGCATCACCTGAGATGGTATGGGTTGACGAAGTGGGACTAGTTACTACCGACGTCATACCCCACCCCTCCCCTTTGGTCCAATCTCACACCTCATGGTGCAAATGATATAGAGCATCGTCATGCCAGACCATTGGACACTGCCTACCCACACATACTCCCCCAAATAATGAGGCTCGGAACTTCTGTGACCTGAAACCGCCTCCCTTTTCGAGTATACCAACTTGGGCAACCTCTTGTATACGATTCGCGGTTGAAGAAACATCTTGTGGGTATGCAAGAATAGTAAATTTCGACTGATTCTAGACAATCTCTGCCGAAATGCAATATGAGCACTCGAGCTGCTACACGAATTCCAATGATAAGGTGTCTATCACCCGCAGTACAGATGAGAAAGACAATTTAGAATATCACATGTTCGGCCACATCTCGTTATCATCAGACGAGCCAGCCGCAAGGGAAGATCCAAAGTCGCCCAGGTCCGGTCCGGGACGGAACCATCGGTCAAGACTACTGATCATCATAGCAGTCTTCTTGATTGTGAAGATCCTCATAATCAAGAGCCTCGTCATCCCCTATTTCGGCCTACCACCCCCGTCATCGCCTCTATCCTCTCTATCTACCTCAAACCCGATGTCCTCCTCCTCAACTTCGCCCTCCCGCGAGACAGTGATAGATCTCGCCTCCGGCTCCGTAACAGGGACCTACTCCCTCTACGACCTCCTCTCCATCCACACAACCTCAGGCCACATCGACATCACACTAAGCCTCCAAAACGCCTCCACATCCGCCCCCAAACCCGCTCTCCTGCGCCTAAGCACCGCCTCCGGCTCGATCCGGGTTCAGACCCCCGCCCTCAGAGACCCGTCATGTATTCCTGATCGGGAATACAAAACCAGTATCAGTTCATACAGCGGCTCCATCGATGCCACGATCCCGCACGGCACACACACAAGCCTCAAAACATCCTCTGGCAGGATCGACGCTGAACTCCTGCCCTTCGGCCCGAACACGTCGCGGTCAGATATCGAGACGCGGACGCACAGCGGCTCGACGGATATCAAGCTGCATCCCTCTGCGGTCAACGCTTCGCAGCCGTTGCGCAAGCTGTATGCGGATTATCAGCTTGGCTCCGGGGGGCTGAGGGTCGCCTATCCTTCGACGTGGGAGGGGAGGGTGGAGGGAAAATCAATTTCTGGGGGGTTGGGTGTGGAGTGGGAGGGGCTGAGGATGGTGAAGGATAGGAAGGGGTATGTGGGGAGGGAGATTGAGGCTGTGAAGGGGGAGGGGGAAGGGGTGTTGCGGTTTCATGGGTATTCCGGGAGGGTGGTGTTGAGGGGGGATGGTGATGCTTCGCTGGTGGCTGGTGTGCCCGCGAGAGAAACGAGGTTGGATCGTGGGGAGCCGGGGGTGAGAGAGGGGATACCATCGCTGAGGGGGGTGGACCCGTGATCAGGTGAGGTGGTGCGCGTTGCTAAAGTCTATGGAGTAGGAGTGGTCAGAAGTGAGAGCTTATGCGTTACGGCCTTGGATTGCGAACACGATATGACGAGTACACGATGGTGTGACATATGGATATGCGGCCATGCTACGTCTCATGGACGAGGGCGGGAGTCCAGCACAGTGGGATAGGTCTACTGTGGTCCAGTCGCCGCACATCTGTGACTGCTCATGTGCAGTAGTTCAGGGGTCAACGCATCCTCCCACGAACAGCACTTGGACGGTCGAAAGAAGGTAGTACTATGAACAAAGTGCTCCGGTCTACTATATGCATGCAGTGGCCATACTATGAACAATCTCCATCACCAAGCTCTCCCAGGGTATGTGAAGTCCAGATGCATCCCCAGAACCAATGCAACTCCGCCGCTCGAATGCTACGCTATGCTGATGCACCTTCCCACCACCACCACTACTATGCGTAAAGATCATCGTTGATGAGCCTATACTTCTGGTCGATATCCCGAGGTATTTGGGCTCGGTCGACCGGATTTGGTTTGGCGGGCATTCCTCTGTTGAAAGGGCAAATGTGGGCCCTGAGTGGCCAGCTATTCTTCAGGTCCAGCCCATGCCCTCCAGTATCGCTTTCGTCTCGTTCAACGGCATCCCACTGACACCCAACGCCCGGACCTGCGTGCCTCTCCTCAACCGCTGCAGGCCCACCGCAACCTTCCACCCTTCTTCTTCCGGAAGGATGAAGACATATCGCTTGCCCTCTTGATCGCGGATGTTCGCTCTGAGAACATGCAAATCATTGGTTTGGCCGCTCTGTGAGGCATGGTTGTTAGATCTCGTTCCCAGGCCAGGTTTGCAAGCAAGCGTGACGCTGTCGAGGAACGCGTCGGATTCTTCGCTCGTCGGCGCCCTCGACGCCGGTTTTCTGGCGAAGAATCCTGGAGCGCTGCTTGGAGTGTTGCGCGAGGAAGGATTGGAGCCAGAGCTCGCTCCCAAATGCAGGTGGGGACACCATACCTCTACCAGTTTCAAGGTCCATGCTTTGACATCCCATTCCCGCTGCGGGACACTCCTAACATCGTCGTCGATGAAGAGGCCTTCGGTCGTGATGCGTAAGATCAGACCATCGGTTACGGAGCCAACGCCAGACACCAATTGCGCGATGGGGACTTTGGTGAAGGTGTTGTTGAAGGAGTAGACGGCTTTTAGGACGATCTTGTCGGGATCTTTGCTGCGATAGGGGCCTCGATGTGATGGTGGAGGTGTTGTGCGGCTGGTTGATTGGGAGGGAGCGTAGGAGGACTCGGAGTAGACTGAAGAGGCGGTAGTGGTTTTGGGTCCATGTCGTTTGGGCTCGTCGTATGGTCTGTAGGAGTAGGTGTCGTCGTCAGTCGCTGTCTTTGCGGTTGGTTGTTGATGCCTCTTGGTAGGTGACGCAGGTCTGGGAGGATCAGGCTTTCGAGGAATCGGTGGTGGTGGTGGGGGCGGTGGTGCGGCAGCCCTCTCTTTAGTCTCTTTCTCTCTCCTTTCTCGAGCCTCTCTTATCCTGGCTTCTAGAGCCTCTCTTTCTCTTTTACGCACCCTTTCCTTCTCATCCTCTTCGCGTTTCTTCCGTAGATCCTCTACTCGCTTCCGCTCCTCTTCCTTCTTCCTTGTCTCCTCTCTCGCCTTCTCCCAGCTCCCTTTTGCTGCATCGGTATCTGCAGAGGCTTTCGTATTCGCAGAGCCTGTGTTCGCTCTTTGCCATGTCGGCTGAGGAGGTGCTCTGGGCTCCGGACCAGCGCTCTGCGGATGTGGTGGGTGATTGGGCGGTGGATTGGGCGGTGGGGGATTGGGTGGTGGTGGGTTCGATTTAGGCGTAGGAATCCCTGTCGAGTTGCCCTGGCCGTTCATATTCGGAGTGCCTCCAGTTCCTCCCCCTGCGGAGCCCCCAGTCTCTGCCTGCGTTTTACCCCATGCCCAGGCCCCTATTGCAACAATCACCACCAACACTATGACCCCCATGCCACCGCTTGCCATCATTGTAGCAAGCCATTCTCTCAGCACCGGAAACACGATGGACCAGATAGCTACAGCAAGCAACGTGCATGCTACACCGGCTAAGAAACTGTTTCGCTGCGGTTGGAGTGACGGGAGGTAGAGGAAGCCATTACCCGCGGAATGTGGGGGGATGATGAAGATATCATATTTGCCATCTGGGAGACCGCCTCTTGCGCCTGTGTTACTTCCATGTGGAGGTGGAGGCGGCGGAGGGTTCATTGCTGGGCACCGCCGAACAAGGAGTGAGCGTGAGGAGGGGAAACTGATTAAGACAGTCCACCAGCTATCGGAACAACTGATTATGTGACAACTGATTCAATGGACGATGCCGCAACGAAAGACCCTCGATTCTGGGCTTCATGTTATTGCAAATGCGCCAGTGGCCGTGGAGGCGTCTGGAACTCTTCTAAAGCAGTAGCTCAAGGACTAGTATTATCGTAGTCGTCTGGCATATCCTCCAAGAGCTATTGAATGTTGTCGATGGTTCTTGAGCGACGAGTGAGGCAATGTCGAGTATTGAGATCTTTGTTGACAGCAGAAAAAACAGTTTAGGCGACCCTTGTTCGCTTGGCAGACCAGGATATGCCGCCTCCCGTCCTGTCAGAACCCGACTGCAAGGCGATAAGGCAGGCGGATATCAGGTCTAGAAAGTATAGAACTGCGCGAGCAGTCTATGGATCCGTTCGAAGCGTCTAAGCACTTGGATTCGGTTGACAGGAGGGCCAGGAGAAGGTTTCAAGGAGGGATACTCCCTGTTTATGTTCACGAAAAACGGGTTACGTAGAATCGCCGCCAGGCTACGAAAACTAGATGAGGGTGAGGTGCCATAGGTTCTCTATTCGACAAATCACAGTAGCCAAGCTTCTCTGGCCGACCAACGAACTGTCAAGCTGTGGTGGTGCTGCAGAAATGAGGGTATTTCGGCGAATGAGGGGTTTGGGCTGGAGCGATCCTGAGCGAGCTCGACGAATTCGAAGACCATCTCATCTGCCACCAACATACCGGCCCTCTAGTTACTCCAAGTGCCCCACAAGAAGTCTGCGTGAGTTGGCAGTGCAGGTGGTGTCCTTGTTTAGCAATACGCTGGGCCCTCGTGACGCGTGAACGGAAGCCGCGAAGGGCTGGCCTAAACAGATCGACATGACCCTTGCGCCAGGCAACGTCTCGCTAGATCAGCCAATGAGCACCGAATGGCTCACAGCTGGAGGAACGCTCTCTATGCAGGCACTACGGAGCAGGAGAAATCGTTTCTGATTGCCAGGGCTCACACGTGACCTGTTCCAATCCTGCTCTAGACATCTCATTGTAGTGAAGCAAATGTGAACATCTATAGATCCTTCGGTCTATCAAGTCGAAAATACGGTGATCATGGCGTCTCCCTTGGAATCAGAGATTACGTCCCCAGGATCTCAGATTCAAGAGCCACACTATACGGTCTTCATCCGTCTACCGTTTCCTCGAGGCAATTTTGTGGACCCTGCACCGGTTCTTCCATTGTCTAGCCAGCCTTGCCAGTGACTGACCACCTCGTAGGTGCAATGGGACTCAAGAAAGGACCGAGTCCTCTGGGATGTCATATCTGAAGCATCAGGTGGCAAAGAGATAGAATGTCCGTAGTCCTCAAGCTTTGAATCATTTTTAGCTAACGGAACGAAGGGCATGCCCTGTTCGTCTCAGAGAGCTTGTATTTTCGAGTATCTACTGATTACATGTTAGTGCTGAACAGTTCAAAGTATCACTCCCATTCCTGTTGCAGCAAGCGGCATGGCTGTACGAACGGCAACTTTCGCAAGTTAGGGCACAGTTGCGGAAGGTCAACAGACCAGTATCCATAGAGACACCACCTACACCGAGCCCAGCGTCTGGCAGTGCTCACGCAGCGACGAGAGGAGATAGCCATAGTAATAATGTACGGATTACTTTGGTACTCCAACACTGACGATTTCAGGCTTACGAGTACTCTCTTCACTATCGAATCGAAATCGTGACCACCCAGTTTCCAAAGGGGAGGCGGGCAGTCCGGATGCCCCATTGCAGATGAGAGGTAAGACATAGGATATCACTTTCGTTCCCTCCCTGTGGCTTATCCCGAAAGGTCCGCGATTGTCCCGTAGATCCTCGGCCAGCACCATTCTTCAAGTCCAGAAATCTTCTCCGATCGTAACAGAAGCTTCTCATAGAGAGGTGCTGTCGAAGAAGTCGGAGGCGTCGCTGCGAGAACGGACACCGTCGTCCATGGCAGCAATCTCCGCCAGCTCATCCTCGTCCGAGTCACGGGACGAAGCCCCTGCGTCGCGGAGTAAAGCTTATACGAGACGTTCGCGGCCCTCCTCTTCGAGAGCCCCTTTGGGTCCATTGTCTGATGCCGATGAAGACTTGGAAGACTCGCCGCCCTTCCTTCCCTTTTCGGAAAAGAATCCTACGAAAGCCGTGCCGCCAACGAATGATCCTGGTGCTACTGTCAAATTATCACCGAGGTTGCAGAAAGCACACTTAGCGGTTTCGAAGCCTGGTGAGAAGCCAAAGAATCCGCCTGTCGCTCAACCTATCAATTCATCCTCGTCCTCAGCCCAATCTCAGCCGACTCGAGAGGCCAAAGCGACAAAACCTCCCTTGTCATATCTCTCACCTCGCCAAAGGCGGATCGCGAAAGAAGGTAGCGACGGCACTCCGAGCATGGGGAGCAGCTTCAGCGACCTTGATGACGCGAGTGTCACTCAGAGTGCGCTGGAAGAGGCGCTAGCGAATGAAATGAGGCATGGCAGCGGTGTTGCGAGCCGAATGAGCACGATTAGCCAAGCACTACGCTCGCGCTACCTGTAATAAGTGACTACAGTTGAAGCCAATCTTTCGCATGCTAAGGCTCAGGGTTTGGAAATGATAACGCTCAGCAGAAGGGTTGCTGTTGTGGGAAATATCGAAAACGATAGTTTGCAAAACCGCTCAAAATGAGGGAATATATTAACTTCGACCAAAGATCTCCCCAGTATACAATATATAATACCCACCTTACGTCCTACCCTCCTGACTTCTCTCTACATACCATCCCATCATCAAACCTTACTACCAAAGCTTCAGCACATAATTTCGTACATCAACCATCTTTGACAGCCATCCACCTCACTCACCTCATCATGCGTGTCTCACTTTCCGCGTGCCTTATCGGCGCTCTATGCCTTGCAATTTCGGTCACCGCGCGTCCTCCCCCCGAAGCTGCCGAAACTACAGACAAGGATTGTCTAAAGGACTATACTTACAAGACAATCACCCCAGGCGTAGCGGGGAACGACTACGTCTACTCTGAGTCCAGAAAATACGCCACGACTTCTGCCGGGTACATTTGCTGCGACCTCTGCCACCGTTCCAATACCAACTGCATGTGGGCGACATGGAACAACCGGACCGAAAAGTGCGAGATGAGCATCAACGAGAACAAGGGCTTGGATGGATGGCTAGGATTCGCGCCCACGGACAAGCAGAAGGACATGTGCCCGAATGGATTGTTGGAGGAGGGTCTCGTGCAGGATAGGGTTTATCATGAGTCTGGCTACTATCTTGGGCCGTGTTGGAATGCGAAAGATTGGAAGTCGGAAACGAAATGGCCAGCGTGGTTTTAGATTTCTGGGGCGACCGTGTGGAATCGAACAGTCGATGTGGTGATGTTGGTGTTGGCGGATAGATAATGTCTCATGCTGGACGGATGGGCCTTGCTGCCTGATGAGAAGAAATCTGGATCTCTGTCGCCGATAATCTTGTTATCTTCTGTCACCAGTCCTCTTGATTTGTGATGTCGGCACGTGCTGCCGAGTTACCCTTCCATGCTTCCACGTAATCGATCATATAGAAGGAGTCATTGCCTCCGGCGGCTATGTGCAGCCCGTATCTGACTCAAGATTTGCGTACTGCAACCCCGTCGCCGCACATTGACAAAGACGCATGCGTAAAATAGCCAGAAACAGTTCATGTGCGTATTGAAAAGGTCAAATCGCTCTGAGGCATTTTCTTCCTTCTGCCAAGAGTACGGTTTCACGCTTTCACGTTGTTGAATTCAACAACACATACCCAGAAATCTCCAGCAGGCTGCACAGATCAACAAAACTACAGAAGAGAGAACCCCAAAAAGAGAAACGTACCTGATCTATAGGGGAACTCGACGTCGTAAAGTCCGAATACTAATGCCGGTCGCTCGATGCGGTCGGGGTCCCCATATCCGTACTCAAAGGCCCTTGTGAGTGAAATGCTTGTCGGCGGATTCGAACCCTGGCCTGCCCTAGACCAGGGCGACCCGGGGTCTGAACCAAACGGTTGTACTACGGAGACGGTTAGCTGAAAGGTCTTCTCGGATTAGAAATATGAAGGAAGTATTTTTAGGTTTGGTTCTGATATTGATTCGGTACACGTCCTTGATATCGAATGAGAAGCAGTCCACGTATCTTATGCGCGTGAGTTCACTATAACTATTCTGGAGATCAGGTGTACAATTCTGTAGATCTTGCTTTCTATTGACAATGTTGCTCAAGGCATTCGCTTGCTGCCGTCTAGAGCTTCAGCTACCATCGAAGCGTCCCGAGAATCACCTCAACGAGCGCTTTGATTCTTCCAATGGCCGGCAAGAAGCCAAATGAAGCAGCCCAAATTTCAAAGCGAGATTTTTTATTTCGACACCGGGTAGATATTAGGGCTTGTGCCTTATGACCGACAACGTAAACCAGACGAGAGATAGGATTGGATTATATCATAGATTCTAGGATACAAAGTCGACTGCGATGGCTTGTGAAGCACTCACACTCCTGCTTCCTCCTCGGCGGTGAACATGCGGCCGGGAGTAACTCATAATGTTTCGCGATTTGGTCTTTAAAAAAAGGTGATCATTCTCAAAGAAATACTCTGTCTCGGTAAAGAGCACTCCCTATGGGGCCGCCCAATATCATGGGCGTAAAACAACCAGATTCAGTGGGGTTTCTCATGTTTCCCCGATCTTACACCGCCGCTCGTTCGGTAGTGATGCCTTCAACGATGGAATACTCTTTACCGAAAGTGGGAGTGCTCTTTCACAAAACAAGGTGGCTCTTTAATGAATTCGAGAACACTGACGAGTCACAGCGGTCGTTCGCGAGCAAATTTCTCTCTTGGATTAGCCGCCGGTTTCGACGGCCCGTGGGAGGCTCGGCGCTTGCGACTGTTTTGCCAGGGAATGAACGTTCGTATTCAGGAATTGCGAACGAAATGATACGATAGGAAATAGGATGATCAAGCCTGCTCGTCATGGCCGAACTCAGTGTTTAGTATTTGGATGTTCAAGCGTGCAATTGAAGGGATTTGGTAAACGGACTGTCGTAGCCATGTGTGTGTCCACACCTTAGTCAGTGAAAACGGTCTCAGCAGATGATCAGGTGGTATGTCGTATCTTCTTCATGATATTGAGCTTCTATGATTCATGATTATCGGCTGCACTATGTGATAGCTGGTCCGTCTCAAATACATTTGTGCCATACAGAAATAGTTCTTCCAGTCAATGATGTACTCTGGCACTGGGTCGATGCTAAGAGTGTACATGCAAGATCAGTTGCATCTGCGATGGTGGAGGAATTTACTACTACTTAGCTTATAGATCTCTTCGGCTTGGAAGACCTCGTGTTTCGGGCGAAGCCGGAGTTTCGGAGCTTCCACTGGCCTAAGGCAGACATTTTTACTCATTAACGCTTTGCCTTGTTAGCGATGGTTTTCCGCTGGTCGATCAGCCCATTGCCAAGGCGTGTTCTTCTGCACTGCCTCCATCAAGTACATGGCCGACGATCATTCAGAGGGAGGTCCTTGTAAAACACCGGCCAACCAAAACAACGGCGATGG
>JAABUL010007702.1_pt1 | contig 11418 bp, 2 predicted proteins | sample 5559151 | NCBI WGS metagenome assembly JAABUL01 (sample SAMN10711876, study PRJNA513368) | rock metagenome | isolation source: Antarctica rocks | place: Antarctica: Victoria Land, Pudding Butte sud | reverse complement strand
CTACGTATTAATAATATTTAATAATAGATAAAAGATTAAGTCGAAAATTAATTGCAAATAGCAAGCTTGTATTTTTGCAAAAAAATAATTTAACAAAGTTCGACTCGACAAATATTAATAAAAATTAATCGAATTACAAAATTAAAATAAATAAAGAAAATTACAATTTTTTTAAAAGTTTTAAACTATTTAGTATAGCAAAGAAATTGCTAAAATATATATTACAAATATACAACAATTAAAAGTATCTATTTAAAAAAAAGAAAACAACAAAGATTTTCTCTAAATATTAATTGTAAAATTATAAAATTAAACTTAAATTAAACAAACAATTTATATTTAAATCTATATATATTTTATTCGAGAAAAAACTCGAAATATTTTGCGAATATCTAGTCAAAAACATAAAAAAAAAAGGATTTATTAAAATTTGTTAATTACAAACACAATACTCGATTCTTTTTATATTAAAAAAGAATAAAACTTTTTGTCTATATATTAATTATTAAAAACTAAATAATATTATAGTTAAAAATTAATATTCACTATTTAATATTAGCGAGCTTAGAAATTAACTATTCGAAACAAAGTATTTTATTAAACTAAATTTACAAGAAATATATAATTAAAATAAAATAAAAATAGAGAAAAAATAATTTTTTTTTTATATATATAATATAGATTATATAAATATATAATAATATTATTTAAATTTATTAATATTTAGACAATATATTAAAAAATAATTAATAATATACTACAATAATATTTGAATCAATTTGTTATAATATATTTAAATAATATTATAATTTATTTAAGAATTTTAAAAAAATATATTAATTATATTTTTAAAGTTTTAAAATATCTTAATATAAAAAATTTATATTTTAAATTAAAGAAATACAAATTTTATTACAAGAAAATTGATTTTCTAAAATTTGTTGTTAAACAACACAAAATATATATAGATTTCGAGAAATTATAAATTATTAAAAAATGAAAATTATTAACAAATATTAAAAAAATACAATTCTTTTTAGATTTTATGAACTATAACAAGAGATTTATTAAAAACTACTTAATAAATACAATATTATTAACAAATTTTACAAAAAAATATACGCTATAAATATAGAAATTTATAGAAGAGAAATTATTCCAAAATTTTAGACTAAAATACTTAAAAAAATTAATATTAAAGATATATAATTTATAATTGTTAAACAAAATTAAAACTAATATATTAGATTTAGCTATCAATATATATTACAATTAAAAATATACCAATATATAATATTTAATAATATATATCTTAAGAAAACTTTTGTTAGTTATATAGAACTATAATATTTATAATAAAAAACTACTTATTATAGTAGTTTTTTTAAAATTATAAAGAATATATATAAAAAAATATTAGAATTTACAATTTTTATAGATTACAAAAATCTTATATACTTTACTACTATTAAATAGCTAAACAAAAAACAAATATAATAATTAGAAAAATTTAAATAATAAAAATTTAAAATATAGTATATTTTAGACAAAAAAAACAACAAAACAAATATACTTAACAAAAAAAATAATTATATAAAAATAAAAAAAATTATGTAACTACAATATATTTAAAATTAACAAAAACAAATTACTATTAATAAACAAATACAAGCTAAATACTATACTACAAATACTTCGAAATAATATAGAAAAGTTTTTAATAAAAAAAGAAAAATTTCAAATATCTATTAATATGATCGACACATATATAAAAAAGTACTATAACAAATTATTGCAAAAGTATTTAAAAATAGTAAAAATTCTTTAGTTTTTATATTAATATTGTTAGTTTTTACAAATAAAACAAACTATTAAAATATATATTAAACAATATTTTAATTATTAACAAAACAAATATAATATATATACAAGTTGTAACAAAATTCAATATTAAAAGTTATTTAAGTTGTTATAAAATAAAGTTATAATAGATTTTATTATTTAGTTATCTAAACTAACAAATTAAGCAATTAAAAACAAATATAATTTAATACTAATAATAGTTAATAAGTTTATTAAGTACTTATATATTATTATATACAAAAAGAATTTTATTGCAAAATAATTAAAATATATTATATTAAATCGACTTATATAATATTACAATATACTTAAGAGAATAATTAGTAATAGAAACAAACTCTTTATATTTAATTATTAAAAGATATTTCTCTTAATATTAGATACAAGACTTCGAATATCTATTGTCTACTATCTAATAATAAATAATTAAACAAAACAAACAAATTAGAGTTTTAAACAATATCTAAGATACTATATTAACAATATTTATAGTAATTAAATATTACTTTTATCTATAATACAATTAGTACTTAATGCAAAATTTTAAATATTACTAAAATAACTTTATTTTTTGTTAATTATAGCAAAAAATTCAATCTTTTTAAAGAAAAATATATATATTTGTTAGTAAAATCAACTATCGAAAAAGTAACAATATTAAAAAAGATATACAATAATATCTTAAAGATACAAAAAAGATTAATTAAATATTAAAATTAGTGTAATCGTCGGTCCGGATTTCAATTCGAACAGATTAATCTGTTCAATCCTAATTCTGAAGTTAAGCAAATTTCCTAGTTTAACAGAGTAGAACAAACAAAGAATACGCGTTAAGTATTCGATTTAACTCGCTCGATTACGTAATATTATATAACAAACTATTAAATTAAATTAGCGTAAACTCTAAACTAATCTAATATTAGTATATTATATAATTTGAATTCTGATCTAATTCGATAGAAACTAGCGTTAGATTAGATAAGCAAAATCTAACGCAACAAGATTAGTATAGACACTTAATACTAACTTAACAAAATCCTAATTCTAGAATTAGATTTGCAACTTAATTCTAGTTTAACTCTACAAAACGCAGAAGAATAAATCGGATTAAAAAAAAAGTATTCGATTCGATCTAACAATTATACTAATTAAAATAAAAAACAAAAAACAATATCTTAATTAAAAAAGAAAAATAAAATATATCTTTTTACAAAAAATCTTAGAACAAAAAAATTAAACAAAAAATTAAAAAATTAATTAACTACAAACTTAATTTATTTAAAAATATTAAAGTATTTTTAATATTTTATATTTTATTGTTAAAATTAGCAAATTTAATTATATTTTTATTAGATTAATCGTCGGATTAGATTTCGGTTCCAACTATTGGAATCGATTCGATCCAACAATTTCAATATTAGAAATCAAATTAAAATTCAAGTCGATTTCTACTTTTTTAAAATCGATTCGATTTGACTCGAGTCAATTTTCGATTTTAATATTAGAAATCGAATCGAATTGTTAGGAAATCGAAAATTATATTATTATATCAAGAATTACTATTTTAAGATCTATATAATTATAATATATTATCGAAATTATAGTTTGCTATATTATTATATTATAATTACTTGTTAGTATAAAATTCTGCTTAATTTATTTTATACTTGTATTATTCTTTTGCATTATTGTTTCAATTTAGAATTTTTTTCTTTAAACTACTCAGAAATATTGTTTGTATATTGGCAATTCCGGAATTCTTGTTAATAGTACAATTGGTAGCTAATAGTCAAATTAGCTAATATGTTGATGTGCTCGCTCTATATAACCAAGCGCAGAATTGGATTGCGATTAGCAGAATTCGCAAACGCGTAATTGACATGCGCTTTGCCAAGATCTAATCCCGCACGTTGCCAAGTCTTACAAGCGCGATCCACGAGCGCGATCTACGGGCGCAATTTACAACTATTACATAATGCGCACAACAAGAGACGTTCTCGTCGACGCATAACTTGCGCGCAAAAATCTTACAAATCGTTCGATTCTGCTATACAAATTACTATAATATAAACGAGTAACAAATAAAGACATAAGCGAAGCATTGCGAGAGTTTGTGTACATCTCGAATATCAAAATTGAATTTTTGTTAAGCAAGCGTTAAGACTTTTGCTGCTAAACAGATCTTGAGCCAGCTAATAGTTAAATTAGCAGAATTCGCAACAGGCACTTTCTAAGCAGAGGGTCCGGAATTGCCGATGTACTATTCTCGATTGCAAAATATCTAATTCTTTAAAAATTTCTAGTTAACAGTTGTCTTTATTCGAAGATAATTCTAGTAAATTTATTTTTCGCAATTTGCTATCTAGTACTTTATATTTCAATTAATTTGCAAATTAATTCGATTGAAATTTTAATTGTATATTTAATACTAGAAAAAGAGAGTTTCAAAAAGTATTAAATAAGATTTTAAGTAATTTTCTATTACTTAAACTAAGAGACAAAAACAAATATATCGAGTAAAATACAAATACTAAAATTTAATTTAAAAAATAATGATATACTACAGTTAATAAGAGTATCTTGCACAAGACTTAAAATAGACTTGTTTATTTATATTAGGTTAAAAAAATTAATATTGAAGCACAATCTAAGTTTTAAAACAAATATATTTAAATAGTCTTAACTATTAATAACTTGTCAAAAATTGTTTGCAAAAGTTATTAAAAAATGTTGAATTATTTTACTATATATAATTATTTAAATATATCGAATATAAAGAAATATCTTTAATTTGTATTTTGCTTAAATCAAAAAAATCTCAATTATAATTAATAATTAATCTAATCTTTACTTGCGTAAATTATTGTTAATAATACAAATAAATAATACAAAACTAATATATTAATAAAAAAAAAGTTATATCGATCTATTATTCTTTAATTAAAATAATTGAGAAAATTAACTATATAAAATATTTGTTAATTTGAATCTACTCTTTCGAATTATTGATAATTCGAACTTTCGAAAACTATTAAAAATACTTTAATTAAATCTAGTATTTCTAGATTGTATTAAACTATCAAAATTAATTTTTATAGATTTTGATTAAATTTGTAACAAAATTAAATTAGATCTAAAGAAGTTTTAATATATTTCTATTACTTTAGATATATAGTCTAGTTCTTAAAAAATTATCTATTTTAAAAAATTAATATATTGAATTGATATTATATTTTAATATTGCAAATATCTTATTAAATTTATTTCTCTTAATATTAAATATATAGATCGACAATTAATATTAGAGCTTATAAAGATATTGAAATTCTTTAAAATTAAGAACAAATTTCTTGAAGTTATTACTAATAATACATACAATAACAATACTTTTAAAAACAAACTTAACAAAATTTTAAATCGACAAAAATCTTAATAAAATAGACAACAAAATTCTATTTTTTATTTAATCTATATTATTAATTTAATAGCTTAAAACTTTATTGTAACTCTTAAATTAAAAATAATTGTTAACAATATTGTTTTTTAATTAGAGAATAAACAAGTTTAGAATATTGTAAAAAGTACAAACTTGTTTGTTGTAATTAAAAAGATATTTATTTATATAATAATACAAAGAGATAATATATTTGCTAAATCTTATTTAGATTTGCGCTCTTATTGTTGCTATTAATAATTTGTCTTAGTACTTAATTTGTTTTAGAGTTTTTTAAAAGCAAAAAGATAAAAAATCTCGAAAATTAATACAAAATATTTGTATTTGTTAAAATTCTATTTATCTAATACTTTGTTGTATATTAACTACGTAACTATATTAATCTTTAAATAGAGAATAGACTAATCGTTCGGGTCGGATTTTCCCCAAAATCTATAATCCGACCCGAAAGTTATATCTAATTAGATCAAGTTTTAACCTAATATAGTTAGTATTTTCATAATTTATGCAATTCGGTTCCAACTGTTAGAACCGAACGATCAATCTAATAGAGAAATATTTAAAATATTAAAAAATTTAATATATTCGACTAGACAAAAGCGAGTAACAATCGATTTAACTACTTAGCAATATATTAAATTCTTTTTATAAATATACTCTTATAGTTTCTCGAACAATTAATACTAATATTTATTTGAGATTTCGAGTATTTAATATAGTATTTAATTATCTTAATTATATAGAGAAAACTATAACAAATTATAGTTATTTTTTAAAAAAAATTATATTAAAAGCTTGTAAAAAAGCTTCGACAAAGCTTGTTAAATATTATTCGAAAACAAAAAAACTTAATAGAATATTATACAATCTTATTAATATTTTAAATTCTATATAGAAATTAAATCTTTACAGGATATAGAATAAAAAAAATAGTAATAGTTCTATAAACTACAAAACAAAATATTAGACAAAATTTAAAATCTATTTTCGATATTATTATAATTTAGCTACTGCTTTAAAAGCAAAAGCACAAAAAACAAATATTGTTAAAAAAATAATACAATATAATAATATATTTAATTTTTAGTTAACTTTTTTTATAGTTTAATACAAATATTGTAAGATTCTTACTTCGACAATCTTAATACTTTTGTTTAACTTAAACCAAAAACAATCGATATTTTTGCGCTAATATTATAAAGAATAAATATTTAATATAAAAATATTAAAAAGATAATACTTCGAACTATCTTAAGTTAATACAAATAATTAGAAATATTCTTTTTTGTTTAGTATTATTAGTAGATATTAAACGAACTTTTAGTTTTGTTCGAAAAATATATTAATAGAATCGATTTTAAATAAATTCGCAAACAATCGAGCAAATTATAATAATTTAATACTATAATTGTATTATAAATTTAAATTCAAAAAAAATTATTGTCGAATTATAAAATATATATTACAAAATACAAAATATTAATCAGCAAATTAATAGAAGTAAGAATTTTTTCGAATAAAATTCGAGATTGTTTTAAGTAAAATTTATTTATAGCTAGATTATTGTATAAAAAATTTTATATTTATAATATTGTTATAAACAAATAACTAATATTAGTAATAATATAGATAGATAATGTATTTAAAATAACTAGATACTTAATATTGTATTAAACTAATATTTTTAACTTTTTAAAAATTATATTATCTCTAATTTTAATATATATTTAAATATAATAAGAATAAATAATTAAGTCTCGATAGCTTAGTAATAATATGTTTAGTTTCTTGTAATAATAACGCGCAATCTATAATATTGTTTAAGATAGCATTATAATACTATCTAAAACTATATTGTAGATTGCATATTATTAGTATAAGAAATTAAAAAAATAGAAATTTAAATCTCTCTTAAAATACAACAATTTTCTTTTTGTGCAATCTTCTATAAAATTATATAGAACAAGATTGTTAAACTCTTTAATTAAAAATATTAAGTTAATAATTTAACTCTAATTATCTAGATAATCTAAATATATAAATATAATATACTTTTTAATTATTATATTTAATAGAAAAAAATACAAAAAATATATATAGTAAGATAATATATTTAATAGATAATACAATAAGATAATACAAATATTAAAATACAATAAATAGAATAGCTTAAATTTTTAATTTCTTGCTAAATATTTTAAATTCCAATATAACAAAAATATTTAAATATTAATTTTATTACTATTTATTATAGTAAAATTTCAAATTCTATATTAACTGTTTTAACAATTGCAAATTTTTAGACTTAATAGTCTTGCAATTAGTATAAATAGTAAGAAAATTGCTATCTAAATATATAAAGCAAAATATTAGTATATATTGTATAGAAACAATAGTAATATAAATAAATAATATATTTATTAGAAAAGAAGTCGATTATAAAACTTTTAATAATTTTTTAAAAAACTAATAAGATCGATATTTAAATTCCATATTTTTTATTGTTTTTTTTGTTAACAATTTTATTTTGCAAGATTTCTCAAATTAATTTTGCAAAAAATATCTTCAAAATTAACAAATTATTAGTCTTCTAATATTTGCAAATTTTATATAAAGCTACTATTTTAAATTTGTATTTGCGCTTTTTTTATATTACAAATACTTAGCTAATAATAGCTTAATATATTATTTTTTTGTATTATCTTTTGTATATTAGAAGCTGTTTTAATTGATTTTTTTTCTTTGCTACAATTAATTTGCGCTATTATATTTTTTTGCAATTTTTTGTCTGCTATTTTACAAACTAAATTAAGTATATTAGAAATATATAATATATAATATATTAAATATATTATTCGAATATATTATTAACTTATTTAATTCGAATTATTAGAGTTTTAGAACAAAATATATTGTTAAGTTAAAATTTTTTAATATTAAATAAAAGAATTAACAATATAGAATACAAAAATTAACAAGTTTTGCAATTAAGAATTTGATAAATAATACAATAGAATAATGTATAGCAAATATATATACTTGTGTTCGATTTTAATAGTTAAAAAGTATATATTATATAATAATTAATATAATAGAAGTAATAATTTTTAATTGTAATAATATTAAATAAAAGTAATATTTAAACTCTAATTCTAATATTAAACATATAAATTTATTTTATAATTGCGACAACTTTTTTGTTTAAATACTATATATTAATTAATATATTTAATACTATTTATTGTTTTAATTTATATAGTCGATATACAAGTTTGTTTTGTATTATCTATATATATTATTATTAAAACTAATTAAAAAAATAGACTTTTTAAAATCGAATTTTTTTTATTCAAAAATTCGAATATTGCTAAGTAGCTAATATTATATTATTAAGTAAAAGACTTGCTCTATATTATCTATATATATTATCTTTAAAACTAATTTAAAATACAATTTTTTTTTATTAACTTTTTTGCAAATTATTGTTAGTAGAAATTGTACTACAATATAAATCGAAAATAAAAAACTATTTTACAAAAAACAAAATATTAATTATAAAATACTTTACAAGTATCTAATTAAGTTGCAAGCAATAACTATTTTTAAAAAAGTCTTTAAACAAATTTAAATTAATATAAAAAAAAATGTCAAAAATATAATAACTAATAAACAAGTAGAAAAAGAACTGTATAATAATATATTTAAATAATATATATATATTTAAAGAACTAACTATATTGTAGCGCAATACTTTAAAATCGAACTAATAAAAAATATTAAAAACAAAAATATTGCAAAACAAACTAAAATTAATACAATTGCTATACAAATAATTTTAAAGAGTAAAAGTATAGATACAATACAATCTCTTAATATTTAGGTATATATAAAGTCTAATATAAATAAAATAACTAATCTATATATTAGTTTAATTCTAATTAGTCCAAATTAAACAAAAATATAATTAAATATATAATATTAATTATCGAAATAATTCAACAATACATTCTATATTATAAAAAATTTAATAAGTTAAAAAAAGCGCACAATTTAGATACAATTAACAAATTTGAAAAATTTAAAGACACTTTTGCAAACAATAAAAACGCTGTAGATTGCAAAATATCTAATTCTTTAAAATCGACAAATAACAATACTAAAGACTTAATTAAGATTAATAATAATAAAATAAAAATAAAATAGAAAAAAACAAAGAATAATACAAAAATAATAGATAACAAATATAAAAATACAAAGTACAAAGACAATAATAATAATAACAAGAGTAATAATAATAATAATAATGCTAAGAATAAAGTTAATTACAAGATTATAGAAATCTCGAACTAATTAATAGCATTAATAAGTTCAAATATATTATCTAAATATATTACTATATACTTTTCGATAAAATATAGAATCGAAATTTATTAAGAGAATATAATAGTTGTAATCTATTTACTATATAAATATCAAATAGTTTATATATATTACTTTACTGCATTATTATAGAATATTTAGATAAAAAAATAATAAGATTTAAAATCTAATTTTTGTTTATTAAATTTGTTACTAAATAACTTTATTTTTTAGCAATTTAAATCGATTTTAACTCTAGAAATTGACTTGATTTAATTCGATTTTCGATTTCAACTTTAGAAATCGACTTGTCAAGACTTTCGAATCGAGTTAATTCGAATTGTTAAAATTCGAATCGATTAATTGATTCGAACTCGATTAATTGACTTGACGCAATCAGTCTAATTTTTATAAAATTATTTTTATTCCTATTTGCAAAAAAAGAAACAATTCGAGATTGAAAATTTTTTAAAATAGAAAAGTTAAAAGTATTTTATTAAGTAAAAGAGATATTCTATTTTAAAGAATATATAGAAATTAAAGAAGAATTTTAATTATTATTGAAATTTTCTAAAAAAGTTCTATTAAGACGAAATACAAAAATAGTATTTTAATTTTAATTAGTCGAAAGTTAAAATTGTTCGAACAATATATTAATAGCAATTTAGAATTTTTTACAACAAACTTAATAAAACATATTTTATCTATTTTTAAGTTGTTAATATTTTTCTATTTTATTACAATTATTTCTTTCTTTTTATTTTTTAGAAAATTAAACTATTTTTTTAATCGATTTAATTTAGTATATATCTTATGTATTTTTTTTAAGCGTATTTGTTTTTCGTAAATTTGTTTAATCGAAGTTAAAAAAATTATTAAATTATAATTACAATTAAATTGTATATATTCTACGTATTTTTTAAAATTATTATTTATACAATAGGTTTTATTAAATATTGTACAATTATAACAAGAATATATTGCTAGAAATATCGAACTTAGAGCGTTAAGAAAAAAAAAATTTAATAGAAGAAATTTCTAGTATTAATTTTTCTAAAAGATATAATAGAAAAATATTAAATTTCGAGACAAAAACTCTAAAGAAAAAAAATAGTATTACAAGTTTATTCAAATTATATTAGTAATTTAAATTTTATATTTTTAAGACAAATCTACTATTAGATTCGATATACTTAAGAAACAAGTATTCTAAATATAATATTTAATATATTTAAAGAGCAAATATTGCAAGCAACTATATTTGTTATATTTGTCGAACAAGCAAAGTAAATAATTAGTATTTTCTTAAATATATAGAAATTTAAATACATTTTTTTTATAAATTGTATTTAATTTATTTTAAGTCTTAATTTATTGTTACAATTACTTAAGTTGCAAACTCTTGTTATTAAGTAATTGCTTATATTGTCTAAAGATATCTACAAATTTTCTCGATAATATAATTATCTCTAATATCTTTGTAAGAAGTATTAGCGTAATACTTAGCAATTAGTCTAAATTGTTAAAATATCTTATTATTAATAATATTATACTAATAGTAGATATCTTTACAAAAATTTAATCTATTAACTATTATCTTTTAATATAAGTATATAAATAGATTGTTTAAATAATTATATAAAACTTTTCTTAATATAATTTTTAGCAATCTTAAGATATAAAGATTATATTATATTATATAAAACTAGTTAATTTAAAACTTTAAATTATTAAGAAATTTT
>JAABUL010007701.1_pt1 | contig 11419 bp, 13 predicted proteins | sample 5559151 | NCBI WGS metagenome assembly JAABUL01 (sample SAMN10711876, study PRJNA513368) | rock metagenome | isolation source: Antarctica rocks | place: Antarctica: Victoria Land, Pudding Butte sud | reverse complement strand
CCGGCGTTCCCGATGATGCCGGGCATGCCCGAGAAACGCACCCACGACTACGTGCGGCACGGCACCACCAGTTTGTTCGCGGCCTTCAACACCGCCGACGGCACCGTGATCAGCTCGCTGCACCGCCCGGGCGGGCGGGGTGTTCCCGGGCGCAGCACCGCGCAGCACCACTGGGCTCCAGCACCTCTTTCCAGGCGTGGCTCGGGGTCCGTTTCCGAACCGCAGAGGACGATTTGAAGGATCCCCCGGAAGATCTTGTTCCAGCTGTTCCAGGCTCAGACCAACTTTCCTACGCGTACGCGTGTGAAAAAGTTGTAAATGACCTGGAACAGCTGGAACACGATGCAAACCCGCAGGTCAGCAGGTCGCTTGTTCCAGCACCACCCGCCGCCGCCACCGCCTGGTGCGAGTTTTGAGCGCCGCCGCTGGCGGCCCCCCACCCCGACCTGGCCGCTGGGAGGGTCGCTCATGCAGGTGCCCCTCAGTCCGAGTCAGACCCTGGCCCCTTCCCCCGGCCAGCCCCTCGCGGCCACCGAGGCCCGAACGCGCTCATGACCCCGTACCTACCCAGCCCCATGAGCGGCATCAACTCACTTGCGGCCGCTCGCTCGGAGACCTCCGCCTCCTCACGGTCCGCGAGGTGGCGGTCCAGCTCGGTTCGCCCGAGGACACGCAGCAGTTCATGGGTCCGGCGGCGGACCGCATAGAGCAGAGCCGTGCGCACGGCGCTGGGTGGGCTCTCGGTTTCCCGTGCGAGGCGGTCGACGGCGTCGAGTATCGCGTCCTCGGCCAGCGCCGCCAAGTGCTCGGTAATAAGCCCCGCCTCCCGTGTGATGGCGGGATGTTGCGGCGGCGGCGGTTTGAGCGGCTGCCTGGCTGGCGGCCGTTCGGCGGGTTCGGCGTCGGAGTGTTCGCGGGCGGGCATGCCGCGAAGATACCGGCTGCCGTCCACAGCCACTAAACGCTCTCTGCAGATGGCTGTACAACACAGCCATTCGCTGCTACGATCGGCTGTATGACACAGCCATTGAGCGCCGCCCAGCTCCTCACGGAGCGGGCCGTGGTCACGCTCCGCGAGTACGGCGCGCTGTGTGGCATGTCCGCCGGTGCTGTCCGTGCGCGGGCGGACCGGGGACGCCTTGGGTGCCGACCGTCCAACTGGTACCGCGTGGCGCCCGTTTTATCCGCACCTCGGACATTCGCGGCCTCCTGTCCCGCACCACCGGGTTGACCACCACCACTGAGCTGACCGCCGACGGAGGGGGTGATGCCGCCTGATCGAGAACGCCGGGAGGCGCCCCGTCCGACCCGATTGCGGACGGGGCGCAAAGGACGTGGGTCGACGCGGCCAACGCCCACCCGACCGCACACATGGTGGGTACGTGGGCAGCAACCGCTACCCACACCAGACAGAGCACCCGCACCCGAGGAGACCCGACCGACATGACCACCCCACCAACTCCGGACACGGCAGCGGCTACCCGGGTAGCCGCTGCCGTGTCTGCCCGCGGCGAAGTCAGAGATGCCGGGGCGGTCCTCGAGGCTGCTGGCGAGGTCTCGCCCGAGGCGTCCCTCCCCGACCGGGTCGACCTGGCCATCGCCGCCGCCCTGGTGCTGCACCCCATGGCCTTCCCGGATCTGGTCCGCGGTCACCTGGAGGACGCGCTCGCCGAGCTGTGGATCACTCACCGGCTGGTCATCCCGCCGCTCCCACACGAGGAGACCTGATGACAAGCCTCCTCAACCCTCCGCTGTAGGGCACTGAGCGACCCCCGCACACACCACCTACCGACCCACCCGCACACCCGAAAGGACCACCATGAACTTCCCCCGCCCGAACCGGCGAGTGCTCGCCGGGGCCGCCGCGCTGCTCGCCGTGGCGGCCCCGGGCGTGGTGGCCGGCCGGTTCAGCGTCGCTGACACCCCGCCCGTACCTCCTGCCGTCACGCTTGTCGCCGCGCCTGTTGCTGGGGATCGGGGCGCCCCCGCGATCCAAACCGCGGTGGAATGCCAAGTCACGGGGCCCGTCCTTGTCGTGACGGTCTCCCCACATACTTCGCCCGCGGTCGGCACGGTCTTCGTCGGCGAGCAGCTGGAGTCGGCGGACCGGGCCCTCCCGCACCCCCTGGGTTCCATCTCGATCGCGGATCCCACGAGGGCCCCGGCCGAGAGCCGATTCCCACTCACCCGTCTCGATGGCCAGGCGTATGTGGGAGCCGATGCCTGGGTGATGGCAACCCCCACATACACGGATTATTTCTGCACAGGAGCAAACCGATGAACACCCCCCGCCCCTCTCGTCCGACCGCGTTGGCCGGCGCAGCGGCCGTGCTCGCCGCGGGCGCGCTCGCGGTCAGCATCACCACGGCCGTCACCTCACCGTCGGCCCCGGCTGCGAGCCCCAGCTTCTACAGAGCGCCCGGTCGGCCGGAGCTGAGCGTGGGCGTGTCCTGCGTACCCGGCACGAACACTGGCACCGCGACCGTCTACGTCGGAGCGCATACCTCCTCCGCGCCGTGGCAAGCCGCCCTCACAGACGCCCCGGCCGACGGGGCTGGAGGAGGGGCGGTCCACCCCTTCCGAGAATGGGGCAAGAGCCAATCCGGCTGGACCGCCCCCTACCCCATCACGGGCCGGGGCGTGGTGAGCCTGGCCTCCGACCAGACGTGGGTCGCGGTCGGAATGGGCACCGTGCCGTACGACTGCCACCCGTAAAAGAGTGTGACGGAGATCACAGTCAACTCCCGTAGGAGTTTCAGCAACCCCGCACACACAACCCCATAAGAACCACCCAGATCCGCCCCGCCGCACCCCGCGAGCGGTCCGCACCTCACGGAAAAGGACCAACCATCATGACCAGCACCAGCACACCCACCCACCGCACCAGGATCCGGCGTGGTTCCGCGCTGGCCGCTATCGCGTGCACGGTCGGCGTTTCCGCCGGAGGCGCCCTCCTCACCGCCCCGAGTGCCTCCGCGCGCGGGGTGTTCTCCGGCTGCCGCACGGAAATCGCAAAGGTGGACGCCGCCACCGGGGCGCCCCTGGTCGGGGCGTCGTTCCAGATCCGCACTGCGGACGGCTCGGCGAAGCTGTTGACCCCGACTCAGGCCGCTTCGATCAATGCTCAATTCGCGCAGTTGGTGCGGCCATTCGCGGCGCTCGTGGCCGCCAGTTCTTCTGGCGTCGGCGTGAGCAGCTACGCTTTTCGCAGCGATACCGGGCCGAATGTCACCGCAGCGCAGCGGGTCGCGGACGTGAATATCTCCATCGCCCAGCTCACCCCCTTCGCCACCTCACCGGACTTTCCGAGCCCAGCCGCGGCAGGGTTTGACACCAGCGGTGCGGTGACATTCCAGAACGCCATCCGCGACCAGCTCGCGCGGGAGCAGGCATATGTCGCCGCCGGTGGGACCGCCCCCATCTCCACCATCACGCCCCCGCCCGCGGCGGACCTGCTCCAGGGTCTGCCACCGAGCCTCAACTCTGCAGACCTGCGGTCCAGGCAGCTGGTGGCCCAGGTCAACCTGACGCCGAAGCTCCAGATGCAGTTGGATGCGCTGAAATCGGCTGTGGAAACCTCCACGCTGACCGCCGCCACCCAGGCCACCGGGATCCTCGGCCTCTCACCCGCGATCGTGGCCGACCCGGCCAATGACCCGGCCACCGTCTCGGTGGATTCGGGGCCTGCTGTGGACCAGGGACCCACGGTCGGGGGTGTGGGCGTCGTTGTAACGGAGACCGTCGCGCCGAACGGATTCCAGCTCGACACCCGCCCGCAGAGCCTCCAGGTCGGCTTCGGTGCCTGCCTGCCGCCAGCGACCCCGCCCGCACCAGGAAGTCCGATGTGGACGATCACCACGGCGGCTGACGGGGTCGGCCGCGTGCAGACCGCGACGCTCCGCGACGTGGCGCTGGCCGCTGTGGTCGTGCCACCAGTGGTGGTGCCACCCGTCGTGACGCCTCCGGTGGTCACTCCGCCGGTCACCCCAATTCCGGTAGCTCCACCCGTGGTCACCCCGGCCCCGGTGGTTCCACCGGTAGCGGTCGTGCCGGTCATCCCGGCCCCGGTTGCGGTCGCTGCCCCAGTGGCTCCGGCTCCTGCACCCGTCCCGGTCGGTGTCCCCGTGGCCCCGGCGCCGACCCCGGTGGCGGTAGCTGTCCCGATCACGCCGGCTCCGCAGGCGGTGGCGAGGTTTGCACCTCCTGTGGCGATTGACGCGGGTCTCGCCCCGATGCCCGGTGCTGATGCCACCAGCACCAGCACCGGCCAGACCTTCCTCGGGGGCCTCCTGGCCGCCTTCGGCTTGACCGCCGCGGGAGGAGTCCTGATCGCCGCCCGCCGCCGCCAGTCCTGACCCACCCAACCGAGACGGCCGCCTGAGCCCACTCTCAGGCGGCCGGCTCCTAATCTCACTGGAGCCTCGTGATGACCACACCCACCAGCCGCCGCCCGCGTCGTGGACGGATGGCCGCCGCCGTCGCCGCGGTGGTGCTGGCCGTCGCCGGCCTGGTGCTGATCGTGACCGTGCCGAACCAGCCGGGTGATCCCACGCAGGCCATCGCCGGGGCGCCGAGCTCGACTACCTCCACCCCCAATACTCCGAATCCCCCGGCGTCTCCTGGTGCGGTGGCGCCGGGGGGTTTGGTCTCAACCCCCGGTAGTGATGCGGGCACGACATCCGGCCCGGCAGTCCCCGTGCTCTCGAGCGGTCCTGCGAACGGCCCTGCTCCCGGTCAGCCCGGAGCAACTGCTCCCGAACAGTCTGGTCCCTCGAGTAACGCCACCCCCGGCGCCTCGGCAGGCAACACGGGTGATCCGGCGGGCAGTTCTGACAACCCCGGTAACGCCGCGCCGAGCGTCAGTGCTTCGGCCCGTGCTGCAGCTCTCGCCGGTGCCCCTGCCGTGATGCCGGGCGGAACGATCTCACTGCCCTCTCTCGGGGTGGGACCAGTAGGAATCGGGCCGAGCTGTGCGGAGCCAGACGGCATTCTCGAGCCGCCATCCTCTCAAGGCCCGATGACCTGCTCCTGGCGCGGTTCCGCCGCCCTGGATGCCAGCTCCGGGATGACCACCGAAGCCGGGCACATCAATTACAACGGCCGTCAGGGCGCCTTCAGCCGGTTGAGCCAGCTGCGCCCCGGTGATCCCGTGTACACCGCCTCGTCGACCGGGCGGGTGCAGGCGTGGGTGGTGACCCGCGAGTACGCCCGGTCGAAGACCTTGCCGCTCGATGTGTCGGCGTTCCAGGGCCCTGATGGACCGCGCCTACTGGCGTTGGTCTCCTGTGGCGGCAAGCTGACCGGCCGGTCGTACGACGCCAATATTTTTGCCTTCGCGGTCCCGGTTTAGCCCTCTTCGCGGGGTTTCGGCCCTGGTTTGCGGCGTGCCCCTGGTGGCACCAGGCGCGGCCCGACCCGCTCCGTGCGCGGCAGGGAGGCGGCGCGGAGTTGTTGAAGATTCACCTGTCGGCCGTGCGCCGCGAGGGCCCGGACCATTGCGGACCAGTTCACGCCGTGTTCGCGGGCTGTGCGCAAAGTGGTTGCCCGGTCATCCACCGCATCACCAAGCGCGCGGCGGGCTCCGACCACGCGCTGCTCGGCGTCGACCACGCGGCGCAACCAGTCCTCTTCCATAGCAGCATCATTCCACTGGTTACATGTAATTGCAATCGAGGTGGTTGTGTGGTTACATGTGACCATGCCTTTTTGCCCACCGCATTAGGAGCCACCATGAGCCGCACCCGAACGCGCACCACCCTCGTAGCCGCCGCCGTTGCAGCAGGTCTCGCCCTGAGCGGCTGCGGCGCGAACACGCCGACCGCCTCCCCAGTCCCTGCACAGCCCTCGGCGTCCGCCTCCACTCCGACAGCCACCACCGACACCCCTGCCCCGACCGTGGATCCGACCTTCGAACCACCGCCGTCCACCACCGACACCCCGCCGGTGACCACCACCCTCGCAGACACCCCTACCCCGACCGTGGATCCGGCCGTCGCACCACCACCGGTCGCCGCCGACACGAACACCCCGGCACCATCCACCCACACGCCGGCAGTGGACCCGACCGTCCCGGCACCGCCACCGTTCACCCACACGCCGGCCGTGGACTCGGCTGCCGCTCCACCACCCGCCGCTCCGCAGCCGGCCCCGAGCCGCGCGCCCGCCCCGATCGGGACTCCCGCACCTGCCCCCTCACCCGTACCCGCCCCACCGGTCGCCCCAGCGCCGCCGCGTCCCGCCCAGGTCGTACAGGCACCGCCACCACCACCCGCCGCGGTCGTACAGGTCGACGGCCGCAGCTCCTGCCAGCGAGCTCTGGATGCCCGCCCCGGCTGGACTTCGGGCGCGATGGCCTCCGGCTGGCGGCTGTCCTGCGTCGACCAGCTGTCCATCCCCGTCGCGGGCTTCGCGCAGGGCGCCACCAGCGCCGGCCGGCGGGTAATCGAAGTGCGGCAAGGGATTTCGTACCAAGACGCCGCCTACACTTGGGCCCATGAGAGCGGCCACGCCTACGACTGGACCGTGCTGACGCCGGCGGCACGGGCCTACGTGGTCTCCCAGGTCGGCGGCTCCTGGCCGAGCGCCATGATCTCGCCCGGCAGCCCCTACCTTCAGCAAGATCAAGAAGCGTGGGGCGACTCTTTTGCGCGCTGCGGCGGATGGGGCTCGAGCTCCCTCGGCTACCGCCAGATCCCGTGCAGCGTCGTGTCGCGGGCCGAGGCGATCGCGCAGCAGCGCTGACCCCGCGGTGGTGTCGGTCATTCTCGCCCGGATGGGCGGATGAGCGCTGACCGGCCCGGCGTGGCAGGCTCCCGGCATGGACCAGCCGTGATATGGGCACCCGGACGCGGTCACCATCCCGGCGGCGTGATAAACGCTACGTATTGATCGTAGATATCATCGGTCTATGCGTAGTAAAGCGTCGGAGTTGTTTCCCGTCTTCCGGTCCGCGGCGCAGGCCGAGATTCTGGGCGCGACCCTCCCGTACCCCGGTCGCGCCCAGACGATCAGCGCGCTCTCCCGGCACCTGTCCATCCCTCTCGCGACCGTCTCCGACGAAGTGGCACGCCTGGTCACCGCGGAGCTGTTGACCAGGCGAAAAGTTGGCCGCTCCAACCTCCTGACCCCCAACTCGGTCAACCGCCTCCTCGCCCCGCTGACCGCGATCGTCTTGGCCACGATGGGGCCACACCGGCTCGTCCGCGACGCCTTCTCTACCCTCGCCGGCGTGGATCACCTGATCATCTACGGCTCCTGGGCCGCGAGGTACCGGGGCGAAGTTGGGCGACCACCCAATGACCTCGACGTCCTCGTCGTCGGGACACCCGACCGGGCCGCGGTCTATGACGCAGCCGAAGCGGTGGAACACCGCGCGCGCCTACCCGTCAATCCTGTCATCGCCTCGTCCACCCGCTGGGCTGACCCCGCCGACCCGCTGATGATCCAGATCAGATCCCGCCCCACAGTGGCCATCGACCTCTTGGCCACCGCATGACCTGGGCCAGCCGGGATGTGTACGTGCGCGCATGTAGACATGTGGACGCGGTCTACCCGTCGCCGGCTGAGTCCATCACGACTTCTGCTCGGCTTTCTGTGTGTAGGTCCAGCCGTCAGCCTTGCTCAGCAGCGTGCAACGCGTGTGGCTTGCCCGGATAACCCCCGCCGGGGTGGCGATGACGAACCACCCGCTGGCGCTGATGGTGACCCGGCCGGTTTCTGCGCGCCTGCCCGGCTTCGCGACTCGGACCTGATCGCCGGTGGCGAAGCCGAAGTGCTTTTTGGTGCGGCTCAAGCGCAGCCGCGGAAAGCCGTATTTGTCCGACCTGGTTCGTGAGTAACTACCCCGACCCATCGAGCGGGCCACGAGCACACGAGCCGGCCAGCTTCCCACCGCGGCGACCTCCCCGACGCACAGCGCGTCGAGGGCGTGGGATTTGGGGATGTCCAGGCGTGCCCGGTTCCACGCCGTTTCGCCACCAGACCCGACCTCCACCGGCAGCCCGGTGGCGATCAGCGCGCGGTGCAGCGCCCGCCGGGTGGAGTTCATCGACGCCGCGTCGTGGAGCGGGGTCTGCGCGGTGGCGAGGATGCGGGCGAGCCGAGCCCGATCGCTGACGAACTCACGCACATCCCGAGCACCCTTGCGCCGGTTGCACCGGACGCAGGCCAAGGTGAGGTTGGAGATACGGTCAGTACCACCCTTGCTGCGTGGGGTGATGTGGTCGATATTCAAGCGCCGCGCTGCAGGCCCGAACCCCGGTGTGTCGCAGTAGGCGCAACGCCGGCGCCACTTGATGCGCAGGTACGCCCGCACCTCGAACCCGAACAGCGCGCCCTGCTGGTAGGCGGTGCCGGTGATCTCGGGGTCGGCCATCTTCTGCAGGTCGAACCGCACCAATTCCATGACCACACCTGTCACCGGCGCCAACGCACACAACCGGGTGACCCAGGTTTCGACGGTTTCGACCCGGTGCCGGAGGGAGGGTGCTAGCCACCCGGCCTGCCGGACCCTGTTGTCGAACCGCGGCGCCCGGTAACGCAGATTTCGGCTGCGGCGGGCTCGGCGTAGTCCGGCCCGTGCGGTCAGACGCCGGCTGATGAGTGCCCCCCTGTGCTGGACCTCGATCGCCACCAGCCCGTGCACCGCACCCGCTGCGTCGGTGCGGGCGACGGCGAGACCGGTGAAACGGCTCCCGGGATCAATCTTGACCTGCACCCCCTCCACAGTGGACTCGACGGCGAGCCGGTCAACCAGACGGATCGTGAACGGCTCGCGTTTGTGCACCCTCGCGCGCCCTGATCGGAGCAGCAAGCGCGCTCGCCGTGGGGAGGTAGGCATCAGCGGGATCTTGTGCTTGTCGAGCACGAACACCCGGGGAGGGAGCTCTCTCCCCGGGTGTTCGTTTTGCGGCGTTACCACCGACGGCCGGATTTCTCCGGTGACGAGGACTCGGGAGGCGGCCCGAGCCCTGCTCCCCTCGACCATGTTGACCTCCCGGTGCTGCTACTTGTGCAGCCTCCGCGCCCCGTTTCGTCCTTGCCCCGAGGGTGTCTGCTGGTGCGGATTCCAGAGCGGCGAGTTGAGGAAGTGCTCGCCGGTGGGTCTTCTGTCGTGCGGTCAACGGAGGCATCCAGGACGCCCTCCTGGAGCGATGCCTGGGTCTGGCCAACCAGCTGATGGCAACAGGTGCCGGCAGCAGGGAGGTGGGCCTGCGCATGTTCCACAGCCGGCGACAGTACCGAAGGCCGCCGACCCCGGGCCGTAACGCCCGGGAATGTCGCTTCTCGGGCCTAGACATTTGCTATCGTAATGCCCGAGAAGTAGGAGTAGAATGGGGGATGAAAGCTCGACCGATCAGCAGGAGGAAACCATGGCAACGGAAGACGACTACGGCGGTGCAGGGCACGGCGTCCCATCGGAGGGGGTGTGGGGGCCGGGGGTGTACGCCGCACCCGATGGCTTCGCGCGGACCAGCGACGGACTATGGCTGTGCTGCCGCTGCGATGAACGTGTTTGGGATCGCGGTGAGCATGATTGCCCGGAAGGAGATTTCATCGGATACTGACCCACAGGGGATGGCGTGATGACCGCTGAGCTGGCGCTTCGCGAGCCCCCGCCCGGGCTCACCCCCGCAGACCATGACCGGGTCGCCGACGCGCTCGCCGCGTCGCGTTCACCATCCACTCGTCTCGCCTACGCTTCGGCGTGGCGCGGCTGGGCAACGTGGTGCGCTGCGCGCGGGGCGTCCCCGCTGCCGGCTGTGCCGGAGCTGCTGGCCGCGTACCTGGCCGAACTGGCTTCGAGGGGGCGTGCCGTGTCCACATTAGACAAGGTCGTTGCCGCCATCCGCGCCGTGCATCTCGACGGCGGCCATGACGATCCAACCGGCAACCGGGGCGTGGTGACGGTTCGCGCCGGGCTGCGGCGAACGGTGGGGGTCGCCCCGCGGCGCCAGGCGCACCCCATCAGCACCGAGGAGGTGCGCCGCATCGTCGGTGTCATCGACCCGACCAGCCTGCGGGGCAAGCGCGATGCGGCGTTGATCCTGCTGGGTTATGCCGCCGCGCTTCGGCGTTCGGAGCTCGTCGACCTGCGGGTTCGGGATGTTGTCATGAAGCCCGCCGGGATTGTCCTCACCATCCGCCGCTCCAAGGGCGACCAGGATCAGGGCGGTCAAGTGGTCGGCGTGACGCGCGGTCAGCACCTGGAAACCGACCCGGTCACCGCGGTGCACACTTGGGTCTCTGCCGCGAGGCTCACACCGGATGATCCGCTGTTTTCCCTCGTCGCCAGGTCGGATCTACGGGTGATCCCGCGGCACCTCGACGGGAAGCAGGTCAACCGAGTCCTCGCCGCCCGGGCTGCTGCTGCCGGACTCGCGGACCTGCAGCTCGCAGGGCACTCGCTCCGGGCCGGGCATGCCACGACCGCTGCCGAGCGAGGCGTCCCGGCCGATCGCCTCGCTCGCACCACGCGGCACCGAAATCTCGCCACTCTCGCCAAATACATCCGACCCGCTGAGGTGCTGGCCGATACGAGCTCCGGCAGCCTCGGTTTGTGACGGCCTGATTAGACAGACTCTTGTGACAGTCTCAGGAGGCCGAAAACAGCCGCTCCACCCGACCCAGCACGGGACCCCCACATGAATTGTTTGCGGGGGTGCCGCGATTCCCGGCGTCCTCCTGCAGGCATCCGGCTCGACGCGCCAGAAGTCCGGAGTCAATGCGTCGGCGCTCGCGCCTACGCTGCACCTGTGCTCAATACCCATCCCAGCGAGTCGATCGAGGAAATTGAGCGACGAGCGGTCTCCTGGGTCGAGGGACTCGACAAGACCGAGAAGACTGGCAGCAGGCACCACACGGTGCCGCGCTTCTATCTCGATCGCTTTGCCGACAATGGTCGTCTGTGGGTGCGCGACCGGGCTGCTGACCTAGCCCCTGGTACCGGGAGCGCTCGTCATGTCCGAGACATGGGCGTCAAGGATTTTTACACCTCACTGACCGTCGATGACGTTTTGGACAGCCGCCTGGAACAGGTGCTCTCGCTCGTGGAGGCGCAGGGTGCCGCGGTGCTCGCCCGCCTCCTCAACCCATTCCGTCTGCCTGCGCCTCTCACGGCGGATGAGGAGGTACATCTCAGCCAATTCCTCTCGTTCCAGGTTGTCCGGGGTCAACGGTGGCGGCGCGAGATCGAGCTCATGGGGGACTGGTATGCCAAGACACTTGCGTCAAGTCACCATTCGCAGGCCGACCTGAAGCAGGTGCGCTTCGTTCCGCACCCGAACGACCACCTCCGGATACTCGGGCAAACCGCCCAGGAGCTGCAACCGTGGCTCCTGGGCCGACCCTGCGTAGTCGTGATCCTCGACCGACCCCTGATGTTGACCTGTGATGAGCCGGTGATTTTTAGATGCGACAA
>JAABUL010007699.1_pt1 | contig 11422 bp, 10 predicted proteins | sample 5559151 | NCBI WGS metagenome assembly JAABUL01 (sample SAMN10711876, study PRJNA513368) | rock metagenome | isolation source: Antarctica rocks | place: Antarctica: Victoria Land, Pudding Butte sud | reverse complement strand
CGGAGATCCACCCCGATGACACGGTCGTCATCGCCGGCGCCGGGACATTGGGGCTGGGGATGATCGGCGCGGCGCGGTTGCTCAACCCCAAGCGACTCATCGTGCTCGATACGCGCCCGCAGCGCCTTGATCTGGCCACGCGCCTGGGCGCCGACCTTGTCATGAACCCGGCGGAGAGCGACGTGGTCGCAGCGGTCAAAGCGCTCACCGATGGCTACGGCTGTGACGTCTACATCGAGGCGACGGGTTATCCGCCGGCCGTCAATCAGGGGTTGGCGATGATTCGCAAGCTGGGCACCTTCGTCGAATTCAGTGTGTTCACCGACGAGGCAAAGGTCGACTGGTCGATCATCGGCGACCGCAAAGAGCTCACCATCCATGGCTCACATCTCGGCCCGTACACCTACCCGCGCGCGATCGATTACATCGCGAGCCGCAAGATCGACGTACGGGGGATTGTGACGCACCGGTTCCCGCTCAGCCAATTCGCCGAGGCGCTCGGCGTGATGGAGCGCGGCGAGAACTCACTCAAGGTCATCCTGTTGCCCTAGTGCCGGATTAAGGAGCTTACTTTGCCGTGTCAGGAACAACCGACCGCGGTCAGCTCGTGATGCGCCATGCGACCGCGGTCACAGGCTGTGCTCGCTGCAAACAGACCACTGTCAGACGACACGAGGGAGGTGCGTCTCGTGCACATGATCGTAGGGCGTTGGCCCAGCTCCCTTGCTGGGGCTCTCAGGAGCGCGACTCTAGGGGAGCGCTCCACTAACAGGTCATATGGCTGCGTATCATGACCGCGGTCAGCGTGTCGCGCTGCACAAAGACGCTCACGCTCCCATCTGAGGATATGACGAGATGATGGTAACGTTGTAGAGGAGAGACAGACACGATGACATCGCTCGTTCTGGAGAAGGCGCACGATCTCTCGTTGCGCACCATCGCCCTGCCCGATGCCGTGGGCCCACACGACGTACGCATCAAGATACACACGGTCGGCATCTGCGGCAGCGACGTGCACTACTACCAGCAGGGCGCCATCGGGCCGTTCGTGGTGCGCGCGCCCATGGTCCTTGGGCACGAGGCGTCCGGGACGGTCGTCGAGGTCGGGGCGGCCGTGACGACGTTGCGCGACGGCGACCGCGTCTGCATGGAGCCGGGCATCCCCGACCCCCACAGCAAAGCCACACGCCTAGGCCTGTACAACCTCGATCCCGCTGTGCGCTTCTGGGCCACGCCCCCGGTGCATGGCTGCCTCACCCCCTACGTCGTGCATCCGGCGGCGTTCACCTTCAAGCTCCCGGATACCGTGAGCTTTGCCGAGGGGGCCATGGTCGAGCCGCTAGCGGTCGGGCTGCACGCCGCGCACAAGGCGGGGATCACGCCGGGCGACCTCGCCGTCGTCAGCGGGGCGGGGCCGATCGGGATGGTAACGGCGCTGGCCGCGCTGGCGGGCGGGTGCAGCCGCGTCGTCATAACCGACGTGCAGCAGCCCAAGCTCGATCTGGCGGCGACACTCGGCCCCATCGTGCCCGTCAACGTCGCGAACGACAATCTCCTGGACGTCATCGACGCGTTGACCGACGGGTGGGGGGCCGACATCGTGTTCGAGGCCAGCGGGAATGAGCGGGCAGCCGCCGGAGCGATCGAGCCCTTGTGCCCGGGCGGTCGCATCGTCTACATCGGCATGCCGGGAGCTCCGATTATGTTCGACGTGGTGGCCGCCCAGGCGAAGGAGGCGCGGATCGAGACGGTGTTCCGCTATGCGCACGTTTACCCGCGCGCGATCGATCTCATGAGGAGCGGGCGGATCGACGTCACACCGCTGCTCACCGACCACTACGACTTTGAGCACAGCATCGAGGCGTTCGACGAGGCTACGCGCATGCAGCCCGCGTCCGTCAAGATACAGATTACGTTGCCCCAGTGACGAGGCTGCGACGACGAAGGGACGGACAACGTGGACATAGGTTTCGAGGGGAAGCGCGCCCTGGTCACCGGCGCGGGCAAAGGGATCGGGCGCGAGATCGCGGTACTCCTGGCGCGTAACGGGGCGACGGTCGTCGTCATGAGTCGATCGGTGGAGGACCTCGCGTCGCTGGAACGGGAGATTGGCGCCGAGGTGATCGTCGTCAACCTGGCCGACGCGCACGCGGCGCGGGCGGCGGCCGGGCAGGCGGGAGCCATCGATCTCCTGGTCAACAACGCCGGGATCGCCATCACCCAGCCGTTCCTCGACACGACAACCGAGGCGTTCGACGAGACGATGGCGGTTAATATCCGCGCCGCCCTCGTTGTGTCGCAGGTCGTCGCGACGGGGATGATCGCGCGTGGCGGTGGCGCCATTGTCAACGTGTCCTCGCAGGCGTCGATGGTAGGGCTAGCTCATCACGCCTCCTATTGTGCCTCGAAAGGGGGCCTCGACCAGTTGACACGCGTCATGGCGTTAGAGTTGGGGCCGCACGGAATCCGGGTGAACGCGGTCAATCCGACCATCGTGCTCACGCCAATGGGCGCGCGCGTCTGGGGTGACCCCGCGAAAGGAGGCCCGATGCTGGCCCGTATCCCCCTCGGCCACTTCGCTCAGCCGATCGATGTGGCGCACGCCGTGGCCTATCTCCTCAGCGACAAAGCCGGCATGATAACCGGCACGATGTTACCGGTCGATGGGGGGTTCCTTGCGGTGTGACCGCTGCCACGGTCTGTCGGGCTGTGTCAGACGCGGACCGCCCATGGGTCCATGTGCGCGTTCGCACAGCGGTGTGACCCGCCCGATCGCGCCTCCCGTTCAGGGGACCATCCCGGCGTTCGGGGCGGTGCGCGAGGGACAACCGCAGGGGCGCGGGAGATCTGGCGCGGCGTGTGTAGAGCGAAGAGGATCAGCGGCATGACAACGACAGCCACGTATGTGTTGGGGATCGACAGCAGCACGACCGCCACCAAGGCCATTGTGTGGGATACCGAGGGTCACGCCGTCGCCGAGGGACGCGCCGAGACGCCCGTCGCGCGTCCCGGTCGTGGGCTCTACGAGCAGCGGCCGGAGGACTGGTGGACGGCCTGCTGTCGCGCGACCCGCGCGGCCGTCGCGGACCTCGATCCACGGGCGGTCGTCGCCCTTGCCGTGGCCAACCAGCGCGAAACGGTGGCCGTGCTCGACGGGCGCATGCGGCCACTCCGGCCAGCCATGTTGTGGTGCGACGAGCGTGGCCGTGTCCAGGTTGACCGCGTCGCCGCCGACCTGGGCGACCAGTGCGTGCACGACGCGACGGGTAAGCCCGTGGAACTCTGCCCGGCCCTCTACCGCATCTTGTGGCTGCGCGACGAAGAACGCGCCACGTTCGACCGCACGGCGCACTTCGTCGACGTGCAGGGCTATCTCAACTGGCGGCTCAGCGGCGCACTCGTCACAAGCTGGGCCAGCGCCGACCCGTTCGGTCTCCTTGACATGCGTCGTTTCGCCTGGCACACCGCGCTCATGGACCAGCTCGACCTGTCGCCCGCCACGTTCGCCCCGGTGGTCGCCCCGGGAACTCCAATAGGGAGGATCACATCCGAGGCGGCCACCGCCTGCGGTCTCTCTGCCGGGACGATCGTCGTGGCCGGCGCGGGCGACGGGCAAGCGGCCGGGCTCGGCGCCCGCGCCCTCGCCCCCGGCCGGGCCTACTGCAACCTGGGGACGGCCGTGGTGGCTGGGGTGCAGACGGTCCGCTACCAGGTCGATCCGGCCTTCCGCACGCTGACCGCGGCCGTCCCCGGCGCCTATGTCTGCGAAGCCTTGCTGCGCACGGGGACCTCGCTCATCGCCTGGTTCGTCGAACATTTCGGGCCCGAGGGACCGGGCGAGACGGGAGCGAGCGCGGAGGAGCGACTGGAGCGGCTGGCGATCGCCGTGCCACCCGGCGCCGACGGGCTCGTCCTGCTGCCCCACTGGAACGCGGCCGGAACGCCGCATTGGGACGGACTCGCGCGTGGCGCGGTCGTCGGATGGACGCACGCCCATGGCAAAGCGCACTTTTATCGCGCGGTCCTGGAAGGCCTGACCATGGAACTGCGCGTGTCCCTCGACGGGATCGCGGGTGTGACCGCTGAGCCCATCGACCGCCTCGTCGTCACGGGAGGCGGTGCGCGCAGTCCCCTCTGGCGACAGATCGTCGCCGATGTGACCGGGCGCACCGTCATCCGCGTGGCTAGCGCCGAGTTGACCAGCCTGGGGGCGGGGATGCTCGCCGCCACAGGCGCGCACATCTTCGTCGATGTGCCGGCGGCGGCGGACGCCATGTCGCGCGACCTTGAGGATATCCGACCTATTCCCGCCCACCGGGACCTGTACGACGCGCTATTCACCGGCGCGTATCGTCCGCTCTACGGGGCCGTGCGGGACATCATGCATACGATCAGCACACAGGAGATCGAGCGGGAGCGGTCGACGCCAGGAGATCGCTAGCGACAGCGGCGAGGTCGACGCGTAAAGCCGGAAAGCCTGGGCCGTATCAAACGAGTGGATATCATGGCAGTGTAGACGTTTATCGTGTGGAGGATAGCAATAGATGCAACGATGGAGAGCACGGGGAGCACAGACCCGCTCGCCGGGACACACGCCCTGGACCCGGTTGGGGCAGCCATACGAGATCGCCGACGTGGGTCCGTGCCCGGCTGGTCCGGACACCCGCTGCGTGCCGGGGAGCGATGGGCTCGTCGATGGCGGACATGAGCGGTGGGCGTGGCGATGAACGAGCAGCAGAAAACGGTCGTCGTCCTGGGCGCCGGCGCGATGGGGAGCGCCTTCACAACCCCGCTGACGCGGAACGGGCATCGCGTGCGCCTGTGGGGCACCGGGCTTGATGACGATCTCCTGGCTGAGATCAGGGCACACCGTCCCCATCCCCGCATCGGCGTCGTCGTCGACGCGCGCGTCGACCTCTTCCCAAGCGCGATGCTTGCGGCCGCCCTGGACGGGGCCGACCTGGTCGTCCTGGCCATCACCTCGACGGGCGTCGCGGACATCTACGCCCGCGCCGTGCGCCACTGCGCGCCCGGCGTCCCCTGTCTGATCGCGTCGAAGGGCTTCGGGCGCGATACGGGCGGTCGCGTGTTGTTGATCCCCGATCTACTCGACCGCGTGGCGCCCGGCCGCCACCCGTTCGTGGCGATCGCAGGCCCGTGCAAGGCCAACGAGGTGGGGGGCGGGCGTCCCTCGGTGGCGGTATTCGCGACGCCGGACGTGCGACTGGGCCGTCACTGTGCGCGCATGTTCGCGACCGACACGTACACGGTGATGGTGTTGGCGGACATCGCCGGCGTGGAGCTAGCCGCCGCGACGAAGAACGCCTACGCCATCGTGCTGGGCATCTGCGATGGTCTTGACGCGGCGGGTGGGCGCCCCTGCCACAACCTCAAGGCGGCGCTCTTCAGTCAGGCGGTGGCCGAGATGGGCGTGCTCGCGGCGGCGGTCGGCGGCCGTATCGACACCGTCTACGGTTTCCCGGGGGTGGGCGACCTGGAGGTCACGGGGCTCTCGGGCCGCAACAGAGCGCTGGGCGAGCGCATCGGACGGGGCCAGCCGAGCACGGAGGCGATCGCGGCGATGGAGGGAAGCGGCCAGACCGTTGAAGGGCCGGCCGCCGCGCGACTCGCGTGGGCGCTGGCGCGGAACCTGGATGAGCAGGGCCACCTCTCACTCGCGCGTGTCCCATTGCTCGCGGGGCTCATCGAGATGTTGGACGCGGACGTTCCCCCGCTGCCCCTGCTCGCGCACCTACTCCCCTCGTTCGCGCAGGCGGACCTGCCCGAGGTCGAAGGATAAGTAAGGGAACGGAATAACAACGGGCAGGGTCGCCCAGTGACACGTTAAGGAGGACACACGTATGCGCGTAGCAATTGGGAGTGACGACGCCGGCTTCCCGCTCAAAGAGGTCATCCGTGCGTACTTGCAGGACCGTGGGGTGGAGATGCGCGACTTTGGCGTCTCCTCGGCGGCCCCCAGTGACATCGATTATCCCGACGTGGCGCGTGCGGTAGCCGAGGCCGTGGCGAGCGGACAGGAGGAGCGCGCCATCCTCGTCTGTGGGACCGGCATTGGGATGGCGATGACGGCCAACAAGATACCGGGTGTGCGCGCGGCCCAGGCCCACGACGTCTACTCGGCCGAGCGCGCACGCAAGAGTAACGACGCACAGGTGCTCGCACTGGGTGCGCGGGTCATCGGCCCCGAGTTGGCCAAGAGCGTGGTCGACGCGTTCCTGGCCGCGGACTTCGCGGGCGGCGCCTCCACACGCAAGGTTGAGAAGATGCGGCGTATCGACGCCGAGTATCATACGTCGCGCGTCCGCCAGGGGGGAGCGTAGAACTGTGCGCCCCGGTCGCCGCACCCTCCTGCTCCTTCGTGCATCGCGCGTTACGTGTATCATGTTTAGGCCGCGTCGCACCGGCATGACTACCTAGGGTCCGTGAAAAGTCCTGGAACTGCCGGCTGCCAGCCGGCCCGCCAGCGCGGGCGAGCACGTTGGCACGGGCGCTGGCCCCGGTCGCGGCCGTTTGCCAGATGGCAGCCGGCGGTCCCAGGGGCGGCAGTTGCTGACTTTTCACAGACCCTTCATGACTACCTTACGAGGAGGATCTTTGCGATGGCGTATCTCGGCATCATGGCGACCACCTTTGCCCGCCCGACCCTTGACGCCGTCCTCGATGCGGCGGTCTCCTCCGGCGTGCATGGCTTACAGTTCGATCTTGCCTGCGCCGGGGAACCAACCCTGCCCACGCACATCGACGCGGCCCTGTGCGACCAGATTCGCCGTGCCTTCGCGACGCGGCACCTGACCATGGCCGCGCTCTCGGGGACCTTCAACATGATCCACCCGGACCCGCAGCAGCGCGCCGCTGGCCTGGCGGGCTTGCGCACGGTCCTGGCGGCGTGCGGCGCGCTAAGCGTCTCGGTCGTGACCCTATGCACGGGGACGCGCGACGCCGCGCACATGTGGCGGCGCCATCCCGACAACGACACAGCGGAAGCCTGGGCGGATCTCATCGCCTGTCTGGGCGACGCGGTACGCGCCGCCGAGGAGCAGGGGGTGACGCTGGCGTTTGAGCCGGAAGTCGCCAATGTGGTCGATTCCGCGCGGAAAGCGCGTCGGTTGCTGGACGAGATCGCCTCACCGCGCCTGAAGGTGGTGATGGATCCCGCCAACATCTTCCATCACGGCGAGTTGCCCCAGATGGACCGGATGCTGGAGGACGCCTTCGACCTGCTCGGTCGTGATATCGCGCTAGCGCATGCCAAGGATCTCGACCACGACGGAGAAGCGGGGCATCGCCCGGCGGGACGCGGCGTGTTGAACTATCCGCGGTACCTGGCGTTGCTACAGCGTAGCAGCTTCACGGGAGCGGTCGTCCTGCACGGCCTGGAGGAGAGCGATGTGCCGTCGTGCCTGAGCTTCGTGCGCGATGCTGCTCCGGCGGGCTGGTGGTCCGACACGGCGTCGGGCGGTTGACGGGCTGCGCTCCCGCAACCCCAGTGCCCCTCGTCTCACCGGCGCCCCTCGCGACCACGGCCGCGTCGGCGCCCACCCGCTCGTCGTCCCGCCTATCCGCCGTTTGTAACGCCTATCCGCCGTTCGTCAAGGAGGGAGACTGGATGAAAATCACGGACCTCACCTGTGCCACCCTGGGCCATAACCTGATCGTGTGCGTCGCGACAGACGAGGGCATCAGCGGCTACGGCGAGATCGAGGCATACAAAGCCTACCTCAAGCCGCAGGTGCTCCACTACACGCCCTACATCCTGGCGAAGATCCAACTGATGTCGAGCGCGTGCTGCTCAAGATTCGCCACCGGGGGCGTTCAAGCCCTGGGGCAGCGCCGTGAGCGCGATCGAGATGGCGCTGTGGGACATTGCCGGCAAGGCCGCGGGCCTACCCGTGTACACGTTGCTGGGGGGCAAAGTCCGCGACCGGGTACGCGTCTACAATGGGGCCGTGCGGTTTCCGTTGGCCGATCATTCTCCGGCGGCGTATGCGGAGAACATGGCGCGAATGAAGGTATCCAGGGAAGGGTTCACCATTATCAAGCAGGGCATCGGCTTCCATGGCGCGATGGCGCGCGAGGTCCCCGCGTTCTCCTATGGGGACCTGGGCGCCGGCGGCCACGGGACCTACGATCGTGGCCTGTTAACCGAGCGCGGCCTCCAGCACGTCATCGCGTGCGTCGAGGCGATGAAGACCGTGCTCGGCGACGCCGTCGGTCTCGCGCTGGATTGTGGGCCAGGGTGGACGGCGCCCGACGCCATCCGCCTGGCGCGGGCGCTGGCACCGCTCGCTGCATGTGCTCTGGCTCGAAGACCTGATCACCGGGGACTACACGCCCTATGTGAACGCGGACGTGTACCGTGAGGTGACCCGCCGCACGGCGACGCCGATCCATACGGGCGAGCAGGTGTATTTGCGCCAGAACTTCAAGGCGTTGATCGAGCGCCAGGCCGTCAACATCATCGGCCCCGACCCGTGCGATGTCGGCGGACTGGCCGAGTTGAAATGGGTGGCCGAATACGCGGACCTGCACGGCCTCCTGGTGGCGCCGCATGGGACCGCCGACGGACTCCTTGGCCTCGCCGCACTCGTCCAGGTTTGCGCCACCTTGCCGCGCAACTACATCGCCTTCGAGTACCCGATCGGCGAGCCCGCCTGGTGGTATGACATCCTCGACGGGCTGCCAGACCCCATCGTCACGGATGGGTTCATCGACGTGTGGGACCGCCCCGGCCTCGGCGTGGAGTTCAATGTCCGCGCGGCGCGGGCACATTTGATGGACGAGGATCGCTCCTTCTTCGACTAGCCCGAGCGACTCCGCCGTCCGTCTCGCGCCGTCCTCCGGTCGCGCATCGATCACACGGCATAAACACAGCATAAGCGGCGACTGAGTTGGACACGGCGGCAGGGCGCTACGGGCGCGTTCAGTGACCACGGCGTCGCGTGGAGCGGACAACAGACGTCGGCCACATAGCGCCCCACGAGCGTGCCTTGGATCCCACGCCAGCGTTTAGCGGCTCTCCGCGCGGGCCTGAACCATCTGCACGGCGACGTCGATCGCCGCGCGCATGCTGTCGTCGCGCGCCGTCCCGGTGCCGGCGATGTCGAACGCGGTCCCGTGGTCCACCGAGGTGCGGATGATGGGCAAGCCCACGCTGACGTTCACGCCGCTGTCGAAGGACAACAGCTTCATCGGGGTGTGGCCCTGATCGTTCACCGGTTGTTCAGGTTCACCATAGAACAACGTCTTCTCATATAGCCACAGGGGCCGTATGCGCTGCTTGACTCCCCACCCCTGGAAATAGCCGCTCCCGGCTCACTGGCTATGTAGACACTGGTAAGTTCTTGCACACCCGGTACGGCTGGATGCGTGTTTCTCGCAGCCTCTTTGGCATGCACGAACTAAACGACGCCTACTTAGCCTACATTTTATGTCCGCTGGTCGCACACTTACCGTACAGTCGATGGATGGAGTGACAGTAACGCGGGGGCTCTTATGATGACGCCGATTCCCCCCTGGCTTCAGGAAAGGTAAGGACAGCGGTGACGCCCCAAAAACAACATCCTTGATGAACATCTGTGTCCTGTCGCCTCGTTGCTTCCCGTTACAACATCACGCCACCCCTATTTGGAGAGGGGGGCGGCGTCGGCAACGGCTTGCCCGTCAGGACGCTGCCGCTGCCCATCAGCTTGGAGGACTCCTCGGCGCGGTGACAGGCCACGTAGTGGCCCTCGCCCATCAAACGGAACGCTGGGACCTCGGTCGCGCAGCGGTCGATGGCGATAGGGCAGCGCGTGCGGAAGCGGCAGCCCGACGGCGGGTTGATCGGGCTCGGCACGTCGCCCTGTAGCACGATGCGCTGCTTGCGCACCGACGGGTCGGGGTCGGGGATAGCCGAGAGCAACGCCTTCGTATAGGGGTGCAGCGGATTGCTGTAGAGTTCGTCGGCCGGCGCCAACTCGGCCATCTTGCCCAGGTACATCACGGCGACGCGATCGGAGAGGTACTCCACGACCGAGAGGTTGTGCGCGATGAACAGGTAGGTCAGCCCGAACTCCCGCTGGAGATCCTGCAGCAGGTTGAGCACCTGCGACTGCACCGACACGTCGAGCGCCGAGACCGGCTCGTCGCACACCACCAGCTTGGGCCGCAACGCCAGGGCGCGCGCGATGCCGATGCGTTGGCGCTGGCCGCCCGAAAACTCGTGCGGGTAGCGGCGCACCCACTCTTTGCGCAGGCCGACCACCGAGAGGAAGTACTGCACCGTCTTCTCGCGCTCGGAGCGGTTGGTCATGCCGTGCACGCGCAACCCTTCACCGATGATGTCGCCGACGGGCATGCGTGGGTTGAGCGACGAATAGGGGTCCTGGAAGATGATCTGCATGTCGGCGCGCGTCTTCTTGAGGTCGTGCGCCGAGAGCGCGAAGACGTCCTTGCCGTCGAACACCACCTTGCCCGCGGTGGCCTTGTTCAGGCGCAGGATGGTGCGCCCCGTCGTCGTCTTGCCGCAGCCCGACTCGCCGACGAGCCCCAGCGTCTCACCCTTCTTGATGTCGAACGAGATATCGTCGACCGCCTGCACGTAGCCGACGGTACGCCGAAAGATACCACCCTGGATCGGGAAGAAAGTCTTGAGATTCTGCACCGAGAGCAGCGTCTCGCCGTTGCCATCACCCGTGTTCGTGGGCGTCGCCGGCGCCGGCTTGATCCCCTCTGTCACAGCCATGTGTGTCTCCTTCGTTAGTAGTCAGTTGCCAGTTGTCAGTTGTCGGACGGTATACGCTTGCCGGTACACACGCAGAGGTTTTGCACGCATAAGATGACTTGCGGCTCAAGTATTCTGGCAACTGGCAACTGACTACTGGCAACTACGTTAGTACAGCCAGCAGCGCGCGGCGCTGCCATCATCAAGCGTCTTGAGGAGCGGTTCCTGCTCGCGGCACACCGCCATCGCGTGGGGGCAGCGCGGCGCGAAGGGACAGCCTTTCGGCAGGTTGAGCGGGCTCGGCACGGTGCCGGGAATCACGTTGAGGCGGCCACCCTTCTGGCCGATCGACGGGATCGAGTTGAGCAAGCCCACCGTGTAGGGATGCTTCGGCGTCTTGAGCACCTGCTGCACCGAGCCGTGCTCGACCACCTTGCCGGTGTACATGACCACGACCTCATCGGCCATCTCGGCCACCACGCCGATGTCGTGCGTGATCAAGAGCACGGCGGTGTTGTTCTTGGTGCGCAGGTCGCGTATCAACTCCAGGATCTGCGCCTGGATCGTCACATCAAGTATGGTGGACCCTTTTGTCAAGACACTGGGGAGGGGGACTTTAAGGTGGAGACCTCTCCTTTCTCCCGCCGGCTGGCGGAGCTGTGTAGCTTGTCGTTGGTGTGTGGGGTCGCAACCGGGGCG
>JAABUL010007698.1_pt1 | contig 11422 bp, 10 predicted proteins | sample 5559151 | NCBI WGS metagenome assembly JAABUL01 (sample SAMN10711876, study PRJNA513368) | rock metagenome | isolation source: Antarctica rocks | place: Antarctica: Victoria Land, Pudding Butte sud | reverse complement strand
CGTCTACTTCGCAATTTGGCGCGCAGTAATTCGGAAGATGAACAAGGGAGCTGATGACAGAAAGTAAGGACATAGTGGTAGTGTATGATAACACGTAGGGCGGGTCTAAAGAACCTCGCAGAGCGATTTCCAAATACCTTTACTACCCATCGCGAGTGAAGTCATCAAATCTGCTTCAGCAAGAATTAGCACTGCCAAAGGCTTCGAAAGTGTCCATGATAATCACGTTGGACCAAATTTGGAGGGTAGCGTAAAACTGAGCCAAAATGCTTAGGGTTCAGTATCACGACGCGTAAGAGTACATGCTGTAAGTCGACTAGATCCGAAGCTTAGCAGCGTTCATTGCTGACCAGCTCCATAGGCATACCGTTCGTCAGGAAGCAAGTAAAGCCAAAGGCAAGAGCAAAATGGAACAACAGATCGAAAGCAGCGAGACTGACCAGATCGTGGTCAACGAAGCCGACAAAGACAAACAACAAAGTGAAGATCATAGGTTCGTCCAAAACGACGAAGCAGGTAGACCAGAGGATAGGAATAGAAGCGGAAACCCTACCGAGGGTGCCGGGACTGGCGAGGTAAAGGACGAACCAAAGTCAGACGATCATGAGCTTTCGCCTCAGCACCAACACCACCGAAACAGCGACGCTAAGAATTTTGACAAGCGTTTTTCTCCCGTAATAGTACGTCGACTACGGACGTGAGCTGAACCTCTTGATAGCAACCACCTGAATGCTGCGGAAAGGGGTAATATGTCGAATAGTCCTGGTCCTAGGAAGAGAGTGAGAGATGTAGCAATCTTGACCTAATACGACGGCGAGGAGTGTAGTAATATTAGTTCAATCTAATAGGAGCAATAAGTAATGGACGGAATTAACGCAAGTTTACTGTGTTGTACATTAGTTCCGTCTCCCATTCTTGGCTTCAGCAATTTGCTTCATACTGACATCATGACAATCTCTGCTGACATGCTCATGACAGTTATGGGGATACGGAAATGGAATTTAACGGAGTTAAGATGCCAATTCTACTCACGCGTCTGGTCCGCAGGCCGTGTGGTTCATTTGTCTGCACCGCGAATAGTTAACAAGTCGAGAAGTGGGGTATGATAATGCGAATTCATAATCATATTCTAAAGAAAGGTGTATATACGTACTGTTTCCGAACCTGAGCTACTACTATCTCAGAAGTACTGACTCTCTGACCCGCAGAAGAGCTGGCCCACGAATCGACTAGATCGTGTGGTGCCGTATATACAACCGATCTAGAAAACAACCATTAGCTCAGCAACCAACGGAGTCTATACGCAGGATCTCAGAAGTAATAGTTGCCATCGTTGCCCATTACCCGAGCTTTTTTATACGTCTCCCACTCTTTGCGCCGTACATAGTTGGCTCTTTCGACATTCTCCTGTCTCCGCTGCGAAGCCGAGCTCCCATCAGAGCGCTGCCGTCGTCTAGCATCGATTTCTTTTGTGCTGCGGTAGGCTTTAGCGCTGTCGTACCCTCTAGTATGATAATAGTCATAATCCGGCGTCGGGGTAGACATACCGCAACCCATAGTGACAGATTGTTTTAGGATGGCTCTGTGCTGGAAGGGTGGTTGATGGTTGCAATTGGTGGTTGGACAGAATTGGTACGTTATCTCGAAGATTTATATATGTGGTGTGTATGTAGTTGGTACATTTGATTTGGGAGGGAAAAAGAATTAGTCAGAGAGATGAGTTCTGGATATTATAGGGACGCAGGATTCCTATCATGGCTAACGTTTTCTTTCTCGATTATGGATGCTTTAGAATGACAATCGCTTTGTTGGGGTTGCGGCTACTGACAACAGTCGTTGTGCAGAAGTGGCTTTGTGGTGGCCCCGAATACTGACAATCACCATTGTGTAGAATTAAGTCACCATGACCTTGTTGGGTGCGCTACTGACAATGGGCATTATGTAGGACTATCTCAGGGGCCAGACAGTCTTTGTGTCCCTTTCAATCAGCCACAAGATATGCTTTTCATGACAGTGCGAGTAAGTGTTGTGAAACCGGAACAAAGTTTTAGAACAACCGCATTAAGAAAGTGAAGCAAGCCAGAAAGGAGAGATTCTATACAGAAGCAAGACTACACTGAAAAGGCACCACTTGATTGATTTAAGAATCTGTGTTCACTAATTCTTGATTTAACCTACCAATATTAAGATTCCCAAAGACCTGATCACTTGCCGCTTAAGACGCTCGATCTGCTTCTCAACGACATATCAGCTTTCACAAGAAGCTCTGGCGGTTGGAGAATACACCACGTCGTAACGGATATTACCTCAGCACATCATGATGGCGCCCACTCGCCCCGAAGCACCTAACAGTACACCGAACGCCTCTTCTGGCAAGACGGAAAATGCAACCACAAGGTGGAGACCTGTCCTAAGACTTTATATCCCTCGCGATATCTCATCAGAGCCAGCTTCTACCCCAGACTCTTCCTGGCTTACAGACCCACATACTTACCTGGGGGCTTCCCCAGGTGGCAACGGTTTGTGGTTTCCGCCACTTGCTCCTTACACTACTCGCATAGCCAGTCGACCTACAGCTCCTGCAAATTCGGCGCGACACGTTTCTCGCAAGACGGCAAAGAAATCTGTAGATACACCACCTCATCCTGGCCGTGGCGTATTGCCAGAGAAGATCTTACCTTCCCAAACAGGCACAATCGACAAGCCTACAAGTATCTCAAACAATTCGTCTCAACTAAACCGGGTCGCGATTCGGCTCCGAGAAGACGTGATGAAAACAGCTCCACTTAGGCCTCAGCCGGAGCCTCGCTGCACCGCATCAGATTGTCCCATATTCAGCATTCACAGTCAAGGAACGTATCTATGGCAGAACGAGCCACCATCAAAAGGTCTCATCAATGACGTTTTCAAACCGAGCAACCCACCTCCATGCGTGCTGGCAGCATACGAGCTTTCTCAAAACCCAATTTCCAGTGACGAATTTGATGAGCAAGCCAAGATTTGGAAAGGATTTTACAAGCATCATACGAGACCTGTCTAGCCAAATGGTTTACTAGACATACATTGCGAACTTGATGCAAACATCCGACGTGCCCACTGCGGACAGATCACGGAGAAGGTGCTAAATTCCATGAACTCCGACAGCACCATATTGTTTATCCTGACTTTCGAATTCTCTAACCCACCGCCAGAAATTCAGGCAGCGCTAAAAAATCTGATCCGCGCTTGAGAGACAAAAGCATAGTGAAGAAACAGAAGAGAAGCGAAAGCGGGATCGCGAAGTACTCTAGTCCTTTTTCCCTCATCATGCACCTTTCGAAGACGCAAAGCCGTCAAAGTACCAGGAGCGTTTCAAACTCAAGAGTTCATCGGGTGGGAGCATGAATAAGGCGGGGGTGAGCAAACTTATCTTGAGATAGAACCTTGGCTTCGACATGTGTCAATCACCATCTTTTCCTCTGTATCACTTTCGTATTAGTAAAAGCTTTCGGATTTGATTAATCAGTGTTTTCCATTACTGTTCGCCCCAAGAATAAAAGGATTTACCGATCCTCCCTATCATGTATCCCGAGTGACCACATTCAGATTTTTCTGGTTACATCACGACGTAATGTGACAGTAATGTAGTCTAAGTCCGTCAAACTTATTCAATACGGGTGGAGCATCAAGCCAAGCAGCCACAAAGAGGAGAGAACCTTCCGGTAATCCAAAGCAATGATCGCTGTCATGGTCCAACCCTAGAGTACATCATGCGTGTCATGGGAACTTCAAACAATTGTCTTGTTGAGAATAATCAAATTAGAGACAAATGTATTGACATAGATAGGCTGAAATATATAAAGAGACGAATCTGCCAACTTCTGGAAACATCATAAACATCTGGAAACTCAAATATAAACCAAGCGAAGACGGCAAAGCTTTCAAAAGCAACTTCAACGACATTTACCCCGAAAAGTTCGCAATCAAACAAAATGGGCGTAGAGGGTTTCCTGGGTCTCAACGACCGTGCAAAGCGACCCTCTAGGAACGCTATCGAGAGGCGTCCGTCTACCGACACTATCGCGAGCCGTATCTCTGCAATCTACAATTCGAGGCTCTCCGCTAAAAACAGTGGTTCAGGCCCACTCCCAGTCTGGCTTCGAGGCGATGAAATGGACACTGCACAGCTCAGGCCTCAACCAGAGCCTCGATGCATTAACAAAAATTGCCCTATCAAGACACCCCATGGTCAGGGATACCTTCACAACCAGGGACCACTACCCGTCGGAAGGGCTGTGAACGAAATTGCATATCCACCAGAGGTGATAGCAGAACTTGACAAGATGATGGACAACCCAGAAGCGGAATCGCCCATGTTCGATGCCTTCAACCAGGAACATGTTGACCCGATCTTGAAGAATGGCCATCTCTCCCACGTCAAGCGCGAGCAATGTCTCTCCAAAACCTGCGGGGTGGATGTCCCGCACGGGCAGGGCATGTACTTTCACGATCGTCGGAAGAATTGGCGCAGAAGCGACACCTTTGAATTCTGCAATCCGCCGCCCGAGATCTGGGACGCTAATGACAGGATTGAAGGGGGTTCAGGCACGGAGGAGGAGCTCAATGGGGATCGCGATCTCGTAGAGTCCTTCGTCGCTCATCACGGCGACAAGGTTTCTAGGAGGGACCCGAGCGAGTACATGCTCGGGTTCAATGACGATATGGTCGACGAATAGGGGTCGAGACATTCTTTACTAGGAGATTTCCCTCGCTTCTTTCCTGATTTTATTTGAATAGCCTGCGTATCTGAATAGATAGGAGACAAGTATACAGCTTGCTCTAACCAATGAACTACTAACAGCAATTTCCTCATATTTATTCTACATTTGCAGTGACCGTGCTCTATGAAAAAGGCCGTGGTGCAGATTGTAATCTCGACGTCGAGGGCCAAACACTAAAGCATAAGAGAAGCAGTAACCTATAGTGGCGAACCAGGTATACAAAATCTGTCATGCCAAAAACGTACCCTGTAAAAGCTAGCACAAGGAAGTATGTGTGCAGAGAACTCCAAGCGAACGACAGATAGAGATCCCAAACAGAATAAACAGGATAAAGAATTGCTCAAAGATAAGCGATGTCAATCCTTTATCATTATTGCAGATGGACTCTTTGTCTACAACCTTGTTGTATTCCCATTACCTTTACACAGCATTGAAGCTTTATCCCTTTGTGTATGCCTACAGGCACAACCGTATTGTTGCTTTGTTCTCGTTGTGTCCTACCATCGATATAGAATCGCCGAATACTTGATCCAAAGTACTACCTTGCGCGTAGTATAGTACCATACAATTTACAGAGCAAGAAAACCGGATTTTCTTGAGCATTTTGCATCTTTCTCTTGGTGGAAAATCAACGAAACCACCAACGAGAGAGTTCCATTGCCAAAGATTTACATACCTCGATTATGGCACCAGTAACGAGGCAAGAAGCGCGCCGACGAAGGGCTGCGGACCCAGCATGGCAAGCAGCTTTCTATGAACCAAAGAGTCCGAAAACCTTGAAGCCCTCGAAGGGTTCGAAGGTCTTAGAAGGCTCGAAGACCTTGAGAGTATCTAAAGTCTCTAGTGCTCCAAGGACATCGAAGGTACAAAGACCGCCGAAGAATATGACGTCGATTTGTAACAGGCTTTTATCACTCTCTGCACCCACGCCTCCTCCTACAGATGCTACGTCGTCCATAGAAAAGGTATCGGAATCTTCACCCGCGCCACCACCAGGACAGGCTACGTCGTCTAAAATAGAGTTGTCGAACCCTTCGCCCGCGCCTCCGCCGAGACAGGCTGCGCTGTCCTACACTGAGATCAGATCACCGTGGCTGGACGAGTATGACCATCCTGACTGGTCGCATTTCACAGCCACAGATTGGAATGCGCCAAGCAGAGTCGTGAGAAGGAGTTTAAGTCCACAGTGGAGCCCAAAATCATCGTTACCGGATTCCCAACCTACACTATCCGGAAATCCCTCCCTACCACTTGTCAACAGGGACCCAGCTAACCTGGAGCTAGACACTGTAGACTCCTCGCGATCCTACAAGAAACCGAGCAAGATCTTCAAGCCCAAGGACAGCCCACGGCAATCACAAACATCCTCGAGTCACAGCTCCCCTCAGTTCAAATCCATGAAGAAGTTGAACATCAAAGTCGTCTCGCCCAATTCTGAACGTCCTCCGTGCACCTCGCCATCTTGTCCAGTTCATCCGACCCCTCACAAACAGGGCACATACCTCCACGGTGGAGCATCTCCTAAGAATCATTTTACGTTTGCTTGGAGTAACCCGCCCCCTGAAGTCTGGGCTGCTCATCAAAAGAACAGACATGATGAGGCAACCGAACAAGAATTAGCGCTGATCGCTAGCTTTAGGGCATACCACGATCAACGCGCGGTTGTGGGCGGTATAACCACGTCGGGAATCTGTCAGAACGAGCCGGTTAAGGTTCGAGAATGCTCTTTTTCTTTTTGAAGATCTTCATGGACACTCTTATAGCATGTAGATCATATACCGAGCACCCAACACTGTCCGTTCATGACTGAATTGAATATGATGTACCACCCAGTTGTAATCATCATCTCGGACTGCTCCTCCGCCAACGGCACGAGGTACTGTGTTTGCAAAGTCGTAGTTGAATCTTAATTCCTGTCTCACCACGGACTAAGAACATGATAGTGCAATTTCTAGGGATTTCCAGCTTGTTAAATAGAGAATCTTGTCCAAACTTCGGTATTTCCCTGATTCCCTATCCTCAAGAGTCTGATTCAGCCAATGTCCTTGTGATTCAAGTGTCAAGGAGAGGAGACCTTCTCCGCCTGTACTGTGTTCCTCATCCTTATGCTCTTCCATAATCAGAGCGCCATGTGTGACAAATGATGAAAGCAAGCTGTTTAGTCAATATTTGAGATTACTTAAAAGGTCCAAAGATTGTTAAAGAGGAGAAGATGATAGACTGAGTGGGCTCTTCCGTTAACCCTTGATCTGATCTAAAAGTAAGAGGGAAGTCCTACTTGTGATGATCGATATCAGACTTTGACATTGGCCATGTGCATACATCAACGTCGTAGAATTTAACATTCGTTGTTAAACCCAAAAAGGTTTGAAGTGACTATCAGCCCTACGCAAGGGCTTAGAGCGACAAAGAAGCATCCTTCGAGGCTACTCCAGATATCAAAGCATTGCAAGGACTGAGAATAGAACCGCGCATGCTCTTCTTAGGTTCAACCAGGCTTTCAAAACCTGATCAAACACAGTTCTGACGCCTGCATTTTGTACGACGCAACGGAGGAGGAAGAGAGAAAAACCTCTTTTCATGACTGCAAATACTTCACCCAATCAGGATACACTGACATCACTTTCCATCATTTTTGAACTGCGCCGCTGCTGCCTGCTCCACGATCGAAAGATGCTGCGACAATACATCAGGTACCACTGTGGGGACCATTTTTACTATCCATAGAACATCACTAGCGGAAACACATGCAGCCATCGAGGCTGTGGGTCGAGAGCTTTCAACTCGAGATGGGAAGGAATCGATACATATTTGTCAATGATATCGTATTTAAGGACCGCGTATCCGAAAGATGGTGTCGCTTGAGAGCATCAGGAGGTATTCTAGTGGGTCGAACTATTTGCGTTGGGGAACTTGACCATGCGGTCGGCAAAAGATTACTCCTAGGGACAGGACAAGTCCTGTTCAACAGCATGCTATTCAAATGTGGTGAGTGGGGTCGCGAGGCTGAACGCAACACCTCGAGCTATCACAGACTTTGGAGTCTTTCTGCAAAGTCAACAGTTTGATTAGCTGTATTTCGTCAAGGCGGCTCTAAATTCTCATCTCCAAGATTGTTTCAGACTCCGGACATTGAAACCATCGATCACCATGGCTCAGGAGAGCGCTTCCTTGCCCAGTGAAGAGGCTACTATTCTAAGTCAACGAAAGGTGTGTCTAGCAGCCATTCTCATCAATCTCTAACGATCTGTAGAGGAAAGCAGATGAACCACTCATTTCCGGACGTTCAAAGGCGTACATCAATTCCCACAAGCAAGTTTGGGACAAGACACTACGAGTGACAAAGATCCCCAAAGGATATGATAAGCAACGACTGCGACAGGTGATCGCTAACAAACTCGACCTTGAAGTCGGAAACGAGGTCAAGATTCACTCGTTGGCGTTTGATGCAGTAGATGAACAGGAATTGCAGTATAAAGCTGCGACAATTTCACTTAATTTTCGACCGGCGCTCTTACCCGCCAAAACTTTGAAAGTCAAAACTTTGAAAGATTGGGATATTGATCTATCGGACGATGATAACGACGAGCACGGATGCCAACAAATACATATTGATGAGCATTTCAACGTTTTCACTCCGTTATCGCCGGCGGAAGTGCAGGTGACACACACTATAGAGTACGGACATCATGAACTTCAAGAATAATTTTTACTGAGATTTCCAGTTGCATTGCAATACATGGCTGGGGAGGTCATGCTTTCGGCTCGTTTCGAGACCCCCAAAGCTCCTACATGTGGCTGAGGGATTCTTTGCCTAAATCTTTTAGTCAACTGCGCCTCTGGATCTACGGTTACGAGTCGAACCTACTAGACAAAGATGACATTGGGGATGTTCACGAAGATGCAGAGAATTTCAGACAGCATCTGCGCATTCTACGCCAGAAAACAAAGGTTGGCATCTCGCTGATGTACATATTGAACCAGCTAACGAATTCTTTTTACCAAAGGGAAATCAAGCATCAATGCCAATTATCTTCCTTGTACACAGCCTTGGGGGCTTGATATTCAAGGAGGTGCGTCTCTCTTGAGATAGTATACTCTGCTTCTACTAACTACGTTTCAAAAGGCTATGATAAGCATGAAAGATAGCAATGACCCAGACGATAGGCTAAACTTTCAATCTACTTATGGAGCACTGTTCTTTGGCGTACCAAGCCAAGGCATGGACGTTGACGCGCTTGCAACTATGATTGGAGACTTACCCCAGCGCTTTACGTTAAATCTGCTGAATCAACAGCTCGGTCATCGACTAAGAGCTCGGCACCATAATGAATTCTGTGAGGCGTTTGATTACACTGATTCCAAGATTACTTACTTTTTTGAACTTAAAAAGTCGCCAACAGTACGTCAGGTAAGTGGTTCAATTTACAACTAAGTTGAAAGTATAATGCCAAAGCTTCCGAAGGACAGCGAATCAAATTGGTCTCGATGCGGCCCTCGTGTATTGCTCGTTAGCTTTGACTCAGCAACTCGCGGAAGATCTTGGGAAACAACTAATGAATATAAAATCTCTTTAAAAGGAGATCATTCTACGATGGTTAAATTCTCAGAGAATGACCGTAGCGATTATCCTAAAGTGTGCAATGTTCTAAAAAGCTACGTAAACTCTGCAGTTCCGACAATCAGATCTCGAATGAACAAGGAGAAAAATCAACGTTTGTGATCCTTTCTGACACGCTTTGATAGGAAAGCATGAAGTAACTAATACAGCACTAGTCATAATCAGATCTAAGGCGTCAAATGAAATGACACGAGAAGAAAAAGGTGTGACTACTTATCAGTTAACTTGTACTTTTTCTGACTCTATTCAAAGATTGTCAGCAATCTCTCTTCTTTGAGGATATGAACCGGCGTATGAACGACATATCTGATCCAGTGGACAAGACTTGCGAGTGGCTCTCCAAACATCCAAAGTATTTGGAATGGTTTAACCGACAGCATGGGTTGCTTTGGATAAAAGGAAAGCCAGGAGCTGGAAAGTCGACACTAGTAAGACATGTGCTTGCGACCGATGAACGAACAAGACATGCGATAGTGTTCGCTTCCTTTTTCTTCCATGCCCGCGGCTCTGTGCTTCAAAAGAGCCCCCTCGGTTTGTTTCGGTCTTTGCTGCACCAAATTCTACAGCAGGTTCCTGAACTGCTTGTGAGATTCAGCTCGATCTTTCAAAGAAAGTGTGAAACACAGGGAAAGATAGGAGAAAAGTGGCATTGGCATAAGAGAGATTTAGAAGACTTCTTCAAAATTCATGTCGCAGGTGCAGCGAAGACTTACAAAATGCGAATATACGTTGATGCGCTCGACGAATGTGGAAAAGCAGCAGCCAGCAACCTAGTTGGATTTTTTACGCGCCTTATGAGCAAGGTTGCTTTCACTAATGCTTCTCTCAGTATATGTTTCTCTTGCCGACACTATCCTGACGTAGTCTTGGGAAACGGGCTTGAAGTCTGTATCGAGGACGAAAACCATGATGATATAGAATCGTATATTCAGAATACCATCGAGAACGCTGTTCAGGATAAGGAAATGGCAGAAGTGATTCGAGATGAGGTTGTTCGAAAATCTTCTGGAAATTTTCAATGGACCGTACTCGTTCTTCCTGAAGTCGTCGACCTCTACAGAAACGGCTATTCACTGAAGAATATGAAGAGACACATACGAGCTATACCATCAGAACTGGAAGAGATGTATCAAAAGCTGCTTAAAGGGATTCCTGATGAAGATTTGCCTCACTCACTGCGCTTAATGCAATGGATATGTTTCGCATTACGGCCACTTTCTTTAGAAGAGCTGCGCTTTGCAACTATCGTCGATGCGAACACGCCATACCAAAGCATTAGCGACTGCCAAAACGCAGAAGAATGCGGTTTTGCGAAGACCGATGAGCAGATGAAGAAAAGAATTCGACATCTCTCCAGAGGTCTTGCTGAAGCCAAGCAACATGAGAATATATGGATTGCGCAATTTATCCATCAATCCGTCAAGGATTATCTTATTCAAAGCGGACTACAGATTTTGGACAAGCATTCATCGGGAAACGCGGTTGGTCGTGCACACTTTCAACTATCAAGATCTTGCATCAGATATATAGCCATGAAGGAAATAAGTAATCAGACTCGTCCATATGGTCGGAATCTCGGACTTGACTTTCCCCTTTTGCAGTACGCTATCACGTCTTGGATTTCCCATGCAAAAGAGGTAGAAGAGAAGAACATGTCTCAAGAAGATCTTCTTGTTTTCTTCTATCCGCCGGCAAGTAAATTGTTGCAACTTTGGATTCATATATATCAAGGTATTCATGAAAATTCGTTAAAGTGCCCCTTCTCGAACACAACGCTCTTACATGTTGCCTCGAGATATTATCTTTCTAGTGTTGTGAGCGCTATTCTTAATTTAGATAACGTCGAGGCGGATTTGAAAGATGCTAACGATCGGACGCCACTATCTTGGGCGGCCGCATTGGGGCACGAGACGATAGTAAAGCTGTTGATCGAGCGAGACGATGTTGAGACGGATTCGAAAGATAGATACGATCAAACGCCGCTATCTCAGGCGGCCAAAAAGGGACATGAGACGATAGTAAAGCTACTGATCGAGCGAGA